>Ga0194037_1003165_pt1 | contig 10382 bp, 10 predicted proteins | sample JunL306m_MetaG_FD_148653 | JGI IMG/M metagenome (GOLD analysis project Ga0194037, IMG submission 148653) | Anoxic zone freshwater microbial communities from boreal shield lake in IISD Experimental Lakes Area, Ontario, Canada - Jun2016-L304-6m | ecosystem: Environmental > Aquatic > Freshwater >...
ACCGGCGTGCCGCCGACCTCGGCGGCAGCCTGCACATCACTCCGGCAGCTCCGGGCACCTGCCTGGAATTCCTCATCCCTCTGCCACTCGCCTTCCAGCCTCACATGTCCTAATCTTGCAGGGTGAGTTGGAAGTGGCGTTTCGCGGCGAAGCGGAAGGTGCGGAAGCCGCGCTCGTCAAGAGTGAGGATGCTTGAAGTGCCAAGGCGTTCGGCAAGCAGCACCAGGGTGGCGTCGGCAAAATCCATGGGGATGTCGTGATAGCGTGCCATCAACCCGACGGCAGCGTCGATTCTCGCTTGAGCAAAGGCGTCATCGATGATTACCAAGCCTTTACGCAAAAACCCGGCAAGGGCCTGCGCGCCGCCAGCGATGGGTTGCAAGAAATGCAATGTTTCGGTGATGACCGCGCCGGTGGTTGCAAATCGTCCAATCAATGGTGCCCAACCCGCACGAACCAACTCGTGGGCTGGATCCTTGCGGTTAAACAGCGCGACCAAGGGCCCGGTATCCACAAGATAGACCGTGGGCTTCATTTGGCCCGCCAGTTATTGCGCTTGATCGCCTCGCGAAATGAATCTGCCGGGGCGGGCGCGGAGGGGCCCGAGTCAAGGCACCCGATGAACTCACTAGCCCGCTCGCCGAAAGCCGTTTGGTCGAGTTCACGCGCCAGAAGCTCGCGAATGAAGTCGGATTCGGTTTTGTGAAGCTGCGTTGCGGTTGCCTTCAAGTTGTCCCGCTGGGATTGAGGCAGCCGGATGGTCAGCGTCGAAGTTTTCATGGAGGAAGAATACATAATGCACGACGTAACGCAAGACGGATTCCGGCAATCTCCTGCATTCTGTTGAATTCATCCGCGAATGGGGACTGGGAAAAAGTCACGCGACACCCAGCCGCCAGCGTCTCAGAGTGGCTTCTCGGCGTGGCTTCTCGGCGTCGCCGGTGAGGTTGCCAAAGTCAGGCCAGGGATCCGTCTGGCGGTCTTCGTTGCGCACCCCGAAGACATCCGCCCGGCATACCCATATTATACCCAGTTTGACAGATTGTCGGAAGGCTGGGATGGCAGCCAAGATACCGCTGCGGCGCGTCTGGCAAGAGAGTATTTGCATGCGACGCGACAGCAACACGCCCCATCCACTAGCCACCACCACCACTCCTGATGAATACCACCCGCCGCTTCCCACAGGCGCTGCTCGCTGCCGCCTTCATGCTCATTGCCGCATGCGGCCTGGCACGCGCAGACACCACGTTCAGCTCCACCAGCAATAATGGCGCGGTAACGATCACCGGCTACACCGGAAGTGACACGGATGTGATCATCCCTGCCACAATCGGCGGCCAGCCGGTCACCAGCATCGGGGACAATGCGTTCTTTAACTGCCCTGGCCTGACCAGCATCACCATCCCCGACAGCGTCACCAGCATCGGGAGCAATGCGTTCAATTGGTGCACCGGCCTGACGGGCATCACCATCCCATCAAGTGTCACCAGCATCGGAATCAGTGCGTTCTATGGCTGCCAATACCTGGCAAGTGCAACTTTTCTGGGCAATGCGCCCACGACGGGCGGAGGCATATTTGATAACACCGGCACAAGCAGCGGCACCGAATTCACCGTGTATTACTATTACCATGGCGGGATCTCGGGATTCACCTCGCCAAGATGGAATGGCTATGCGTCCGCTCTTTTGGGCTTGCCAACGATCACCACTCCCACCTGCGTCAATATCACCAACACCACCGCCACACTGGGCGGCAACGTGACCTTCAACGGTGGGTTCGCCATTACCGCGCTGGGCGTGGTCATCTCCCCCACCGCCATCAATCCAAACCCACAGCTCGACGGCACGGGGGTGATCAACATCACCGGCACGGAAACGGGAGGCGAGTTCACGGTCGATGTCAGCGAACTCACGCCCGGCACGCAATACAGCTTCGCCGCTTACGCCACCAACAGCATGGGCACCAACTACAGCGATACCGGCAGTTTCATCGCCGAATTCATCCCTTTCACCTACGACAGCGCGGATGGCGTCGTAACGATCACCGGCTACACCGGCACTGACACGGAAGTGACCATCCCTGCCACGATCAATGGTCAGCCTGTCACCCGCATCGGGGAAGGCGCGTTCAACTCGCGCGCCGACCTGACCCGCATCACCATTCCCTCCAGCGTCACCAGCATCGGCATCGGCGCGTTCCTTTCGTGCAGCGGCCTGGCCAACATCACCATCCCCGCCAGCGTCACCAGCATTGGGGACTCGGCATTCTATTCCTGCAACGGCCTGACCAGCATCACCATCTCAGACGGTGTCACCAGCATCGGCAACACTGCGTTCTATGGGTGCGGCAGCCTAACCCGCGTCACGATTCCCGCCAGCGTCACCAGCATTGGAGAACAATCGTTCAGTGAGTGCCAAAGCCTGACCCGCATCACCGTGGATTCGCTCAATACCACCTATAGCAGTTTGGATGGGGTCTTGTTCAATCAACATCAGACGGCGCTCATTCAGTGTCCGGGAGGCAAAGCCGGTAGTATAACCATTCCCGACAGCGTCACCAGCATCGCGAACTATGCGTTCTTTGACTGCGCCGGTCTGACCAGCATCACCATTCCATCCAGCGTCACCAGCATCGGCAGCGGCGCGTTCCAGTTCTGTGTTAGCCTGACGAGCATCACCATCCCCGCCCACGTCACCAGCATCGCGGACTGGGCGTTCAGTTGCTGCACCGGCCTGACGAGCATCACGATCCCCGCCAGTGTCACCAGCATCCTAGACTGTGCGTTCTATGGTTGCCGCGTCCTGACCCGTGCGACATTTCTGGGCGACGCCCCCACCACATTGGGCGGAAATCTATTTGATAACGCCTCCACCGACCCCGGATTCACCGTGTATTACCAAAGCGGGGCCTCGGGATTCACCTCGCCGATCTGGAATGGCTACACGGCGGCATGCCTCGGCAGTTCCGACCCGCTCACCAAGTGGTTGTCGGACAACAAGCTGCCCGCTGATTCGGACCTGGCGAGCGCCCCTAACGGCGATGGCGTGAGCCTGCTGATGGACTACGCGCTCAATCTCGATCCCAAGAAAAACCAGAGCGGCAGCATGCCCAAGCCGGTGAAAACCGGGAAGCAAATGAGTCTGGCATACTACGCCGCAAGCGACGGAGTCAGCTACTCGGTGGAGACCAGCACCGACCTGAAAACCTGGACCACCAGCGGCATCGATATCTCCGTGCTGGATGGCAACAACTACCGCACGGCCACCGTCCCCATGACAGGGCCCAGACTTTTCCTGCGGCTTGCGGTGAGTCATTGATCGGGCGGATTTCGAGGGTAATCCCACCAAATGGGCAACACGCACACATGGAACAAGGATGCTACGTCAAAGTGACCAGCCACGGCAAGGATCGAGGGGCTGTCTATCATTACAAGAGCGTTGACGACATCAAACACCGCTGCACGCTGCTGCGCGAGTTGGAGCCATCGTTGGTCCCCACCTTCCGACGCATGCTCGCGGAGCGCGGCTATCAAATCGATGGCACGGTCAGCCACGTCATGATGCCAGAATTGGCCGATCGGTTGGTGAGAATCGTCCCTGCCAGAAAGGCCCGCTAAGGCCGTACCATCGCTTTGATAGCCGCGCTCCGCCAGCACGCGCCCGTAGTTCCACTTGTGACGCGGTTATCGCCCGATATGGGTTACGCGATTCTCACTCGCTTTTGGATATCCAGCGTCCGGGGTTTGTGGCCATCCTTTTTGGCTGTGTAAATGACGGGGTTGATCCAACAAGCCAGTGCTGCTGATTCCATGAAAACAATCTTCTCGCCGGGCGCCGCATCGCGCCGCCGTTCCCCGCATCGCCGATTGCAGTTTCTCCCCCTGATCCTCACCGCGGCTCTAGCCGTGTCCTCCGCGCAGCTCACCGCCGCCACCAGAACCCACAATCCGGCCAGCAGTGGCGTGGCGGACCACTCCGCCGTCATCACGGCCGATGAAAAGCAGTACCTCGGGCTGCTGGGCATCGCCGAACCGTGCGCGGCGCTGTTAGGCAGTCTGGGCTTGCTGCTGCTGCTGACCCGCCGGAACAAACAGGTATCCCACGCCTGACGCAGGAGGTTCAGGCCTTGGCAATGCCAAAGCGCCGCTCCAATTCGCGCACGCCGAATTCAGTGAGCGTCGGACGCCCGTCGGCGGTGCAATACGGCAGTTCGCAGGCGAACAGCTCCGCCAGCAGCGGTTGGGCCTCGGCGAGTCGCGGCTCCACCAGCGCCGCTGCCCGTTGTGCCAGCAGACGCGCCACCCGCTCGCGACCGAAGCGCGCCGCGCCCGCCACCGGGTCGTGCAGCAGTTCATCCAACACCGCGCCGACAAACTCACGGGGGGCATCAACGCCAAGGCCGGCTGGCAGTGCGCGGATTTGCACGGTGTTGCCGCCGAACGATTCCACTTCGAGGCCGGCCTCGGCCAGAGCCATGCGCTCACGCAACACCAGATCCAGATCGCGCGGGTCCAGCTCCAACAACACCGGCACTAATAATCCTTGGCTGGCCGCAGCACCATCCCGCTGGCGCAGCAACTTTTCATACAGGATGCGCTCGGTGCCCGCTTTCGGATCGAACAGCACCAACCCGTCCGCGCTTTCTAGGACCACAAACCGCCGCAGCAGCATCCCCAGCAACCGGAACTCCGGCACTCCCCCGCCTTGGGCGGCCGGGACTTCCGTCAACTCCGCTGGCGCGGCCTGCCACGCCGGCAGCAGCGCTTGCGGCGCCCGGAAACCCGCCATCAACGGAGTTGGCACCGCCGATTCTGGCAGGGATGCGGCAGGGTCGGGCCGCGGCCCGGCTAGCTCCGCGCGCGGCGCAACCGCCGCCGCGGGCGGCCGCAATCCGAGCATCACGGATTCCAGAATCGCCTCGCGCACATCCAGCGGACGGTGGAACCTGACCTCGCGCTTGGCCGGATGCACGTTGACATCCACCAACATCGGCTCGAGATCGAGCCACAGCCAAGCGGCAGGATGCAGGCCATCGGCCACCGCGCCGCGGAACCCTTCGGCCAGTGCCCGCGAAATCACCGCGTCCTCCACCGGACGGCCGTTGAGAAACACGCATTGGTGGCGCCGTCCCTTGCGGGCGTGGGCCGCAGGCAGCACAAACCCCTCGACCGTGATCCCGTTGCCGCGTGTGAGCGGCAGCGCGATCAACTCGCGCGCCAACTCCGGCCCTAACAACTGCCGCACCCGGTCCAGCGCGCGCGGCGCGGGCGGCAAGTCAAACACCTCTCGGTCGTCACGCCGCAAGCGGAACCGGATCTGCGGGGCCGCCAACGCGTGCAAGCGCAATTGGTGCTCGACGTGCGCGGCCTCGGTGGACTCCGCCCGCAGGAATTTGCGTCGCGCCGGCATGTTGAAAAACAAGGCCTTGGCCTCAATGATCGTGCCGGGCGCGCAGCCCGCATCGCGCACGTCGCGGATCTTTCCGCCCTCCACCCAAATCTCGGTGCCCGCGACCGCCGCGGCCTCGCGGGTCACCATCCGGAAGCGCGAGACGCTGGCGATGCTGGGCACCGCCTCGCCCCGAAACCCCAAAGTCCGGATCGCGGCGAGATCGCCCGCCGTGCGCAGCTTGCTCGTCGCGTGGCGTTCCAGCGAGAGCAACGCATCCTCGCGCGACATTCCGCATCCGTCGTCACTGACCCGGATCAAGGCCGCGCCGCCCTGATCCATGTCCACGCGGATTTCCCTGGCCCCGGCGTCGATGCTGTTTTCCACCAACTCCTTGACCACCGAGGCCGGGCGCTCGACCACCTCGCCCGCCGCCACCTGGCTGGCCAGTATATCAGAAAGCACGCGGATCTTGGGCATCGGCCACTAGGGAAAGACAGCTGACGGCAAGACGCAAGACCCAAGACTGCCTAACTCACGCCCTTGTGCAAATCCCGCGCGCTCCACAACAGCCCCTGGGCGGCGGAGCCGCTGCCCCGCATCGTCCTGGCCCCGTCCTGGCGCGCCTTGCTGAATCGTTCCCGCGCACTGGCGAACGCCTCGTTCACAAACGCCCGGCTGCCGATCACCGCCCCGTCGGTGAAATATGCCATTGCGTGTAGCGCTGCGTGAACCTCTTCACGAACTCGCTCAAGTCGTGCATCCGATAGGTGAACCGCGCGTGGATCGCCGCCGCCAGCGACTCGCCAGCCTCGCCAGCCCGGATACTCTTGCGGGCCGCGCACAATTCCGCCGCCACCTCCTGCACCTGCGCCTCGTTATAAATCGCGCCCAGGCGTCGCAACAATTCCGCATCGGACAGCCCGCCCGCCGCCATCGGCGTCACCTCCAGCAGAATGTGGAGTGATTGGACATGAAGCAATACGACAAAACCCGCTTGCCCGAAAAATTCTCATACATCCGCATATACATCCGCTGCCGTTTCCGCTCCACATCCCCTAACACAAACTCACGGTTCACCGCCCGGCTCAGGCAGTGATAGATCGCCGGCTTGGCCGACTCTGGCCTCGGGGGAATCATCCAGCGCCCACGCCTCATGGTGCCAGACTACGCCTCTTTTCGCCCAGGGTCGACGGGTTTCCTTCCAATGGGTCTGTCCCTTTTTCCGGGGCGGTGCTGGTGCGGAGCGTTTGTCCAATGCGGACGGTCACGGGGCCGAGCAGCCCTGACGGCTGGAGGGCGGAGCCTTTGGCAGGTCCATTGATGGTCCAGGTTTTGCGTGCTGTTTCATCGCGGCCGGCGTCAAAGGTCAGGCGATTGAACCATGTGTTGGTCACTTCCACGCTCAAGTGGTTCACGCCGGGTTTCAAGGCGTGGGAGATGTCCAGCCGGAAGGGTGGTGTCCAGACGGAGCCCACCGGCACGCCGTTGAGCCGCGCGCTGGCGATCACCGCCACGCGACCCAGGTCGAGTTCGACGGGTGAGTCGGCGGCGGCGGGCGGGTCGAGGGTGAAGTCCGTCGTGTAGCTGGCGGTGCCGGAAAACGCCCGCGCTTCGGCGGGTAGTTCGAGGTCGGTCCATGACGTCAGCTTGGCTAACGGCATGGACGAGGGCGCGCCCCAGCCGGCAGGGAAGGCGAGTTTCCACGGTCCCGACAGCGGGAGGTCGCGCGGGGCGCGGGTTTCATAGGTTGAGGATTTGCCGTTTTCGCGTGTCAGGCGGAATCTGCCTGGAGTCCATGCCAGAAGGCGGTTGCCGTCGTCGAGGAGCTCGCACGGCGGGCGCGGGTTAGTGAGCCGTTCGACTGGAGTGAGCGGTGCGCCCGCGCCGGCGGTGAGAGGTTGCGCTTGCGCATCCGCCACCACGTTGCCGTCGTGTTCCAGACGGACGACATGATGGGAAGTGCCAGGGGCGGATTTTCGGAACATCACGAACACCGAACCGGATGGCGGCAAGTCCAGTGCGACAAAACTGGTTGCGCCATCGCGTCGCATGATGGCCGCGGGCGTCACGGCACCGGTCAGCGGATTCCAAAGTTCGGCCGTGCCAATGGCCCTGAACCCGAGCGCGCCGCGAAATCCGTTAGATGATGGGGCCGCCACAAAATACCAGTCGGCCTCGTCGGTCTGGCGGTGCATCCAGACGACGCCGTGACCCCGCAGGTCCGGCGCGATGTCGAGTTGGGTCAGCGCCTCGCCGAGGGCGACCCCCGAAATCACCCTGCCTTGGCCGACCCGGCGCAGGCCGCTGGCGGTGTTGTCCTTGCCCCACAGTTCTTCGACGGCATGGCGGAATCGTAGCTCCGCCCCGGAGCCCCCGCTCAGAGTCGCGATTCCACACCGTGGGCGATCGCCGACGAGCACCGCGCCCTGTTGCACGAAGGCCAGCATGCGCTCCAGCGTTTCCGGCAACATCCGCGGGCAATCGCGCAACCAGAGTAGGCGATAGCGCAGGCCCTCCGGGGTGACGATCATGCCATCGCGCACCGCCAGGCGAGTGAGCAGAGCGTCGGGATTGCAGTAGTCGGAGTGGTAACCGGTGGGGAACGCAGCGTCTTGCGGCGGCTTGTGGTCCTGCTCGTCGCCGAGATACCACAGCACGTCGGAAACGGGCCGCCCGCGCTCCAACAAGAATCCGCAGCGGGCAAGGTAGTCCGTGAACTCAGGCATGTGTGGCCACCAGGTTTGCCCGCGCAAGAAGGGGGTTCCGATCCCGGATCCGAACGCGGTTCCTGGCGGCAGCCCGTCAGTGCGCGGATTGTGGGTGTAGGTATGGAAAACCAAGTGGGTCACCCCTTCGGCGAGGTGCATGTCGGCGATGTGTTTCAACATGCCCGGATGTTCGTTCCAGGTGAGATTGAACGAGGTGAAGGCCTCGGCGGCAACCCGCGGCTTGCCATACATGCGCGCCGCCGACACGCACGGCTTGACCGGCTTGAAATTGAAGCTGCCGACATGCGATTCCATGCGGGGCTGCCAGAACTCGCACATCGGCACGTCGGCATACTTGTAATATTCCAGGATGTCGCCGGGAAACACGTCGCCCGCGGCGGTTTCATGGGAGATGGAAAGTCCGTCACGATGAGCCAACTGGGCCATGCGGCCGAAAAAGTTATGAACCACCAACTCGTTGATCGTCGCGCGCCAGTCGCGCAGGAAGCGGGTGGTGGTTGTGGGATCTCCGACCACATAGCCTGCGAGTGCGGGCAACCACACCCGTAGCGGATAGCCGCGGAGTTGCGCGAACTGCTGGTCCATGCCGGGCGTCCATGTCTGGGTCTCGCACTCCCAGCTGTCGAGCAGCATGCCCTGTAGCAAGCCGCCGCCGACGGGGCCCTTCTTGGCGGCGAGCCGTCCGATGTATCCGGCATAGTGGGCCTCGGCACCTGCTGGCGAGAGTTTGTCGCATTCCCAGCCGGTGCCCTCGGGTGGGGCCGGTCCGTTGCGGCGGCCGGTGTTGACATGGCCCCAGCGCGTGACCGTCCAGTTGCCAGGCGGAGCGTCCCAGTGGAGCGTGCCGGCAGCGTCCATCTGGCCGGTCAAGTCCACGATCATCGAGGGATCGATCCACGCCGCTTTGGATTGCACGGGCAGAGGCGCGCGATCCAAGGCACCCAGAACCCAAGCGGCCTCGGCCTCCCAATTGTTCATGCGTGCGGCCGCGAACAGCTGGAGACAGGACAAGGTCAGCGGGTGTTGGTGACTGATAGTGATGCGGAACGTCCGCGCCGGTTCGTCCGAGCACGCCAGCGAAATCGGCCGGTTGCCCTGCCAGTTGCTCGCCGGCAGCGAGTGGCTGGCCACTTGGTGCAAGCCATCGGCCAGAACCGCCTGCACCGTGAGGGTGACGTCGGGCTGGTAGCACCAATGATGGTTGAAGCTTTGAACCGACGGCAATTCCACGGTGCGCAAGGTCACGTTGTGCTTGAAGGTGGCCTCCACCCAGACCGGTTCCCGGCCCGGTTCCAGCGTGATCTTTCCGCCCGGTTCATTGCGCAGGCACTTGTCCCACGGCAAATCCTCCCGGTTGCTCTTGATGGAATCCGGCACCAGCGCTTGGCCGCTATCGCCCTCCGGCGTGGGAAAGGCCACGACCGCCACCTCATGGTAATCCCGCCACTCCTCCTTGCTCGGCGGTGGTTGTGACAACGCCACCTCCACACGCTTGCCACCGGTTAGGTTGGCGTGGCTCCACACCAGGTGCCGCATCGCCTTGTCCGGCGTGATCCACGGACCGCCCGCCATCGCCCAGCCCGGGCAGTTCTGCATCGTGAAGCGCAGCCCGAGCCGCTGGCATTCTGCACCCACTTGGTGCACCGCCCCGTCCCAAGGCGCGCTGAGGCACTTGATTTGGGGGGCCACCCCGGGCCACGGCCCGCCAAACTGGCCGTGGAAAAGTTGCACCCCCTGGATGCCCGCACTCGCGATCGCTTCCAGATCCGCCGTGATGCCCTGCGGTGCCACGTTGCCACCGATGAAGTGAAACCAAGTCTCCGGGTGAAATATCCGCGGCGGTTGACGAAACGCCGCGGCATCCGCGGGGCTGATCGATCGATCCAATTCCCCGGCCGCCGGGACTATCGCCGGGACCGCCGCCGCGGCATGGGCACCTGGCACCATCGCCAGCCAAGCGATTGCAAGGATCCATATCTTGGGCTGGGACAAGCCATCGGTCGGCGGCGCACAGGATGTTAGGCAGGCCGTCATGCACGGAGTTAACGCTCGCGCCACATTGTCCCGCAAGATGAAAAGCAAGCCGGCAGATGGGCACCGTGAAACGCGGCGGTGGGGTACTCGATGGGGTCGATAGGGTCGGCTTAGGGATCGGTCCCGCAACGACTCGTCGCCCAGATACCAGCCTCAACGCCGCTCGGTCCATGGCTGGCGGCCATAGCGCCCGGCGATTTTGCCGGCGATGACATCGGCCGGTGGTTC
>Ga0194037_1003168_pt1 | contig 10376 bp, 10 predicted proteins | sample JunL306m_MetaG_FD_148653 | JGI IMG/M metagenome (GOLD analysis project Ga0194037, IMG submission 148653) | Anoxic zone freshwater microbial communities from boreal shield lake in IISD Experimental Lakes Area, Ontario, Canada - Jun2016-L304-6m | ecosystem: Environmental > Aquatic > Freshwater >...
GCTATCCAAGAAGTATTGGATTCAGCCGCCTATATTAATGGGAAGGCCGTGAAGGATTTTGCTCAAAATTTAAGTACCTATTTAGGAGTGGATCATGTGATTCCTTGTGCCAACGGAACCGACGCTTTACAAATTGCCATGATGGCCTTGGACCTACAACCTGGCGATGAAATTATAACACCTTCTTTTACTTATATCGCTACCACAGAGGTAGTGGCACTTTTAGGATTAAAACCTGTTTTTGTAGATGTAGATCCTATTACATTTTGTATGGATCTTGAAAGTTTGAAAAAAGCAATTACGCCTAAATCAAAACTAATAGTGCCTGTACATTTATATGGACATGCAGCACCCATGGAAGAGATTATGGAAATAGCGAAGGCTAATAATTTATTTGTGATTGAAGACAATGCACAAGCCATTGGATGTGATTATACATTTTCTAACGGGGTTACTAAAAAAACAGGAACCATTGGACATATTGGTGCAACTTCTTTTTACCCTAGTAAAAATTTAGGCGCATTCGGAGATGGAGGTGCTTTATGTACTAACGATAAAGCTTTGGCAGATAAAATGACAATGATTGCCAATCATGGACAGTCTGCAAGATATTATCATGATGTGGTGGGATGTAATTCAAGATTGGATTCTATTCAAGCAGCTATACTTGATATTAAATTAAAAAAATTAGATGCTTATAATAAAGCAAGATTAGCAGTGGCTAATTATTATACCAATGCATTTGATTCTATTCAACATATACTGGCACCCTCTCAAGCAAAATATAGTACACATGTGTATCATCAGTATACTATACAATTGAAAGGGGTAGACCGTGATAAATTTATTGCACATTTAGCAGCCAAGGAAATACCTTGTATGATTTATTATCCGGTACCTGGTCATTTGCAAAAAATGTTTGGCGAGCAAAAAAATACAAATTGGAATTTACCTATAACAGATAGCCTAACCCCCTGTGTATGTTCTCTGCCGGTGCACACCGAGATGGATGAGCAACAATTAGCGTATATTGTAGAAGGTGTAAAATCATTTTTTAATTAAAAAAATAACTAGATGAAAATTACAGTCGTAGGAACAGGGTATGTGGGACTGGTTACAGGAACTTGTTTTTCTGAAACAGGAAACAAAGTAACCTGCGTGGATATTGATAAAAATAAAGTAGATAAATTAAGTAATGGTCAAATAACAATTTACGAACCAGGACTAGAGAAAATATTTTTAAGAAATATTAAAGAAGGTCGTTTGACATTCACAACTGAATTAGAAGCGGCCATTGAAGGTGCTGAAATTATATTTTTAGCCTTGCCTACACCTCCGGGTGCCGATGGCAGTGCCGATTTAAAATATGTATTAGGCGTAGCCGATCATTTAGGAAAAATATTAAAAGACTATAAAGTCATAGTTAATAAAAGTACAGTGCCAGTGGGTACTGCCGATAAAGTAAGTGCAGCCATTGCTAAAAACTATAAAGGCGAGTATGATGTGGTAAGTAACCCAGAGTTTTTAAGAGAAGGGGTTGCAGTGGATGATTTTATGAAACCAGATAGAGTAGTGGTTGGAACAAGATCTGAAAGAGCGAAGAAATTAATGAGCGATTTATATGCGCCCTTTGTAAGACAAGGTAACCCCGTGATATTTATGGATGAGCGTAGTTCTGAATTAACGAAGTACGCGGCTAATTCATTCTTAGCTACTAAAATTTCTTTCATGAATGAAGTGGCTCAATTATGTGAGCGAATGGGTGCCGATGTAGATATGGTAAGAAGAGGCATTGGATCGGATGATAGAATTGGAAAGCGTTTTTTATTTCCAGGTATTGGTTATGGTGGGTCATGTTTTCCAAAAGATGTTCAAGCATTAATCATGTCTTCTGATGAAGTGAAATATGATTTTGAAATTTTAAAGGCGGTAGAAAAAGTAAACGCAAATCAAAAATTACATTTAGTTGAAAAAATAAAGGCACATTTTAAAGGCGATTTAAAAGGCAAGCATATTGCCCTTTGGGGTTTGGCCTTCAAGCCTAATACCGACGATATTAGAGAAGCACCTGCTTTAAGTATTATAGATGCTTTAACTACCATGGGCGCTACTATAGCAGCCTATGACCCTGAAGCCATGCCGAATGTAAAAGCGCAAATAGGTGATAAGATAAAATATGCCACTAACCAATACGAAGCATTAAACGGTGCCGATTTTTTAATTATTGCTACCGAGTGGAGTGAGTTTAGAACCCCCGATTTTGAAAGAATAGAAAAAGAAATTAAAAACAAAATCATATTTGATGGCCGTAATCTTTTTGAAGTTTCAAAAATGAAAGAATTGGGTTATCATTATGAAAGCATTGGAAGGGCTTCTGCCACAAAATAAATACTATGAGTCAAAAAAGAATTTTAATAACAGGCGCTGCCGGATTTTTAGGATCGCATTTAAGTGATCGCTTTATTAAAGAAGGCTACTATGTTATGGCCATGGATAACTTAATTACGGGCGATCTTCAAAACATCGCACACTTAAGATCTAATCCTAACTTTCAATTTATACACCATGACGTTACTACCTTTATTGAGATAGAAGGAGAATTAGATTATATTTTACATTTTGCATCACCAGCAAGTCCAATTGATTATTTAAAAATTCCTATTCAAACCTTAAAAGTAGGTGCGATGGGTACACACAATTTATTAGGCTTAGCCAAAGCAAAAGGGGCAAGAATACTAGTTGCAAGTACGAGTGAAGTATATGGAGACCCACTTGTGCATCCTCAAACAGAGGAGTACTGGGGTAATGTAAATCCTGTGGGACCAAGAGGTGTTTATGATGAAGCGAAGCGTTATATGGAAAGTATAACCATGGCTTACCATACATTTCATCAGGTAGAAACTAGAATTATTAGAATATTCAATACCTATGGTCCAAGAATGCGTTTGAATGATGGCCGTGCACTACCTGCCTTTATTGGTCAAGCATTAAGAGGTGAGGATATGACGGTGTTTGGAGATGGTTCACAAACAAGAAGCTTCTGTTATGTAGATGATTTAGTAGAAGGTATTTATAGATTATTATTAAGTGACTATTCAAGTCCTGTGAATATTGGCAACCCCAATGAAATTAGTTTAAAAGATTTTGCAGAAGAAGTATTGAAACTAACAGGGTCTGCTGTTAAAATTGTGTACAAGGATTTACCAGTGGACGATCCAAAACAAAGACAGCCCGATATTACGAAAGCAAAAAAATTATTAGGATGGGAGCCAAAAGTAGATCGTGCAGAAGGTTTGAAGAAAACCTACGATTATTTTAAATCCTTGCCACCTTCTGAGTGGACAAAATTACCTAAGGAATTTATTTCTAAATAAAGTACATGCGAAAAATTTTAGTTACTGGCGCGAATGGTCAGTTGGGTTGGGAGTTAGGTCAGTTGGCAGCAAGCTACCCGCAATATGAATTTATTTTTACCGACAGAACGGTGATTGATTTATCAAAACCCGAAACCTTGGCCGCTATCATAAATGAGATGGCACCCGATGCTATTATTAATACAGCAGCGTATACGGCAGTTGATAAAGCAGAATCGGAAAAAGAATTAGCACAAGCGGTAAATGTAAAATCGGTAGAACAAATGGCAGCTATAGCTTATGAAAGAAAAATTCCTTTCATTACTTTTTCAACAGACTATGTATTTACTGGAAACGCTACCACACCTTATACAACCGACACTGCCTTAGCACCTTTAAATTTTTACGGATCTACCAAGGCCGATGGAGAGCGTTTAGCAATTGCCGCAAATCCTAATACTATTATTATTAGAACCTCTTGGGTGTTTAGTGTGCATGGAAATAATTTTGTAAAGTCTATGATACGCTTTATGAAAGAAAGAGATGTTTTAAATATTGTATCAGATCAGAGAGGGCGACCAACTTACGCCAAAGATTTAGCTGACGCTACTATGAAAATGATAGTAGCATTGGATAATGGTAAAGAAATAAAAGGTATTTATCATTATGCCAATAAAGGAGAAACGACTTGGTATGAGTATTGTAAAAAAATTCAATCTATTGTAGGACTTAATTGTCAAGTGAATTCAATATTAACTGTAGACTTTCCTACACCTGCTAAAAGGCCAGGGTATTCTGTATTAGATACAGATAAAATTGAAAAAGAACTTTCTTTATCTATTCCACATTGGGAAACTTCTTTATTAGAATGCATTAACAAACTAAGTTAAGTAGTTATGAATAAAGAAGCCTTATTAAAAGAATTAGCTAGCGCTACCTATGTGATGATTAAGCCTTCGCCACTGCATGGCATTGGTGTATTCGCCATTAGAGATATTCCCAAAGGCACTAAAAATATTTTTTCAAAAGGGGTAGGAGATTGGATAAAAGTAAGCAAAGAAGAAGTAGATGCCTTGCCGCAACATTCAAAGGATTTAATTGAGAATCATTGTTTATTTGATGAAGATTTTTATTTCATACCCGATTATGGTTTTAAACTAGTGGATTTAGTTATTTATTTAAACCATTCAGAAACTCCCAATGTGATTTCTTTAAATGAAGGGGAAGAGTTTGAAGCCATTAGAGATATAGCTGCTGGCGAAGAGCTATTAGTTGACTACGGCACTATCGTGGAATCTGATGAGTAAGTAATACACTGAAAATTGAGATGAGTGCTGACCAAAATCATATTTTTTAGTGTTTTGATTGGATAGCTTTAGTAAAATGTAAAGCCATGAAAAATAAAATACTCATAGCTGTTGATTTAAGTGAATCCTCAGACCTTGTTATTAAAAAAGGAATGGAGCTTGCTATTAAAATGGAGGCTTCCGTAATTCTAAGTTCCGTGATACCTATGTATGTAGATTATCTGCAATCGCAAATGTCCATGGTACCTACTCCTTGGGATGAAATTTATACTGCACAAAAAGAAGCTGCCATTAAAGAACTTACGCTGGTTCAAAAAAAATATCCCAATACAGCTATTGAAATTTTTGTAGAAGTGGGCAATGCTAAAGATGTAGTTATTGAAAAGGCCATCATGGATAAGGTTGACTATATCGTAGTGGGCACGCATGGCCGTACTGGTTTTTCGCATGTAGTGATGGGAAGTACCGCTGAATATATAGTAAGGCATGCGACTATGCCTGTGATGGTGGTGCCTATGAAATAAATCAGTTTATAAATAATTCGATTAGTATTTAATTTTAGTTATTTTTGATTTTTAAAATTTATAAAAATTGATCTCATGGGTACTAATTTGACTATTAAATTAGACGAGCATATTGTTGAAAGAGCTAAGATGTATGCTAAAGAAAGAAACACAAGTTTACCCAAGTTAGTTTCCAACTACTTTCATGAATTAACTATGGAAAGTAGCGAAGAAGAAGAGATATCGCCATTGATACAAAGCTTATCAGGAATTGTTCCATATATTAGTGAGAAAGATGAAAAAGAAATGTATACTCACTATTTAATTGGGTCACATAAATAATTGGACAAATTGCTATGCAATTTTATCAATGCATCTCCAATACAAAAATCAAGCAAGCTTGTTTTTGCCTTGTCGATTCATTGAGCTCGTTTCACTCGCTGCTCATTTACTCAATAAAAAAACCGCCCCGAAAAATCGGGACGGCTTCTTTTTTCTTTGGTTGCCCGACCTGGATCCAATCTAAGCTTATAAAAATTTGATTTTCAATATATTGTAGCAGATTTAATATAAAAACAGGGAAAATTTCCACCAGATTGGTGGTAATTTTCATTATAGTAGGGAAATTCAACTCCAATGAAGGATTTGTTTTACTTTTATTTTTAAGAAGTACAATTATCTGATTATAGTTTATGGAAATATTTGAAAATATAGTTTTTGAAAATTTAGACTTTAGAACTGAATTATTAAAAAGAGGAGAATACGAGAATTCTACATTTAATAAATGTATTTTTTCAGGTTGCGATTTAAATTCTTTCAAATTTATAGATTGTATTTTTCAAGACTGTGATTTAAGTTTAGTAAATATTCATAAAGTTGTATTGAGGGATGTGAAGTTTAAAGATTGTAAAATGGTTGGGTTAAAATTTGACACAACAGACAATTTTGGTATTTCTATTTCTATTGAAAATTGTACTTTAACTTATTCTTCCTTTTATAAATTAAAGTTGAAGAGTATGATTTTTCTTAATTCTAAATTGAATGAAGTAGATTTTACCGAATCAGATTTAACTAATTCAATTTTTAATAATTGTGATTTATCTAATTCTATCTTTAGTTCTACTAATTTAGAAAAAGTAGATTTTACAACTTCATTCAACTATTCTATTGATCCAGAAAAAAACAAAGTGAAAAAATCAAAACATTCAAGAAATAATCTTTCTGGATTATTAGAAAAATATAGTCTTATAATTGATTAAAAAAAGTTCAAAAAACATCATTTTGGTGGAAAATCTGGTGGAAAAACACCATTTTGAGTAGGTACAAAAAAATAACCCATTGTTGTTCAATGAGTTATTTTAAATTTTGGTTGCCCGACCTGGATTCGAACCAAGACAAACTGCACCAAAAACAGTCGTACTACCATTATACTATCAGGCAATCCTATGCCATTCTTAGAATGGACTGCAAAAATAGGGTTCGGCGTAAAATTTACCAAATAATAATGCCATTTCAAGCCATTATTATGAAATTGGCTTAACTTAAGCGTTCAAATACATTTTTAAACCAAAAATTGAATTTTATGGGAATTAAATTAACACTTTTAAGCGCATTTTTTGCTTGTTTATTTTTGATGTCATTTAGAGGGGAAAAGAAAAAGAAAGTGGTCTTTTTTGGCGATTCTATTACTGAAGCTGCTGTAAATAAAGGTGGATATATAGATGTTTTACAAAATATGATTACAGCAAATGGTGCAGCCGATAAATTTGAATTAAATGGGGCTGGTATAAGTGGTAATAAAATTTATGATCTATACTTAAGAATAGAAAAGGATGTACTTGAAAAGAAACCCGATGTTGTGGTAATTTGGGTAGGGGTGAATGATGTATGGCATAAAGCAAGTTCAAATACAGGAACCGATTTTGATAAATTTGGTCGTTTTTATGATGCTGTGGTAAAAAAGATACAAGCTACAGGCGCCAAAGTAATTGTAGTAACACCTGCTGCTATTGGTGAAAAAAATGATTATTCCAATGCACAGGATGGCGATTTAAATGCTTATAGCAGTTGGATGAGAGAGTATGTAAAAAAGAATGGATTAGGTTTGGTTGATTTGAGAACAATTTTTCATGAGTATAGCCTAGCGCATAATCCAGAAAATAAGGATAGAGATATTCTAACTAATGATGGAGTACACTTGAATGAAAAAGGAAACGCCTTAGTAGCAGCAGAAATGTGGAAGGCCTTGCAATAAAAAGAAGAAGCTTAATAAAGTTGAATAAAAAAGCAGCAAGTGTAAATTTGCTGCTTTTTTTATGAGGTAGTTTAAAGTATATATTTAAAGAATATAAAGGGTACTTTATTTTTTAATCTGCAATCACTAAATAATAATTCTTTTTACCCTTTTGTAATAAGATGTATTTTCCTTGTAATAATTGAGCCTTGGTAACACTGGTAAAATCGGCGCCTATTTTTTCTTTATTAATGCCAATACCGCCGCACTGCCACATTTTACGGGCCTCGCCCTTGCTTGGGAATATTTTTGTATCAGCTAGTAAGCTTACTAAGTCATAGCCTTCTGTAAGTTGCGCAAGTGTTACATTAACTGTGGGTACACCTTCCATTACTTGTAATAACTGTGCTTCGTTTAAAGACTGTAATACTTCAGTAGTTGCGTTTCCAAATAAAATTTCAGTAGCACGAATAGCAAAATTCAAATCTTCTTCGCTATGTACTAATTTAGTTAATTCAGCCGCTAAGTTTTTTTGTAAAATTCTTTCTTGTGGCGCTAGTTCGTGGTCGGCAATTAATTTATCAATGGTAGCAAAAGGCAAAAGCGTGAAAATCTTAATCCATTTTTTTGCATCTTCGTCGCTTGCATTTAACCAGAACTGATAAAATTGATAAGGAGAAGTTTTATTCGCATCTAACCAAATATTTCCTTTTTCTGTTTTACCAAACTTACCACCATCTGCCTTCGTAATTAAAGGACAAGTAAAAGCAAAGGCTTCACCACCCATTTTGCGTCGAACTAATTCAGTACCTGTAGTAATATTGCCCCACTGGTCACTGCCACCCATTTGTACTTTGCAATTTTTATTTTTATACAACCAATAAAAATCATAGCCCTGTACTAATTGGTAAGTGAATTCCGTAAAGCTCATACCTGTATCGCCTTCAATTCTTTTTTTCACACTATCCTTGGCCATCATATAGTTCACTGTAATATGCTTACCTACATCTCTTATAAAATCTAAGAAATTAAAATTCTTAAACCAATCGTAGTTGTTCACCATTTCAGCCGCGTTCGAAAGGCTAGGATCAAAATTTAAAAAATGCGCTAATTGTTTTTGAACCCCTGCTAAATTAAATTGCAAAGTTTCTTCGCTTAATAAATTACGCTCTTCACTTTTTCCGCTAGGATCACCCACCATGCCCGTTGCACCACCTACCAAGGCCACTGGTTTATGACCAGCTCTTTGTAAATGCACTAGTAATAAAATAGGCACTAAACTACCAATATGCAAACTATCCGAAGTAGGATCAAAACCGATATACCCAGAAACTTGTTCTTTTTCAAACAGTTCTTCTGTACCTGGCATAATATCTTGAATCATACCTCTCCAACGTAGTTCTTGTATTAAAGTCATATTCTATATACTTTAGGCAAAAATAACTACTAAAATGCAATAATTTCGCATCATGAACCCAACAACTCCCACAATTGGTGACGGAACCAGAATTTTACACTTTTTAGTAGATACTATTATTATCTCTATTCTTGCCTATTTAGTCTATGGATGGTGGAATTTCTATGTAATGTATTGGAACTATACCCCCATTCGTTTTGGCCCCTTCTTTTTTGGAACCATGTGGGCCTACTTGTTTTTATTTGAGTTTATCTTTCAACGTACCCCGGCTAAATGGTTCACGGGCACAAAAGTGGTGAATGAAAAAGGGGGCAGGGCCAATATTTTTCAAATCTTTCTAAGAACAACTATACACTGCACTATCATCTCCATGCTTGGACTTGCTTGGAATGGCCAACCTTTTCATGATACCTTTTCAAAAACAAAATTAATTTACGCAGCAAAGCAGGTTCTATAAATTGAAGTGGTATATGTATAGTTATAAATCTTTCCTCAATTCATAAGGTATAAACAAGCCTGTATTGTACATTTGTAAAATTTTTTAAATGGCTAAGATTGGAATTAATATTGCTACAGGTAGTTTACAGCAATCCGAAATTATAGTAGGTATTGACTTAGGCACCACCAATAGCTTAGTGGCCATTATTCATCCTGAAACAAAATTACCCACTGCTTTAAAAGAATTTGATGGCAGTAGTATAGTGCCAAGCATTGTGCACTTCGATGCCTATGGTAATGCAGAAGTGGGAGCGAATGCAAAACCTTATTTAGAATCTGATCCTGCGAACACTATTTTTAGTGCGAAGCGTTTGATGGGAAAAAGTTATAAAGACATTCGTGCCCATCAAGATTTTTTTGCCTACAAAATTATTGATGATAATAGAGATAGTTTAGTGAAAGTGCAAGTAGGTTCTACTTTTTATTCTCCCATCGATTTATCTTCTTATATATTGGGTGAATTAAAAAAGCGTGCAGAACATATTTTAAAAACACCTGTTACCAAAGCAGTTATTACAGTGCCTGCTTATTTCAACGATACACAAAGACAAGCCACACGTGATGCAGGAAAATTAGCAGGGCTAGACGTACTTCGTATTATTAACGAACCTACAGCGGCAAGTTTGGCTTATGGCCTAGGCATGGATCCTACAGAAGAAAAAACCATTGCAGTCTATGATTTAGGTGGAGGTACATTTGATATTTCTATTTTAAAAATTTCGAATGGTATTTTTGAAGTGCTTAGTACCAATGGAGATACTTATTTAGGAGGAGATGATCTAGACCGCGCCATTATTGAATATTGGATGAAGCAAATTGGGGTAGAAAATTTAGAAGACCATAAAAATTTAAAGCAAGAATTAAGACTTTGTGCAGAGCTAGCAAAAATTGCTTTATCTAATGCTGATTTTTTTGAAACAACATTTGCAGGAGAAAAAATTTCTATTACGAAAGAAGTATTTGAAAATTTAATAGCACCTATCGTTGCAAAAACAATTGACTGCTGTAAGTTGGCCATGAAAGATGCAGCACTTGATATAAAAGATATTACCACGGTATTAATGG
>Ga0194037_1003170_pt1 | contig 10369 bp, 10 predicted proteins | sample JunL306m_MetaG_FD_148653 | JGI IMG/M metagenome (GOLD analysis project Ga0194037, IMG submission 148653) | Anoxic zone freshwater microbial communities from boreal shield lake in IISD Experimental Lakes Area, Ontario, Canada - Jun2016-L304-6m | ecosystem: Environmental > Aquatic > Freshwater >...
GGAGTGTCGATCCCGTAGGTGAGCGTGTCGCTATCGGCGTCATGCCCCGACAACGTCCCGGAGAGATTGCCGGTCGTCCCGAGGGCCGTATCGTTCACTTGGTCGGCCACTGAACCAGCGGTGACGACGTCAAGCGTCGGCGCCTCGTTGGCCCCGGTCAGGTTGATGCTGTAAGTCCGGCTGGCGGTGGCCGTGCCGTCGCTCACGGTAACGGTAAACGCTTCGGTCGGTGTACTCCCCGCCGGCAGTGCGTCAACCTTGGCGGCGTCCACCACATACAGGTACTTACCGGTGGACGATTTGACGTACAGTGTGCCGTAGCCGCCATCCTTGCTGATGTCGTAGGTAACGCCGCCGGACTCATAGCCGGCGGAACCGCTGCTCGGAGTGTCGATCCCGTAGTTAAGCGCCGCGCCGCCGTCAACGTCATGCCCGGACAGCGTCCCGGAAAGATTGTCGGTCGTCCCGAGGGCCGAATTGTTCGCCTGGTCGGCCACCGATCCGGCGGTAACCGCGTCAAGCGTCGGCGCGTCGTTGGCCCCGGTAATGGCAAATACCACAGCCGTGCTGGCCGTCGTGCTGCCGTCGGTAACCTGAACCGTAAAGCTGTCGTTGACGCTCTGCCCCTGGGTCAGGGACTCGGTGGCGCTCTTGCTGTTGTCCAACTGGTAACTCACCGTGTTCGTCGCCACGGTGAGCGTGGCCGTACCGTACGCGCCGCTCATCGTGTAGCTGCCATCCTGGTTGTCGATCCAGCCACCCACGCCGGTCAGCCAGTCCGTGTCATAGTTAGTGCTTTTAATGAGTATAATGGTGGCAGAATTAGTTCCATATGTGCTATTGGCTATGCCCCCGTCTTCCACCACAGGCACCGACTGAGGTTCAGCGCTGACAGTCGGCGGATCCATCAATTCCCCATAAGACGCCATAGCCTTGTCCGTCAACGCCAGGGAGCGCTCAATCGGCCCGACCGTATACTCAAGTACCCAGTCCCCCCCCTTGGCTATCGTTCCGGTCGGGTCGGAGGAGGCGGCCACATCGGCGCCGCTTATCCTGGCCAGAGACTGGATGAACAGCTGTCCGGCGCTCCCTTTGGCCACATCGCAGCCATAGACGAGGATATCGGCGGTGGATGTCATCGAGTCGCGCCATGCGGAAATTTCAGCGGAGCGGCTGAAAAGCGTCGCGGCAGTGAGTTCGGTGTTGCCAATGCGCACGTCGGCGGGAGTTCCATGGCTGAGAATATGGATTGCGGATATATTGCCGATGTCGCGCAGGGTTTCGGATATCCGGGTTATGCCGTCGGCGTCCGGGTCAAGCAGCACTACTTGTATTCCCGGCTTCATGCCGGCCATAAGGCTTTGGTAATCGGGCACTCGGGGGTCGATGAAGGCGATTTCGACAAGCTCGGCGGCGGGTGTCTGCCCATCGACCTGCTTCAAGAAATGCTTGTCCAGTGAACTGACAGCCTGCTTCTCATCGGTGGCGACAAGCGCCGGCATCTTGGTGAAATCGAAGTGGCCGAAATGTTGATGGTTCAGAGGTTCCACCCGTGGCTCGATATTCCTGGCAGGATCAAAGACCGGTGTCTGATCCGTATGCTTGTCAATCACGGCGCCGACGGTCGGCAGCGCCGCCGCATCGAAGTTTATCCGTGGTTCAAGGGACATGATAAGAGAGGAGATGCGGGCGGAATTGGATATTTTGTTATCCGTCACAGACTTTCTGATTTTTTTCATGACAGCGCCTCGCAGGTGTATAATTTTATGGAAAACTTGAACGGTAAACAAAACAGCCGGGAGCATCTATCAACTAGATAGTTCTCCCGGCTGTCCCAATGAGACTCTAAAGGTAGTTCTCTCCCATCCCCAAAGATGGCTGACTCATTATTCAACAAACACCTCAAACGTCATTGGTACTCTGAAACGTAGCTGTCACTTCGGTCGGTGCAGCCGTCGGACCACCGCGACCGCGCCAAGGCCGATGCCAAGGAGCAGGTAGGTCGTCGGCTCGGGGGTCGCCGAGGCATTGAGACCGTTAAGGTAGACTGTGGTATCGAGATTTGCATCACTTGTGTCGGAGAGGATAATAGTTAGTTTATTATCCGTGCTACCGGTCACTTTGTCGCCGGTTACGCCGCTAAAAGTCAGCAAGGGGTTGTTGTTTGGGGTAAGAACACCGTTGAGCTCGGTGCCGGGAAGCGAAGACAATGTGAGAGCGGTCGTAGCCGAGGCAATCAGATTTCCATTGAGAAAGACCCCAAAAGCATCACGAAAATCAGTAAGATCATATAGAGGGTGTTCTTCTGAACCGAAAACGGCATTAAAGACTACCATATCAAAATCTTTTTTAAGATCGAATGTGATGTCGATTTGCGTAACGTCATAATGATCATATGGATAAGGAGTGCTATCGTATAGATGTGTTCCGGTAATCTGGTTTAGTAAGTTGTCCGCTGATGAATATGGAGCATTATCTAAAACCGTTGTCAATCCACCACTATTATTATTTGGTCCAGTGCTGTAGTCCGTAACTTTTCCAGTACTTAATACCAGTCCTGAACTGATACCGTACGTAGGATTACTGGAATTACTTATATAGCCTGTAGAATCAGCGTAGCCGTGCGTTATGGTGAAATCCGTTATGGTGATACCTGCATTGTGACCACTCGTCAGGGCGGATTCCAGTTGCCCGCTATCCGTGCTTTGAGTAACAGTAAAGGCATGAACCGTTGTTCCAAAGACAAGGAGCGCGCCACAGAGACCACCAATGACCACGGTGCGCATACACTGCCGCAACCAAAAGCTGATACCCGTTTGATCCGCGAATCTGTAGTTCATGAAGCTCCCCATGCCGGTGTGGTTACAGTCTGTCGATTGTAACTGATTATAAGATGTTCTGTCTTGCTTTTTTATATGTGGAAAAGCTTTTTTTCTATGCGATGTGACTGTTTGTTGCAAAAGGTCGACGGTATGAGGTAGAGTGACCTCTGGAAGTCACCTGTTTATTCCAATGATATCAAATAGCTGGTTGCTGGATTTGAGCGAGACCATATCGATTTCACGGGCTCGCTTGTTCGGCGCGGCATGACCTCGGAGAGGCGACCACCCGGAGGATGCGGTTGCGGAGATACAGATGTCAACCAGTATGATACTTTCAATAGGGACTCTGGTTTTGGTCGGCTTTTTTTTCTTCGATCTGCATGCGGCGAGGGAATACTACGAGGAGATAACTCCGGAAGAAGAGAATTTCTTTCTCTGGTGGGTAAAACAGAATGTCCTGAAAATTGGGGTCGCGATCGGTATTTATTGTCTTATTTTTGTCGCACTGGTCGGCGATGTGGCGTTTCTACGCCGCGTTCTCACTCTGAACCTGACCATCTCCGGGGTCTCGATCCTGGTTTTGACGCTCTGTTTGGTCGTTTTTTTTGCCTATGATGTTAAATCCGCCAGAGCATACTACGAGAACAGCCTTTTGCTTTTATCAGGAGATGAATCGTTCTTCAGGTGGTGGGCCAGGTTGAATGTAGCCAAGATTGGCGTCGCCACTGGTGTCTATCTTTTGGGAATAATCCTGCTGGTTCTGCCTGATACCTCTCTGAAAATCCATCCATTCGTGACCCCCGTGATGTATCTGAATCTGCATCGCCTGTCCATCCCTTTTTACCTGACTCTGGTGGTGGTGGGTTTCATCGCGTATGACCTGAGAGTAGCCTGGAACTATTACCGGAACATTCTTCTGGGAATGACGTTGGGGGCGTGGCCGTTCCTCACCTGGTGGGCCGGTCAGAACCGACGCAAGGCTTGTGTCGTTATCGGCGTCTATCTCCTCGCTATAACCGGGGCGCTCAGCCTGAAGCCGCAACTGGGGCGTGACGCTCCGGTAAAGAAAGTAGCGGGAGTCGCCACCTCCCGAAAATCGGCAAGCTCAGCGAAAACCGGCACGTATCTGGCGAGGGCCGAACAGTACCTGACAGAGCAAAAATTCAAGGAAGCGGTCATCGAATTCCGCAACGCCATCCAGAAGGACTCTCGCAATGTGGAGGCGCATCTGGGACTGGCCAGGTCGCTGGTGACTCTGGGCGCCATGAATGATGCCATGAAGTTTTACCGGAACGTGGTTAAACTTGCGCCAGGATCATATGCCGCCTATGTGGAGATGGCGCAACTGACCATGGCTGCCGGTAATGTTGAACTTAGCTTAAAGTATGCCCAAACCGCGGCGAACCTCAACCCAACGGCGGCGGATCCCCACCTCATCCAAGCACAACTCTATAGCCGCACGGGAAAAACAGCTCTCGCCATCCAGCAGTGTACAGCGGTTTTTGCTCGGGAACCGACTAATCCGATTGCCGGAAAAATGCTGGTTAATTTTTATCTGCACGAGAAGGCATTTACCCAAGCCGCCACGTATGCGGAGAAACTCCTGAAGTCGGCTCCTTATGACCCAGATATGAAGATATTCCAGGCCCAGGCCCTCGAAGGTCTTAACCGGAGCGATGAAGCTCTGACCATCCTGCGGCAGGCAGCTTCCGCAGACCCGCATTCTCCTGATGCGAATCTCTATCTGGGAGACCTTTACATGAGGAGACGTGATGCAACTGCTGCCCGGAATAGCTACGAAGAAGCTCTCAGGAGATCACCGAGCAATCCCAGGGCCATGAACAATATCGCAAGCCTGATCGCTGACTCGGGAGGCGACCTGAGACGGGCCTATGGCTTGGCTACGCGCCTGCATCAGGCGTTCCCGGATAATCCCGCCTATGCCGACACGTTGGGCTGGATACTCTTTCGCATGGGAAAAACCGAGCCTTCATTGGCTTTGCTGCGTTTAGCAGCCTCCCGACTGCCCCAGATTGCCGTGGTACGTTATCACCTGGGGGTCGCCCTGTTGCAAACAGGAGACCGTGCGGCGGCACGCAGGGAACTTGAAACATATCTGCGCCTTACAACTGATTTTGACGGCGCTGTACAGGTCCGCTCTCTCCTGATGAATCGTTGACCCATATTTTTTGTCCTATGTGTTCAGTTACCCCCGCTTCAGCGTAAACGAGAAGACGCTGCCCTGCCCCGGTGTGCTCTCCACCCGGACGTTTCCGCCGTGCAACTGCACGATATGCTTGACAATAGCCAGTCCTAGACCGTTCCCCCCCTCTTCCCGGCTTCGCCCGGCATCCACCCGGTAGAACCGCTCAAAAACCCGACCCAGACTCTGAGGCGGTATCCCCGGCCCCGTATCGCGCACCGAGACGGTCACCTCATGCGGTTCCGCCGCGGCGGTCAGGTCAACCTCGCCCCCCGCCGGGGTGTAGGTGATGGCGTTGTCCAGCAGGTTGACAAAAACCTGTTCGATGCGGCCGGGATCAATGAGTACGGTGGGGAGCCCGTCAAAGCCGGAAAACCTGACCGTGACCCCTCGTTCACTCGCCTTGGCGGCCAGGAGAGTGACGGCCCGACGCACCGCCCCCTCCAGGTCAAGGGGATGCAGCGCGAGGGAGAACTCCTTTGACTCAAGTTCCGAAAGGGTCAAGAGATTGCCGATCAGTTCGGCCTGACGATTCACATGGTTCCGGATGATATCGACACCTTCCCCGCTGGTCGTGCGTTTCAGAAGAGCTGCGCGCCGTCCTGAGAGAGGCCGCGGGCGCCGGAGATCCGGATGCCCGCACCTGAGCGACGTTTGAGCTGTACCAGTTGACCGAACAGGAAAGGGCCGCTCTTGGCGGTAACGGTCGGTGTCGCAGTCAGGGCCTCATATGCCGACCGGTACCACGTGTAGTGGGCTGATGGAGAAATTCGCGGAGTTACCAAGGGGCGAGGAAGATCGAGAGGCGGTTTGACAATCCTTGCCGACATAGCAATCATTATGGTATAAGCAGCACAAAGTTACAAACCTGCTGTCCGCTAGACCAACAATTTTTCGGAGGCGCATATCATGTTGGCAGTCAAAGGATTTTATGAGAACGGCAGGGTTGTCATTCCCTCTCCGCCGCCGCTACAGCGGCGCATGGCGGTAGTAGTGACGTTTTTGGAAGAAATTGAAGAGAACGCAACGACCAATACCACCACGCCACGGTATTCTTTTGCAAAAAGCCGAGAACTGCTGAAAAATTGCGCCGCATCTTTGGCCGATGCCGTAGTTGAAGAGCGGCGAAAAGCGATATGAAGCTGTTGATTCGATCCAACTGGCGAGTGCGCTCTCAGTCAAAGGGGAAGGATGTGTTTATGCTTCTGCCGACGAATTGCTGATCAGCTTTTATCGGATGGAAAATCTGGTGGTTGTGCACTGAGCAAGAGCCGTCACTTCTAAAGAAAAGCAGCAAGTCTAACCTGACCCCACGGATCCCCTCACGCTATTCTACTCTCATGCCATTAGTAGACAAATAAACAACGTCCGGAGCCACCCCGGAGCCACCTTCACCCGACACGTCGGTTACTCGCGACATAATCTCTTTACAATTATAAACTCATATCCTAAAATGAATGGCATGAAATCTGCCACGCTTCCTTCTCACAATTTCCACATGCCACTTTCTGAGCCGACATATCAACGTCTCAAATCAGTGGCGATAAAGCAGCATCAACCGGCCACTCAGCTTGCAAGACAGGCACTTGAGCAATGGCTTGATGAACAAGAGAGGCAGACCCTGCACGAAGAGATCGCCACGTATGCGGTTGCCATGGCTGGGACGGCGGACGATCTGGATGAAACCCTTGAAACTGCATCGTTGGAGCATCTTGCGGAAACAGAGAGCCCACGATGAAACGTGGTGACATCTACTGGGCCAATCTTGTCCCCCGCTCCGGTTCGGAACAAACCGGCAGACGTCCGGTCATAATCCTTTCCCATGATGCCTTCAATCAGACCGCCAGTTGGCGCTCCATCATCGTAATTCCAGTTTCTACCTCACTGAATCAAGCCAAGCGAGGGCCCTCCGTGGTTTTTCTTCCCGCCGGGACAGGTGGACTGCCAAGCGATAGCGCCGCCCTATGTCATCAGATTACCACCCTTGATCGTGCTAAATTAACACAGCGGAGCGGTGAATTCCCTGTTGAATTGCTCGCCGATGTGGAGAATGCCCTGCTTGCCGCGGTGGATATCCGCCAGAGTTAAGCATGTCCCCGGAATTCTATTCGGACAATGAGTGGTGTGTTGAGGAGGAGTAGAAACAGGTGGCTCGTTAACAAATTAACAACATCTCCTACTCCCCCTGTATGCCCCGGAAAGCAAACTGCGCGAAGGACAACAACTACAGAATTAAGTCTGACCCTTAGCCCCCGGTGATGTCCCCATCCTGTTGACACGATTTCGTAACTGAGCATTTTTCCTCTATTTTCATGAAATCGCTGGTCTCTGCCAACCTACTGATTTGTAACGATATGTTAGATTTATGTCAACAGGATGGGGACATCACCTAGCCCCCTTAGTAGACAAATAATGTCCCCGGAGGCCCTATCATGTTGGCAGTCAAAGGATTTTATGAGAACGGCAGGGTTGTCATTCCCTCTCCGCCGCCGCTACAACGGCGCATGGCGGTAGTGGTGACGTTTCTGGAAGAGATTGAAGAGAACGCGACGACCAGTGCCACGCCACGATATTCTTTTGCAAGGAGCCGGGAACTGCTGAAAGACTGTGCTGCATCTTTGGCCGATGCCGTAGTTGAAGAGCGGCGAAACGCGGTATGAAGCTGTTTCTGGATACCTCATCACTGGTCAAGTTGTACCACCGGGAAGCCGGAACTGACGCCTTGACGGCAGTCGTGAACCGTGAAGGTTGCACTATTTATCTCTCGGAGCTTACGGTCCTCGAATTTCGTTCGGCTGTCTGGAAAAAGGTTCGGACCGGCGAGCTTTCACGTGATGCGGCTATAGCGGTAACAAGCTGTTTTGTAGATGATTATGATGCGTATTACTGGATCAGCATCGACCAGAAGGTGGTGTCGCTTGCTTGTGATGTGCTGATGAAATACGGCGAAAAAGGTCTGCGAACCCTTGATTCGATCCAACTGGCGAGTGCGCTTTCAGTCAAAGGGGAAGGTTGTGTTTATGCCTCCGCCGACGAATTGCTGATCAGCTTTTATCGGATGGAAAATCTGGTGATTGTGCCCTGAGCAACAGCCGTCCCTTCTAAACAAAAGCAGAAAGTCTAACCCCACGGATCCCCTTGCGCCCACAAGAGAAATATGGGAAGTGTCCCCATTTATCCTGGGAAGTGTCCCCATTTATCCATTTATCACCACATGATCTCTTAGCGATAACATCCATTTGCTGCCCATATTTGGCTGAAACTTGAAACCGGACTCTTTTTTCCTTTTGAATCCTTCAAAACAACAAAAGTATGTTGTGATGTTTTAGCTGGTTTCTCATCCCATGATGAGTTTCTGTCTTGCAATGTAAACTCATAGGTAATTTTTGTATAACCGTTTTGTTCTTTTTCTGTTACTCTTGGAGAAGAAATAATAATACCAACGTGCGCATTGTCTCCAAAAACAATAGCATCCCACTGTGTCGGAATATAATTAGCATCTATACTAGTATTTGTATAATAAGCACTTGGTGGAATGGCCAAATCTTGAGATAGCCTTACCCTAGCAACTTCCCACGTACATTGACCCCACGGTCTCGTTTGAATACTACCAACAATTTTAGCATCTATTGTATCCTGCTCTAAATTATCAGTAGTAACAGTAACAGTCACATTGTTAAATGAATAATTATAATCCGTAGTCTGTAAGATAAAAATAATTTTATGATCAGTCCAATTGGATATTTTTGAAATTTTAAGGCTATTATCTGAAAAAGAAATTGAACCTTTTCCTTGTTTATCACCAAATCCACTGCCAGTTAACGTTAACTGAAATCTTTTTGTAACATTAAAATAATCAACGGCAATATACCCTTTAGTTATATTGCTGGCGTTTTTAGGTGCTCTTGGTGGTTGCCCAACGTCGTCTTTATTGCCAGTAATGCTTGAAATATGTACCGTCTTATTTTGAGAAGATACAACATTGCTTTCGCTATTTGAGCTATTGTCATTACTAGTGCAAGTGCCTGATCCTGTTGCTGGTGATGCGCTTCCTGAAAAATAATTGTTTGTAGACGGCATTGATGCTGTTGTATCATTGACATTATGACAATCAAGTACATTACAAAGGCTGTAAGGACCATTTGACTCTACAAATTCAAAATGACAACCATTGTTTGCTGCAAAAAGAAATTCTGGCCCTGACAATTTGAAGCATAAACGAATAGCTTCCCCACGCGAAAAGCCTAGCTGTACCAATTTATCTACTTCTTGCCTCTCTAGCACATACACAACATTTTGCAATAACCCTTCAAAGAATTTAGTTATTATATCGTAAAAAGGAGAACGACCGACGGGAACCGACGTTTGCCCTGGGTCCTGAACGGTAATCATGCCACCCGTCGTGCATAAAAGCTTCGAATTCTGGCTCAAAACCGGCGGGGCAATGGCCCCCATCATCGTGTCGGTATCATTGAGCCAAGGTATCGGCGTTACCGGAACACACGGCAATTGGGTCAGGGCGCATACCCCAAATGGCAGGATATTGACTCCTGATATATTATCCGTGATATAGCAAACGCTTTTACCGTTTATGTTATGTATCCTAGGTTCAGTAAGCTTCAGGGCGGTAGGACAGGCGCCATTAGCACATTTAATCAGCGCCCCCTCAACAACGACAAAATCCGACATGTTAGCTCTCCAGATGAGATTTCGGATTGTGAAGTTATCCCCTGCATCCCCTTCATCCCTGTAAATCATGGTTTAAAACCTTAATTTAACAGGGATGAAGGGGATACAGGGGATAAAACCGTTTATGGTATTGTGGTTTGAAGGTCAAAATGACGCCATCTTAACCAGCAAGTTATTGTCCAATCTACCAACATATTGTTTAATATCGGCATGTTATATGATACAATTGTATTCGCATCAAGGATTGATTTTAACCAATGCACCCTTTGCAGTGACGATGCCACCCGCATCGATATGGACTTTCCCCGCCGCCGTCCTGAAGGTGACATCCTGGCCGATGATCTCTATCGTGCCGTTGCTTTTCATCACAATACTCGACGCTCCGCAGGTTATCCTGGTTTCATCACCCACATTCAGAGAATAGTTGTCCCCAACCTTGGTAGTCATGTTGGCGCCGATGGTCTCGGTGTGGTTCTTCCCCACCTGAATACTCTTGTTCGACCCGATGCTTTCGCTCTGATCCACCCCGACCGTCTTGGTCCGATTGTTCCCGACCTTCAGCGTTTCGTCATGGCCGACGGTCTGGCTCTTATCGTTCAGGATGTTAATATTCCAGTCCTTCTGCCCATGGAGAAATATCTCCTCGCTCCCCTTC
>Ga0194037_1003171_pt1 | contig 10367 bp, 8 predicted proteins | sample JunL306m_MetaG_FD_148653 | JGI IMG/M metagenome (GOLD analysis project Ga0194037, IMG submission 148653) | Anoxic zone freshwater microbial communities from boreal shield lake in IISD Experimental Lakes Area, Ontario, Canada - Jun2016-L304-6m | ecosystem: Environmental > Aquatic > Freshwater >...
CGATGCACTTGCGGCTCTGAAAATGGCGGTATCCATGAACCCCAATACCGATGGCAGCTCAGTATCGCCTTATCAGTTTCTGGCGGCGGATATCAACAAGGATGGAGTAATCAGGGCAGCAGATGCTCTCAATATCCTCAAGATGGCAGTCAAGCTCGACACCGCTCCAGCAAATGAGTGGCTGTTTGTGCCGGGGAGTGTTGGCAGCGAGAACATGTCACGAACCCATGTCATCTGGCCGGATAATCCGATACCGATTACGCTGGACGTGGATCAAGAGTTGCATTTGATTGGCATTGTCAAGGGCGACGTTGACGGGAGCTGGGTGGCGTGAGTGAGTGCAGGGTTTTGGATTCGACAAGCAATATGCTCCTGTTGTTTCGTCCGTATTTTTGTATACCTACAGTGTAGTCGTTGCCGTTTATGAATTGCATTTGTAATGCTTTTTACTATAGATGCAAGCGATGCGTCTATCCCGTTTCTGTTGATGATAAACGTCAGGGGCTAACGTATTGTGAAGTTGATTATGAAAAAGCTGCCATTAGGCATACAGACGTTCAGTGAGATAATTAATCATAGTGGCACCTTACGCAAGTGAAAGCTTGCGTAAGGTGCCACATTGTAGAGGTATTCCGCCTTCATTCCGCGCGAAAGTTTCAGCCCGGCAAGCGTGGCAATCATTGCTGCGTTGTCGGTAGAGTAGGTGACGGCGGGCAGATGCAGTGCAATGCCTTCTTTATCGCAGGCCTCTTTCATGGCTTTTCGCAGCGCAGAGTTGGCGCTCACTCCGCCAGCAATTGAGATGGCCATGACGTTCCTGCTGCGTGCTGCGGCAATGCTTTTTTCGACCAGTACACCAACAATGGCCGCCTGAATTGAAGCAGCAATATCTGCTTTATGGTGCTCGATGAACTCCGGACTCTGTTTCTGCAGCCAGGTGAGAACGGAGGTTTTCAGGCCCGAAAAGCTGAAATCAGAATTCCTTTGCCAGCTTTTACTGCTCTGCGATCGGGAGGTGAGCGCCCGTGGAAACAGGTGAAAGGTCGGGTCGCCTTTCTCGGACAGTTTGTCTATGACCGGGCCTGCAGGGTAGGGGAGACCGAGCATCTTGCCGGTTTTATCGAATGCCTCTCCTGCGGCATCATCAAGCGTCCGGCCAATAACCGTATAGGAGAGATCAGGATCCACAACCGAAAGCAGGGTATGTCCGCCGGAGACGGTCAAGGAGATATAGGCACCTTGAGGGGCGTTGTTCCCGTAACCTTCGTTAATAAAAGGAGAAAAGATATGAGCCTCGATGTGGTTGATCGGCACAAAAGGTACTCCGAGCGCATAAGCCATGCCCTGGGCAAAACAAAGCCCCACCATAACAGCGCCGATCAGGCCGGGACCTGCGGTCGCGGCTATGACATCAAGATCATTTTTTGTTATATTGGCTTCAGTTACGGCAGCATCAACAATTGAAACAATAAGCCGTTCATGTTCTCTTGAAGCCAGCTCGGGCACTACGCCGCCAAAAGAGGTGTGACAAAGCTGTGAACTGACGACGTTTGAGCGTACATTTCCGTTACAAAGCACGGCTCCCGATGTTTCGTCACAACTGGTTTCTATGCCTAAAATATTCATGGTATCCCTTATTTCAGAAAATCTATGGGCAAAACTAACAATCCGGGCAACAAGAGCAAACCCAAAGTCAAAGTAAGCATTCTTCACCTCATTTTGATTCTGGCCGGAGCGAATTGTATAATGCTGTTCGCCCCGAATGTCGGGATGCTCAACAGCTTTCTTTATATTCCTGATCTCTATACCTGGCCGGCGTCTGTCGTCGGAATTGCGCTGCTGATTTTTGGTTTCAACGGTCTTTACAAACAATAAAGAAAATATCCAGGCAAAAAGTAGAAGAAGGATGCACTATGCAGCTTGCCGTAGAACTGGAGGAACTGGGAACGCAGATCATTGAGGCATCGAGCTTCCTTGAACGTGCAGAAAAAGAGCTTTCTCAGCGGATTATTGGTCAGCGCGATGTAATCAGGCGGGTCTTTATCGCGATGCTGGTCAACGGTCATATTTTACTTGAAGGAGTGCCTGGACTTGCCAAAACACTGATTGTCAGCACCTTTGCTGCGGCAATGAGCCTGAAGTTTCAGCGTATCCAGTTTACCCCCGACATGCTTCCGGCTGATCTTGTGGGAACGATGATCTATAATCCGAAAGAGATGGAGTTTTATCCCCGCAAGGGACCGGTTTTTGCCAACGTGATCCTTGCTGACGAAATCAACCGTTCCCCGGCAAAAGTGCAGTCTGCTCTGCTTGAAGCCATGCAGGAACGTCAGGTTACCATCGGCAATCAGACCTTTCCCCTGCAGGAACCCTTTATTGTGCTTGCTACCCAGAACCCTATCGAGCATGAAGGCACCTACCTGCTTCCTGAAGCCCAGGTTGACCGGTTTATGATGAAAGTTATTGTGGATTACCCCTCCTATGACGAAGAGCTGGAAATCATGCTTCGATCGGCAACGAACGCCAGTAAGGTACCGGTTAAACCGGTTGTGCAGTCTGACGATATTTTTCGGGCCAGATCCCTTATCGACCGGATTTACGTTGATCCCAGAGTCCAGCGCTACATTGTTGATCTTGTTGTGGCGACAAGGAAGCCGGCACAGTATGGTTTGGCTCAGCTTGAAAGCATGATTGAATACGGTGCTTCGCCGAGAGCCTCGATATTTCTTCTTCTGGCGGCCAAGGCGCATGCGTTCCTGCAACATCGACCATATATCACCCCGGAGGATGTCAAGGCGATTGTCTACGATACCCTCCGCCACCGCGTAAGGCCCGGATACGAAGCTGAAGCTGACAATATGAAACCTGCCGATATTATCAGGCTGATCCTGCAGCATGTGCAGGTGCCATGAGTTTGGCAGGAAAAAGAGCAAGGAGAGAGCAATGGGAAAGAGTGAAGAGTATCTGAAAGAGCTTCAGCGTACCATCAGGCGGGTTGAAATCCGTTCCAAGCGCATGGCCAGTGAGCTGTTCAGCGGCGAATACCACTCTTCGTTCAAGGGGAAAGGCATTGAGTTCAGCAATGTCCGTGAATACCAGTACGGTGATGATGTCCGTTCTATTGACTGGAATACCTCTGCCCGCAAGCATGAGTTGTATGTCAAGATCTTTACCGAAGAGCGGGAGCGGAGCCTGTTGCTTGTCGTGGATGCATCAGCCTCCATGCTTTTCGGCAGTCGGGAGCACAGCAAAAAGGAGCTTGCCCTTGAAGTCAGTGCCGTGCTTGCTTTCAGTGCTCTTCAGAATAACGACAAGGTTGGGCTTCTGGTCTTTACCGATCGGGTTGAAACCTATATTCCGCCCCGAAAAGGGAGGCATCATGTGCTCATTATTCTTGAAGAGCTTTTTAGGCTGAAGCCAAAAAGCCGAACAACGAATATCAACGCCGCACTCTCCTTTATTCGCTATACCCGAAGGCGGCAGGAGATTATTTTTCTTTTGACTGACCTTGTCGACAGTGACTATGAAAAAGGGATGAAGCAACTGAATACCCGTCACGATTTTATTCTGGTGCACATCAGCGACCCGCTCGACAAAGCTCTTCCTCTCAGTGGACTGCTTGATCTGGAAGATCCGGAAACTGGTTTGCGCATGACAGTTGATGCGGCAGGTCGCCAGGAAATTGCGCGTTATCGCCATGAGCAGTCACGTCAGCACGAAGAGCTGAGGCTACGGCTGCGGCGCATGCGCATTGACTCGGTATTTCTTGATACTGATCGTTCCTTCATCGGCGACCTGAACTCTTTTTTTCGGTATCGTGAACGCAAGGTCTGAACGGCATACAACCGGGTTTCTCATACAGCTTCTTTTCTTGCTGTTGTTGACGTTTCCGATCAGCTTCATGACTGCATTTTCAGCAGTAGCAGGAGAAACGGAGCCGCCCACGATATCGGTGATGGTTACCCCTGACAGCGCTCTTGTCGGCGACCGTGTTCACTGCACGATCAACATCCGTCACTCCGACAGAGAGGTCGCCGCACTTGAATGGCATGACGCGAACAACCCCATTTCGTCCCAATCGTTTGAGCTGATCAGCAGCAAACACCTCTCGTCCACTCCTTTTCCCGGTAGCAGTCGGGAGAGGTTTGAGCTTGAATTTGCCGTTTTTGGCGCTGGTCTACAACCACTTCCGCCTGTGACGGTGGTGCTTCGCGACAGCACGGGCAGACTGACGAATAAAGTAGTTTATTCACCCGCAGCATCGGTGTTTGTCCGTGCGCTCACCGACTCTTCAATGCGCGATCTTACTCCTCTCAAGCCTCCATTGAAGCCGCAGATCCCCTTTCTTCTGATCATGCCGGTTATTCTTGGAGCATCAGGTATCGCCCTGGTTCTGCTTCTGCTCATTTTTCTGATCAAACGCATTGTGCGAAGAGGTGCTGAAAAGGTAGACTCCAGTCAGGTAGCCCAGCGAAAGCTCCGCAAACTCGGTTCAAGTCTTTCGGCTGGAATGCCTCCCCACGAATGCTATGAAGAACTGAGCAATATCATGCGCTCTTTTCTCGAAAACCACTACCGCATCAGAGCGCTTGAAGCCGTTACTCAAGAGATAGAACGCGATTTGAAAAAGCTTGGCATCGCAGGTTTTGAAAACATCATGAACCTTCTGAAGCAAGCAGATCTTGTCAAATTCGCTGATAGTCGCCCTGACATCGAAGAGTCCAGGCAGTCCCTCCATAAAGCTTCAGAAGTAATCCGTTCAACCCGTCACTCCCGTCCGCCGGAGGAGTAAGTGCGCCATCAGTGTTCAGTCGCTTTTGCGGTAAGCGCTGAGAAAAAGAGATGCCAGTTTTCCGCCAAAGTGCAGAACTTCGCGATCAGCAAGTATTGAGAGTATCTGACCTGTTATTCGCCCGGGGTTGTTTCTCAACCACTCGTTCCGGTAGAGCACACTCATGAGTTTGTCCATTGAGACGGCACAGGCCGAGGCGACCAGTTTGTCAAGTCTGATTTCCGGGCCGGTAACGGGTGGCAGGGAAGAACCGTTCTGGTGCAGTGTCATGGTGAGCACCCTGTTGCCGTTACGTTCGGAAAGGCTAAAATCAATACATTTCGCTGGTGAATGCAGGATACGGACGTGTAGAGGCTCTGCAAGTGGTTTGCATGAAGCGGCAGCGGGTTGTTCGACCTCGCCATTCTTCTGTTCAAGAAAAAGTTGAAGGGCGTTAAATAAAAGATCTCTTATCTGCTCATTCGAGTTGTTTTTATTGATACGCAGAAGAAAACAGAGCTGAAAAAGGTCGATCATAAAGCTGAGGTGCACAGCCTTGGTGCTGTTGCGTTTCATTACTGAGCGATAGCCATTGAAGGCGACGTTGCAATAGGCCAGCATCGCGACGAGAGTATCGGTGTCCATCGTTCGGGTTGCAATAACCGGGCAGTAGTTATTGTAGAGGTCCCAGTCAAATGAGCGGATTTTACCCTCGTCCTTGTACTCTTTAAAAATTCCGGTGCCGGGATATGGTGTCATGATCATGAAAAGAGCCTGCCGGAGGCCGAGTGATCGTGCAAACTCAGGATAGACAAGGGTGTCAGGTATGTTTTCTGTATAGTGTCCGATGATAAAATACCCTTCTGCGCCGACCCTGTTTTTCTGGCAGAGCGTAATAGCTTTGGCTACATCGGTGAGGCTGTTTTTTTTGTTCATGAGCGCAAGAGTCGCTTCGTTCGGGCTTTCAATGCCGAGTCCTACTTTGCTTAACCCTATTTTGCGAAGCTTGTCGAGAATTCGTTCAGCTCTTACAAGGTCTTTCGCCCTGCTCTCCGTCATGATCCTGAAATTGGTCAGTCCTCTTTCGATCATCATGTCGCAGATTTTTTCCGCACGTCCAATGTTGGTGAGAAAGTTTGCATCCCAGATTTTCAGGAGTTTTTTGTTTTTTGGATCGTGCAGCATAGCGATCTCTTCAACAACATTTTCGGCGCTTCGCCCTCTCCAGCCTTTATGCATCTGGTCATTGGCACAAAAAGAGCAGCTCCATGGGCATCCCCTTGAAGTGTAAATCGTATCGATGGAGTAGGCGTTTCCTTTTTCGCCGTAACGATCGGGTCGCAAACTGCGAAGTGGAAATCGGATAGAGTCGATGTCGGCGATAACCGGCCTCGGCTCGGTGTGAACAATGCCGCCACCCTCCCGGTAGGCGATGCCCTTAACGTCACGGGAGGGGCCTTTGAGCACAAGCTCACGGAAGGTCTCTTCGCCCTCTCCGATGACAACGACGTCAACACAGGAGAGTTTCAGGACTTCGTCGGGAAGTGCCGTAGGATGAAAGCCTCCCATGACGACAAACGCGTCGGATTCTTTGGCAATGCGGGCAAGTCGTTCAGCCTGGTGGAAAGCTCCGGTCATTGAGGAGATGGCGACAAGATCTACTGGCCGTTTTTTCAGAAGTGAGCGCATGCTCTCGAAAATCCCGTCATTGTAGAAATTGTCTGGCATAACGAGGCTTTCGACATCATGCTCGACGGCTGCTGCAAGATAACAGACACCGATACAGTCGGTGATGAAGCGGGGAAAAGGTGCTATGATGGTCTGAGGTGCCTCAACGAGACAGAGGTGCTTGAAGTATGCCATGAAATTCCGAACTTTGACGTAGATGACTGGCGAAATAAAAGCTGAAGATACGCATTACAGACGTTTTTTCTATGCCTTATCCGCAGAACCGGGTGCGCCCAAAAGAGCGGTCTCCCGTTGGAGAGAGACCGCAGAGTCAATATTTACGCTACTTTAATGGCTTCACACAAGAGATGGCCGTATTTTTTGACTGTTCGAACATCGCTGAAACCGAGTGGTTCAAGAATTTCCTTGTAGCGCCCCTGCTGCTTGAAGCCAAGTACTGAAAATGGCAATCCTGCGCCAAGAATATAGTGGCTGAGATAGTCGAAATTAGGCTCTTCAGGATCATCGATAATCATGTCGAGAATAAGTATCTTGCCGCCAGGGGCAAGAGCTTCCCAGGCTTTTTTGCACAGCATAGTGGTCAATTGCTCGTTGGCCGAGTAGAGAATTCTGCAAAACATGACGACATCTGCCTTTGGGTAGGCCTCTTTATAGATATCGACGGCTGTGCCTCTCAGGCGGTCACCTACCCCTTTTTCAACTGCATTTTCATTGACCAGTTCAACAGCTCCGGGTAGATTCAGAATAGTGGAATCAAGCTGGGGAAATTTTTTCAGAAGGGCTGCAGAGATATCACCGATACCACCACCGACATCCACAAGGTTTTTTGCCGATGAAAGATTTGCCTCTTCGAGGAGCAGCATGATAGCAAAATGGGCATTACTGCGGTGAATTTCTTCAAAATACCAGTTGTCTTCCCGTGTTATCGGCGGGTAAGGGACTTCTGCCCTGAAGTTCATCTTGCCCCTGACAGCATCAGCAATTTTCATGTAGAAATTTTCTGAAAGATGCGCCATCGCTTTTGCAACCGGGATCATATAAAGGTTTGGTTGCTCAGAATTTTGTAAAAACATGGCTTTTGAAAAAGGGGTAAGGCTCCACTTGCCATTTTCTTCAGCAGTAATCTCCATTTGCTTCAAGGTCTCAAGCAGCATGAGAAGTCTGCTGGGAACTGCGCCAGCCAGGGCGGCCAGTGTCTCTGTATCCTTTGCTTCATCAGCAAGGTGTGAAAAAAGATCAAGTTCAAGAGCAGCCTTAAAGCATCCACACTCCACAAGACTTTTAAAAATAAGTTCGTTGGCTCTGTGGTTATGTTTCAGTAACTCGTTGGCGTTCATAGTGTAGTAGTGCTGAATAGTTATTGAAAATTAAATTGTTGTACTGAAAGAGAAAATCCTGTTCAGAGCGTTGAACGTCCGATCCGCAGATGCTGTAATCATGCGGCGTTTATTTTTTGATGAAATTATCCTGCTCAAAAGTATCCAGTTGTTCGCGAAGATTTTTTCTGAATGCCAGACTGGTGACAAGATTAAGAAGTTTATAAGGATTCGCCCTTACTCTGTTGGCAATGTTTTTCCATGAATAGGCCTTGTAATAGGTAGTCATGAATTTATGCTGAAACTTTACCGAGTCGTAGACGTCCGAACGAATGACAAGATTCATGGCGTTGTATTTCTCCCAGTTTTCATCGGTGATCCACCCTTTCTCTTTGTATTCCCAGTACATTGTTGTTCCGGGATATGGGGTGATTATCTGGAAAATCGGCATGAAAATATTGTTCTTGCTGACAAATTGTACAAGGTCATCAAGATCTTCGTAACTGTCGAGAGCCGGGTTTACCAGAAAATTTCCCTGAACATTCAGACCCGCCTGACGACACTCCTCAATAAGACGGGAAAACTGGTCTGCGGAATTGACATGACCTTTATTGTAGGCTTCAAGGGTACTCTGTTTTATGGATTCAAAGCCGACAAGCACCATGATGCACCCTGCTTCAACGAGCCTTCTTACCGTTTCTTTGTCTTCAAGAAAATTGATACTGAAAAAAACGCTGAAGTTGATATTGCACTCTTTAATCAGTTCAAGCGACTCCCATAACTTTTTTTTACTGACACCGAGGTTCTCGTCACAAAGCATGAACCATGGCTTTGATGATTTCCCGTTGGCTTTAAAAAAAACTCGCTTGGCAGTTTCAATCTGTTTTTTCAGCTCTTCAGGTTTTTGTGCACGATAAAGCTTGCCTGTAAAATTAGGGGTAACGCAGAATGAGCATTCGTAGGGACAGCCTCGGGTGATGTAAAGAGGAATTGATTTTGTCCCATCAACTTTTTCTCGTTTTGAGGCTTTTGCAATTCGTTCGTAATCAAGCGGGATAATCTCCTTGACTGGCGGAAACTCCTTGGAATCGTAGAGTGGCTTTAAACGGTTGAGTGCAACATCTTCAAGAACGGTCAGCCAGAGGTTCTCTGCTTCACCGCAAACAATACAATCCGCATGTGCTCTGGCTTCATCGGTATTGAACGAGATATGCAGCCCGCCGAGAATAACTTTTTGTTCTTTTTCACGAAACCTGTCGGCAATTTCATAAGCCCTTGTTGCATCGATTGTTCTTGATGTTATACCTACGATATCGTAATCACCGACGTAATTGACAACATCGCCGAAATGTTCATCGACTATCTCGATATGGTGCTGTTCAGGAGTGAGGCTTACAAGAACACCTATTGCCATGTTAAACAATGGCTTCTGGTTTGTTTTTGAATCTTTTTTTCCTTTTGGGGCGATAAGGAGAATCTTGAGTGGCTTTATTTTTTGAGGTTCAGGATGGCTCATACTCGAGTTCTTTTATTTATGCTGTTGTATCGAGGGTCTATACTACCAATCAGTTAAGAGTTTTGTTATACTCTTTTTGCATTCGGCTTTGCTGATGTTGGTGGAGATCAAAAGGAATGTGAAGCCATTTATCCTTGAAAACGGCATCCCCCGGTTCCAGACCGGTCAGACTGATCGGTAGTGTGATGATTTTACGTTGATTGCCGATGTGGACAAACAATTCATCACCGGTTACCCAAACGTCGATATCGACAGGATTGGCAAACATAAGCTTCAACTGCACCTCGTAGACATCCTTGTTTCTGACGAACTTGATGGGTGGTTCATCATACATCATGTCGGAAGGATCTGTATCACCATACATATCCTTTGCAAACTGCTCAAGCGCCTTGAGGCCGACTATTTCCTGCTCGTACATCCGGAGCTTTTTAACAGGAAGCGGAGAGAAACCTTCCTCAATCTCACCAAGGTATTTTTGCTGAATGGTTTTCCACTTTTCCAGGTATCCACTGTTCTCATTGGTATCAAGCAAGCGGTTAACAAGCACCATATCCACCTTGAAACCATAGAGATTCAGGTAAGTCAGCGCTCGCATCGTCTCCTTGATCGACATTTTTTCAGCGTTCATAACGAGTCGGACGGTCGATTTCGTGTTATCCGTCAGGATCTCCCGGATACCTTCCAGCTCATCAAACACCTGGTCAACCGAATCAAGAGCCTCGTCAGGAGGGATATAACTTGCAATTTTATCCGACATTTTTGAGAGCGGCTTGCTCAGTGGTCTGACAATATATTTCGTGACATTTTTAACAGCTTTCATGCCCCATGCGAGGGTATCGGGAAGAGAGAGTAAACGCAGTGTTTCGCCAGTCGGAGCCGTATCAAGCACAAGGACGTCATAGCGACCGGAGGCTTTATAGCGCTTTATTCTCAACAGTGAAAAAAGCTCTTCCATACCAGGCAGAATAGTCATTTCATCAGCCACAACACCTGAAACGCCCTGGGCCATGAAAATCCTTGTATAGAACTTCTGCACGGACTGCCAATTTTCCTTGAGGTCAACATAAGGATTGAC
>Ga0194037_1003174_pt1 | contig 10365 bp, 9 predicted proteins | sample JunL306m_MetaG_FD_148653 | JGI IMG/M metagenome (GOLD analysis project Ga0194037, IMG submission 148653) | Anoxic zone freshwater microbial communities from boreal shield lake in IISD Experimental Lakes Area, Ontario, Canada - Jun2016-L304-6m | ecosystem: Environmental > Aquatic > Freshwater >...
GTAAGGCCGCAGGAAATTGTCCACGCTGCTGATGCCCAGGAAGCCCCACAACAACATGAACGCGCCCAAGCCCGGCTTGTCCTGTGCAAACAACCACAACGCCGCCGGCAACCAGATGAGCGGCGGACCAAAGGGCATCACCGCAAAAAAGAACGTCAGCACTGCTAACAGAGCCGCCCCCGGAACCCCGGCAATCCAAAACCCCAACCCCGCCACCAAGGCCTGCGCGATCGCCGTGCCGAGAATGCCAAAAATCACGCCGCGCACCGTGTCGCCGGCCACCTTGATCAAATACCGGCCGCGCGCTCCCGCAACCCGCTCCACCGACACCACCAGCCGCTCGGCCAGCTCCGGCGCGTCACGCAACAGAAAAAATGCCAGAAACGCGCTGATGAGAACTTGGGTCACGCCCTGCACCACCGTCTTGCCCGCCGCGATCAGCCACGACTGCGCCCACGCCAGATAGCGCCCTAACAACTCCACGGCGTGTGAGGAGGTCGTCTTGCGCTCCTCCGCCGCCAACCCCTCGGCGACGCCCTCCTTGGCCGCCGGCGGCGGCTCCTGCACGACATACCCGTCGCCGGTTTCGACCACGATCTTCGGGCGCGGCGGCGGCGCTTTGACCTCCTTTTCGAGCTGCACCATCCAGCGGTTGCGGTCTTCGGCGAAACCGGTCCAGTAGCTCGCCATCTCGGTGCCGACCACCGGCACTTGGCCGACCCACGCCGGCGGTTGATTGGGCACCGCCATGAACCAGTTGCGCGTCGCCAGGGCCAAATCCTTGCTGTCCTGGGAAATGCTCACCCCGACCATCACCACCGGCCCGACGAACACCAGCGTCACGGTGAGCGTCACCAGGCAGGCCGCCAGCGTTCGCGAGCCGCGAAACCAGCGCGTGAACAGGTGCTGCAGCGGATGCAGCGAATAGGTGAAAATCACCGCCCACGTCAGCGCCGAAAGAAACGGCCGCACCACGAAAAAACACCCCGTCAGCAGCAACAACAATGCCACCCCGCCCAATACAGGCTCGGTTTTCCAGAAATCTTTCGGCTTCTCCAAATCCATCCGCACGCCACCCTAGACACGTTTCCACGCGCCCGCCAGCGCGTTTCACAGGTATTTTGAGGCCTGCCGCGGGCGAGGCCCCTGGCCTCGGTGTTCATAGTGTCTCATGCTGGAAGTGGTATGAGAGCGACTCGGGGATGGCCGCGCCGGGTGTGGAACGTAGAGTAACTTTGGCTGCTCCATGGAGCGCGGGCTTCAGCCCGGCGAGTCTGGGCGGGCTGAAGCCCGCGCTCCGTAGCCAAATGGCCAAGTTAGCCGAGAAGCTCACGGCTGCAACACTTTAAGCCGCCCAAACATCGTCGGACTGGTGCCTTGGGGGATGGTCACCGTCACGGACTGCACGCCAGCACCGTCGGCGGCGCCCAACGTCACCTCTGGGCCTTTGGTGCCCGTGACGCTCACGTCGGTCCAATGGCTCAGGTCGCTGCTGTATTGGAAGATCTGGGTGGTGTCCTGCGCCGAGGCTTGTCGCCGGCTGAATGCAAAGATGAAGTTGCCAGCGACCTTGGTCACGACCGGCAGGATCGCGGATGACGCCATGCCCGGGTTGCCATTGAGCACATACTCCAACAGGTTGGGGACGCCGTCATGGTCGGGGTCGCCGGAGGCCGTGGTATCCGTCAGACCGCTGTAGCTGCCGATCCACGCTGCGTATCCGGTAACGACCACGGCGGGAGTGGTCACTTTCAGCCTGCCGAACAGGGTGGCATTCGTTCCCGCCGGGACTGTTACTGTCACGGCCTGGACGCCATTGGCGTCAGCGATACCTAACAAAGCTCTGGCGTCGGTCGGCGATGTGATCACCACATCCGTCCAATGGCTCAGGTCGCTGCTGTATTGGAAAATCTGGGTGGTGTCCTGCGCCGCTGCTGCACGCCGGTTGAACTTGAAAACGAAGTTGCCAGCGACCTTGGTCACGGCTGGCAGGATCGCCGTGGAGGCGGCACCCGGATTGCCGGTGAGCACATACTCAAGCGCTCTCAGGATCCGTTCGAACCCCTGTCAACAAAACTATTTTTGTTTATTTTCAGAAATCCCCCCTCTGGACCCCATTTTTTAGTGAACTTCCGTACAATAGGGCGTCAAGAGACCCCAACACCCTGCAATGATCGTCACAAAACCTCACAAAATCGGAGCGCCACTGCCCTAGGCAAGACCCGGGCTTGACGCGTCTCGGCGATTTCCATGTATTGTAACCACTCGAACTACCCATGAGCCACCGCTACAAGATTTTCAAAGTCCTCGCCTCGGCGTACGGCCCAATACCCGGGGCGGCCCGCATCCTTTCCAAGACCGACTCCATCGGCGAATTGCTCGAAAAGGAAATCGGCAACCTCGGCGGTGCCACCGCCTTCGGCGTCGAGTCATCCACCTTCGCCTGGCTCGTCAACGCGCGTTCTCACCACCTGATTTTTCGGGAGGACGATCCCGACTTCAACATCGACATTGCCATGACCCAACTCGCCAGGCTACCCGGCCAGGAGCCTGTCGATTGGTTCAGCCGGATACTGGGACGCATGACACGCCAACGCGGCAATTTGCTCTCCATCCTCAGCAAGCAGGGCTATGAATTGGCGGACGACTGCACCCTCCCTCACGACGGCATGGGCGGCGTCCTCCTCCACAAGCCAAGTGGCACCGGCAGCACGGTCTTCGCCGCCCCTCCGCTCCCCACGCTCAGCGGTGCCCTGCTCCCGCCAACAGCCCAGGACCTGCTTGACGTCTGGTTTCGCCAACTCACCGACATCCTCACCTCCCTCAAGTCCAGCCACGGAGAGGTCGCAATTGCCTTCGAAGTCGGCGGGACCATCCCCATCCCCGACTGGTTCCGCGACTGGTGCCGCGACAATGACATCCAGATATTGGAATTTGAAACATGATCTTCTCAGAATCCGCCATGAATCCATCGCCTATCAATCTTTGACTAGACCAAGACCTAACTCCACACACCCTGCAATCCATGAGAACTCCTGTAAGCGCTAAAATTCAGTCCTGTGGCTCGGTTTATTGCTACGATGCAAACGGCAATTACGTTACATCCCAGCACCCCCACACCGGACATGCCATCTCCGCCATGTTCAATGGCAATCTGCTGGTCGTCCAAACCGACAACGGAAAAACCATCGTCTATGAATACAAAAGCGGTTCTCTTGCCTACCGATCAAGCCGGTGAGACTGATATTGTCTCCGGAATTTCGCGTAATAAAATGCCACCAAACATCCATTGACGCCACCTCCCCCTGTTGCGCCATTAAACCTTCACCGTCCCTGCTAGCTTAGTCTTCCCAACCAACAATAACAATATTATGAGTGTCCGTCGTTTGCCCGTTTATATCCTAGCCGATTGCTCCGGTTCCATGGCCGGTGATCCTATTGAGTCCGTCAAAGCCGGAATCCGTGCCTTGCATTCGGAGCTGATGAATGATCCGTCGGCCGTCGAGAGCGCCTACCTATCGGTGATTACCTTCGATAGCGATGCCCGCCAGCTTGCACCCCTGACTGAACTTGCTGCATTTCAGCCACCCGACCTCGTCGCATCCGGCACAACAGCTCTCGGTGCATCTCTTAAACTACTTCTTGATTGCCTGCGAACAGAGGTCAAACAAAATTCCGGTGAAGTCAAGGGTGACTGGAAACCTCTCGTGTTTATTCTCACCGACGGTGCACCAACAGACAGTTGGCAGCAATTTGCCGATGAACTCAAATCAAAGCGTCCTGGGAATATTATCGCCTTGGCTTGCGGCCAAGGTGCTGACACGGCTCTTTTGAAATCCATCACAGAGACTGTGCTCGAAATGAAGAACATGGGACCAAGCGATTTTAACCAGTTTTTCAAATGGGTCACGCAATCCATCAAGCAGACGTCCCAAAAATGCGGAGCCTCGCCCGCCACTGCGGCTGGGGGAATCACCCTGCCGCCGCCACCACCCGGTATTGTGATCATTCCTTAACGACCGGCTTGCCAGGAGGCGCGACATGACAGACGAAATATCAAGTGAGGCTGACGTAGCCGATCCATCTGGGCAGGTTGGGGCGGATTCTTCCGCTCCAATCGGTCCCTCTCCTGCCGCCGATAGCACGGCGTCATTCGGGGTTGCCTCCCAGGAACTAGAGCCAGTTGCGGATGGGCAAGACACGGCACCCGTCCCCGAAGCCGAAAGGGGAGCCAACCAGCCGCAACCGCCCACGGTTCCGCCGAAGCCCGCAGCTTGGAAAATCGCCGAGCCAGAGGCCCCGTGGTGCCCTCCAGAGCTCGAAACGGAGTTGGGTTTCGAGATGGAATACGAGCATGCCGTCGCGGCATCAGAGGATATTGGGAGCGATTGGCTCCTTGCGACGGCCACTAGGCGGGGACGGATGCATGCCCACCATGGCACATACCGGGAAGACGCGCTCCATGTCCGATTGGGGGAGAACTTTTCTTTCTTTTGCGTCTGTGATGGCGCGGGTTCATCGAAACTCAGCCGTGTTGGCGCAGAGTACACTGCCCGGCACCTTTCCCGGTTGGTTGGTGATGAACTCCTGTCGCACGAAGCTGCCATTCGTAGCTGTTCGCGGGAAAGCCTGCCGATCAATCTGCAGAACATCTTGCACCATGGAGTGGCGGTCGTGGCTGAGCGGCTTGTCGCCTTGGCGGCCAAAGCCAATCTTGAGCCCAAGGAGTTGCGCTGTACGGTTCTGACCGTTCTCCACTACCAGCATCCCACCGGGGGGCTATTTATCTGCGGAAATGTTGGGGACGGCTTCATTGCCGTGAAGCGGAAAGACACATCGGCGGAGCGTGTGGGCAACTCGGATTCTGGAGCCTTTTCCGGTGAAGTCCTCTGCTTCATGCCGGATTCTCAGGTCGGGGAGTTTTACAAAACCAGCTTGGAGGGTATTCTCCCCATCCCTGAAGCAGAGGTCGAGGCTGTCATGCTTTGCACCGACGGGGTGGAAGACCCGTTCTTTCCCATCCACCGCACCGTGGATGACGTCTATAACCAGATCACCCAAGGTTTCCATTTGCCGATCAAGGACGTCACATATCCCGAAGGGGCTGAACCATCATCCGTCATTCGCGCTGCCTGCCCAGGCGCGGAGTTGCTCAAATGGCTCAGTTTTGAAAAACGCGGTGAAAATGATGATCGAGCCATCGTGTTTGCTTACAGAAAAAGTCTCGTGATGCTTCCGGCAATAATTGGTGCTGACAACAAGAGCATGACCGGCGCCTCGGATGTGCCCGCAATGGAAGCAAAGCCGTGTGCTTTAAGGGAGACTACCGTTGCCTCTGATTTAATTGATACGTCAAAGGGAAAACCATGATTCTGAAAGCACAATGCTCTGACGGACGTGTCATTGAATTTGATGGCTCCAAGCCCATTGGACAGGGCGGCGAAAAAATCGTCTTTTTCTCCAAGAATAGAAAAGAGGTGGTTTGCTTTTACTTCAAAGGTCTCAAGGACCGCATGGAGCGACGCCGACGGTTGGAGAAAATTATTGGTCCTTATAACCCAACCATCGGACCACATGGTGACTACTGGAAAGAGCATTTTTGTTGGCCCACCCATCTGATCGACGGGTCCCCCTCGATTCCCCAAAGTTTTCTGGCTCGGTATAACATCATCGAGCCACCTCTCGGGGTTGTGACACCCGCTTACCGGGACACGTTCTTCTTCAAGAACCGCGTCGGATCTGTCGTGGAGGGCAACGGCAAATGGTTCACTAGCGAAAAATGCCGCCAGCTGGTTCCTCGTGGCTATCAGGGAGTGTTTCTGAATTACTTGCAGGTATGCACGAGGATGGCGCGGGCCATGCGCCGGATGCACTTCGCGGGCTTGGCGCACTCCGATCTCTCCAACAAGAACGTGCTCATCGCCCCGAAGCACGGGGATGCCTGCATCATCGACATTGATTCCTTGGTGGTTCCCGGGATCGCTCCACCGTCTGTAATCGGCACGCCCGGATACATTGCGCCTGAGGTTCTGGCCGGCAAAGCCATGGTCGATGGCAAGGCCGCCCAGCCTTGCGTAGAAACCGACCGCCATGCCCTTGCGGTGCTCATCTATGAGAATATCCTCACCCGCCACCCCCTGCAGGGGCCCAAAGTGAACTCCCGGCATTCTGCAGAGGAAGACGAGCAACTATCCATGGGCTCCCATGCCCTTTATATCGAACACTCCTCGGATCGGTCCAACCACCTCAGACCTGCACCGAAATTGCCGGTTTCAATTGTTGGACCTTATCTTGAAGAGCTTTTTCGACTGGCCTTTGAACACGGCTTGCATGATCGATCAAGACGCCCTGGCGCTGATCAGTGGGAGCGCGGTTTGTATCGAACCTTCGACATTATACATCCATCGCCTGACGGCAGGAATTGGTTTGTCCTGGCTCCCGGCATGCCGTTACGTTGCCCGTTCACCGGTCAAAAAATCCGACAACCCGTCCCATACGCATGTGTCTATTCCGAAAGCAAGGCCGGCGAATTTATCTTCGAGAAGCATCACCTCACCATTTATCACAACATGCTGCTCTACGATTGGCAAATCCACGCAAAAACCCAACCTGGCGAAAGCTCGGACCGCACCCCAAAGGGCTACTTTTCCTTTCACAACGGCCTCTGGTATATGGTGAACCAAAGCAGCGTGGACATGCAAGTCGTCGGCGGCCAGAACGTCCAGAATGGTCAGGGGATAGAGATTCAACGCGGCCTGCAACTCTTGGTCTCTAGTGGTCCAAAGCGCCGTTTGTTTATCTTTGAGTTTATGAAACCCTGATCATTGCCGTTCAAGCCGCCGCCAATCAGTGAAGCAAGAAGCCCACGAAATTCTCAAACGAGCGCTCGCCCAGCATCGTGAACAGTTGCTCAGCGGGAAGCACGCCTGTCTTGGAATCCTGTGGGACTACGGCGGACGCGAGCATCTTGAGGTCAACCTGCTGGCTGATGCCGTCGAGGAGCACATCCCCGACCGCCTCCTGCACAGCCAACCTGTCACTGGGGACATCATTGGGCACCTCGCGGAAAGCTTCGCTGCGAAAAGGTTGTACGACTCGAATGCTGCGAAATTCGCCGTCGCCAGTTGGGCCGATGCGCTTGGACTCTTTCAACTGGACCCATCTTTTTTCACACAGTCGGCAATTCGGCCAGCACCCGGCTCTCCGCCCATCCCGGAAATGAAGAGGATCGCGGAGCAGACAACCTCGGCTCGGTTCGGGAATTTGCTGACATCAACAAAGAGGTGCCGTAAGTCTTCGACGGCAGGCGACACACGGGGGGACGGACGCATAGCGGGATGCCGCGATCAGATCGCCGCCGTGCCGGGTAAGCGAGTTGTGCAACGGCGGGAGGCGGAGCGACAGAGAGTCGAGGCGGAGCGACAGAGAGTTGTCGAGGAGCAACAGAGAGTTGCCGAGGAGCAACAGAGAATTGAGGCGGCGCAACAGCCCACGGAAGCCGTAGTCAACCGCCGAAGTAACCTTAGAAAAAACCGCGGCGTCTGGCTGCTGTCCTCGATGGCTGCGTTGATTTACGGGGCGATTTATCTGGTTATCGGATGGAGGGCCTACCATTTGTGGCTGGCTGATGGCAGCGGGCTGGGCCCGGGATCGGGCATGATCGCGGTTGGTGCGACAGGGGTTCTTTTTCTGGTGATCCTGCTGGCGACTCTCGGGAAAATCCACGAGTGGGCTGCGGACAGTATCCAACGTGGATCCCAAGCAGACCATTTTGCCGCAATCGTATGGCTTGCAATTGCCACAAGTGCGGGGATCGCATTGAATTATTGGTCACTCGCCAGCGACACCCGGCTCCATGTCGCGATGCTGGCATCCGTGGTCATTCTACCGATGATTCCCTTAATCAGGGAGCTCCTCGCTCTCGTGATAGTTTCCATCGTTGCTGGACTGCTCGCATATTTTGCCGCCTCCTTGGGCGTCTCTGCCACCGGCAGTCTGGTAGCTTGGGTTTCCCACGCTCATCCGATCACCACCACCGCGAAACCCGAAGCGAAACCCGCAACGGCGGACGAGGCCCAAGCTCCACATGCCCAGACACCAGGTCGCCCGGCGATGATTGACGATAAGGATGGATGGTCAAACCTTAGACATGCCCCATCGCCCACCTCCACGATCATTCGCAGAATCCAACGAACCGAAGTCTTTTACGTCAATGGAACCAATGACTCCTGGTGCCATGTGGTCACTGATGCCGGCGAGGAGGGCTGGATGCACCGCACCGTCATCAAATTTAACGAGTAATGAAGCAAGAAGCCCACGAAATTCTCAAAAGAGCAATCGCCCAGCACCGTGAGCAGTTGCTCAGCGGCAAGCAACCCTGTCTTGGAATCCTGTGGGACTACGGCGGACGCGAGCATCCTGAGGTCAACCTGATGGCTGATGCCGTCGAGGAGCGTATTCCGGACCAACTCCTGCGCAGCAAGTCGGTGACCCGGAATCTCATCAAGCGCCTCGCGGAAAGTTTCGCAGCGAAACGGTTCTATGACCTGAATGCCTCTAAATTCATCGTCGCCAGTTGGGCCGATGCGCTTGGACTCTTTCAACTGGACCCATCTTTTTTTACGCCGTCGGCAACTCGGCAGGTACCCGGCGCGCCGCCCGTCCCGGAGTCGAAATCGCGACACATGTCCACGAGTATAAGCATCAACGGGCGCACTCTTGTTCATTGTGAATCAACAAGGTCCTGCCATGTCCAAGGCGTTTGGATTGAAGTTTCAACCCATGGATAATCAGGAGCTCCGCGCCCGGTGCAACGCCTTCTGCCGCCTCGCGCAATTCAGTTATTTTTGAAAGTCGCTTTGCTTGAGCTCTTTTGTCGGCGCAGAATGGGATTTCTTGTAAAATCTTTCAATTTTTCCAGACAGTGTGACAGGCAGGAAGTGTTCCACAACCATAAGCGTGCCTACCATCGAGCCAATGCTGACAGCTAAAGGAAGAAAAAGAACGACGAGAAAAATTATTGGTCGGCAAAAGCACCCAAAACTTCGGAAACCTTCTGGGTCCATCGCCATCAAGCCGCTAGCAAAACCCGGAGAGATGCGCCGTCCAATCCGAAATCCGAAAAATCCGACAACTAATACTACCAAAATGGCAAATGAGTTTGAAAAAAATTCTATCATGGTGCTGTTGTAAGATTTACTTTTGTGGTGAAGGCCGTTGAAAAAGCAGGTGCCCGGACCTGAGGGGCAGGGGAAAGCTCATCCAACTCGAAAATAGCGATCAGATCCGCTTTGCCAAGAAATTTCGTTGGGAAACACCGGGTGCCGTGTCGGTGTCTGTGAGGAACGCTTAGAGTTCAGAAGATTCCAAGCCCGTGGATGCGGCCATCTCACGTTCAAGTTGCCCTGGCCTGAGACGGCGGCTTGCAGGCGGCAAAGTTGCAAGCGACTTTGGTCACGACCGGCAGGCACGCCCGAGTCGGTACCCGGGTTGCCATTAAGCACTTACCCCTGCGCTCTCGTGGATGTCTGCTCGAATCCCTGTCAACAAAACTATTTTTGTTTATTTTCAGAAATCCCTCCTCTGGACCCCATTTTTTAGTGAACTTTCATACAATAGGGCGGCAAGAGACACCAACACCCTGAAATGATCGTCACAAAACCTCACAAAATCGGAGCGCCACGGCTTGAACAAGACCGGGCTTGACTAGCCTCGGGGATTTCCATGTATTGGAACCACTGGAACTGCCCATGAGCCACCGCTACAAGATCTTCGAGGTCTGCGCATCAGGCCCCGGCCCAGTGCCCAGGGCGGCCCACGTCATCCCCACGACCTGCTCCATCGGCGAATTGCTCGAAAAGGAAATCGGCAACCTCGGCGGTGCCACCGAATTCGGCGGCGAGTCACCCGCCTTCGCCTGGCTCGTCAGCGCGCGTTCTCACCACTTGGTTTTTCGGGATGACGATTCCAACTTCAACATCGCAGGAATAGGATTGTCCCACGACCAACGTAAAGCGGGTGCCGTAGTCCAAGATCGATTGCTGGGGAGCTTACATCAAGTTTCAACAGGACCTAAGCAGGAGTGTCGCCAAAAAAGGCTCATCCGGTTGCGCTCCCGCCTGAATAACTCGTCCCATGCCTCTCTATTACCTAGCAAGATGAACCAATTTCCAAACCTACGGTAGGTGCCGTATATATGGAAGAAACAACAAGAACAAACAACAAGACAACATGAAATACACAGCCATCCCACAGGATGGCTTAACTGAGGCTGAAAAAATGGGCTGGTGCTGATCTGAAATCCCTGCCACTCGGTAGGGTGTTATGCACAAACAAGCACCAACCCGGGCCAATGTGGTCGTTCTC
>Ga0194037_1003175_pt1 | contig 10364 bp, 12 predicted proteins | sample JunL306m_MetaG_FD_148653 | JGI IMG/M metagenome (GOLD analysis project Ga0194037, IMG submission 148653) | Anoxic zone freshwater microbial communities from boreal shield lake in IISD Experimental Lakes Area, Ontario, Canada - Jun2016-L304-6m | ecosystem: Environmental > Aquatic > Freshwater >...
CATGCTCATCGCCGTTGCCTCACTGGATGGAAAACAGATCAATCAGCATTTCGGCCATGCGGAGCGTTTGCTCGTCTACGACGTGACCGGCGCCGAGGTCAAGCTGGTCGACGAGAAAAAGTTCGAGCGTTACTGCGCGTATGATCAGGATCATGCTCTGCGGACCCCCGTGCTGAAGGCCATTACCGATTCCCTGGGGGAGTGCCGCACCGTCGTCTGCGCCCAAATCGGCCAGAAACCACAGATGGAGCTGGAGCAGCTCGGTATCGAGACCTTTGTAGCCGACGGCCCGATCAAGCCGACACTCATGGAATTGTCCAAACTGCTGTAGACAAACAGGTTGATGTCGAGGTTGAGATCGAGGATTATTATTCTCAACCTTAACCTCGACCTTGACTCAGACCTCAACCCGCGGCCATGACGACTCCTTCCTTCAATCACTGCAACCTTCCTCCCTGGGTCATTGCCTCGCGCTATTTCAACGAGCATCCACAGCGCCTGGAGATTCAGGGGGTGCGCCAGGCCAACCGGTTTCTGTTTCGGAAGCTGGACGAAATCGACGATTCGGACGAGCGAGCCCTCATCTTCAGCGATTACGTTTCTGTAAAATTTCAGCTTCACCATTGGCGGAATCAAGCCACCGCCACGGCTCGCAAGAGCCTCCGCAACAGCTATCTCCGGTATCTGAGGGGATGGATGATGGATTCCAATTCGGTGGAGGGGGCGGTACTCAAGGGTTGGGTAGAGAGCCGGATAGGGATCCCCCCCACCTTTCACAAGATTCCTATTCACGGTGTCCATTCAGAGGAATATCTGATCTTTGCCATGGATCGGACCACCGGCAGCAAACGTACCAGCGCCATCAACTCCCAACTCGATCTCCTCTACGAATTCTGCCAGTACGAACTTGCCAGACGTTTTCCCGACCGGGAATTTTTTACCCTTTTCCGTGGCACCCATGACGCAGACGAGCATGAAGTAGTGGAGCAAGTGGGGAAACGGGAACAAATTGTTCGTTTGAACAACCTTGTATCGCTCACCTGCGACGAAGAGCGGGCATGGGAGTTTGGTTCCGTTGTCTGGGAGATGCGGACGCCGGCGGCCAAGGTCTTTTTTTTCGACCGCCTCTTTCCGTCAAGCATCATGAAGGGCGAAGGGGAGTATCTCGTCATCGGCGGGGAGTATAGGGTGAGGCGTGTGATGTGTACGGTGTGAGGATAAGAGGATAAGAGGATAAGCATACTCTTTCTTCTCCATCCTCTCCCGTGCTATACTTCCCCTTCATGCCATTGTGAAGGAGAATCAATCATGCTCCACGACAAGATCATCATCAAAGGCGCCTGCGAGCACAACCTGAAGTGCATCGACGTTGAGATTCCACGCGACAAACTCGTGGTCATCACCGGCATCTCCGGGTCGGGGAAGTCGACCCTGGCTTTTGACACCATCTACGCCGAGGGACAACGGCGCTACGTTGAGTCCCTCTCCGCCTATGCCCGGCAGTTCCTGGAGCAGATGGAAAAGCCGGATGTAGAGTCCATCGAAGGTCTCTCCCCGGCTATCTCCATTGAGCAGAAGACCACCAGCAGGAATCCTCGTTCCACTGTCGGCACCGTTACCGAAATCTATGATTATCTTCGCCTCCTCTTTGCCCGGATCGGCCGTCCCGCCTGCTACCAGTGCGGCAAGGAGATCGCCGCTCAGACCGTTACCCAGATGGTGGATCAGATCATGTGCCTCCCGGTCGGGACCAAGATCGTCCTGCTCGCCCCCATGATTCGAGGGCGTAAGGGAGAGTATCGGAAAGAACTGAACCAGCTCCGGAAGGATGGGTTCGTCCGGGTGGTGGTTGACGGAGTACCTCGGGAGTTGAGCGAAGAGATCGAGTTGGACAAGAAAAAAAAACATGACATCGACATCGTTGTAGACCGGCTCGTGGTGAAGGAGGGGTTGGAGCGACGCCTTGCCGACTCCCTGGAGACTGCCCTCCATCACGCGGAGGGGGTGGTGAAGGTTCAGGTAATTGGCGGGCGTCCCGACGTAGGGGCGATTCATGAATCGCCCCCGCAGGATGAAACCATCCTCTTTTCAGAGAATCTCGCCTGCATTGATTGCGGCATATCCTATCCTGAAATGACACCCCGGATGTTTTCCTTTAACAATCCCTACGGCGCCTGCCCCGACTGCACCGGTCTCGGCACCCGGATGTATTTTGACGCCGACCTGGTGGTCCCCAACCCGGACCTCGCCATCCGCGAGGGGGCCATTGCACCATGGGAGAAGCGGCTCTCCGGCTGGTACCACCTGACCCTGGAGGCGCTGAGTAAGGCGTACAGTTTTGATGTTTCCACGCCGTTCAAGGAACTGCCGGCACAGGTGCGTGATGTCATCCTGAAAGGTTCAGCCGGGGAAAAGGTGGAGTTCTGGTGGGAGGAAGAGGGTGGCCGGCGTCACACCTACCAAAAGGAGTTCGAGGGGGTCCTCAACAATCTGCAGCGGCGTTACCGTGAGAGCGAGTCGGAGCAGGTACGGGAAGAGCTGGAAAAGTATATGAACGTCATGCCGTGCCCCACCTGCCACGGGGCGCGCCTCAAGAAGGAGGCGCTCTTCATCTCCGTGGGGGGGAAGAACATCCGTGAGGTGACGGCACTGGCCATCACCGACCTCCTCTCGTTCTTTGACACCCTCGCGTTGAGCCCCAAGAATGAAGAAATTGCCCGCCGCATTCTCAAAGAAATTCGGGAGCGGCTCTCCTTCCTTGTCAACGTGGGGCTCGACTATCTCTCCCTGGACCGAACCTCCGGCACCCTCTCAGGCGGCGAGGGGCAGAGAATCCGGCTCGCCACCCAGATCGGCTCCTCACTTGTGGGGGTGCTCTACATTCTTGATGAACCCTCCATCGGCCTCCACCAGAGGGACAACGCCCGACTCCTGGCCACCCTCAAGCGTATGCGCGACATCGGGAACACCGTCCTCGTGGTGGAGCACGACGAAGAAACCATCATGGAGGCGGACCACGTCATTGACATGGGCCCCGGCGCGGGAGTCCACGGCGGCGAAGTGGTGGCCCAGGGGAGTCCGGCGGAGATCATGGCCAACCCTGCGTCACTCACGGGGAGATACCTTTCCGGAGAGATGACTATCGCCGTGCCAAAGGAACGGCGGTGCGCACGGCGCTACCTCACGATTACCGGTGCTTCGGAAAACAACCTGAAAGAAATCACCGTGGAGATACCCCTGGGAGTAATGACCTGCGTTACCGGCGTTTCCGGCTCGGGGAAATCGACTCTGATTCTTGATACTCTCTATAAAATACTCGGTCAGCGGCTCTACCAAAGCCGGGAGAAGGCGGGGGCCGTGCGGGAGATTCGCGGCACTGAGCATCTGGACAAGGTCATCAATATGGACCAGTCTCCCATCGGCCGAACCCCTCGCAGCAATCCGGCCACCTACACCGGGCTTTTTACCGAGATCCGTGATCTCTTTGCCCAGGCGCCGGAATCAAAGATTCGTGGTTACAAGCCGGGGCGCTACTCCTTCAACGTCAAGGGGGGACGGTGCGAGGCGTGTAGCGGTGACGGAATCATCAAGATAGAGATGCATTTCCTGCCGGATGTCTATGTGGAGTGCGAAGTCTGCAAGGGGGCGCGCTACAATCGGGAGACCCTGGAGGTGCGGTACAAGGAGAAATCCATCGCCCAGGTGCTCGATATGACCGTCAGCGAAGCGGTCAGGTTCATGGAGCATATCCCCCGCGTCAGGAATAAGCTCAAAACCCTGGAGGATGTGGGGCTCGGCTACATCAAGTTGGGTCAGTCGGCCACCACCCTTTCCGGCGGCGAGGCCCAGCGGGTCAAGCTGGCCAAGGAACTCTCCAAGCGGCCAACCGGTCGGACCATCTACATCCTGGACGAACCGACCACCGGGCTCCACTTCGCCGACATCCAAAAGCTTCTTGACGTATTGCACAAGCTGGTGGACGCCGGAAACACGGTCGTCATCATCGAACACAACCTGGATGTCATCAAGACCTCCGACTGGCTCATTGATCTGGGACCGGAGGGGGGAAACCGGGGAGGGGAGGTCATCGCCGTCGGCACGCCGGAGGAGGTGGCCAAGGTCACCCGCTCCTATACCGGACAGTTTCTGAGGAAGATGCTGTGATTTCGGCGGGAAGCGTTCTTGGCTGCGTACAGGAAAATTTAACCGGAGGAAAGGAGATCATGAAACATTATTGCAGCATCCCCACACCGCTCGGCGACATGACCGCGCTGGCGGAAGGTGATTCACTTATCGGCCTTTGGTTTACCGGTCAAAAACATGCGCCTGTTTTTGTCGAAGCGTTGCGGCACACTCCGGATATTACTCTATTCGCGGAGCTACTCAGGCAACTGGACGCCTATTTCAGAGGGAGGCTCCTAGCGTTCAACCTGCCTCTGACACTCCGAGGTACACCGTTTCGCTTGGATGTTTGGAATTTGTTGCGAACCATCCCTTTTGGAGCAACGACCACCTATGGCGCCGTGGCGAAACAACTTGCCATGCAAAGCGAAGGACGGCTTCCCGCCGCCCAGGCGGTTGGAGGCGCGGTAGGTCACAACCCGCTTGCCATTGTCATTCCCTGCCATCGGGTGGTGGGCTCCAACGGCGCACTGATCGGCTATGCCGGAGGGCTTGAGCGTAAGGCCGCTCTGCTGGCCTTGGAGAAGGTGAATCCAACTCTATGACACAAGCCGGAGTCCAGGCGCTGACAGGTTTTTCTTTTTCAACTTTTCTATCAAGGTCGTTCGTTTCAGGTTCAGTAGCTCGGCTGCTTCCTTCTTGTTCCCCTGCGTTTTTTCCAAGGCGTCCATGATCAGGCTGTTTTCGAACTCCTCAATGACATCATTAAAGCTGATGCCGCTTCTGGGAAGAGGAACTGTCCTGGCGGGCGTCTGTGTCTGTATGGCCGGAACCATTTGTCTGTTACCAATAAATTTTTCCGGTAAGTCGCTGAGGGTTATGGTCCCGGCCCCTTTGATGATGACCAGACGTTCAATGAGATTTTCCAGTTCCCGGATATTGCCCGGCCACTGGTGGTCACACAAGGCCCGCAACGCGTCCGGCGCTACCCCCGAAATGCGCCGGTGCTTCTCTTGATTCATCCGTTTTAGAAAACTGTCTACCAGTAACGGAATATCTTCCTTGCGCTCCCTCAACGGAGGCACTACGATTGGGATGACAGAGAGTCTATAGTAAAGGTCTTCCCTAAAAAGCTTGGCCGATACCAGATCTTCAAGATTCTGGTGGGTGGCGGCGATAATGCGGGTGTCGACCTTGCGGGCGCCACTGCCCCCCACCGGTTCAATCTCCCGGCTTTGCAAAACACGCAATAGCTTTACCTGCAAACTGGTCGGCATATCGCCGATCTCATCCAGAAACAGCGTCCCCTTGTCGGCCATGGCGAACCTACCGATCCGATTGGCGATGGCTCCGGTAAACGAGCCTTTCACATGGCCGAACAGCTCGCTTTCGAGGAGGTCTTCCGGAATCGCTCCACAGTTGACAGGGACGAAGTTGTTATTTTTTCTGCCGCTCAGCCTATGAATAGCCTGCGCAATCAGTTCCTTGCCGGTGCCTGATTCACCGAGAATAAGTACCGTTGAATCAGAGTCCGCAACCTTCTCCACCAGTTCCAGCAGCGACCGCAGCGTCGCACTCTCACCAACAATATTTCCGAGCAGATTCCGGTTATCGGCAGTCGATTTTTCGCTTATTTTCGGCTGGAGCGCCGCGTAATATTCGAGAGCGCTTTGGATTAGGGTATCGAGTTCCCGCAGGTCAAAAGGTTTGTCAAGGCAGCAATACGCCCCTGCCCGGACCAGGTGCGCGGTTGATTCATCACTGCTGAATGCGCCGCAGACGATAACAACGGCCTCCGGTTGCCGCGCTTTCAAACGCTTGAGAAAATCAGGGCCATTGATTCCGGGCATAGTCAGGTCGGTGATGACCAAATTAAAGTCGGAGTGGTCGATAGCCGCAAGCGCCTCCATGGCGTCCTTGGCCAGAGTCACCGTGTAGCCTTTGTAGGTAAGAAACGCTTGGATAAATTCCCGGCATTTGGCATCGTCGTCAACAACCAGAATGTTTTTGGTGAGCATGGCGGTAGTTCCTCCCAAGCGTGTCAAAAAGCGTGATATGGGCTACGGTTTTCCTGTTGAAAAAAAAAATTTGGTCAGACGCATTTTTTTTCTAAAGTAATTTACCAGACTGCCGAAAAGGATAAAAGGGACATGTTATGCGTCACCGACCATTAAGCTAGGTATGACTATACACGAGAAAATACGCTTTAGCCATACGCATAATGTGTATTTTAGCATACTCTAAATTTATTTTTTTACCATATATTAATAAACATGAACGGATACTCGGGAACAGGAGAATTTTATGGCTACCAAAAGCTGTCAAAATGATGAACTCCTCCTCTACATCGCCAAGGAAGTAGGTCGCAAGGTCTACCTTATGGGACTGGGTATTGACTACAATCGCGAATGGTACACTTCGGTGGAACGTGACGCTTTCGAGGTGGGATGGCTTGAGGCAGCCACTGAATCTTCTTCTTACCGGGGATATCCTACTAAATCGTTCAGCATTGAGATGACTTCATCGAAGTAAATTTTCTTGCCTCAATTTTATCACCCGGATTTCCGGGACTCTGCCTTATCCTTGATTTTTGAGTCGTTCCTTAGTTTATCCGGTGGCTTAAGGACAATTTTGTCCCCTGCGTTGACCCCGGAGATAACTTCCCGCATATCACCAAGCCGACTCCCCAAGCGCACCGTCGTAACAAGAACCCTGCTTCCGACTATCTTGAACACGACTGAGCCCCCGTTGCGCGTGACAATCGCCGCCGGGACGAGTACTGTCCGAGGCTTCTGCTCCTCCGGCGTGACCGGTCGATCTAGAAACGCCACCTTGGCGCTCATCTCCGGCAAGACACGGCGGTCCTTGTCGACGAACCTGACCTTGACCATGACGGTGGCCTTACTCCGGTCAGCGGTAGGGACGATGCTATGCACCATACCGCGGAACCGGGTATCGGGAAAGGAGTCAAGAAGGATCTCGCATGGTCGTCCGACATGAACCTTAGCCAGGTTGGCCTCGGAGACATCGGTCTCCACCATGAGTGAATCCATGTCAGCCAAGGTGACGACAGCCGCCTTGGCATTGGCCGCGGCCCCCAACGGCGTGACGATGTCACCCATGTCGGCGTTCTTGGTGAGGACAACCCCATCAAAGGGAGCGCGGATCAGGGTATACTCCAGGGCAACCTCAGCTCCTCTGAGGGACGCTTCGGCTCCACTTATGGACGAGGTTGCGCTTGACACCACCGCCAAAGAGCGGCGGTAACGGGCCTCGGCAACGTCGAACTCAGCCCGCGCCGTAATCCCCTGTGCAAGCAGATCCTTCTGGCGAGTATAGTTCAGGGTGGCATCCTCGAGTTCGGCCCGCGCCTGGTCAAGGGTTGATCGTGCCGTGTTCACCGCCGCCGAAGCCTGGTCGCGCACCGCCACTGCGTCTCTATTTTCGAGACGAGCCAGAATATCCCCCTGCCTGACCTTGCTCCCCTCCTCTACCCCAAGCCATTCGAGTCGCCCGGTCGCCTTGGAGGCAACGGATGCCTTACGCTGGGCCACCACATAACCGCTGGCATTGATGAGCGTGAAGGTCTGAGACGGATAGAGAAGAGAGACCGTCGCACTCTCCACCGCCACCGCCGGGATAAATAATCCGCGTGCGGTAAGTACAACCACGACGATGGCGACGATCAGCAGGGCCAGGATGATCACCCTCTTTTCCCGAACGGGAGGCCGCGCCGTCCTCTGCTTCTCGATCCTAAGTTTACTGAGTTCTTCTTGGGCCATGCAGAGACCTCGTAGTGACCATTATCGTTCTTCCAACTCAACGTCGACAATCTCAATATCGGGGCGTTCTTCCGCCAGCCACTCCTCAAGCCGCTCCAGAAGCTGACGGCCGCCAAGTCGATTTTCCGAGACAACCGCAAACCCCAGAATGGCCGTGCCATGAACATCCTGCAAGTCTACTTCGGCGGAACTGACATTGAACTGTTGACGCGCTCTGGCAAGAATGCTTTTAACAATCCCCCGTTTGCCTTTCAAGGAATGGCTGGGGAGTTTGAGGTGAAACCGGGCGGAATAAACAAACACTGTATACGCTCCTTACGCCACTCTTCAATCCGTCTTGATTGCTTCATTGATTTCCCGTTTCATGGCAATCTTGGCAGAGTACGGCTATCCGGTCAAGACTGTATATCGGCCCTTCATCTGTCGCGGATCCACACATTCCTTGCTGGTAAAATGAGGTGGATTTATGAAAAATACTGAGGATGTGAATCCTGATTTTGACTTCAAGAAGCGATGTCTGTTTTGTAAACCTTGGGAATTAGACCAGAAAAAACAAATTCTGTTACGCTCAGATCATTTCGGCTCTTCCGCAGAATATGTGGGTGAGTCTTTTAGATGCGCGTCCATGAGGCGGACACAGATGTAGTCGCCCCGAATGAATACTCTGGCCGGTTTCGTTCTCCTCCCATGACAGTACACCTCTTGGGCGACAGATTGAGCTTTTCGCAGGGATTCCGCAAAGAGCGCCTCGATAGCGTCCGCCGACACATGCTTTCCGGTAAGCTGGTATTCCTCCCATGCCTCCAGGGCCTCGGCTTCAAAAAGAGCGTCAGCCTCGGCAAGTTCGAGCGCCGGCGTACTTACCTTCTCAAGAACCGTGGCCATCGAATGACCGAGGTTTCGGGCAACCAGATCAAGCCGTTCGACAAATTCGTCACTTACTCTAAGATTAAGTTGTCTGCCCATAAACACCTCCTGCTATCATATGCTAGAGTACGCTACCACGATAGTCAATACCTAACTGGATTTCCGTGCGACCTTCCCCACCGAAGCGATATAGACGGTGAGTTCCTCATTCCCATCGACACCAACCAGGTCATCGGCGATGGCGCAGGTTCCGGCTCCGATCACCTCGCAGGCTAGATACAGGTTCTGACAGACATGCCCGGCGTCGAGGGCGATGACCTTATCCGACGCCTCGGTATAGCGCCATTCGGTGCGGGCCATCACTGCCGTCCAGATGAAGGTGACGGAAGGGACCGTGCGCGGTACCGCCGTTTCATGGAGTACGTTACGAACACCTTGTGTAGCCCAGAGGAGAAAGGTCAATGCATCGAGGAGCAGGCGCTCGCCGGTAAAATGTCGATGGCTCTCGCGCTCAGCGATGGCGATCCGCGGGTCATACGGCGTGATGGCCCATGCAGCGGGCGCCGGCAGAGGGATGATTCGGCTGCCCGGCGCCGCCGGCTTTTGCACCGGGGGCGGAGCAATCCCTTCAGACTGCGGGGTACCATAGAAATTGACCTCGTCCCTGATCCGGTCGGTCAGGAAGTATCTGCCGCTCTCGGTGGTTATCGTCGGTTTCCTCATTGCGCTCATCGTTGTCCGATTCTTACCTGAAGAAACATCTGCAGGGTTTCACCCGCAACTTGCAGGTACATGTGGAAGTATGCCGGCAGGCGAGCCGCCAGACGCTCCTCGGTCTCCGACGGGTGGCGGACGACAGAGGTTTGCAGGGTCTCGTAAACCCCGCGGTCGATGTCGGCAATCCGGATGTTCGTCCGGTATATGGTCGATGGGAGCGCCATGTCTATACGGGTCGCTCTTTGCGCTGCATTTGCGTGGTGAGCGCCTTCCCTTTCAACAACTCAGCATGCATATTTCCAATGGGAAACGCAACGCAATCGGCGCAGACCAGCAGCTCGGCCTCCTTGAAGTAGGGGGCCTTCGGCGGCACCAAGTGGAGTTGCACCTGCCACTGGCGCAATTCCGAGGGCACTGCCAACGATGTTGCTGCAACAGGTTCGTTTCGTTCGATGACTCGCGCCATGCTACTGGGCAGCCACATCTTAAATTTTCCATGATTCATCCTCCTTTCGTCCGCTCTCAACCGGTTGAAAGTTGTCGGCAAACTGGTGTAAGCCGCCGGAGTGACATACCTACATCTTCATACTAGAGTACCTATGACAACCGGAGACAACATCCCCGACGACCCCGGCGCGACCGGACTCCCGTTCAATATCACACTTCTCGGCGAAGATTTCACCCCGCTCCGTCCGGGCGACCCCCTCCCCGACCTGCCGGAATGCTGGGCGCTTCTTCAAGGTAGCGCCCTCGTCGTACGGGTTGACGGGGACGGCCAGACCCTGCCGGAAGGGAATCCGCCGGAATGGGTACCCCACAATCAGGAGCCTCTCTGCATCGGCGTCTGGCAGGGACGTCTGCTCAAGGTACTGGACC
>Ga0194037_1003176_pt1 | contig 10361 bp, 8 predicted proteins | sample JunL306m_MetaG_FD_148653 | JGI IMG/M metagenome (GOLD analysis project Ga0194037, IMG submission 148653) | Anoxic zone freshwater microbial communities from boreal shield lake in IISD Experimental Lakes Area, Ontario, Canada - Jun2016-L304-6m | ecosystem: Environmental > Aquatic > Freshwater >...
CCCGTGAGAGTACCGCCACCCGAATTCCTCGATCCAGAAGCCGCCGAGCGATCAGCGCCGTCATGGGAGTCTTACCGGTTCCTCCGACGGCAATATTCCCAACCGAAATCACCGGTCGATTCAGACGCCGGGACCGCGACAGACCAACGGCATACCCCCATGCCCGGAACAGGAGGAGTCCCGCATAGGGGAAAGAACAGAGCAGCAGTAACGCAAAGAGCAACCGGTCAACACCGTCTCGCCGTCCTCCGGTGACCAGCTCCCGCCAATACCTTTCACCTTTCACCTTTCACCCTTAGCCCTTAGCCCTTCACAATTCTATTGATAACCGCCATATGAAGCTCCGTTGAACCGCCGAGGCGGGCCATGAGGTCAAGGCCGTTACGCCCCAGGCGGCTCCGCCGGTTATCGTCCGCCAGCAGCGCGGCGCAGGCGGTGAGCAGTTCAGCGCCATCAGCCACCTGAATCCCTGCCTCGGCATCCAAAACCATGGCGGTTATCTCCCGAAAATTGGTCATATTGGGGCCGAACAGCGACGGAACGCCGACAGACGCGGGCTCCAGAAGGTTGTGGCCGCCGGTTGGCGCCAGACTGCCGCCAACAAACACCAGGTCCGCCAATGTATAAAAATTCATCAGTTCACCCACCCGATCCACGACAAGCGCCTCTCCGGCGGTAAAGGGAACCGAACGCTCCTCCATCCGGGAACGGAGAGTCACGTCAAAACCCTCTTTTCGCAGCAACAACGCCGCCTCGTTGGAGCGCTCCGGGTGCCGGGGGACAAGGACGAGGATAAGGTCGCTTCCGGAATCGAGGAGTGCCCGACAGACGGCAACTACCGGCTCGTCCTCTCCGTGATGGGTACTGCCGGCCACGATGACGGTGGCGTCGGGAGGGATACGGTAACGCGCCCTGATCGCACTTCTCTCCGCGGCGGAAAGCGGCGCTACCGGCAGATCATATTTAAGATTGTTGGCGACGACAACCCGCTCCGCCGGGGCGCCGATGGCGGTGATTCGGCGGGCGTCCTCGGCGCTCTGCATGCAGAAAGCGGTGAACCTTGCCAGCACCGGCCTGAAAAACCACGAGAGCCGCTGATAGCGGCCAAGGGAACGGTCCGATATCCGGCCGTTTACCAGCACCGACGGTATCCCCCTCCGTTGGAGTTCCGCCATGAAGTTGGGCCAGATTTCCGTTTCCACCACGATTACCAGTTCCGGCCTGATTGTCAAAAGCGTGCGGCGGACGGCACAGCGATAATCAAAGGGGAAGTAAATGCAGAGGTCCGGCTCCCGGAGTTGTAGCGCCACCTCGCGACCGGTCTCGGTCACATTGGAAATCACCAGCCGTTTATCCGGATAGCGTATCTTGAGCGCCGTCAGCAGCGGCCGCGCCGCCAGGGTCTCACCCACCGACACCGCATGTACCCAGATCGTCCCCTTATCTCCCCCCTTGGCCGCTTCCGCCGCCGGAATGTAGCCGAACCGCTCGGCGAACGCGGCCCGTCGCCCCCGGCTCAGCGAGCGGTAGAGGTGGTAACAGACCACACCTGGAAAGGCGAGCAGGAGCAGTATGGAGTAGATCAGGGACATTGAACTTTGAACCTTGAACCTTGAACTATGATTCATGGAACTGCATCTCGCAGAGCCTTTGGTACAGCCCCCCCCGCTCCAGCAACTCGGCGTGGGTTCCCTGCTCCACGATCCTTCCGCCATCGAGAACCAGGATTTTGTGGGCATGAAGTATGGTCGAAAGGCGATGAGCAATGACGAAGGTGGTGCGGTTGGCCATCAGATTGTTGAGCGCCTTCTGTACCGTCTGCTCGCTCTCGGTGTCCAGGGCGCTGGTGGCCTCGTCCAGAATCAGGATCGGCGCATCCTTAAGTATCGCCCTGGCGATACAGATCCTCTGGCGCTGACCGCCGGAAAGCCTCGCCCCCCGATCGCCGATGTTCGTGGCATAGCCTTCGGGAAGGGCTGTAATGAATTCGTGGGCAAAAGCCGCCTTGGCCGCGGCCTCCACCTGTGCGTCGCTTGCGGCGAAATTACCGTAGCGGATGTTGTTGGCCAGAGTGTCATTGAAAAGGGTAATTTCCTGATCCACCAACGCTATCTGCCGTACCAAACTCTCCATCCCGACCTTCCTGACGTCCATCCCGTCAATGCTGATAGATCCGTCCGTAACATCATAGAAGCGGCTGAGGAGCGAGACAAGGGTACTCTTGCCGCTCCCCGACGGTCCCACCAAAGCCACGACCTCCCCTGTTTGAGCCGTGAGCGAGATTGAGTCAAGGACAGGTTCAGCCCCGTAAGCAAAGGAGACATCACGGAATTCCACCTTACCCCGGGACCGTCCCAACTCAACAGCATTCGGGGCATCCACAAGCTCGGGCTTTTCGTCGATAATCTCGAAAATCCGCACCGCCGCACCCGCCGATGCCTGGATCGTGTTGTAATAGCCGTTGAGACTCTTGACCGGTTTGTAGACCAGGGCCATGGCGGTCAGAAACGAAAAAAACTCGGCGGCGGTTGTCGTCCCGTTGAGCACCATCTTTCCACCCACCCAGATCACGGCTGAAATTCCCAGGGAGGTGATGAGTTCGGTAATCGGCGTCGACAACGCAAAATATTTAATCCCCTTGCGCACAAAGCCGTAATACTCTTGTGTCGCCGTCCTGAAGCGCCCGACTTCCCAGGATTCAAGCCCAAAGGATTTGACAACCTTGATCCCGGCAAAAGTCTCCTGGAGAATAGCCGCGACATCCCCCATTTTTTCCTGACTTTCGGTGGAGAGCCGCTTGACCCTCTTGCCGATCTTCCGGGCGAAGAATACCGTCAAGGGAATGACGATAAACGTGATGAGCGCCAGCCGCCAGTTGCGATAGAAGATGACCACGAGGAGAGAAATAGCCGAGAAGCCGTCACGGCAGGCGCCCGTCACCACAGTGGCGATACCGGCCTGCATCCCCGCCACGTCGCTCAGGATACGGGACATGAGTCCACCGGTGGTTTGACCATGGTAGAAGCGCAGGCCGAGTCGCATGCTGTTGCGGTAGACGTCGTTACGGATCTCCTGGATCGCCAGCTCGCCGGCGGTGCGGATAAAATAGTCGTTGAGAAAACGGCAGACCGCCCGCACGCAGAAGAGGAGAAAAACAATCAGGGGGAGCAGGGTAAAAATCGTCAGATCCTTGGTGGCGAAAATCTTCTTGAGGAGAGGCTCGACCAGATAGGCAAAGGCGCCGTCCATGCTCCCCACTGCAATAGACGCAAGGGTGGAAATGAGGATCCGCCACCAGTAGGGTTTGCTGTACCGGATTATTCTGCCGAACGTGGTAGAGTTCACGGTGTCGCCCTTGTTGCCAGCATGGCAACGGCCACCTCGGCCAGACGGGCCGAACAGCCGCCGCTCCCCAGTTTTGCCCTGACACCGGACAGCTTCTCCCGGATGACGGAGCGATACGCCGCGTCGTCGAGAATGCGGCCGATCTCATCGGCAATATCCGCGGGCCGGGCATCGTCCTGGATCAATTCCTTGACCACCCGTTCTCCCGCCACGATATTGCAGATGCCTGCGTGCTCAATCCTGACAAGCCGTTTGCCGATATGATAGGTCAACGGCGACACCCGGTAGATGATCACCATGGGAACCGTCATGAGCGCCAATTCCAGGGTCACGGTGCCGGAGACGCTGATAACCGCGTCGCAGACCTGCATGACATCGTAGGTCAGCCCCTCGATGATGACGACGTCAAGGCCGGATGACGTGATCGAAGTGGCCAGAGCCTCCCGTTTAAAGCTCGGCGCCGGAGGCAGGATAAACTGGATATCCGGATACCGCTCCTTGAGCAGCCGGGCGGAGTCAAGGATAGTAGAAAAAAGATTTTTCAGCTCACTCCCGCGGCTCCCTGGAAAAAGCCCCACTATTCGCCGGGCGGGATCAAGCCCGAAACGGCGAAACGCCTCGTCCCGGTCAAGGGTCGGCCGCACGATATCAAGGAGCGGATGCCCCACATAGGTTACCGGAACCCCCGCCCGCTCGTAGAGGGGTACCTCAAAGGGAAAAAGTACCGCCATGTGATCCACGATTCGCGCCATCTTCCGTACCCGACCGGGGCGCCAGGCCCAGACCTGGGGACTGATATAAAAGAGCACCGTGACCCCGGCCTTTTTGGCCGCCGCCGCCAAGAGCTGGTTGAACTCCTGATAATCGATGAGGATCAGGAGATCGGGACGGCGGGCAAGGAACTGCTTCTTGAGCAGGCGATAGGCCCGCATGATGGTACCGGCGTGGGCAAGAATCTCCACCAGCCCGAACACCGCCATGGCGTCGGCGTTGACAAGAGTTTCCACCCCCTCGCGCCGCATCAGGTCGCCCCCCATGCCGAAAAATCGCGCCGACGGAAGACGATCGCGGATCGCCGCGGTCAGCCAGGCCCCGTACGTATCCCCGGACGCCTCTCCGGCCACGATCATGATCCGAGGGTCAGTCATGATTAGATATCTCAAGCATCAGGTTTTGATTCATATGCCATACGTGTAGGGGCGATTCGTGAATCGCCCCTACAGGTGAAGAGAAGAAAGCATGGAGGATGGGAGTCAACGACAAATGCCGCGCTGAGCCGTTTCGACGAACTCGATAAACCTGACGACCTCGGGGAGTGGCCGGACTTCGGACTTCATTCGCTCCACCGCCTCTTTCAGCTTCAGATCCGAGGTCAGCAAACGATATGCCTTTTTCAGTTCACTGATCGACTCGTCACCGACGCCGCGCCGTTTGAGGCCGATAAGATTGAGCCCGCGGAGCGTGGCATCTCGCTTATCCTCGGTTGCGGCAATGGTGTAGGGGGGGACGTCGTGCCCCACCATGGTTCCGCCACCAATCATGGAGTGACAGCCGATCCGGGAAAACTGATGGACGGCGCAGAGTCCACCGATGATGGCGTACTCTTCAACGAAAACATGGCCGGCCAAGGTGGCGCAGTTGGCCATGACCACTCCATTCCCCACATGGCAGTCATGGGCCACGTGGGAATACGCCATGAAGAGGTTGTCATCCCCCACCGTGGTCTCCCCGTCGCCGGTCACGGTACCCAGATGCAGGGTGGCGAATTCGCGGATCGTGTTCCGGTTCCCGATCCGGAGCCGGGTCTCTTCTCCCTTGTACTTCAAGTCCTGGGGGATGGCACCGACGGAGGCCATCTGAAAGATACGGTTCCCCTCGCCGATCTCGGTCCACCCTTCCACCACCGCGTGGGGGCCGACAGTGGTCCCGGCGCCGATCTTCACATGGGGACCGATAACGGCATAAGGACCGATCTCGACACCTTCGGCCAGTTCAGCGCCGGGATAGATAATAGCGGTTGGGTGTATCATGATCATTGCCTATCCATCGCGGCAAAGGTTGCCTTCAGATCCGCCTCGGCCGCCACTTTGCCGTCCACGGTGGCCTTGCCGTGGAAACACCAGATCCCTCGCTTACAGGCGATGGCGATCATCTCGATCAGCAATTGGTCTCCCGGCCGCACTGGTTTGCGGAACTTCGCATTGTCGATGGAGGCGAAGTAGCAGACCTTCTTCCGGACCTCGTCGTCGGAAGCCAGATATGCCAGGATACCCCCAACCTGAGCCATCCCCTCGATAATCAGCACCCCAGGCATGATGGGGTGGCCGGGAAAATGTCCCGGAAAGAACGGTTCGTTGATGGTTACATTCTTGAGCCCGACGATTCTGGTCCCTGGTTCGTGCTCCACTACCCGGTCCACCAGGAGGAAGGGGTAACGATGCGGCAGGACCCTCATGATTTCGCCGATGTCCATGATGGTCGGTTTCACATTCTCCATATCAATCCTCCTTTGACTCCGGAAGCCGCGCTTCCAGTTCCTTGATCCGTTTTTCAAGATGCATGATGGTCTTACGTAACTCAGGGACCTTCGGCAGCGCCATGGCTGTTCTGAGCCACTGCTTGTGCGGCAACGCGGGACTCCCCGAATAAATCTGACCGTTCGGGATGTCGCCGTGGACCCCTGACTGGGCGCCCACCATGACCCGATCACCAATTTTCAGATGTCCCGCCACCCCGACCTGCCCCCCGATGGTAACAAATTCTCCCAGTTTCGTACTCCCTGAAATGCCCGTCTGGGAGACGATGACACTGTGAGCGCCGATGACGCAGTTGTGGGCGATCTGCACCAGATTGTCGATCTTGGTCCCGCGCCGGATGAGCGTGACCCCCAGAGCGGCGCGATCAATGGTGGTGTTGGCCCCGATCTCCACGTCGTCCTCAATGACGACGATCCCCACCTGGGGTATCTTGTAGTGCCCGGCGCCGTCAGGAGCGTACCCGAAACCGTCGCTCCCCACCACTGTCCCGTTATGGATGGTAACCCGGCAGCCGATGCGGCACCGTTCCCGGACGCTCACATTGGCATGGAGCACTGTGTCGGAGCCGATCTCGGCGCCATCGTAGACAGCCACTCCGGGAAAAAGTACCACCCGATCCCCCAGTTTCACTCCATCCCCCACGAAAACGCCGGGATAGACGGTAACGTCCGTCCCCATGGCGACTCCGGCACCCAGAAAGGCCCCCGGCATCACCCCTTTCACTTGGGGTGGGGAGACATAAAAGAGAGTGACCAGTTTGGCGAACCCGAGATACGGATTTGTCAGGAAGATTGCGTTCTTACCATGAGTTTCAGCCCCAGGTGGGAGGAGCACCGCGCCGGCGCCGGTGGTCGCCACCTTGGCGGCGTACTTCGGGTTGGCGAGAAAGGAGATATGACTCGAATCCGCCTCGTCAAGCCCCGCTACTCCGGAGACCCGGACCGTGCTCTCCCCTCTCAGTTCTCCATTGAGATATTCCGCAAGCTCGCTGAGAGTTTTTTCCACGTCAAACCTCGTTTACCCTTACGTCCTATTTTTTCCGCGTCGTGTTGAACTGATTCACCAGGGTGTCGGTCAGGTCAATCTTCTCATCAAAAAAGATGATGCCGTCACTCCCGGTGCGAGCGAAGATCATGGTGTAGCCGTTCTTGCGCCCATACTCCTGCACCACTTTTTCAAATGACTCCAGGATCTTCTTTGTCAGCTCCTCGTCTTTCCCCTGGAGCTCATCCTGAGCATCCTTGGTAAAACGCTGGAAATCCTTGAGCTTGGCCGAATAATCCTTCTCCTTGTCCGCCTTCTTGCTCTCTGAAAGGATCGCTCCCTGACGCTCAAGTTCATCCTTCAGCTTCTTCAGCTCTTCCTGCTTTGCGTTGATCTCGTCCTGGTATCTCTTGACCTTGCCTGAAAGCTGTTCCTTGGCCTCCTTGCCGGCTTCGGAGAGGTTCAGGGCCTTCTGGACATCCACATAGCCAAGCTTCGCCTCGGCGGCCGGACAGACGCCGACCGCCGAAGCCAGGGTCAGCAGGAGGGTCATACAGATGGTAACGATTCGCTTCATGATTCTCTTTCTCCTTGGTGTTGATGTAAGTACTAAAAAAATCCCCCCATGGAAAACTCCAGCTTGCCGCTTGCATTGTCAATCCCCGTGCGTGGATTAATCGGAATGCCGTATTCCAGTCGGAGCGGACCCATGGGGGAGAACCAGCGGACACCGCCTCCATAACTTGTCTGCAAGCGTGAAAAAAACTGCTGATCATGACCATCTGGAGTCCGTCCCCAGGCATAGCCTGCATCATAGAAAAAAACCCCTTTAATTCCGGCCTCTTTGAGCAAGGGAAAGGTAGACTCGACGTTAAAGATCCCTTCCTTGACCCCCCCAAGGTAGTTAGTGCCGCTCGTTGCGTAAATTCCGGTAATCGGGTCAATCACCCCCAGCGGCGTCGTCGGAGAAACGGAACGGGTATCATAGCCGCGGACGCTGTTGATCCCACCCACGAAGAATCTGTCCTGCTGATAGATATCCCGCCCGATGGTCTGCATGTACCCCAGCAATCCTCTCACGGAGCCGACCACGCTCCAGAAGAGCGGATAATAATATTTTGCCTCACCGATATAGCGGAGATAGCGGGTTGTCCCACCAAGTCCGGCAAATTCGGCGGATATCGACGCGGTCAGCCCCTTGGAGGGGTCCGGACGGTAATCGGTCGAATTCAGACTGACGCTCCCCGTGATGGCGCTGGTGGTGGTATTGGGGACAAGCTGACCAGACGTTACCAGTGTCTGGTCCAGGATGCTGTAGATATCGGTCTTCACCAACCGGTACACCCAGAAGGTGCTGACATCATCCGTAATCGCATAGCCCCCCTTGATATCTCCACCGGTGTCTCTCTGGCTGTAGTTGGTCCACTCCCTCTGAGTGCGGTAGAGATCGCCCCCCAGGGTCCAGCGGGTATCAAGAAAATAGGGGTCGGTAACGCCGATGTTGTACGTCTGGGAACGTCCGCCAAGGGAAGCTGCAAGGTTTGCCTTGAGTCCCAACCCCATGAAATTGGACTGAGAGACCGACCCCTGGCCCACAATTCCATCAATCGAACTGTATCCCGCGCCGAAACTGAAGGTACCGGTCGGTTTCTCCTTGACCTCAACGTTGACGTTTAGCTTCCTGTCATCACTTCCGGCGGTCGTGGCCAGGTTTACGTCCTCGAAGTATCCTAAATTCATCAGGTTCTGCTTGCTCCTCTTGAGAGCGGAACCGCTGGAAAGCTCCCCTTCGTACAGCCGCATCTCACGACGGATGATCTTGTCGCGGCTCTTGCTGTTCCCGGAGATAGATATCCGTTCGATGGATATTTTCTCACCCTTTTCCATGTCAAAGGTGAGGTCAATGGTCTTGTCCGCGGCATTTACCTTGGTCAGCGGGGTGATGTTGGCAAAGGCGTACCCCTTGTCTCCAAAGGCATCGGTAAGAGTGAACACATCGCCCCGGAGTTTGGCGCGACTGAACAGATCTCCCGATCCGAGCTTTAGCTTTTCCTTGATCAGAGCAAAATCATCCGGCTGGTCACCCTTGAAATCCAGGGTTCCGATCCGGAACCGGTCTCCCTCGGTGATTCCAATCGTCACCAAGAGTCCACTTTTGTCATCCTTAAGCCTGACTTTCGGTTCTCCCACCTTGACATTGGCGTAGCCATTGTTCAGGTAAAGGTCGGCGATGAGGTTGACGTCATTCTTGAGAAGCTCTTCCTTGTAGGTTCCGGCGCCGGTCAGCCAGGAGAGAAACCACTTTTCCTTGGTCTCCATGACTTTCTTGAGCTGTTTCGCCGTATAGGCAGCGGCGCCGGCGAAGGAGATATCGGTGATATATATTTTGTTCCCTTCCTTGATGGTAATAATAACCTTTACCTCGGAAGGAGCATGTTGGGTAACGGCGGTAGCCACGTCCGCGAAATAATAACCTTCATCGGCATAGAGTTTCTTGATTTTTTTGACGCTGAGCCCTACGTCGCGGGGGGTGTAGACCGCGCCGCTCTTGACGGCCAGTACCTCTCTGATCTTGTCGGCGGAGAGTTCCTTGTTCCCCTTGATGTCAATTTCCCGGACATAGGGCTTCTCCTGAACGGTGAACATCAGCCTGACTCCGCCGGTAACACTCTCAGTCGAGGCGTTCACGTCCTGAAAGAAGCCAAGTCGATAGATGGCGCGCAGATCGGCGTCGATACGCGACAACTCGGCCGGATCACCTTTTTTGGTGGCGACCACATTGAGTATCGCCGCGGGCTCCACCCTGGCGGCGCCGAGCACGGCCACCTCCATGACCGTCGCCTCCACCCCGGCATGGGCAACGGTGTGGCTGATGAGGAAAAACAGCAGCGCCGGCAGCGTAATCGCGCCGATACGCGGGAACCCCGCAAGCAGATTTATCCGCTGTAACAATAATGGCATCAGGATATCCGCCCGTCTTCAAGCTGAACGATCTTGCCCATGCCGGCGGCAAACCGCTCGTTGTGTGTCACGATGATGAGAGTCAAGCCCAGCTCGTCATGTATCCGCCGCAAAACGTCATGGACCTCGTCACTGGTCTTGCGGTCCAGATTACCGGTCGGTTCGTCGGCCAAGAGCAGGGATGGGGAGAGGAGAAGGGCCCGTGCAATGGCCACCCGTTGCTGCTCGCCACCGGAAAGCTCCGTTGGCCGGTGGGTCAGACGGCGCCCAAGCCCCACCTTCCGGAGCAGCTCTTCCGCCACCCCTTCCAAATCGCTCCGCTTCCGCCGTCCGATCAGCCCCGGCATCATTACATTCTCCAGCGCGGTAAACTCCGGCAGGAGATGATGAAACTGGAAAACAAAGCCGATGGTACTATTCCTGAATGACGCCAGTGCCGTCTCGCTCCGGTGAAAGATCTCCTCACCCCGGAAGATGACCGTTCCCTCGGTGGGGAGGTCGAGAGTCCCCATGATATGGAGAAGAGTACTCTTC
>Ga0194037_1003177_pt1 | contig 10360 bp, 7 predicted proteins | sample JunL306m_MetaG_FD_148653 | JGI IMG/M metagenome (GOLD analysis project Ga0194037, IMG submission 148653) | Anoxic zone freshwater microbial communities from boreal shield lake in IISD Experimental Lakes Area, Ontario, Canada - Jun2016-L304-6m | ecosystem: Environmental > Aquatic > Freshwater >...
CGAATTCTGCCTGAAGAAGATATGCCCTATATGGATGACGGTCGTCCCGTAGAGATAGTACTTAACCCGCTTGGCGTTCCGTCTCGTATGAACGTCGGTCAGATTCTTGAAACTCATCTGGGATGGGCAGCGAAGGGCATTGGCTGGAAGATCGAGGATATGCTTGAAAAACATACCTCGGAAGATAATCTTAAAGCGTATTTGAAAGATGTTTATGGCGACGAGGAGGCCGGAGCATTTATTGACAGCCTCGAAAAGGATGAATTATTAAAGGTCGCCCGCCGCTTGCAACGTGGTGTTGCAATGGCTTCTCCGGTTTTCGAAGGTGCCAGCGAAGCCCAGATCAAATCCATGCTGGCGAAAGCCAATTTCCATTCATCCGGCCAGGTAACTCTGTTTGATGGCCGTACCGGTGAACCTTTTGCAAATAAAGTCACCGTTGGAGTTATGTATGTTCTGAAACTCCATCATTTGGTAGACGATAAAATCCATGCTCGTTCCATTGGGCCGTACAGTCTGGTTACTCAGCAACCACTGGGCGGTAAGGCGCAGTTCGGTGGTCAGCGACTGGGTGAAATGGAAGTTTGGGCCATGGAGGCCTATGGCGCCGCGCATGCCCTGCAGGAATTCTTAACGGTTAAATCGGATGATGTATCCGGCAGAACCCGTATGTATGAAGCGATTGTCAAGGGTAAGCATACCCTTGAACCGGGTCTTCCGGAATCGTTCAATGTACTTATTAAAGAACTGCAGTCGCTCTGTCTGGATGTCGATCTGCTTGAAGGCGAAGAAGATATTTAACGATTTTAGCCTGGCAACCACTACAACAGTGGCTGCCAGGCTTCAGACTAACGGAGGAAAGCATCGTGGAAGATTATTTCAGCTTTTTTGATAAACCTAAAGATCCACTCCACTTTTCAGCCATACGTATCTCTATTTCATCACCGGAAAAGATTCGCGAACGCTCGCATGGTGAGGTAAAGAAACCGGAAACCATCAATTACCGTACCTTTAAACCGGAACGGGATGGCTTGTTTTGTGCCAAGATATTCGGACCAACCAAGGATTACGAATGTAACTGCGGTAAGTACAAACGTATGAAACATCGCGGTATCATCTGCGAGAAGTGCGGCGTTGAAGTAATTCCCTCAAAAGTACGCCGTGAGCGTTTGGGTCATATCGACCTGGCAACTCCGGTTGCACATATCTGGTTTTTGAAGTCCCTGCCGTCACGTATTGGTAACCTGCTGGACATTACCCTGAAAGACCTGGAGAAAGTCCTCTATTTTGAGGGTTTTGTCATCACTGATCCAAAGAACACTCCGCTGCAGTTCTGCGAAGTAATGTCTGAGGATAAATATATCAAGATGCAGCAGGATTACGGCAGTGACGCTTTCAGCGGTGGCATGGGCGCTGAAGCGATCCGCGAGTGCCTGCGAGCGCTGGACCTTGAAGAACTGGCCGTATCACTACGTTCAGATATGGTTGAATCAACCAGTGAAGCCAAACGTAAAAAAACTGCCAAGCGACTTAAAGTAGTTGAAGCGTTCCGCCACTCCGGTAACAAACCGGAATGGATGATTCTGGAATGCATTCCGGTTCTGCCACCTGAACTTCGTCCGCTGGTACCTCTGGATGGCGGTCGTTTCGCCACCTCCGACCTGAACGATCTGTACCGGCGTGTCATTAACCGCAACAATCGTTTGAAGCGACTCTGTGAACTGCAGGCTCCGGAAGTTATTATCCGCAACGAAAAGCGCATGCTGCAGGAAGCCGTTGATGCGCTGTTCGATAACGGTCGTCGCGGACGGGCCATTGCCGGCCCTAACAAGCGCCCCCTTAAATCTCTGTCCGATATGCTGAAAGGCAAATCAGGCCGTTTCCGCCAAAACTTGCTCGGTAAGCGCGTCGATTATTCCGGTCGTTCCGTTATTGTTGTTGGTCCGGAGTTGAAGCTGCATCAGTGCGGCCTACCGAAGAAAATGGCCTTGGAACTCTTCAAGCCGTTTATCTATAACAAGCTGGAAGAACGCGGCTACGTCACCACCATCAAAAGCGCCAAGAAAATGGTAGAAAAAGAGCGTCCGGAGGTCTGGGACGTACTGGAAGAGGTAATCAAGGAACATCCGGTTATGCTCAACCGTGCCCCGACTCTGCATCGCCTCGGTATCCAGGCTTTCGAACCGGTTCTGATAGAAGGCAAGGCCATTCAACTGCATCCTTTGGTATGTACCGCGTTCAACGCCGACTTCGACGGTGACCAGATGGCCGTACATCTGCCGCTCTCAATTGAAAGTCAGGTTGAGGCCCGCGTTCTGATGATGTCGACTAACAACATCCTGTCACCGGCAAGCGGCAAGCCGATCATTGTCCCCTCGCAGGATATGGTTCTAGGCGCGTATTACATGACGCGTGACAGAATCAATGTCAAAGGGGAGTACTACAAACCGACTGAAGCAGAGTTTTCAACCGGCCTCAGCGTCTCCGGTTGCTATGCGTCACCTGAAGAGGTCCGCATCGCTTTTGATGCCGGTGAAGTCGACATTCAGGCAAAAATTAAAGTCCGTATGAAAAACCTGATCATCGATGAACGCCCCCAACTGGTTGATACTACAACCGGAAGGATTCTGCTACGGGACGTACTGCCTGACTCGGTGCCGTTCTCTGCCATCAACAAGGTTATGACCAAGAAAGAACTCTCAAACCTGGTTGATACCTGCTACCGCCTTTCCGACAGCAAAGAGACCGTTCTTCTGGCTGACCGGCTTAAAGATATCGGCTTCAAGTATGCAAATCTGGCCGGAATTTCGATCTGCCTGGACGACATGGTTATCCCCGACGGCAAACAGGCAATTATTGGTAAAGCCGAAGAAGAAGTTACCGAGATCCAGAATCAGTATACCGAGGGTCTTATTACCGACGGCGAACGCTATAACAAGGTCATTGATATCTGGGCCAAGGCGACTGAAGAGATTGCAACCGAGATGCTTGACAACCTTTCGAAAGAAATCGTCACCGCCCGCGATGGCAGCAGAATTGAAATGCCATCGTTTAACGCCATCCATATGATGGCCGATTCCGGTGCCCGTGGTTCTGCTCAGCAGATCCGCCAGCTGGCCGGTATGCGTGGTTTGATGGCCAAACCATCCGGCGAAATCATAGAAACTCCGATTACGGCTAACTTCCGCGAAGGGCTCACCGTTCTTCAGTACTTTATTTCAACTCACGGTGCCCGTAAAGGTCTGGCAGATACCGCGCTGAAGACAGCTAACTCCGGTTATCTGACCAGACGTCTGGTTGACGTCGCTCAGGACGCCATTATTACTGAAGATGATTGTGGCACATTGGATGGTCTGGTCGTTTCTTCTCTCACCGAGGGTGGTGAAATAATCGAGCAGATCGGCGATCGTATTCTGGGGCGTGTAGCTCTGGAAGATATTCACGATCCGCTGACGGACGAAGTACTGGTTGAATCAAACCAGGAGATTGATGAATATCTGGTAAAACGTATTGAGGATGCCGGTCTTGAAAAAATCAAGATTCGTTCTGTCCTTACCTGCCAGAGCAAACGCGGCATCTGCGCTAAATGTTATGGTCGTGATCTGGCACGCGGACACAGCGTCAATATGGGCGAAGCGGTTGGCGTCATAGCCGCTCAATCGATTGGCGAGCCGGGTACCCAGTTGACCATGCGTACCTTCCATATCGGTGGTACCGCTTCACGTCATGCAGAACAGACCTCACTGGAAGCCCGTGCTGATGGTATTCTTAAATATATCAACGTTAATACGGTAATTAACAACGATGGCCATCACATCGTCATGAATCGCAACGGTGAGATTGCCGTTATTGACGAGACCGGACGAGAACGTGAAAAATATACCGTTGTGTACGGCGCAAAAATAAAGATCGTACCGGGCGGCGTTGTAAAACAGGGCATTACCTTGGCTGAATGGGATCCGTACACCATGCCGATCCTTACCGAAGTTGCCGGCAGAATCAAATTTGCCGACATCATCGAAGGTGTCACTATGGAAGAACAGCTCGATGATGTTACCGGTCTTTCGCGTAAGGTCATCATCGAAACCAAAGACACCGACAAACGGCCGCGCATCGCGATCAAGGATGCTTCCGGAGAAGGGGGCGGCGGTACCATCGGCCGCTACTTCCTGCCGGCCGGCGCCAATATTTCCGTTATCGACGACACCGTCATCAGCGCCGGTGATATCATCGCTAAAATCCCCCGTGAAACCACCAAAACAAAAGATATTACCGGTGGTCTGCCACGAGTCGCCGAGCTGTTTGAGGCTCGTAAACCTAAGGATTTTGCAGTTATTACCGAGATCGACGGACGTACATCCTTCGGCAAGGATGCCAAAGGCAAACGTAAAGTTATCGTTACACCGGAGTTAGGCGAACCGAAAGAATACTTGATTCCAAAGGGCAAGCATATCAGCGTACATGAAGGTGATCACGTTCGGGCGGGTGAACCGCTGATGGACGGCTCGTCCAATCCTCATGACATTCTGCGCGTGCTGGGTGTTAAGGAACTTGCCAAATATCTGGTTGATGAAGTTCAGGAAGTTTATCGTCTGCAGGGCGTCAAGATCAATGACAAGCACATCGAAGTTATTGTTCGCCAAATGCTGCGGCGCGTTCGTGTCAAGGATACCGGCGACACGAACCTGCTGGTGGATGATCAGATCGAACGTTGGTTATTTGAGCAGGAAAATGAAAAGGCTTATGCTGAAAACAAACGCCCGGCCGTCGCTGAACCGCTCCTGCTGGGTATTACAAAAGCATCCCTCTCTACGGAATCATTCATTTCGGCCGCCTCATTCCAGGAGACGACCAAAGTACTGACCCAGGCAGCGATCGAAGGAAAGATCGATTATCTGCGCGGACTTAAAGAGAATGTCATCATGGGACGTCTGATACCGGCAGGTACCGGTATCGCACGCTACCGGAATTTGCGTCTGCATGCTGAGGCTCCGCCGAAACACGAGCCAGCCCCGATTGTTCAGCGGGACGCAGAAGATGACGATGATGATATTCAGGACGCAGCATAACCAGATACAGGTGAGATGAAATAGCGGGCAGTAACAACAGAACGGCCGGAAGTGAAAACTTCCGGCCGTTCTGTGTAGATCTTGTGGATATATTTTGTAAGCGGATTATTTTCGCAGTACTTTTATAACAGCAGAAAAATCCTCTTCGCCCCACCCGGCATCCACCCCGGCCTGATACACTTTTGTTGCAGCTTCTGCCGCCGGAAGTGTCAGACCAGTCAGGCGCGCCGCATTCATAACAATGTGCAGCTGCTCGTTGACGTATTTAAGTGCCAGACTTCGTGAAAAATCATTGCGGGCCATGGCTCGACCTTTGAGGTGGAAGAGCGGTGATGCGACCCCCCTGGTATCGAGGACTTCAAGAATTTTGTCGGCATTGAAGCCCATTTTATCTCCAAAAACCAAACCTTCAGCCAGCACCTGAACCAACTCAGCCTGCACCAGATTGACAATAAATTTCATCTTGGTGGCGTCGCCCACCTGGCCAACATGGATGGTGTTGAGGCCGAAGAAAGAGAACGGCTCTCGGCATTTTCCGAGCAATGCGGGGTCACCACCGGCAATGATCGTCATAAGGCCGTTGGCAGCGTGCTCCTTGCTTCCCCAGACCGGAGCATCAAGGTAGAGCACCTGCTTTTTGGTGCATTCTTCTGAAAGCTTCATAGTCGCCTCAAGCGAATGGGAGCCCATATCTGCCAGAATGGTACCGGAGTTGATCCCAGCTAAAATACCAGTTTCCCCACAGAACAGCGGACCAAGATCGTCCCCTTCAGGGACGATCGCAATTACCAGATCGCGCCCCTTGGCCGCCTCAAGGGCAGTAGAAGCGGCTATCGCGCCAAGTTTTGCCAGATCAGAGGCAGCAGATTGGTCGTTGTCATAGACCGTCAACTCAAATTCACCCTTGGTAAGATTGGATGCCATATACTTACCGACGGTTCCCAACCCAATAAACCCGATTTTCTGTATCATGTGCTTCCTCCCATGTATTCGTTACATAAAAAAGATGTTTTATTTTATATTCATTTTCATCAGTTGGCAACAGTAATGACTACTATCGTAATAAATGACTGTCAACCCGTTATCGAAACGATCTGACACCCATGCGTGGACAACGCTCATTCAACCTGCAAGAGGAACAACGTGGTGAAACCGGATGACAATGATTCTGACCAAAGGCAACCAGCAGGTCATTGATTTCAATCCAGTATTCAGCAGGTAATATATCCCGCAGAACCCGTTCCGTTTCATCTGCTGTTTTCGTTGCAACATACCCCCACCGGTTACAGATCCGGTGAACATGGGTATCAACACAAATTCCCGGCTTGTTGAAGCCAAGTGTTACGACCAGATTGGCGGTCTTCCGCCCTACCCCTTTAAACTGCAAAAGATCGTTTATTTCATCTGGTACGCAGCTGTCATGCTCTGCCACCAGCTGCCGGGATATTTCAAGAATCTGGGCAGCTTTGGTATGATAGAAGCCGGCCGGATAGATTAATTGAGCGATCTCATCCGTTGCAAGAGACAACATCTCGCCGGGTGTTGCTGCGCGTGCGAAAAGACGAGCCGCCGCCAGAGCGGTTACCTCATCCTTCGTCCTGAGTGAGATGATGCAGGCTACCAACACCTTGTAGGGGCTCCGGCCGCACTCGGCTATAATTGTCACAGCCGGTGTCCGCCACCCGAGATATTCCTCATGTAAAATAGCTATCGTAGTGTGAATGTCAAAGATTTTCATCTGCACATAGTAGTCGAGTGCACACTGTCATGCAAGAGCAGGTTTTACTTTTAACACACTTACCTGTAGAGTGTCGCAACCATGTCTATTGATCTTCATATTCACTCCAGCTTCTCGGATGGAGCCCTCACTCCAGCAGAACTTGTCGCTCTCGCGCACTCGCTTGAAGTCAGCACGATTGCCATCGCTGACCATGATACGGTAGCAGGCATCTCGGAAGGCGCCACGGCCGCCCTGAAATACGGGATCAGCGTTATTCCGGCAGTAGAGCTTTCAGTTCAGTTCGAATCGTGGACGGATGTACATCTGCTCGGCTATGGCATTGATTACCAAAATACAGATTTTCTGGAACGTCTGGATACCTTTCAGCAGCATCGTGCCGGGCGTAGCGGTGAAATCCTGGCCAGGGTAAATGACGTTTTACTCGCGGAAGGGAAGATTGCAGTCAGCCGCGAAGAGGTTGAATCCTCTGCACTCGGCGCTCTCGGGCGTCCGCATATAGCCCGGGCACTCTTGAAGCGTGGCTACGTGGAAAACATGGAAGATGCTTTTCGGCGTTATCTGGTTCCCTGTGCAGTCCCCAAGCAGTACTGGATGATTGATGACGCCATCGCTGAGATACACCGCATCGGCGGCGTTGCGGTTCTGGCACACCCCACCAGTATCTGCAAAGAGCTGTCGGAATTACAGAAGATAATTGTCGCGCTTCGTGAAAAAGGAGTGGATGGCCTTGAAGTATTCAACAACATGGCCTGGCCGCTTGAAATGGAATTTTTACGACGAATGGCTGAAGATCGAGAAATGATCATAACAGGCGGGTCCGATTTTCACGGGATTGAACAAGGAATGGAAATAGGCAGGGGACGAGCCGGAATCCGTTTTGACGATTCACTGCTCGCCCCCCTGTATGAGCGTTTAAATCGGTAACCCACCCTGCCCTGCATGCGCTCTTTGTACATTATTTTCGGTGTTCACCTTTGCTGTGCGCTCTCGTTGCTCGTTTGAATATTTGCCGGTAGCGTCCGTAAAATGCTTCTATGCCGGTTTTAAATTCATTGTCGTCTGTCATGGGCGAAATTTATTTTAATGTGTTACCCCTTCTTTTTTGAGTACCTTGATAAAAGTCATCACGATAATCCTCAAATCCAGCAGAAATGATCGGTTCTGAAGGTACCAGGCATCAAACTCAACCTTTACCGGTATCGGTACTTCATCGCGGCCATTAATCTGCGCCCAGCCGGTTAAACCGGGAGTCAGGTGGTCCACGCCTTTTTTTGTACGCAGTGCAATCAGATCCTCCTGATTGAACAGCGCCGGTCGGGGGCCGACAATACTCATATCACCGGCAAGGATGCTGAAGAGCTGCGGGAGTTCGTCCAGGCTTGTTTTTCGGAGGAATTTACCGATCGGTGTCAACCAGCGATCGGGGTCATTCAGCAGGTGCGTTGCAACGGCAGGAGTATCAGTGCGCATGGTTCGGAATTTTGGCATTTTGAAGATATGGTTGTTGCGACCAACTCGGTCAGACCAATACAGGACCGATCCGCAGGATGTGATCTTGACCGCCAATGCGGTGATCAGCATCGGAATAGCAAGAAAAACAAGTGCATAAAATGAACAGAATATGTCGAACAATCTTTTAAGTGTCATTTTTTCTGTGTTGTTCCGTGCCTTCCGTGGATAGTATCTGCTTTTGAACCATTCTGCTGTTGTCCGTAATCCCTCCCCCATCGTAAACGGCGGTACCCATCCCAATTCCCGTCTGATTGACGAGCTGTCCACGGAGAGTGACCCAGCCAGTCGATCAAATGCACCACACTTTCCGGCTTAACTTTCCTGCAATGGCATCCATCCAGATGATGCCAGGCAGCTAGCAGGTACGGCAGTGATCCCTTCAGATAAGGGCCAGGGATCACCTTCACCATGGCAGAACACATACAGGTGCTGCAGTGTAAGTGCGTCAAAGACGGAACGCATAGAAGGGGTAACCTTGGGAGAGCGGGTCAGTTTTATTTCAAAGCCGATGCGTTTACCGTCTCTCATAATCAACAAGTCCAATTCTGCACCGGTATGCACGCTCCAGAAAAATGCTTCATCGCGCCTGATACCGCTGCGCCGGATGATTTCACGTACTATGAACCCTTCCCACGAGGCACCGCATTTTGGGTGAGCAAGGAGATTGTCATGATTGGTAATTCCCAGCAAGCTATGGAGAATACCTGAATCAGCCACATACACTTTAGGTGATTTAACCTCTCGCTTGCCTAAGTTAGTATGCCAGGGTTGCAGTCGAAAGGCCATAAAGGTTCCTTCAAGGATATCGAGGTAGCGAGATACGGTTTTGTCACTTACACCCAAGGCTCGACCTAATTCACTTCCATTCCAGGTCTGTCCATGGTAGTGCGCGAGCATCGTCCAGAAGCGTCGCAGTGTTATAGCCGGGAGATTAATGCCCAATTGGGGTAGATCTCGTTCCAGATAGGTGCGCACGAACGCGTCGCGCCATTCTTTGCTGTCGGAGAGTTTTTCAGCAAGAAACGAGCGGGGAAAGCCGCCTCGCAACCAGCGTTCATCCAGCCAATCAGTTCCGGGTTGAACCGATACAACTTCATCAAGCCCCAAGCCATCCAGTTCATAAAAAACTACCCTGCCAGCCAGGGTTTCTGAGGTGTGACGCATTAACTCAGGGGCCGCACTGCCCAACAGTAAAAAACGTGCCGGTGTATCCGGGCGGTCAGCCAGAACTCGTAAAAGAGGAAACAGATCTGGTCGTGTCTGGATCTCATCAAGTATAACCAGACCGGTAAGCGGGCGTAACACGTAGGATGGGTCGGCGAGGCGCGCTTGATCCTCAGGATCTTCAAGATCAAAGAATCTGATATGTCCGCCCCAGGTTGTCGCCAGTTGACGTGCTAAAGTTGTTTTTCCAACCTGTCGCGGGCCGAGCATGGCAACAACGGGAAAGGCACTTAAATATTCGGTAAGTTGTTTAAGATGCGCTTTACGAGGAATCATGAGCACAAAATACCATGAAATATCGGATATTGAAACCGATTTTTCATGGCAATAATGTGTAGAGGAGGATGAATTCGTGGATAGTGTGCGTGGCACTGTTAAAAAACCAGGTCAAAGGAGGGTGAACCGTACGCAATAAAACGAATCACAGGATATTATCTGTCTTTGAACCATTCCGCTGTTTTCCGTAATCCTTCCCCCATCGTAAACGGCGTTACCCATCCCAATTCCCGTCTGATTGACGAACTGTCCACGGAGAGTGACCCTGTCACTCGATCAACCGCACCACCCTTCCCCGTCAGCTTTCCTGCAAGTTTCTGATTCAAGAAGCGTTCCGCGAACACGAAAGCCCTCGTCTAAAAGTCGCCTGCAGAGAAATTGTCCGACAAAACCGGTCGCTCCGGTAACAAGTATCTTCATAAGGGGAATTGTGTCATGACTGTTTTAGGTTGGTAACTGAAGAATCTGATTCAGGCACAGACATACCTGGTGATATAAATCTTCAGATAACACTCCAAGTTGGTGAGGTTTGGCAGCG
>Ga0194037_1003180_pt1 | contig 10351 bp, 10 predicted proteins | sample JunL306m_MetaG_FD_148653 | JGI IMG/M metagenome (GOLD analysis project Ga0194037, IMG submission 148653) | Anoxic zone freshwater microbial communities from boreal shield lake in IISD Experimental Lakes Area, Ontario, Canada - Jun2016-L304-6m | ecosystem: Environmental > Aquatic > Freshwater >...
CCATTGCCTCCCTGCCGGCTTCCAAGGCCGACGCGAGGATGGCCTTCCTGTCCATGAGCAACTCTTTACCCTGCTCAAACGTCGCCATGATTTTGTCCTGAGCCTCTACAGCATACTCCTTGATCTTGTCCACCGTGTCGTCAGTCAACTCCTTGAGCGACTCACGCATCTGTACTCCCGACTTCGGGGTCACCAGCAGGGTCAGCCCGGCCCCTAAAGCGGCGCCCGCCACAAACGCCAAAAACACCGTGCCTACCTGAGAACCGCTTCCCTGTTCAGCCATGGTCAGTCTCCTTATTCAACCTTATTGAGGTATGGTCAGCTATTCGTCGCCTGCTTTGCCGCCCCTTGCCAGATCGTCGAGCAAATCACCGCCGCCTTGCCGAGCGTCTTGATATTGCGCCCCAGCACCCCTGCTTCATGGGATAGAACCGCCACCCGTTGCCATGCCGACACGGATTCGGAGAATAACGTGGCGTTGTTGCGCACATGGATGGTTTCATCCCGAACCGCTGCAATGGCTCCCCTGATCCGGGCGATACACTCAACCCCGGCACGGGAAGCTCTATTAATCTCTGCAAGTAGAGACAGAACGGTCACGATCAGTACCCCGATGGCGCACAGAGCAAGCAAAACGCTCAGTATCAGCAACATCATCGTCACCTTGAGCATCTATCCCCCGCGCTGATCACGTTCTGTTTCCCAGGGCAGCCAGCATCGCCTCTCCCATCTTGGTCGGGCTGCCGGCGACCGTTACCCCGCACTCTTCCAGCGTCCGAATCTTGTCCGCGGCCTTCCCCTTGCCGCCGGTAATGATAGCGCCGGCATGCCCCATTCGTTTGCCCGGCGGCGCGGTTACCCCGGCGATAAAGGCCGCAACCGGCTTCTTCATGTTATCCCTGATCCATAACGCCGCGGCCTCCTCGGCGCCGCCACCGATCTCGCCGATCATGAAGACACCTTCCGTATCCGGGTCTTCGTTGAACAGTTTCAGGACATCGATAAACTTCATTCCGATGATCGGGTCACCGCCGATACCGACGCCGGTGGATTGACCAAGTCCTGAATCAGTGAGCTGCTTGACCGCCTCATAGGTCAGAGTGCCGCTTCGGGAGACTACCCCGATCTTCCCCTTGCGGTGGATATAGCCGGGCATAATCCCTACCTTGCATTCGCCGGGAGTAATGACTCCAGGGCAGTTTGGTCCGACCAGCAAGGTTTTGCTCTCCTCCTGATAGCGGCGGGTCAGTACCATGTCGCGGATGGGAATCCCCTCGGTAATGCAGACGGCCAGCTCCATGCCGGCGTCGCATGCCTCCAGTATAGCGTCGGCGGCGGCGGGCGGGGGGACAAAGATCATGGAAACCGTTGCCTTCGTGTAGTGAACCGCCTCGGCAACGGTATTGAACACTGGTATCCCTTCAATGTGGATGCCGCCTCGGCCCGGCGTGACTCCGGCCACGATTTTGCTGCCGTAATCGCGGCACTGCTGGGTGTGGAAGAGGCCGCTCCGACCGGTGATACCTTGGACGAGAATCTTGGAATCTTTATTGATCAATATGGACATGGAACACCTCGCTGTTCGTGCGGCTCTAACCGAGCATCCTGACGATGCGTGCGGCTCCGTCCCCCAGGTTGTCGGCGCACTGGACGTTAAGCCCCGAATCAAGAAGCAGCTTTTTCCCTTCCACCACCTTGCTGCCGTCCATTCGCACCACAATGGGGAGAGTACATTGTACTTCGCCGGCCGCCTCAATGATCCCCTGGGCGATGATGTCGCACCGCATGATCCCACCGAAAATGTTGACAAAAACCCCCTTGGCGTCGCTATCCTCCAGGATGATCTTGAATGCCTCGGCCACCTTTTCCCGAGTGGCCCCACCTCCGACATCAAGAAAGTTTGCCGGTTCGCCGCCAAACTCCTTGAGGACGTCAAGTGTGGCCATGGCCAGCCCGGCTCCGTTGACCATGCAACCGATATTCCCCTGGAGTTTTATATAAGCCAGGTCATATTTGCCGGCGTTTATCTCCAACGGGTCAAGTTGTGAATAATCAACCATGTCCGGATATTCGCGGTGCCGATAGACGGCGTTGTCGTCAAAGGTGAATTTGGCGTCCATGGCCAGTAGCCATCCGGCCTTCGTCACCACGAGAGGATTGATCTCTACCAATTGGCAATCTTTTTCAAGGCAACAGCGGTAAAGATTCAGGATCAATTCCACGCAATCCTCGCAGACCGAACCGGTCAGCCCCAGGGCCAGGGCGATCCTGCGCGCCTGGAACGGTCGCAGACCGGTGTAAGGATCAATGGTGAAAAGGTGAATCTTCTCGGGTGACTTGTGCGCCACCTCTTCAATATCTACTCCCCCCTCGGCCGAGGCAATCAGGCAGTAGCGTGATGATTCCCGGTCGAGAGTGATGGAGAGATAGAATTCACGGGCAATCTCCACCGCCTCTTCCACAAGAATCCGGCGGACCTTGAGACCATCCGGACCAGTCTGGGGAGTTACGAGCCGTTTGCCGAAGAGCTCCTTGCCGAACTCCTGTGCATGTTCCGGAACATGCACCAGCTTCACGCCACCGGCCTTGCCGCGACCGCCGGCATAAATCTGGGCCTTGATGACGCATCGCCCCCCCATCTCCTTGGATGCTCGTTCGACTTGGTCGGAGGTCAGAGCTACTCGCCCGCGAGGAACCGGTATACCGAAGGCATTGAGAATTTCCTTGGCCTGATACTCATGAATATTCATGAAACCTCCCCGTGCGTAACGTAGGTGGACATTATACCATAAAGTCTCTGCTTTTCAATCAGCATATCGTACAGACAGATTTTCGTGGTACGTCATTTTGTAACTTTACATCGATGCAAAAACATATTACATTTGCAGAAATTAAATGGACGATTTTCGCTACACCGCAAAAACATCCGGCCCGACCCCAATGATGGTCGCTCATCACCAATGAAGGAGATCACCTATGAACCAACCTGTGAGACAGTGTTTGCTCGCCACGCTCTTCATCATATTGCTCTCCGCCGGTGGGGTCGCCGCCGTGGGAACGGACTCCCCTATGAATCAGCCGGATCAGACCGGCAACGACACAATGGGCGGGCAAGTTCCGGCCTTGCCCCAAATCCCGGATATCAAGTTCCACGAGGCAGGCGCCCCTCCGGAATTACCGGGGAACTCAGCCGGTGTATTCGCGTCCGAGGAGAAAGAGCGTATCAAAGTCATATACGATCCGGCAACGGAAAAGGACCGGGGGACGATGATCACACTGGTCATCGCCTTTGGTATCAGTCTCGCCCTCAATATCTACCTCGCCACCTCACTGCTTTCCGCCAGAAAAGGGATGATGTAGGGGCACGGCATGCCGTGCCCCTCGCCGTGCCCCGCACCGTGCTCCCCGCCGTGCCCCTATGTAATCACCTTGGCGGAGATGATGGTAACCGGTTCGAGCGGGACGTCGGAATGCCCGTCCTTCTTGCCGGTCTTCACGGCACGGATGAGGTCAACCACCTCTATCCCGTCGGTCACTTCGCCAAAGACGGCGTAACCGAAGAGGTCGGGTGACTTACCTCGGTGGTCGAGAAAGGCATTATCCACGGTGTTTATGAAGAACTGGGATGTGGCGCTGTCCACGACGGCGGTCCTCGCCATGGCCAGGGTCCCCCGCTTGTTCAAGAGGCCGTTGTTTGCCTCGTTCTTGATGGCGAATTTGGTCTTCTTCTTCTGCAATTCGGCATCCATCCCCCCCCCTTGGATCATGAAATCCTTGATGACCCGATGGAAAACGGTGCCGTCATAGTACCCTTCCTTCACGTAGACAAGGAAATTGCGGACGGAGATGGGGGCCTTCTCCTGGTTGAGGGTGATGGTGATGGTCCCCAGAGAGGTTTCGAGGGCCACGACGGGGTTTACTGCGTCACTCATGCCGTTTTCTCCTTGTCGAATCAGGCTTCAGCCTTCCATTGACCGTGAAGGTTGCAGTATTCACGAGCTACGGCATTGGCGCCCGTGACCGGAAAGAACGCCTCGGGCGCCTCACCCGGATTGAGGAACTGGAGGTAGGCCTTGCCGTCAATCAGGAGTTCGATCCATTCAATGTAGTGCTTTTCTTCCATCGGATGAGAAACGGCGCCGACCTTGACAAAGGTCCCATTGTCGCGTTGTTCGATGACCGGCAGATGTTTCTCTTTCGCCGCGTCAACGGTATTCTCGGCCAACAGCTTCATTTCCTGGCCGCAGCAGACAAGTGTGCCGCCTCCACCATGGAGGGTTTCAACGATGTTCCCGCAAAGTTCGCATTTGTAGACTTCCAGTTGTTTTGCCATTTTTCAGTCTCCTTTGAGTTTAGTGCATTAGCTATAGGTTTTAGCCAGTCCCCAGGCCCCATGCCCCCGAATCTACTACCAGTTTTCTCCCAGCAGCTCAAAATGGGCCTTGGCGTGGTGGCAGGCCGGGCAGACATCCGGAGCACTCGCGCCGTCATGCAGATAACCGCAGTTGAGGCAACGCCAGGTCACCGGTTCTTCCCGCTTGAACACCCGACCGTTTTCGATGTTGGCCAAGAGCGCCAGATACCGCTTCTCATGCTGTTTTTCGGCAACGGCAATCGCCGTGAATACCGCGGCGACATGGTCGAACCCTTCCTCACGGGCAATCTTGGCAAATGAGGGATACATCTCCGTGTGCTCGTGGTTTTCCCCCGCCGCGGCTCGTTTCAGATTTTCGGCGGTTGAACCGATGACGCCGGCCGGAAAGGTCGCGGTGACATGGGCCTCTCCACCTTCAAGGAACTTGTAGAGGCGCTTGGCGTGCTCCCGCTCCTGGTTGGCTGTCTCCTCGAAGATCTGTGAAATCTGTACCAGCCCATCGGTTTTTGCCTTTGTGGCGTAGTAGGTGTAGCGGTTGCGCGCCTGACTTTCTCCGGCAAAGGCAGTCAGGATATTGATTTCCGTCCGTGTCCCTTTCAGACCCATGGTGGGCTCCTCCTTCTGATTAGTTTTGAGCAGGCTAACAGAAGCCGCGCTTTCACGCAAGAATCTTTATCGATCAGGGCGAATCGGTTTGCTCTGTCAGCTCCAGAGGTATTTCGCGACAGATCGCTCTCAGCAGCAACTCCGCCTCTTCATCACGGCTCGCCGGAATATGAATTTCAATGATCCCGTTTGGCGAATCCACCGTGCTGACATTCGCCACTCCGTCATAAGCCTCAAGGATTACATGCAGTAACAAAATATCTTTCCGGTTGACCTGAAACGTCCGGACAACCGTGGCGCCATACCGGTTTATGTCGATGAGCATTCCGGGAACATACCACGCGCCTGAGAAGAAGACAAGATTCCCGTGTAAAGAACAAAAAGATCTCCATCTTTTCACACCATGGATCGGCAAAATTTGGGTTAAAGCTGTTCATTATCTGTTAAGTATGCTAGACTCCGTCTCGTATTCCCGCCTTGCGGATACGGAAACTGCTCATTCCTGAACGCTCATTCCTGGATTTTGGAGGCTTTACATGGGAACTGATGTTGATACTGATTCCGACGCCCCAGATGCCACAACCGACGCACGCAAGAGCGTCAGTCGGCGGTTTATCGTTAACAAGTTGAATTATCTAAATTTTCAGAATCGTTCAGCGCAAATCAATCTGAAACACGTCAAATACGACAACACCACCACGTTCCTTGCGCGCCCCCTCCCCTGTAGCGGCGAACGACTCGAATGTGCCTGGGTGGACCCTGTCGATCTGGGGCACACACTGAAGACCCACGCTTTTTTTAACCTGCTGATTCCGGACGATCAGAAGCTCTATCTGGTAACGCCAAAAGTGTTGCGCATTGATGAAGAAGGACTCAGCCTCTTGTTGCCGGAAACCGGCAGTGAAGCATTTTTTCGGAAGATATACCGCCACCCCTGCTTTGGCATCGCCATCCGGTTCATCCAGAACAGTATCGCCTTTTCCGGCATCCTTGCCGATTTCAACCCGATATCGTTCCGAGTCACCCTGACGTTGGCCCCCGACCAGACGTTCCGGTGGATCGACCCGGAGATTACCGTTACCATCAATCTGTTGGCTGAAGACGCGTTGCTCTATTCCGGCGAATGTCGCATCATAAGACATGGTGGAGGGCAGTCCTGCCGGGATTACGTACTTGAACCGCTCAACAGCACAAACCGCAGGCGATTCCATCCAAAACAGTATCGCAGTACTCGTCAGGAATTACTCCCCGCCCCCAACATCGTATTTCGTCATCCCCTGACCGACAGGAATATCAGTCTGAAAGTCGTCAACCTTTCGGGAAGCGGCTTTTCCGTTGAAGAAGACGTGGCGATCTCGGTTCTGTTACCGGGTCTGATAATTACGGAGGTCGAACTGGATTTCGCAGGCAGTTTCCGGATCTCCTGCATGGCCCAAGTAGTATACCGCAACCCTGTCACACCGGACGATGATAACCATGTAGTGAGGTGCGGGTTCAGCATTCTCGCCATGGGGGCCGAGGAACATGTAAGACTGATGTCCCTGCTGCAGCAGGCATCGAGTCGAAATTTTTCTACCGGCTCCAGCGTGGACATGGACGCTCTCTGGAATTTTTTCTTTGCCACCGGCTTCATCTACCCGGAAAAGTACTCCTATTTTGAGACCAACAAGGAAGAGATAAAAAACATCTATAAAAAACTATATGGGCAAAGTCCCCATATAGCTCGGCACTTCATCTATCAGGATCGAGGGGTCATTCTCGGACACATGGCGATGCTGCGCTTTTTCGAGAACTCCTGGCTGATCCACCATCATGCCGCCAATAGAGAGGGATCAATGACGGCGGGTGTGGCGGTGTTGAACCAGATTGGACGTTTTGTCAATGATTCATACAATATCCTTTCAATGCACATGGACTACGTACTCTGCTATTTTCGACCAAACAACAAGTTTCCTGATCGGGTTTTTGGGGGCTTCGCCCGAAACCTGAAGGCGCCAAGGGAGTGTTCCCTTGACAACTTCGCGTATTTTCATGTTCATACGCAGGATGAACGGTTTGACGAACTCCCCTCTACCTGGAGTGTTGAGAATGCGGAAAAGGAAGACCTGCTGGAGTTGGCATGTTTCTACCGCCATCACTCAAATGGATTGTTGTTGGACGCACTGGACCTGAAACCTGATGTCGCGTACCGACAGGAACTCGTCCGCGATTACCAAGAACAGGGCTTTCGCAAGGAACGACAGCTCCTGACCCTGAGGCACGAAGGGGTCATGAAGGCATTCGCCATGGTCAACATCGCGGATGTCGGCCTCAACATGTCCAATCTGACCAACTGCCCCACTATCTTCGTCCTTGATGAGGAGCTTGACCGGGATATTCTTTACTCGTTCCTGTCGGTCATCGCCACCAGGTATGCGGACAACGAACTTCCCGTGCTTCTCTATCCCGAGACCTTCGCCAAGGATAACGCCATAGTCTCCGAAAAACAGTATACCCTCTGGATTCTCGACCTACAGTACCTTGATCACTATTTCGGCTATCTTGAACGACTGATAAAGCATATTCAGCACTAACCGGCGGGATTGAATCAGGTATTCACAAAACAGCCATGTTTGACCCAAACGAGAAAGAACTCTATAACAGCAGATTGATCGATATCTACCTCAAACTGTTACGCAGCAGATATCCTGGCGTGGATATAGATCAATTATTGACTTATGCCGGCATTCAAACCTACGAAGTCGCCGACCAGAGCCACTGGTTTACGCAAAAACAGGTTGATCTGTTCTATGAAAAACTGGTTCAGATGAGCGGCAACACAAATATCGCCCTGGAAGCCGGCCGTTTTTCCGCATCCGCGGGAGTGCTGGGCGTTTTTCGACAGTATGTCCTGGGTATGCTGACGCCTGCATCCGCCTATGAGCTGATGTACAAAACCGCTCCCAATTTTACCCGATCCACCACCTTCAAAACTACCAGGCTTGGCCCCAACAAAATCGAAATCGTTGCCACCCCCCTGGAGGGAGTTACCGAAAAGCCATATCAGTGCGAGAATAGGCGCGGACTCATGGAAACGGTAGTCCTGATGTTTAACAACACCCTCCCCGAAGTAAGTCATGATGAATGCATGTTCAAGGGGGCGCCGCACTGTAAATATATCGTCTCCTGGCAAATGAGCCGATATTTCCTGTTGAAACGCATCAGATTATGCCTGACCGTTGGGCTAACCATCGGCAATCTGTTCTACCTGGCGTTGTGGTCGCCGTCGTCAACGATCATAATGCTTATGATCCTTGTTTCGCTTGTCTCAATACTTGCCATCTTCCTTGCCACGACCCTGCAGGAAAAAAACGAAGTCATCAAAAACGCGGTTAATTCGCACGAATCGCTGGAAAAAATGATCGAACAGACAAAAATTAATTATGTCAACGCGGTCGTGCACAACGATATCAGTTATGTGCTCAGTACCTGCACCACCACACCGGATGTCCTCAACAGTGTCTGTTCCCTCCTGGAAAACCGTCTGGACTATGACCGGGGGCTTATCCTGCTCGCCAATCAGGACCGTTCCCTGCTTGAGTCGCGGGCTTGGTTCGGCTATACGGAACCAGAGCTGGAGTTCGTGGAAAAGATGTCTTTCAACCTGAAACGAGATGTCTCCCAGGGGATGTTCATCGTCTCCTTCAAAGAACAAACTCCATTTTTGATTAATGATATTCTTGAGGTCCAGGCCAAGCTCTCACCACGCAGCCTTGACCTTGCTCGCAAAATGGGAGCCCGCTCCTTTATCTGCTGTCCGATAGTCAGTCACGAAGAGTCCTTGGGGGTTCTGGCCGTAGATAACAAAAGTACGAAACGCCCCCTGATCCAGAGTGACATGAGTCAGTTACAGGTAGTGGCCGCCTCCATCGGCTCCAGTCTCAGCAATGCGGAATTGATCGAATCAAAAGTCCGGCAGTTTAACTCCCTTTTGCTAACCTTGGCCGCCAGCATCGACGCCCGTGACAGCATGACCGCCGGCCATTCGGCCAAGGTAACTGAATACGCTGTCGGTATCTGCCAGGAATTATGCCTGCCTGTAGAGCAGACCGAAGTGGTGCGCACAGCCGGTCTCCTGCACGATTATGGTAAAATCGCTATTTCAGACGCCATCCTTAAAAAACCCAGTTCTCTTGCCCCCGATGAATACGAGACTATCAAGAGCCATGCGCAAAAAACACTTGATATCCTAAAGCAGGTCAACTTTGAAGGCATTTACAAGGAAGTGCCGCTCATTGCGTCTTCGCATCACGAAAAATTCAACGGATTCGGATACCCTCAGGGGCTTAAAGGGAACGACATTCCCTTCGAGTCAAGAATTATTGCCGTAGCCGACTTCTTTGAGGCAATTACGTCACAACGGCACTATCGCGCTCCGATGCCCATCGCTACAGCCTTGAGCTTGCTCGTTTCGGAAGTCGGCAGTTCTTTTGACCCGAAGATAGTTACTGCCTTTTTTAATTATTATGCGAAAGCCAACCCGGCGGAGGGTATCGTGCCTGCAAGTTTTCTCTCGCGGATATCCAATGACTGAAAGCGTTAATCGGTTTGCCTCGGTACAATCCGTAAGGAAATATTTGACTTTTTTCCTTAGGGCCTGGTTCCTCGGCACATGATAAGGGGGGTATAGGTGAAGCGTCGGGGATCGGCAAAGAACGTTCTGAATTCGTGATAGAACTCTTCGTAGCCGCCAGGATATTCAGAAAACACAAACTCTGATTTCTGAGCGGCGACCTCAACCTTCTGAGTCCAGTTATAGGCGTCGACCTCGTTTAATGTTCCGTATATCAGGTGATGCGGCGCCAGATCAACGGCGATGTTTTCGAACCGGTTGTCATAGAGGAAAGAGTACAGCTTTCTCCCCATATAGGGGTCAAAATCATAATCCCGCGTCATGAATGACATGATCTCGTTGATTGTTCGATCCAACCGGGGAGATTGTCCGTAGTGACTCAGGCAGTTGTAATCCAGGTCGATGAGACAGAGGATGCCGCCGGGTTTCAGGAGGGGGATTAGATTGCGGACAATGTCGCCTGCCTGGGTTAGATGATACTCCAGGACAAACCGTATCCAGATGAAATCGAAGGTACCAATATCAACGAGGGGCTGACAGATATTTCTGTTAACATACTCAATACCGGCCACCCCGTAGGTTTTACGGGCGTGCGTCAACCTGGTCTCCGAGGCATCTATGCCGACCGCGGAGCCGGACGGAGAGACCAGATCAAACAGGAATGAGGTGGTCTTTCCGGAGCCGCAACCGATATCCGCAACCCGCATGCCGGGTTTCAGTCCGGCCCAGAGTGCTTGCCTGTTGACGGCGGCGCGATC
>Ga0194037_1003185_pt1 | contig 10331 bp, 11 predicted proteins | sample JunL306m_MetaG_FD_148653 | JGI IMG/M metagenome (GOLD analysis project Ga0194037, IMG submission 148653) | Anoxic zone freshwater microbial communities from boreal shield lake in IISD Experimental Lakes Area, Ontario, Canada - Jun2016-L304-6m | ecosystem: Environmental > Aquatic > Freshwater >...
GGGTTGGAGGAGGGGTTGGAGCGGGCTTATGCGGAATATTTGCATTGAGATTGCGGCCGACTTTGCCTAATCCTGTTTGGTTTGACTAATTTAACAAGGAGTCAGTCACGATGAGTCATTTTGCGCAATTGTTGCTTCCTACATTTACAGACGCGCGGGGATCCTTGACCGTTTTGGATGGATCCCTTCCGTTTGTTCCTGTTCGAACCTATTGGATTTATGGTGCTGATGGGCAAACACGTGGCGGGCACCGGCATCAACATACACGCCAAGCACTGATCGCGATTACCGGATCAATCACGATATATATGAATGATGGCGTGACAACTGAAAGTGTGGTTCTAGATCGAGCGGGGAAATGCCTATTGGTGGAGCCTAAGGACTGGCACACCATGACTTTTGGCGCGGGCTCGGTGCTTATGGTGATGTCATCTCATCCCTACGACCGATCTGAATACATTGACACGCCATACGAATTAAAACAGTCATGATTGAGTATGAAAGCCTTGCAAGTTCGAACGCCCAATTCATGGGAGAACTTGAGGCGGCAGCGTCTAGAGTCATCCGCAGTGGATGGTATGTTTTGGGCCAAGAGGTTACCGCCTTTGAACGAGAATTTGCGCTTTTTATTGGGGCGAAGCATTGTGTAGGAGTAGCCAATGGGCTCGACGCCTTGATTCTTTCTTTGGAAGCATTGGAACTACCGAAGGGAAGTGATGTGCTTGTGGCATCCAACACCTATATTGCAACGATCCTTGCGATTATCCGCGCCGGACACCGGCCGATTTTGGTGGAGCCAGAACTTGCTACCTTCAATATGGATCCAGGTAGATTGGGTAGTGCAATTACTTCAAATACCCGCGCCATTTGTGTGACCCATTTGTTCGGAAAAACCTGTCGAATGGATGCCATCTGTGCCTTCGCGTCAGAGCATGGATTGAAGATCATCGAGGATTGTGCGCAGTCACATGGCGCTCGTCTTGGGACGCAAATGACAGGAACTTTTGGCGCTACTGGATGCTTCAGCTTTTATCCAACTAAGAACCTTGGCGCGGTTGGTGATGCAGGGGCTATCGTGACCAACGATGATGCTCTGGCTGATCGTCTTCGTCATCTGCGCAACTACGGATCCAAGCTGAAGTATATAAATCGATATATCGGGGTCAACTCACGATTAGATGAAATTCAAGCAGCACTACTCAGGGTTAAATTAAGATATTTGGAGGAGATGACGCTACACAAGCGTACATTAGCAGATATCTATTTCAAAAATCTACCAAACTGGTTGATTTTGCCATATAGACGGGATGATGAGTACGATGTATTCCATATATTTGCTGTGCGATATACCGCGAGAGATGCCTTGCGCCAGTATCTCCTAGATAATGGAGTAAAAACTGAAATTCATTATCCAGTTCCCGCGCATCGGCAGGAAGCTATGCAAGGAATATTAGGGGGCAATTATCCTATAGCAGATGATCAGCATGCTACGGAAATAAGCTTGCCGATATCATTCGGGCACGATTCGAAGCAGATAAGAAAAATATGTGAAATTATGCACGGATTCAATGCTCCTACGCCAAGATGAAGCAGATCGGGGGCGCTGGAGTTGGGCATACCTTGGCCTCCAGATTCCTGACGGGCATTAAATAAAATTAATTAAATTTAAAGAATTGTTGATTGCGAAATGAGAAATTATAAACATTTAAGTCTTCGTTATATTTGGAATAGATTAAAGGAAATAATTTACCAGAGAAGTCATAAAGACCTCCCATGGCTTACGCGGGATGCAAATATGATCTTAAGTGATTATTTATCATCAAGAGATGTCGGGATGGAATTTGGTGGTGGAAGAAGTACGATCTGGTTTGCAAGACGGATTAAAAAACTAGTGTGTATCGAAGAAAATATTCGATGGCACGAAATTATTGTTCGGATGCTTGCGGCGGAAGATATCAATAATGTTGATTGCAGATGTGTCGATGCTTCTGTAACTCAGTCGAAGGACTTTTACTTTATTATCCGGAAAATATACTCAGAATTCGGAGCTCAATATTTTGATTTTATATTAGTCGATGGAATAAGTAGAGACATCTGTGCTTTCGAGGCTGTATCTGCACTAAAGCCTGGCGGTATTTTAATTATTGATAATGTAAATCGATATCTTCCTAGTTCTTCCACGTCCCCACATTCAAGGTCGCACAAACAGGGGCCCGACGGGGCGCTATGGTCAAAATTTCTAGATCGAGTGAGCGGTTGGCGATGCGTTTGGACGAGTTCAGGAGTGACTGATACGGCTATATTTTTTAAACCTCAAGATTGAGATGATCCGCTTGCAATGAACTTCGGTTTCATGTCTGATATTTTACGGAATCTCACTCGATTGGCGTTAGTGCGCGTTGGTGCAATTGGGTTGATTTTTCTGACACAAACATGGATTATTAAAATATTCGGCCTTCAAGAATATGGGAAATTCGTTTATTTTATTAGTTTAACTTCTTTGGTGGCAGTATTGTCAAAAGGAGGGTTGGATGTGCTACTGCTCAAGCGCGTCGCAGCGGCTGTTGCAAATAGTGAGTCCTTTGAAAATATACAGAAAATTCGCCGAATTTATTTAGGCAGGGGAATACTTATCTCGGCAGCTGTGAGTACTGCCGTTATCTTCGGGATGGCGCAATATTCGTTAGGTCAAGGCTTGGATGGTGGAACAGCTTGGATATTGTTCTACATTGCATCGATTTCGACGGTCGCTTTCCAAGTCCTTCTGGGCTTTGAGCGTGGCCGCGGAAATCTTGTAACAGCGGACTTGTTTGATCAAGTCGTTCGCACATGCATGATGCTAGCTTGCGTTGGCGTACTCATGTCTTTCGCAGTAGATAGCGCTTCTAAATTACAAGCTGCATATGCTATTTCATTTTCTGGCACTGCTTACGTTGTGTACAGAACCTATCGTCCTGGGAATCACTCGTCGCTTTTATCGGGTATTCGGAAGAACTCTGTGACTGATGCGAACTCATATACCCTGCGACAACACGCCACTTTTACCGCCTCTGGACTACTGACATTTGTATTTTTTCAAATGGATGGTCTTATTCTAAGTCATCATGTAAGTTCGGCAGAGTTAGGTGCATATAATATGGCTTGTAACTTGGCGCGTTTTGTAATTTTCATTCCGATGATCATACTGGTGATATTTCAATCAAAGGTGGCGGTCGCTTTTGTTAATGATAATCGGTCTAATTTAGCCATTTATTTTTTTCAATCAATAATTTTAAGTCTTCTTGGCGCTTCATTGACTGCAATAATATTTTTCGTGTGTGGTCGATATGTACTTGAGATGATTGATCCGGCAGTTGGAATTGCCTTTCCGGCCTTGAAAGTCCTATTGTTGGCATACTTTATTAACTCTGTTTTGATGGTAATTGGTGCTTTTGCGGTACTTTCAAAAAACTACATTAAATTAGTAGTTGCTCAAGCGATAGGTGCGATTGCTACAGCAATTTCTTATATCATGTTAGCATCAAATTATGGGCAGGTTGGTGTTGCGTGGTCAGTAGTCGTTGGTTTATCCGTTGTGGTTTTGGCAGCTGGATTTTTGTTTCGATTTGCAATTATCGATGGCATTGATCTATTGAGGGCCTGAGGGATTATTAATATTGCCAAATAATATTCACGCATGTCACTTATGAATTATCAGCCAAATGATGTGGCACCTATTGCTCTTTTCGCTTACGCTCGCAAAGAGCATTTACGCCAGACTGTTCAGTCTTTGTTGTCAAACCCACAAAGCATATTGTCGTCTTTATATGTGTTTTGTGATGGCCCTGCAAACGAAAAGATAAAGGGACAAACGGAAGAGGTGCGTGCTTATGTTGATGCCATTCAAGGATTTAAATCGGTCACGCGTATTTACAGTGATGCGAACTTGGGACTCGCCAGATCGATAATTGATGGAGTCAGTTATGTGTTGGAACGTCACGGATGTGTGATTGTGATGGAAGACGATTTGTTAGTTTCGCCGCATTTTCTGAGTTATATGAATCAGGGCATTCAAATGTACTTTGATGAGCCTAGAGTTGCCAGCATCCATGGCTACTGTTATCCGGTTGATGAAAAATTACCAGATACGTTTTTTTTGCGTGGTGCGGATTGCTGGGGATGGGCCACTTGGCAGCACGCGTGGAGAAATTTTGAATCGGATGGACAAGCACTGTTGGATAGACTTAACGCGAGTGATTTGATTAACGAGTTTGATTATGATGGAGCGTATAGCTACTCCGGTATGTTAAGGAATCAAATTGCGGGAAAAAATAGTTCGTGGGCAATTCGCTGGCACGCGTCGTGCTTTTTGCGGAATTTACTAACGTTATATCCTGCGGAAAGCCTTGTAAATAATATCGGAAACGATGGTAGTGGAACGCACAGTTCACCGACGCGTGCCTTTGATCAAATAACTTCAACAAACCCTGTTTCCCTGAAGTCTATTTCTGTGGTGGAGTCTACGGTTGCGCGGGATGCGTTTGTCCGGTATTTTAGGACGCAGCATTCTTTTCCCCAACGAGTTTTTCGCAAGCTGCGAGCATTTCTATAGCTGATTTGAATATGAATGCCACATATATTAAAGAATGGTTGCCACCCAAATTAATACCAATACTACGACGATTTGGGCATCAGTCACTGCGGTTTGAAGGGGGGTACAGCTCTTGGGACGCAGCTGTCAGTTCATCGAACGGTTATTCGCAGTCGGATATTTTGAGTCAAGTAGCATGCGCAACACGTAGAGTCATAGCTGGAGAGGTAGCTTACGATCGCGATGGCTTTGTATTTGAAGATGTTGACTATTCTTATCCCTTAGTTTCCATGTTAATGCATGCTGCGCTTTTGAACGCAGGCAAGTTAAATGTGATCGATTTTGGTGGTGCATTGGGCAGTACCTATAGACAGTGTCTGCCGTTATTGGGCAGTGTTCGGCAGATTTTTTGGCAAGTAATAGAGCAAGAGCACTATGTTGATTTGGGAAAATCCGAGTTCGAGGACCACTGCCTGAGTTTTCATAAAGGATTAGAAGATACAACGGTGGATGCCGGAGGCAAACGAGTTCTTCTACTATCCAGTGTCATTCAATACCTTCGTTATCCAGAGGCTGAGATTCGGCGACTTATAGACTGTGGGATATCTCACGTAATTATTGATCGCACTCCGATGCATGATGTCTTGGGACATAAGCTTTGCGTGCAGCGTATACCCAAGAAATTAGGTGGGGGAAGCTATCCCTGCTGGATTTTGTCCAAACCGGAAATTCTTAAGCTATTCCCGCGACCTTGGAAATTATTGGCAGAGTTTCCCTGCTTGGATGGACGGTGGCGTTCAGATGATGGTCTAAATTTTGAATATCGTGGCCTATGTTTTGTGATCGATAAAAATGCTTAAACCACTCACTACTGGCAAATTTTTTGAAGAACGAGGTAGGCATTTTTGCACTCTATTTGACAGCGGGTACCTATTTAAAGGTGCGGTGATGCTGACTTCGCTGAAAAAATATTGCTCCAGCGCGACGATTTATGTTCTGTGTTTGGATGATCTTGTTCTTGAGGTGCTTTCTGATTTGCATATTGATGGTTGTATTTTTATTCCTCTCGCCGAAATTGAGACTGCGGCTCTGTTGGAAGTGAAGAAAACGCGTAATACAGCAGAGTATTGTTGGACGCTATCTTCATACTTCACAGCTTGGCTCATGGAAAACCGTCCCAATTTCGATTTGATCACATACCTTGATGCTGACCTGATGTTCTTTTCTTCGCCGGAGCCTTTGTTTGATGAGATGGCAGACTCCTCTATTGCAATCATTGAGCATAGATTTATTCCCCGTTTACTGCATTTGGAATCAAAAGGACGATTTTGCGTGGAGTGGGTTAGTTTCAGACGTGATTCGCAAGGTTTGGCGTGCTTGTACCGGTGGCGCGAGCAATGTCTGGAATGGTGTTACGACAGACTTGAAGACGGTCGGATGGGGGATCAAAAATATCTAGACAATTGGCCCAATGATTATTCGCGAACGCATGTTTTACAGAATCTAGGCGCTGGGGTAGCGCCTTGGAATTATTCGAACTATAATTATTTTAAGAATTCTGATGCTAATATTTTAGTTGGTGATACGCCACTGATCTTTTTCCATTTTCACCAGTTCCAATTGATCGACGATGGTAGCTTCTTTCGGTTATCTTCATATTACGCGGAGGAGGCTCCTGCTCCTGAACTGATTTACGGAGCTTATGAGTCTGAAATGCGTGTCATTGTGCGTACTATTCAAACGTGCCGACCGAATTTTTCTAGAGGTATGAAGTCTCGCACGCAAGTCTTTTCGAGACGATGGGTACAAGCATTTGTTCCGAGGTCAGTTAAAGAATTACTGAAAAAGTTCGTTAGGTACTGAGAGGTATGAAGTTTTCAGTTATCACCGTTTGCTTCAACAGCGAATCCAGCATCCAAAAGGCCATAGACTCCGTCGCTGGTCAATCTTGGCCCGACATCGAGCACATCATCATAGATGGTGCCTCGCGTGACGCTACCGTAGGAATTGTTCAGCGCAACCTCCACAAGATTGCGCACTTTGTTTCAGAACCAGACACTGGTGTCTACCAGGCAATGAACAAAGGCTTGAAGCTGGCAACAGGCGACGTGATCGCATTTCTTAATTCCGACGACGTCTACCAAGACGCGAAAGTATTGGAAACCGTGGCGCGAACTATGCAGGATCAGGGCTTGGATGCCTTGTATGGCGACGTGGAGTTTTTCAACGCGGCAGCTCCAGCTAAGACAGTGCGGACATACAACTCTGGTCGATTTAGCCCTTCACGCATCGCTTGGGGATGGATGCCGGCACATCCAGCGCTGTTTGTCCAGCGCAGCATCTACGAGCAATTTGGTTTTTTTCAGGAAGACTACCGGATCGCAGGCGATTATGAGTTTGTAGCCAGAATTTTCAAGAATGGGAACTTAAAAAGTATTCATTTTTCGAGAGTTTTGGTACGCATGCAAACTGGCGGTTTGAGTACAGCTGGGTTACGGGCGACCTATCTTCTTAACAAAGAGATTCTGCGGGCTTGTAGACAAAACGGAATCGCAAGCAACTGGCTGATGGTGATCTCAAAGTACTTTTTTAAAGTGCGTGAATTGTTTCATGTGTAGTGGTCTACGACGGTCGCGCAGTGCGAGGAACATAGCCGCTTGGCGAGGATGGAGCGGTTATCCTATGACCGTCAAGCTAATGGGAATTTGAGTGGAGGAACCTGATTTGTTGCCTAATTCCCTTTCAAACGTTCTGGTAACTGGTTCGACCGGCTTCGTTGGCGGTGCGCTAATTTGCCGATTGAGGCCTATGTCATCGCAGCTAGTGTTGCCGCGCCAACTGGATATCACCGCCGCCGGAATGTCGGGCATTTCCACCATCATCCACCTAGCCGCCCGCGTCCACGTCATGCACGACACAGCCGCCGACCCTTTGGCAGCATTCCGCGAGGTAAATGTCGACACCACGCTTCAGCTCGCCTCCCAGGCGGCGGCTGCCGGCGTGCGCCGCTTTGTATTTGTCAGTTCGGTCAAAGTCAATGGCGAAGCCACTGCGGCAGACCATCCTTTTACCGAGCGCGACGCCCCCGCCCCGCAAGACGCCTACGCCCTATCCAAATGGGAAGCCGAGCAGGGTTTGCGCCAAATCGCAGCCAGTACGGGCATGGAAGTAGTCATCATCCGTCCCCCACTGGTCTACGGCCCCGGTGTCAAGGCCAATTTCGCGGCGCTCATGCGTGCGGTGCAGCGTGGCGTGCCCTTGCCGCTGGGGGCGGTGCGCAACCTGCGCAGTTTGGTGGGCTTGGACAATCTGGTGGATTTCATCATTACCTGTGCCCACCATCCGGCAGCGGCCAATCAAACGTTTTTGGTCAGCGACGGCGCCGATATTTCCACGCCTGACCTGGTTCGCGCGATGGCGCGCGCCGCCGGCCGCCCGGCGCGCCTGCTTTGGGTGCCGGTCGGTGTGCTGGCATCGCTTGCGTCCCTGTTGGGCAAGCGCGCTGCGGTGGATCGTTTGTGCAGCAGTTTGCAGCTCGATATTTCCAAGGCGCGCGAATTATTGCAATGGACGCCGCCCGTCACTCTGGAAGAGGGCCTTCGCCGCGCGTTTGCTGGAGCATAACCATGATCAAGCGCGGTTTTGACGTTTTGTTGGCGCTGATTGCTGGCATTTTGCTGCTTTTGCCCTTGGTAATCGTGGCTGCGATGGTGCGACTGACGTCCAAGGGGCCGGCTTTGTACTGGTCCGACCGGGTTGGACGAAACAATAGTATTTTCAAAATGCCCAAATTTCGCAGCATGCGGGTGGGTACGCCTGCAGTGGCCACCCATTTGCTGCGCAATGCAGACGCTGCGCTCACGCCCATAGGCTCCTTCTTGCGAAAAAGCAGTTTGGACGAAATTCCGCAGTTATGGAGTATTTTGCGGGGCGATATGAGTTTTGTTGGCCCCCGCCCAGCGTTGTTTAACCAAGACGACTTGATTGCGCTGCGCACACAATGTGGCGTGCACCAGCTTGTGCCTGGCCTGACCGGTTGGGCGCAGGTAAACGGACGTGACACCCTTCCCATACCCGACAAAGTGGCACTCGACCAGCATTATTTGCAAAGCCAGTCGTTCTGGATGGATCTTTACATACTGTGGTTAACATTTTTACGCGTTGTGCGTCGCCAAGATGTCTCGCATTAATAAAAACTGATCTACAATTTCAGGGTTCACCATTCTTTAAGCGGAGATTTACCCATGAGCAACCTGATTGATATCCAGTCCCAGATCGAAAAACTGCAAAAGCAGGCCAACGAGATCAAATCCAAAGACTTCAGCGCCACCGTCAAAGAGATTTTGACCAAGATGCAAGCCTTCGGTATTACCGTCAAAGATCTGCAGTCGCCCAAGTCAGGCAAATCCGGCAAACCCGGTCGTCCTGCCAAGGCTAAGACGGGTGCAGTCAAAGCTCCTAAAGCTGCACGCAAGGCAAGCGCCCCAGTAGCAGCCAAATTCCGCGGCCCCAATGGTGAAACCTGGTCTGGCCGTGGCCTGACGCCCAAGTGGCTCACTTCGTTGGTGGCCCAAGGCCAGAGCAAAGAATCTTTTGCGGTAAAGCCCGAGTAAGGTTTTCCGCCCCATACTCCAGTGTGGCGAAGCCGCCTGCATGCGCACCCTGTTGCGCACAGGCGGTTTTTCTTTTTATGCTGATTTTGAAATTGCCGCGTGTGTGAATGGCGCCTTCTCACTGCAGCCATTAACACTGATACCAGCCCCCGCATTTCCCTCACAGACTGTTTGTTGAGTCGCCCCACATATGCAATTTGAAGTACTCGCTTGGTCACGCAGTCGCAAGCAGCTTGCGGTGATGTCGGTGGATGTGTTGTTGTCTCTGCTGGCGACGTGGATGGCGTTTTCCTTGCGGCTCGATACCCCGAATATCCCTACGCCATTGCAGTTGCGGGTTTATCTATTGGCGCCCCTGCTCGCTATTCCCGTATTTGTGCGCTTTGGCTTGTACCGCGCCATCTTCCGGTATACCGGCCAGGCGGCATTAATCGCCACGGCCAAGGCGGTGGCGCTGTATGGCGTTCTGCTTTCTGCGCTCTTGTTGTGGGCCCAATGGACCATGGTTCCGCGCAGCCTGGGTATATTGCAGCCGCTCATTTTTTTGATATTGGTGGGTGCAAGTCGCGCATTTGCCCGGTTTTGGCTGGCGGGCCTGGATTTTGCTGGTGACCATGCTGATAACAAGCGTTTGCTGATATTCGGCGCTGGCACGGCCGGTGTGCAAACTGCGGTGGCGATGGCGGTATCGAGGCAGTTCAAACTCGTGGGTTTCGTGGATGACGACCCGGCCAAAGTGGGGCGCAGTATCAATGGCGTCATGGTCAGCGCCGCAGCCCAGGTGCACCAGCGGGTATTGGAAGAGGGCATCACTGACATATTGCTCGCGATGCCCAGCGCCTCGCGCCAGCGGCGCCTGGCCATTATCCAGTCGCTTAACTCTTTGCCCGTGCATGTGCGCACCCTTCCCAGCATGGCCGATCTGGCCACCGGGCGGGTCACGGTGCAGGATTTTCGCGAGCTTGATATTGAAGACCTGCTCGGGCGCGAGCCCGTGCCGCCACAGCCTGAGTTGCTGGCGCGCGATCTGGCGGGCAAGGTGGTGCTGGTCACTGGCGCGGGAGGCAGCATTGGCTCGGAGTTGTGCCGCAGCATCGTGCTGCAGCGCCCGCGCCAGTTGCTGCTGCTCGACCACAACGAGTTTGGCC
>Ga0194037_1003186_pt1 | contig 10331 bp, 9 predicted proteins | sample JunL306m_MetaG_FD_148653 | JGI IMG/M metagenome (GOLD analysis project Ga0194037, IMG submission 148653) | Anoxic zone freshwater microbial communities from boreal shield lake in IISD Experimental Lakes Area, Ontario, Canada - Jun2016-L304-6m | ecosystem: Environmental > Aquatic > Freshwater >...
GATTAAAACTGATATCCGGTAACCGACGGGCCTTCTGATAAGCCGTAAAACTCAAGCTCATGACACCTCTCCATAGCTAAGGAGGTCATCATAATGGAGACCGGCCCCAGGAGTGAAATTAAAACACCTCCATCCACCATGATGAAGCGCCTAAAGGGTGCAGGGAATGATGCCGTTGACTTTCCTTTGCGCTCTTTTACCCCCCTGGGGATCCCATTGACGAGGGGAGAGGAGAACATCGAGGGCACCGTCAATATGTCCACTGATGGCGTCGGTGAGGCCTTTACCGTGACTTTGAGAGAGGGTGAATAAATGTGCGTCGTGCCATGAGTTTCTTCAAGGCCTTATTGAACGTCACTTGTTCTACGCCAACATCACCCGCGATTGGCGTCCAATCAAACTCCCAGGCCGGGGTGGATGAAACGTGGGGCCTGCGACGCATTCGCAAACGAAGGGCTGACGGTCAAGGTCACCACATTGTTGGTCTGAGGATTATTGACCTCGACCAAGAGCTTCAGGGTCTGTCCCGGTGAAAGCGGTGCACTTGATAGGACATCGGGGCAGGACTTCATCCTCGCTAAAAGGAGGGCATTAAGTAAGTCGTGGCAGCGGCGTCAATCAGTGATTCAGGATGGTTGTTGGATAAAACCAAGCGCTGAAGCCACTAGATAGCGCTGCAATCAATCTTTTTTTTGACGATTCATCAAGGTCACCGGGTTTCATTCCGAACCAATCGTGAGGGCACCCTAGAGCGATATGCCGCAGCTGGTGTGAGTGATCAATAGCATAGCGCATCTCCTCGGGAACGATCATATCCATCGATTATCGCTCAAACGAGCCCCGTGCCCCAAAAGGGTCTCAAATATCAAAAATTCCCCCTTCTTTAGATCGGAGGAAAGCTAGATATCCTGATAGGCGGGCATCTCATTGAAGTTAAGGTATCGGTAAGTATCGTCGGCGACATCAGCAAGCTGGCCCATATAATTCATGTATTCGCTATAACTGGGGATTCTCCCCAGCACCGAGCACACCGAAGCCAATTCCGCCGAGGCCAGATAGACATGAGTTCCTGCGCCCATCCGGTTGGGAAAGTTGCGGGTTGACGTTGAGATCACGGTCGCTCCATCTTGCGTTCGAGCCTGATTCCCCATGCAAAGCGAACAACCAGGCACTTCGGTGCGGGCACCTGCCTTACCAAAAATACCGTAATAACCTTCCTCGGTCAGTTCCGCTTCATCCATGCGGGTCGGTGGCACCACCCAGAGACGACCCGGCACCTGCTTGCCAAACTGATCGAGAACCCGCCCTGCCGCCCTAAAGTGGCCGATATTGGTCATACAGGAGCCAAGGAATACTTCATCAATGGCCACCCCGGCGACCTCGGAAAGGGGTTTGACATCATCGGGATCATTAGGACAACACAGCAAAGGTTCCTTGATGTCATCAAGATCAATCTCAATGATCTCCCTGTACTCGGCATCGGCGTCAGGCTCGAGCAGCGTCGGCGCCAACAGCCAAGCCTCCATCGCCTCTATCCGTCGCTGAAGCGTCCTTAAGTCCCCATATCCCTCGTGGATCATCCATTTCAAAAGAACGACATTGGACTTTAGGTATTCAGTCACCGGCGCCTGATGAAGGCGAACGGTACACGCTGCCGCCGAACGCTCCGCTGAGGCATCGGCCAACTCAAAAGCCTGCTCAACCTTAAGGTCAGGAAGCCCTTCGATTTCTAGAATCCGTCCATTGAAAACGTTCTTCTTACCTTTCTTTTCAACGGTCAAAAGCCCACGCTTTAGTGCGGCATAAGGAATCGCGTGAACCAGATCACGGAGCGTGATGCCAGGCTGCAGGGAGCCCTTGAAACGAACCAAAACGGATTCTGGCATATCCAGCGGCATCACCCCGGTTGCAGCGGCAAACGCCACCAGCCCTGAACCTGCCGGAAACGAGATGCCAATCGGAAAACGGGTATGGGAATCCCCGCCGGTACCAACCGTATCCGGCAGCAACATACGATTGAGCCAAGAATGAATAATGCCATCACCGGGACGCAGCGACACCCCGCCCCGGTTCATGATGAAATCTGGAAGACTGTGATGCACTTTGACGTCAACCGGTTTTGGATAGGCTGCCGTATGACAAAACGACTGCATCACCAAATCGGCTGAGAAACCGAGACAGGCGAGATCCTTGAGTTCATCGCGGGTCATGGGCCCCGTCGTATCTTGTGAGCCAACGGTCGTCATCCGGGGTTCGCAATAGATCCCCGGACGAACCCCAGGAAGCCCTGCCGCCTGACCCACCATCTTTTGGGCTAGAGTAAAGCCCTTGAAGCTGTCGGGCGGTAACTGGGGCCTTCTAAAGACATCGGAAGCACCAAGGCCCAGGGCTTTTCTGGCGCGATCAGTGAGCCCACGCCCAATAATTAAAGGAATGCGGCCACCGGCCTGTACTTCATCGAGAAGCATCTCATTCTTCAAGCTAAAGTCGGTGATCAGCGCACCGCTGTCATGGTCAAGAATCTGCCCCGCATAGGGTTTGATATCGATCACATCACCGGTCTTCAGACGACTCACATCACACTCGATCGGTAATGCCCCTGAATCTTCCATGGTATTGAAGAAAATCGGCGCGATCTTGCCGCCAATACAGACCCCCCCATCCCGTTTATTAGGGACATAGGGGATGTCGTGACCGATATACCAAAGGACCGAATTAGTCGCTGATTTCCGCGACGAACCCGTCCCCACGACATCACCGACAAAAGCGACCTCAAAGCCCTGTGCCTTGAGCTCTCTGATCTGTGCCTCCGGTTGGTCCACCCCCTCCCGAGGCACCTTGAACATCGCCTTGGCATGAAGCGGAATATCGGGTCGTGACCAGGCATCTTGAGCCGGCGAAAGATCATCGGTATTGATTTCTCCAGGCACTTTGAAGACGGTCACCGTGATGGTCTGAGGCACCTTGGGCCTTGCCGTGAACCAATCTGCAGCGGCCCACGACTCGAGCACCTGCTGAGCTTTCGTGAACCCCTGATCGGCCAACGCCTTGACGTCATGGAAGGCGTCAAAAACTAGGAGAGTGCGGGACAACCCCTCGACGGCCGCATCTGCGAGCTGCGGATTCTTCAGCGCCTCAATCAGTGGCGCCACGTTATAGCCGCCCAGCATCGTTCCCAAAAGTTCGACCGCCCGTTTTGGCGTCACCACGGGAGAGGTCACTTCCTCCGCGGCGATGGCCGCCAAAAAGCCGGCCTTGATGTAGGCCGCTTCATCGACCCCGGCAGGCACTCGGTGGGTTAAAAGATCGAGAAGGACATCCCCATCAACGAGGGTGGCATCCTGGAGGCGTTCAACCAGACGACTGGTCCACTCAGCACTCAGGGGTTCAGGAACAAGTCCCTCCGCGGCCCGGGCGGCCACATGGTTCTGATAGGCTTCAAGCATGGGAAGTTAATCTCTCTAGAACAGATTTCAATCAATGACGTTGTCAGGCTCTTGAAGAACCTGACACCTGATCGCCCGCAGAGGCGAGGCATCCACAAGGGTTTTTAAGCAAGAAAAACGCCAAGAAAAAAACCCATAGGAAGGGCCTTAAAGCCCAAAAATCAGCGCTTCAGTTGCTCTAGAAGGAACGACTGTGCCTCGAAGGGGTGCGCCGCCGGGCGAACCCGCTCGTAAGTGCCATCCTCTTTTAACCGCCAAGCCTTGGAATCATCCTTGAGATAGACCTCAAGATCTTCCCGCATCCGGTCGGCCAGTTTTTTGGGGCCGACCGGAAAGCAGGCCTCTACGCGGCGAAACATGTTGCGCGCCAGAAAATCGGCACTGGCCCCAAAAATCTCCGGTTCACCATCATTCTCGAAGTAATAGACCCGACTATGCTCAAGAAAGCGACCGATAATCGAGCGGACCTCGATGTTTTCAGAGATTCCTGGAATACCTGGCCTCAGACAGCAAATCCCGCGAACAATGAGTTTGATCTCGACACCGGCCATGGAAGCCCGATAAAGCGCCTGAATCAGCAACGGCTCAGCCACCGCGTTCACTTTGACGATAATCCTCGCAGGCCGCCCAGCAAGGGCATGCTCGGTCTCGCGCTGAATTTTCCGAATCAATCCCTGATGGAGAGTAAAGGGGGCCTGCAACAGCTTATTAAGCCGCCCCACCTTACCAAGACTGGTCAGCTGCACAAAGACCTTACGGACATCTTCGCCTAAGAGTTGATCCGCGCTGAAGAGACCATAGTCGGTGTAAAGGCGGGCGGTCTTGAGATGGTAATTACCGGTACCTAGGTGCGTGTAATAGCGAAGATGTCCTTCCTCACGACGGAGGATCAACAGCATCTTGCCATGGGTCTTGTAGCCGACGATCCCATAGACCACTTGAACCCCAGCCTCTTGCAGACGATTAGCCAATGAAATGTTTGCCTTTTCATCAAAACGGGCCCGAAGTTCGACCACGACGGTCACATCCCGCCCCGCCTTCGCCGCCCGTAAAAGGGCATCAACGATCGGTGAATTGGCCCCGGTTCGATAAAGGGTTTGCTTGATCGCGAGCACATTGGGGTCTTCTCCTGCCTGGCGAATCAATTCTACGACCGGCGCGAAGCTCTCGTAAGGGTGATGGAGGAGGATGTCTCGCTTCCTGATAACCTCAAAGAGATCATGACCACCGGCCATCTCGATGGGACCTCCCGGGGTAAATGCGGGATACTTCAATTCAGGGCGATCAATCAGATCGTAGACCTCGCGAACCCGACTAAGATTCACCGGGCCATTCACCTTATAGAGCCGATCGAGAGTGAGATCAAATTGGCCAAGAAGATAATGAATGATCTCTTTGGGACAGTTATCAGCCACTTCGAGACGGACTTCGTCCCCATAGTTACGACTACTGAGCTCGCCTTCAAGAGCTCTGAGAAGATCATCGATCTCCTCTTCATCGAGATACATCTCACTGTTCCTGGTGACGCGGAACTGGTAGAGATCCTTGACCTTGACACCGTGAAAAAGCTCTCCAACGTAGGCATGAATAATCGAGGAGAGAAAGACAAAGTCACTGGCACCACTGCCCGTTTCTTCGGCGGGTAGCTGGATGATTCTGGGTAATGACCGGGGCGCCTGGAGTATCGCGAGTTGAATCTCGCGGCCAAAGGCATCCTTTCCTGAGAGAGAAATAATAAAGTTGAGACTTTTATTGAGAATCCTTGGAAAGGGATGCGCCGGATCAAGACCAATGGGGCTCAGGATGGGGAGCAACTGCTCTTCGAAGAAGGTCTTTAGCCAATTCTGCTCACGATCAGACCACTGACTGCGCCTCAGAAATCGAATATCTTGCGTCTCAAGCTCTGGGAGCAGAATGTCATTGAGGACCCGATACTGCTCAGCGACCAAAGCATGCGCGCTGGCACCAATGGCGCTTAAGGTTTCCTGCGGCGTCAGATTGTCAGGCTCCGTCCGGGTCGCACCAAGGTCTGCTCGCTGAATGAGGCCCGCAGCCCTCACCTCAAAGAATTCATCCAGGTTTGAACAGGAAATACAAAGAAAATTGAGTCGCTCAAGGAGGGGCGTTCCGAGATCCTTGGCCTGCTCTAGAACCCGACGATTGAACTCGAGGAGACTCAGTTCTTGGTTGATATAGAGGTCACCCCGCCCCAGATCAATCGAACCCGCGAGCTCCTCGGCATCTGTAAGCACCGTATCGTCCGGACCGGTTCGGCCTATGCCACCGATCATGTATTTGGCCGCACGCACCATGCGCGTTGCTTTGGATTTTCCGAACCCTGGGATCTTGATGAGCTGCTCTATATCGGCATTCGCGAGCTCTTCGACAGAAAAGATACCGCGCTCAGCAAGGATGGATCGAGTCGTTTTGCTAACGGCCTTGGTGGTTCTGGTTCTACTGGTGGTCACTATGATGGGCTACTCTAAAAATTCCGCAACTTGTCATCATAACCAAACCTGGGGCATCGGTGGGCCCTGGTTGATCTTTTATGATTCGTCGCGGGTGAATCTGCTTCTTATGATGGTCGAGAGGGTTCGACGCGGATGAACCTCACTCATCCATCGCTATCGAATAAACCCTTCAAGGACGCGTAACCCTCAGCGTCCATCTCGGCTTTTGGTATGAAGCGGATGGCCGCTGAATTAATACAATAACGCTTTCCGGTTGGCATCGGACCATCATCAAAGACGTGGCCGAGATGAGAATCTGCATGCTTGCTGCGGACTTCCGTCCTCACCCGCAAGAGCGAATGGTCAACGCGCATCACCACATGGCTTTCCTCGACGGGGCGCGAAAAACTCGGCCAGCCGGTCCCTGAATCAAACTTATCAAGAGAACTAAATAAGGCTTCACCAGAAACGACGTCGACATAAATCCCTTCTTCGTGATGATCCCAGTAGGGATTATGAAAAGGCTTTTCAGTGCCCTCCCCTTGGGTCACATAGAACTGCTCTTCCGATAGGATTTTTTTTAATTCTTCAGGCGTTGGTTTTTTAAAACAGGATCCATCGAACGACATGTTAAAGACTCTCCCTTTATGACACTCTATTGTTTCACGACCTAAAGCCTCCAAAGGGAGACCCACTAGGCACCCAAAAGTTCTTCCAGAACCCCCTCAATCGTAGCTCACGTTGACTCCGCCAATCCCAGTAAACCCAAGCGCCCCATAACCCCAGACCTGTTGGTACTGCTTATTAAGCAGATTGTCGAGGCGGGCAAACAGGGTGATGTTCTGGGTCACTTCATAGTTACTTGATACATTGACGAGAACATAGCCTGGCACATCGACGACCGCGCCATTCACGTCGAAGGAACTCCGATGACCGACCACCAAAACATTGAGATGGGTCGTCACAGCAGGGAGAACATGATAGTCGATATCGAAATTACCTTTGTTCTTGGGCCTTAATAGCAAGGCGTCATTCGTTCTTTGGCCCGTGGTGGCATTGTAAAGTCCGTGGGTTTGATCGAACGTGTAGTTAGCCCTGACGGCGAGGACATCAACCGGCTTCCACTCAAAAAAACTTTCGATCCCTCGGGCAACCGCGGAACTGACATTTTCGACATTACCAAGACCCCCGTTGGCACTCGGATCCCACTGAATCAAGTTACTGAAACGATTATCAAAGTAGAGGGCCCCTAGGGTGATCTCTTTCCCAAAAAGATCCTGTTCAAGGCCTGCATCCCCATTGATACTGGTCTCAGGCTTTAGCTCGGGATTGCCATAGCAGGCCTTATTAAGCTCACACAGGGACGGGGGTCTGAAGGCCGTCCCCACGTTCGCCTTGATCCGCTGATTGAGTTCCGGCACCTCGATACTTTGGTTGTAACGCCAGGTCAGGTGGCTGCCATAGAGACTATTATCATCAAGGCGCCCGCCCAGTGTGGTGTGAAAACGTTCTAACCAGTCCAGCTGGTTTTGAAGGTAATAGCCCGCATTGGTCATACTGGACATGATGTGGCTGTAGGTATTCTGATTGTCGAGACTATCAAACTTACCCTCGATGCCCGCCTTTAGGGTATCAGTCTCATGCAGATGGAGGATATGAAGCCATTCGACCTTGGTCTGCTGACCCTGATTCAGGGTGGCAGGCACCCAGTTGGGCGATGGGATCGTTGTGTAGCGCGTTTGACGATCGTTAAGGGTGTAATTCACCCCAAAGCGCTGTTCCCAGAGATTATCAAAAGCGAACAGCCGAGCCTGTCCGCGTGTATAAAGCTGATTGGTATCTGAAAAATAAAAGGGATTGTCACAGGGCACAAATTGCTTATTGAAGTTGACATAGCCCGTGCCACCGCAGTTATCAAGGCCTACTTCTGCGGCGTTGTAGCGAAGCGTCCAATCAAGATCAAGGTCATCGGTCACCTCATAGCCTAAGCGGCCTTGTACGGTCGTATTCTGGTAAGGATCCCGTTCCCGGTTACCCATCGACTGGGCCGCCGCGGAGACGCCTAGGTCACTGAGATGGCTTGCATTTAGGGTGTAATTAAGATGATCTTCAGAGCCTGAGATACCCCCACCGGTTTTCCAGGTATTGTAATTGCCCCCTTCAGCCAATCCGCTGAAGGTCGGCGCCCCTTTCCCATGTTTGGTGATGATGTGGATCACCCCGCCCATCGCATCAGCCCCCCACATGGCACTCGCAGCGCCCCTAAGAATCTCAATTCGCTCAATGTTATCCACCTGAAGATTCGCGAAATCGAAGGAGTTATTCGGATTACTGGGATCATTCATCTGGATGTTATCGATCAACACCAGCGTCTGGTTTGAGTTCGCTCCTCGAGTAAAGACCGAGACCTGTTGCCCGGGGCCACCGGTACTGACCACATCAAGACCCGGGACTACCCGAAGCACATCTGACACACTGTTGAGTCTTCGTGCTTTAATTTCTTCGGCGGTGATGACGGTCACCGTATTCCCTAAGGCAGATTCCTTAACGGTGCTGCGGGTTGCGGTGACCACCACTGGATCAAGGGAATTTTGAGAATCGCTCTCGGCATGAAGAGTGAGGGGGGAAAGGCCCATCAAGGCCATCCATAATCGTCTCTGTCGCATCATCTTGTCCATGGAGCCAGCCGTGGCAACACCCGCTCACGGCATGTGAAAAGGCCACTGTGGACAAAACGATCAGATTAGCGGGCATGCAGCAGAGGACAGGTTCTAAGGCCTAAGGCAGACCAGCCAACCTGAATGCCCTCCGCAGCGGTCGCTGACTTTAAGGCCGGTCTCCGGGCTCGTGAGCAGCGTTTCCACTGAAGACACCGCCTTCCCATGCACGAGGCACAGTGGCATTTTGGGGTCTCTTGACTCACCTACCGTTGCGGGGGCAGCGCCGGCTTGATCAGAGCGATGAACGCTTGATGGACCAGCTTCCCGTTTAACCCGACCCACGAGATCCATGGGTCAGGCACCTTAAAGTACCGATTCAATCTACCGAGGGAATCACTGAATTGCAAGATTAAAACCACCCCTAGCGATGCGGGTGACTTCTGATACTATCTATCTGTGAACCCCTTTGGATAAAGAGCGATGCCAGCGATCATGACCCGACCTTTGAAAATGAACTGCGCCAAGAAGGGAGCCACCACCCTCTTGATGCTTCTCGCGGGAACCCTTGCACAAGCGGAATCGATCAAGATCGGCGGCCTCTTGTCCTTGACGGGCAACTGGTCTTCACTTGGAAAAGCCAGTCAGGTGATGATGGAATTTGCCCGGGATGATCTCAATGTTTATTTTAAAGATCACCAATCAACCGCCAGAATCAAGCTTCAGATCGAAGATACGGCGCTGCAACCAGATTTGGCCATTGATCGTTACCATGCGTTGGTCCGCGCCGGGGCCATTTCCATGGTGGGCCCCCAATCAAGCAGTGAAGTCGGGGCATTAATCGACTCGGTTGCACGGCTGAGGGTCCCGATTATCAGTCAAGGCAGTACCGCCTCGTCCCTCGGCAAGCCAGGAGATGGGATCTACCGCATCGTCCCCAACGATATCCATGAGGCAGAAGCCCTGTTGGCACTCCTCAAGGCGCGCGGCATCAAGACGCTGATCCCCCTGTGGCGCGACGATCTTGGCAACAACGGCCTCCATGACTCTCTGAAAACTCAATTCACAGCGTCCGGCGGGCAGATGCTGAATGGCATTCGTTACAGCAACAATGACCAACAAGATTTCACCCCCATCGTGGCTGAAGTCAACCGGCAGCTGCTTGAAGCGCTCGCATCTCCTGGGGCCACCACCAAGAACGTCGCCATCTATGCCGCTTCCTTTGATGAAATCACCAGCATCATGAAGGTGGCTGCCAAGACCCCTTCCCTTCGGAGCATCCGCTGGTATGGCAGCGATGGGGTTGCGAACAGTCAAGTCCTCTTGAGTGATTCCATCGCGGCCCAATTCGCCATCGACACCGATTATCCCAACCCCAATTTTGGGCTATCCGCTGCCGCCAAAGTTCGTTCGGATGCCTTATCAAAACGCTATCTAGAGCGGACCGGGGAGGTGCCGGACGCCTTTGCCATCGCGGCCTATGATGCCACCTTCGTCGCAGGCCTTAATGCCAGCTATCGAAAAAGAGCCGTCATCAAAAGCGACCAAGACCTTCTGGGTGAGACCTCCAATCTTTTTTTTGGGGGAACGGGGTGGACGGCACTTGATGCGACCGGAGACCGGCGGAGCGGCGATTATGATTTTTGGGCGATCAAAACGAACCCTACCAGCTTAAAACCTTTCTGGACGATCGTCTGTCATTTTGACAGTACCTTGAACAGCCTGACGGGACCCTCCTGCGCCCCTTGACCTCAAAGAATAAGGTCTAGCCCCAGGCC
>Ga0194037_1003187_pt1 | contig 10330 bp, 10 predicted proteins | sample JunL306m_MetaG_FD_148653 | JGI IMG/M metagenome (GOLD analysis project Ga0194037, IMG submission 148653) | Anoxic zone freshwater microbial communities from boreal shield lake in IISD Experimental Lakes Area, Ontario, Canada - Jun2016-L304-6m | ecosystem: Environmental > Aquatic > Freshwater >...
TTTCTGTTGACAAAAAACTTCTACTTAGTTTTCACTCAAACAATTTCAAAGGTATAGCTAAAGAAAAAAGACTTTTAGCCGAATTACTTACAGAAATAAAAATCCCTTCTCACAAGGTTACAAAGGATATTGAAGACAGAATATTAGATGAACTTTTAGCTGAAATTAAGCTAAAACCTTGGAGCAATCAAGCAGGTGCAAGAAGACTTTATATAAACACAACTGTTTTTGGTGAAGATTATGGTTATATAAATCTAAACGACGAAACTTTATCTTATACAATTTCAAATCCAGCAAAACCAAATTGCAATGAAATTGTGAATGCTGTAAGAAGTATCATAATTAACGAGAAACCAGTTGATTTAGGATATTTCGATTGGCTAAATACTTTTGTTCCGTCACACAAAGAAGTTGGAATTGAAAAACTATTATCCGACCCTAATACACAAAAGGAATTTCAAGTAATTATTCCATTTGTCAATAATGAGATTGAAACAATTGCAGAGTATTTGACTATGAATGGATTTACTTTTACAGTAAAAGCCGTTGAAAAAGCTCAAGAATTTTGTAATACTGGCGAAAAGTTTATTGAAAATTTAGGTAACCAATTTGGGCACCCAATTGATGATAAACTACATTCTGAATTAAAGAAACAATTTTTACTATGATACTCCCCAAAAATTGGACATAAAGCTAAGATATAATTGTATTATCTTTAAACCAAAAATTTTATGTCAACATCAAGGAGAAAATTCAGTAAAGAATTTAAAGCGAAAGTGGTTTTAGAATCATTAAAGGAGCGCGAAACATTAGAAAGTTTAGCCAAAAAGTATGAACTTCAACCGACCCAGATTTCTATGTGGCGCAGCCAGGCATTGAAAAATTTCAGCAATGTTTTTTCAAATGAAGTGGCCGATGATAAGGAGATTGCAAATCAGACTCAGGTTTTATATGCTCAAATTGGTCAATTGAAAGTCGAAAATGATTTTCTAAAAAAAAAGTTGCTCTAAGAGGTAGAACTGAACGAAGAGATTTAATCGAACCTAATCATAAGCAATTGAGTATAACGGTTCAATGTAATCTTCTTTCATTACACAGAAGTAGTTTCTATTATGTTCCGGTTGGCGAATCGGAACAAAATTTAGCTATCATGCGCTGGTTGGACGAACAGTATTTCAGCACTCCATTTTATGGTGTATTGCGATTGACTGCTTTGCTGCAAGTTGCAGGATACCCCGTAAGTGTAAAGCGCGTGAGACGATTGATGAAAAAAGTAAACTGGCAAACTATTTATCGTGAACCCAGAACAACTATCAGCAACAAAACTCATTACAAGTATCCATATCTTTTAAAAGGATTGAAAATTATAAGACGCAATCAGGTTTGGGCAATGGATATCACGTACATTCCAATGGAAAAGGGATTTATGTATCTCACGGCAATTATCGACTTACACAGTCGATATGTTATTCATTGGTCGTTATCCAATACCATGAGTGCTGAATGGTGTACAGAAGTACTAAAACAAGCGATAGAACTACATGGAAAACCAGAGATTTTCAATACTGATCAGGGCAGCCAATTTACAAGTGAAGTATTTATCAAAGAGTTGAAATCAAACGAGATAAAAATATCAATGGATGGCAAAGGACGAGCGTTGGACAATATCTTTATAGAAAGATTATGGCGAAGCGTAAAGTACGAAAACGTGTATTTGAATGTATACGAAAATGGATTATCTTTGTGGAAAGGATTGAATGACTATTTTAGTTTTTACAACAACGAAAGATTGCATCAATCCTTAGAATATAAAACACCCAAAGATGTTTATCAATTAGCGGCCTAAAACGAGAATAACTTTTTTCATGGCTCGCAGGGGCGGCCAAAAAAGTTATTTCCCGTTTTGTCCGAGCAAAACCAAACTTGCAGCAAAAATAAATATCTTAACTTGCTGCTAAAACTGTCCTAAGAAAAGGGAGTATCATTATTATCACCAATATGTTTATTCAAAATATTATAGAGTTGATTACAGTCAGTTGAAAGAAAATTATCAAGCATCATTGGGTATGGTTGATTTTAATGAGTTGCAATTAAATTGTGAAAATTTCGCAGCAAAACCGTTAATTGGAATTCGTTACCAGTTTCAAAAATTGCTTTTTGAAGGAAGTGTTGGTTACTATTACTTAAAACACTCAAGCACCGTTGATATTAAATCTTTAGGCTGGATTGATCCGGGTAATATAAGTAGTAGTTCATTTCACGGATTTCAACAATCTGATTTTAATAAATTCACATACAATATAAGTTTATTTTATACATTTTAAAACACATTATTATGAAACGAAAATTAATTCTTATCGCTTTTCTTCTACCGCTCTTCTTTGTGTTCAGTAAAACCACTTACACTTATTATGTTAAACAAATGGTTCCGTTGGATACGGCTTATTATTATCCAAATAAAATATGCTTTAAGCATTTTAGCAATTACCTTTGTAATGACAAGTTGTAGCAAAACGTCAGATGAATTGGCTTCTGTCGCAAGTATTAAACAAGACATCCTAACGTTTAAAACTACCGAAGAATTTAATACCACAGTTCAAAAGGTTAATTCTATGAAAATTGAAGAACGTAGTGCATGGGAAAAATCACAGGGATTCAAATCATTTGGAACGATTTGTGATGAATTTTATGCAACCATTGAACCTCAAAATTTTAAAACTATTGAGCAAGTAAATGATTTTGTATTTGCAAATAGTGATAAAATTCAAATTTACAAAAATGCTGCTGGTGATCCTTATTGTGAGGTTCAGGAATTTGATAATTCTGCCCGTTATTTAATGAACAAAGATAAAATGTATATTGTAGGGTTAACTGTTGTTAAACAATTTGCCGAAGGTACTGTTTCAACTGACATTGCCAATATTGAAGTACTCAAGAATAGTAAAAATTATACTGATTTAAGAGCAAATTTGACTTCTGTGGCATATAAAATCGGGAAACAAAAATTAGCTGCAAGTACTGTATTTGTGCAAAGTGATGAAGTTTACGATGAAAATGATTTTCAAGAAAGTGGATGGCTGGGTAAATATTGGGTAAAGTATAGATTAGTAGTTAGAGTTAAAGCTGAGAATACCTTCGATGGAAGTTGGACTTATAATCATTATGTTATACAGGTATCAAATTACTATTGGGGCGTAGTACTTTTTGGAGTAAACCCAGGATTTAGCACAACCTATAATGCAACAATCTATACTGAAGATAATAATCCTTTACACAATTATTCTTATAATAGATATGAAACAAATGTATCAATGAACGAACATACACCACTTAATCAATACTTAGCAATTGGTGGTGGCCAAATTAATTCAGGTGTTCATCTTTTAAGATATATTGTTACTGGTTCAAACATAAAAGGATGTTCTATAAATGCAGACCATCTTTATTAATTCATAATAATTGGAAAGGCAAAAAATGCCTTTCCAATTATTATATAACAAAACAAACATGAAACAAACATTTTTAGTTATAATTCTTCTTCAATTTTCTGTAAATTTATTTTCTCAAAAAGAAGTCTATTTTTCTAATAAAGCACAGGATTCTATTAAAGTTCAATCGATGCATGGCGTTGAACTTAGCTCGGGATATAATCTATTATCATTATTTCACCCAGCAAGCTATATTAATAATAGTTTCAGTATTCCATTGAACATGTGTTATTTCAACGAGAAGAGAATAGCTTCAAACTGGACGTTAACCACACGCATTGGATTGAGTCATAGTTTTGTAAAACAAGCTCAGTATACTTATTCAATAGATACAATTAAAATTCAGGACTCAACTTATTATTCATCCCTCCCAAAAATTAATGGGTATCAATATGGATATCAACTGCGGTTGAACCTCGGGATTGAACCACGCTGGTATTTAGATTTTCAGCATCGGTATGAACGTGGAAAAGCAAAACTAAATTCAGGTTTGTTTTTATCCTTGCCTGTTTCCTATAACTTACTGGTTATAAATACGTATATAGTGCAGGGGTATCAAAGTTATTATACTAATTACAGGGATTATGGAAATGTTAGCATATCAATTTTATTAGGTTATCGTCAGGCAATTTCCAGCAATTGGTTTTTAGAAGGCAGTTTAAATACAATCGGGAATAATATTACACTTTTAGGATGGAATAAACAGTTCCAAGCTTATTCAAGATTTTATTTAGAACCAACGCTGAGTCTTAAAGCCGCTTACACCTTTAAATAACGATTAAATGTTATCCATAAAAAATCTTCCTTATTTTCTGTTTATTTGTTTGTTAAGTGCTTGTGCCAATTCTGTGATTGAACGAGCGCCCTGGAATAACACACCTGTTCCGGTGGTTTATTCCATTATTTCACCCAACGAAACTGTTCAGGTTTATTTAAACAAGACTTATAGAAAGAACTTTCCGACTCTCAAAAACCCATATCCCGAAGCACAAGTATATATGTGCGGACCCGATAATAACTGGATAAAACTTACCCGTCTATCGCCTGACACTTGTATTTTTGAAGATAGTAAGAAACAGCTAATAGTTGAAAAAGGAAAAACCTATTTACTGAAGGTTTTATTAAGTGATAGAACAGTTCAAGCACAAACGACAGTTATTTCTGTACCTGCACTTATTCTCGATGCAAGTTGTATTCTTAGAGGCGATACCAATTTCAGATTTATATTTGATTCTCAACGGTATGATACTTTATTAGTCAATAATCTATCTATTAAATATTCGCTTCCGGCTAACAAGGACTGTGAATACTTGTTCTCTGCCAACTCTGAACAAATCTATGGTACGAGGTTTCCAAATGAAGGACGTTTTCAGGGAATTGATTTCGGTACCCCGAAAGATTCTACGTCTGTTTCATTAGAATTAACCACTATAGATCCCTATTATAAAAAGTATTTAAATGCTGAATATATTAATTCCATATCGAACAGTTATAGTTATAACTCTCCCATTTTGGCATTGATTCAGTCATTTGGAGGAGTACTTCCTCAATTCTCTAATATTTTGAATGGTGTAGGGCTTTTTGGAAATACGGTGACTGATAGAAAACGAGTATCAATTAAGCCTTTAGCAAAATAGGATGAAGAAAAAAGTTGTTCTTTTAAAATCATTTGGTTGGATGTTGCTTTGGGTTAGTTGCTTTACAATACTGAATGCACAGGAAACTGAACTCCGTTATAAAGTACTTGGAAAAATCATTGATGCCAAAACCAAAAAAGGAATACAGAAAATTCCGTTGAAAGTGCTTCCTTTCAACCGAGTAATTGAAACCGATAATAAAGGGGCTTTTCTGTTTAATATGCCGAAAGGAAATTATTTATTTGAAATGGATTATTACCCGTTTCAAAAACAGGAATTAAAACTTGCCCTAAAGTCGGATACCACACTTATAATAGAACTACACACTATTCAGGGCATAAACTACCTAAGCGAAGTGGAAGTTATAGGTTCCAAACCTGCTACTGAAAAGCCTGCATCATTGGAGCAAATTGAAGGCCGGGAACTTAAAAACTTACCTGCCATAATCGGTGAACGTGATATTCTGAAAGCTTTCGGACTTACAGCCGGTGTTACTTCAAGCAGTGAAGGATCTGCCGATATGCAGGTAAGAGGTGGCTTGCACGGACAAAATTTGTATTTGTTGGATGGTATTCCATTGTATTCTACCGAACACTTTTTCGGCATGGTTTCGGTTTATAATCCTACCATTATTAAAAGTGCCAAATTGTATAAATCTGATTTTCCGGCAGAATATGGTGGTAAAATATCTTCGGTGGTCAATGTTCAGACAGAAGATGCCAATTTAAAGAAATTCAAGGGAGAAGTTGAAATAGGTATACTTACTAGCAAACTGGCGTTGAATATACCATTGGTAAACGATAAACTGGCTTTATCAATTGCCGGAAGGATTTCGAATTATAGTATTATTGATTTGGTTTCCCCTCTTCTTCCTGAAGATGCCGGAACTCGGTTTGCAATTCACTTCGGGGATATTAATGCAAATCTGGCTTGGAAATTGTCGAATACGGATAAACTAAAACTGACTTTTCTGAGCAATACTGATGGTATTGAAGTACAAAATAATTATGATAATGAAAAAAATAAGTTTTGGACCAAAAACAATCAACAAAATCTTGGATTAAACTGGTACAAAACAATTTCTGAAAAAGCAGACAACCATTTACTGGTTTATGCCGATAATTATGGATATGATACAGGTAATTCAGTACAGTATATTTCCACTAATCAAAATCAGATAGGACAAGTTCTGACAGGTATAAACTCTATGGGATTAGTTGATAAATTTAATTATTATATCTCTGACAAATTTAATCTGAATGCCGGTGCATCATTTAAATCATATGGTTTCTCACCTATTCAAGTCAATGTAAACGATTCAACGGTAAATGCGGTGAAACCTTCAGACCAAGTCATGTTAAACGAAGGTGTTGTTTTTGGGGAAGGTAATTATCAATTGGCAAAACATCAGCAACTTACCCTTGGATTACGCTTAAGTGCTATTGGAAATAAGGATAAAACATTTACCAACCTTGAACCCCGAATTGGTTATCATGGCATATTTTCCAATGATTACTCAATAAGTGCTTCTATTGGGCGGATGACACAACCCATTCATCGGGTTGCCAATGCAGGATTAGGTTTTCCTTTCGAAATGTTTTATCCATCCAGCTCTATTCTTTCGCCTGAAAGTTCATGGAACTTTTCACTTGGAGGTGCGAAGGATTTTTCCTGGAATAACAAAAAACTATCTGTAAAAGTAGATGCCTGGTATAAAACCATGGAAAACATAGTTGAATTTCAAGACGGATATGATATGAATTATGTAACTAATTATGCTATGCAAGCTAATACTACCCTGACTACCGATAAATTTCTTACACAGGGTAATGTTAAAGCATACGGAATTGATTTCTCTACAAATTATAATATCAAAAACCTGAAACTAACTGCCGATTATACGTTGATGAGAGCAATATGCCAGTTTGACCAGCTAAACTTTGGACGACCGTTTGACGCTCCAACAGATATCAGGAATTCCCTTTCGCTTACTTCGGAAATTAAACTTTCCGACTCGTGGTCTTTCAGTGCCACATGGCAATATAATTCGGGAAAACCAATAACAGTACCAACTTATATTTTTGCTAATCCTACGACCAATCCGCACTTCTATGATTACACGGAAATAAATTTTCAGCAAGTCGTAACCCAGCGAAACAATTACCGCACTAAATCATTTCATCGGTTGGATGTTTCTTTTAATCACAATTACAAAACCCGCAAAAAACATTTGGATGCAAATATTTCACTTGGAATCTATAATTTGTATAATCAGGCAAATCCATATATATACTTTATAGACGGTGTTCAAAATCCGGATAAATCATATACTCCTGTATTGAAATCAATGTCTTTGTTACATATTCCGGAGCATACCCACCCACTTTCGAATAGAAAACTTTCAGTTTCAAACTGAAAGTTGACCATTCAAAACCACGTTTTTCATGTCCGTTTGCCCTTAAAATAGGCCCCAAACAGGATGAAAAGACAAAAAACTGAAACAAAACTGCCCAAATTCCGGAGCATACCCGTTCAGGGGTACCTTTTTCCGGAGCATATCCGTTCACCTTATCTTGGGTGGCCGAAAAACACCCCTTTTCCGGAGCATGTCCGTTCACTTTCGGAAATTAGTAGTTTTGTTATCAGCACTTTCCGGAGCATACCCGTTCACGGATTGGCACTTTTCATTTTCCGGAGCATATCCGTTCACTCGAACGTTCACTCGTACCTTTGCAACTTCAAAATCACCCCACACAGCAAAGGTAATATGGCAGGAAAATCAGCAAGTATGAGTAGAATAAAACAAGTTCTCCAATTAAGTGAGAATGGAGTGTCGAACCGTCAAATTGCCAAGGATTTGGATATAAACAAGGAGACGGTCAATAATTATGTTCGGTTTTTTGGAAATGATTCATTGTCGCTCAAAGAGGTGTTGAAAATGGAAGACCCTGAGCTGGAAGCACGCTTCAGAGCAGGAAATCCAGCATATACCGATTACCGACATCAAACGTTTCTGGATGAGTTGCCCCACTTTAAAACCTCATTGGGTCATAAGCATGTAACGCGCTTTTTGGTGTGGCAGGATTACATCGCCAAGCATCCTGATGGCTATCGTAAGTCCCAGTTTTTCCACCACTTAAAACAGCAATTAGCGGCCTCTACGCCAACTACGGTATTGAGTGATACGTATGTTCCTGGTGAAAAAATATATGTCGATTTTGCAGGCGATACGTTGGAGTATGTAAATACAGAAACAGGTGAAATGACAAAAGTACAGGTCTTTGTGGCCTGTTTACCTTACACGGACTATGCCTTTGCGCTCTGTATTCCCTCACAAAGAGTGGAGGATTTTCTATATGCCATTTCTAAGTGCATGGAAGCCATAGATGGCGTGCCCAAGATTTTGGTGACTGATAACCTTAAATCTGCGGTCATAAAGGCTGACAGGTATGAGCCAACGTTGAACAAAGCACTGGAAGATATGGGCAATCATTATCATTTTGTAACCATCCCTTGTCGTCCTTATTCTCCGACACACAAGGGAATGGTAGAGAACCAAGTGAAGATTATTTACAGACGTGTATATGCCCGCCTACGTAATACCACCTTTTATTCGTTGGATAATTTAAATGAGGCAGTGTCGCAGAAAATGCTTGAGCACAATCAGACACGGATGCAACAACGCCCTTATAGTCGTGAAGAACAATTCTTTGCCGTTGAGAAGAACACACTCTCCCCTTTGCCCGAACAGCCTTACGAGATGAAGTTTACGTGCGATTTACAGGTTCGCAACGATGGATTCGTTTATCTGGCACGTGACAAACATTACTACTCGGTTCCATTTGTCCACATTGGAAAACGTAGCCATGTTATTTATACCCGAACATTGGTCAAAATCTTCGTAAACAATGAATTAGTGGCTGCACACGAGCGCCGCTTAGGCTTTGGGCATACGCACAAAAAAGAACATCTGGCATCCAATTCTAACGCCATTTTGAGCCGTTCGCCCGAGTATTATCAAGAAAAAGCGGATAAACATAGTGCTGTATTTAAGCAGCTTGTGGTGGATATGTTTCTGGATTTGGAACAACGTCAAATTCCACCTGAGTTCAAATACAAAACCTGTGATTATATGCTCTCGATAGGCCGAAAAACACCCATAGCCGATTTTGAACAAGCCTGCCGGATTGCTATCCAAAACAGGTCATACTCGGGTAAGTTTTTACAAAACGTGATCAGCAATCTCAATGTGGCTAAATCACAAAGTGAAAGTGAGAAACGCATTAATCCACAGCCAACTAATCATGAAAATATGCGAGGAAACTCTTATTATGAATAACCATTTTTAAAAAGAACAATTAAAGAAAACATTAAAAAAGAAAACAATGTATGGAAGAAATTGAAAAATCGCTTCACAAGCTGAAGCTTCCAGGGATGGCAGATTGCTGGACATCCCTTTGCGAGACACGCAGAGCCGACAAACTCTCGCTCCGTGATGGACTGCAACTTATGTTGCAAACCGAACAAGACACCCGAAAAACAAACCGTATTGCTCGGCTGCTCAAAGAAGCCGCGTTTCCATATCCGGCTTCGTTTGAGGAACTTGATTATGATACCGCCAGAGGTGTTGACGCAACCACAGTAGCGCAGTTGGGCACGGGTGAATTTGTGCACAATGGACAAACAATAGTGATTAACGGACCTACCGGAACAGGTAAAACCTATTTGACTGTTGCATTGGGTGATAGGGCATGTCGCCTGGGATTTAATGTCGTTTTCTTTACTATGCAGAAGCTACTGGACAGAATCAAACTCGAACGATTGCAAGGACAGGAAATACGATTCATGGAAAAACTCTCACGTATGGACATGCTGATCATAGATGACTTCGGCATGAAAGTATTGGAAGGGCAACAACAAAACGACTTTCAACAAATTGTAGATGACAGATATCGGAAAAAAGCATTGATAATATCGAGTCAATTACCTGTAAATGATTGGTATGCTGTTATTGGAAATGAACTGATTGCGGAATCCTGTTTGGACAGAATTGTCCATAAATCGATACGTTTTCAGTTAAAAGGAGAAAGTCTAAGAAAAAAGTATTAATTTTACATCTGCCTAATCGTTTTTGAACAAACAGTGAACGGATATCACCGGAAAACGTGAACGGGTATCACCGGAATATGTATTGTTTTATTGTTC
>Ga0194037_1003188_pt1 | contig 10329 bp, 4 predicted proteins | sample JunL306m_MetaG_FD_148653 | JGI IMG/M metagenome (GOLD analysis project Ga0194037, IMG submission 148653) | Anoxic zone freshwater microbial communities from boreal shield lake in IISD Experimental Lakes Area, Ontario, Canada - Jun2016-L304-6m | ecosystem: Environmental > Aquatic > Freshwater >...
CATTTACTCAATCATTCATGACGTCACCGAGAGGAAACTTGCTGAAGCAAAAGTTCTGGAAATACAGGAGCGCTTTCTGGCGACAATTGATGCAGCAGAAATTGGAACCTGGGAGTGGAATATACAAACCGGACAAGCAACAGTGAATGACCGCTGGTTTGAAATGATTGGATATACTCCACAAGACTTTCCTCAAGTTACTCTTCAAATATGGAATAATATTACTCACCCTGATGATTTTGCTAAAGCAATGGTGGTTGCGGAAAAACATTTCAAAGGTGAATTGGAGCATTATGAATGCGAATGCCGGATGAAACATAAAAACGGTCAATGGGTATGGGTCCTTGATCGTGGGAAATTAATGACCCGCACACCGGATGGGAAACCTTCGCGCATGCTTGGTACACATATCGACATCACCGAACGAAAACTGGCAGCAGAAGAAAGTGACCGCTTGAAAACAGCGTTCATTGCCAATATCAGCCATGAGATACGCACTCCCATGAACGGTATTCTGGGGTTTACAGAACTCCTGAAAGATCCGCATTTAGCCGATGAAGAACAGACAGAGTATATCGATCTCATTCACCAAAGCGGTCAACGGATGCTGAATCTGGTCAATGACCTCATGGATATTTCAAAAATTGACGCAAAAGAGGTAAAGCTGGAGATAACCGAAACCCCAGTCAATCAAGCACTAAGAGAGTTAAAGGATTTTTTTACGCTTGAAGCCAATAAAAAAGGATTGCGGTTAACCTGCACAGTCGGCCTGTCTGACCAAAAAAGCATCATCCTTACTGATAGCGTAAAGTTGAACCAGATTGTCACCAACCTGGTACAGAATTCCCTGAAATTCACCACGAGCGGTGGAATTGATTTCGGTTATTCAAAAAAAGATGACATGCTGGAGTTTTATTGCATTGATTCTGGTATCGGCATTCCCACTTGCAAAAGAGAGAAGATTTTCGAACGATTCCATCAGGTTGATAATTCCTTGACCCGCAATCATGAAGGCGCAGGTCTGGGATTAAGCATTACCAAAGCATTCGTTGACATGATGGGAGGCACTCTCATGGTCGAATCATCAGAAGGTGCAGGAAGTAAGTTTTCCTTCACCCTGCCCTATACCCCGGCCCCCCCTACAGTGCAGCATGAGGTTACAACCGGCAGGCTGACTGTCGATAAGCATTCTGAACTATGTATGCTCATAGCCGAAGATGATGACGTCAGCGCCCTCCTCCTTAAAAAGAACCTCAAGAATGATAATGTCACCATTATTTCCGCCCAAAACGGTTGGGAAGCGGTAAACCTTGTTCAGCATCACCCGGAGATAAACATTGTCCTTATGGACATTAAAATGCCAGTGATGAATGGATTTGAGGCAACAAGACTCATCAAAGAGCGTCGCCCCGACCTGCCGGTTATCGCCCAGTCAGCCTTTACCTCACAGGAAGACAGGGAAAAAGCCAAACAAGCCGGCTGTGACCGATTCATCACCAAACCCATCAAGAGGAGCGACTTGTTTGAAATGATGGCGGAACTGCTTCACTGGTAACTCTTCTCATTATGCAAAGCAATCCTCCACCCTGCCAGCCCCGCTTACGTATCGCTTTTTTGCCGCTTAGCGGTGGAGCAGTTCTGTCACTAACCCTAACAACTCATTCTTGTTGATGGGTTTGGTGATGAATCGGTCACAGCCGGCTTCCTGAGCTTTTGCTCTGTCTTCTTTCGACGTAAATGCCGTCTGGGCAATGACGGGTAACTTCGGTCGAATCTGTTTTATTTGTCGAGCAGCCTCGTAGCCATTCATTACCGGCATTCTTATGTCCATCAGTACGAGATCAATCTCGGGATGGGTTGTAACCAGACCGACGGCTTCCAGGCCGTTAAAGGCATGAAGGATCGTTATGTTTTCGCCTTTCATGGTTTTTTTCAGTAAAAAACCACTCACTTCGTCATCTTCGGCTATGAGGATGGTTGTGCCGGACAATGGGTTGATTGTTGTCTGTTCATCAGGTGGTAATGCGGACGCTGATGGAGTGGCGTTGAGGGGGTTATAGGGAATGGTGAAGATGAAGGTGCTCCCTTTACCTTCCTCTGATTCAACCCGTATCGTCCCACCAAGCATTTCCACGTATGCTTTTGAAATGCTTAAGCCCAGACCTGAGCCTTCATGAGCTCGTGTAAGGGTGTTATCCACTTGAAGGAATCGATCAAAAATCCTCTTTTGCATGTCCAGAGGAATACCGATACCGGTATCACCGATCGAAAAGGTAAGCATGGTACCGTTTCTTGTATAACCGATAGCAATGCCTCCGGTACGAGTGAATTTGAGGGCGTTCTGGACAAGGTTGGTCAGTATCTGGTGGAGTTTTGCCTGGTCGCTGACGATGATGCTTTCGCTGTCAGAGAGCCCTGCGGTACAGCTCAAGCGCAAGCCCTTTGCATCGGCTTGCGGCTTGAAAAAGGAGCAGATATCATGGAGCAGTTTGTTTACAGAGGTTTCTGTTACCTGCACCATGGTTTCGCCTGCTTCAATGCGTGAAATATCGATGAGATCATTGATGAGATTGAGCATGCGCTGGCCGCTTTGCTGCATCATATCAATATATTCAGCCTGTTCCTCGCCGGATAAGTGTGGTTCCTTCAGGAGTTCCGAAAAACCCAGAATGCCATTCATGGGGGTGCGGATCTCATGGCTGATATTGGCCAGAAACGCTGATTTCAAACGGTCGTGCTCTTCTGCTTTTTCTTTGGCGGCTATCAGCGCATCGGTCATTTTTTTCTGTTCTATCTCAGCCAGCTTGCGTTCGGTTACGTCATTTATTATGGCGTAGGCAAGATCTTTTCCGTTAATTTTGATCAACTTGCGTAAAACTTCTACATCGCGCACAGATCCGTCTGCCCTGCGGTGCTTAAAGGACAATGGGCCATGTCCACTGAGGTTATGTTTTTCGATTTCCTGCTGTGCCTGTTCATCTGAAAGGGTATTGATGTCCCTCATTGACATTCGGCGAAGTTCTTCAACGGACCAACCATAAAATTTTGCAGCTGCATCATTGGCATCAATGATTTTGACTGTTTCTTGATCAATGATCAATTGTACGGCTGAATGCTCCTCAAACAGCTTCCTGAAGCGCTCTTCGCTCTGTTGCAACGCATCGATATCAGCTTGTTTGCGGTCAGTGATGTCGATAGCAGTACCAATGAGAAAGGGCTGGTTGTTGATGATTATTCTTTTTCCTGAGAGTTGATGCCACCGGAATGCAGGTCCACCATGCAGGAGAACTCGGCTTACCTCTGATTCTTCGGCGCCGTTATTCAGGATATTCATCATTTTCTTTTCGACCATTGGCCTGTCGTCAGTATGTATGGTGTCCATTGCAAAGGTATTCGGCATTTCACTATCCGTTTTGCCAACGACGACGTCCCGCTCGTAGGTATTCCACTGAACGTAACAACCTTCGGCATCAAGCATATAGAACCCACCCGGAATTGCATCGATCAGTGCATAGCTGAACATCTGCTGGTTTTGTGATTCCTTTTCTGCCAGCCTAAGTTCAGTAATATCCTGCACGGATATATGGAGCGCTGTAATTTTGTTCTTCCTGGAAGCTATGGGGGTAATGGTACTGAGCATAAACCGCCCTTCGGATTCATCTTCAAGCGTGATGATTTTACCGGTTCGAAAGGCTTCGTCAGTTTTTTCTTTTCTTGATGCGGCCAGTCCAGAAGAAAGCAAATCAAAAGCGTTGGTGTTGATGCATTCCTGTACTGTCTTGCTTAACATTGTGGCAAAAGCCTGGTTAGCCTCAAGAATTATATCATCGCGATCCATAACAAATGAAATATCACTGGTATCAAAGACAGCCTGAAGCGTGTTATAGCGTTCTTCAAAAGAACGGTTGAGATCGGAGTTATTATCGCAGTTCATAAGTATGGTATTGATGCTTCCTTATAGTGGTAGATCAGAAACCGGATTGAATCAATATACCTATCAGAAATCTTTTCCCTGTTGTAAAGCTTTCAAACCAGCACAGATACTCATAAAACACTATCATAAACCAACATCTTGCCAAACTTGCATGCTCCAAATGAAACTGCCAACAAGCAATTGGCCGCTCCTTCAGCGCATCTACCGACTTCATACATAAAACCCAGCAAACGCAACAATGACGGGGATGTGTCTGTAAAATCAGGCACTACATTGCAGTCATTTATGATAAACATCACTTCAGCAGAAAAGGAGTTTGCGCTGAGTTTTTCACCCATGACCTGATAGATCTTCTGGGCATGCAGCGTTGGTTTAGAGTGGATGGCGTATCGATGACTGTTCGTCTTATGACACAGAATGCTCTGCTGCACATGCACCAGTTCGTTACGGATGATTTCAGGAGACAATGACTGGTATTGCAGTTTCACCCGGTAGGATAAATACCTGATGCACACCAATACCATAAAACATATCGCCACATGTGCCTGGATTCGCTTCGGGCTCCAATGATTGATCGGACGTACCTGCAAGTATAGGACTTATTTGGGATGGCGAAGAAGGCGCCTTCGCTGGAATAGGATGACTGTTGTGGAGTTTGGGTGCAAAGGGGTGAATTTGAGCTTATATGAAGAATATTCTTCTCAAAGTGAAGAATATTCTCCATAATTTACTCAAGTTGCATTACTTAGTTTCAATAGTACCGGCACGAACGGTGAATGGCATGCTTTATGTTATATAGATGTAGATCGACAACTTATCGTGATGAATTGTTATGAAAAAGCGTATCGTATTTGCCTTACTTATTCTGTTATCTCTTATGCCGACGCTGGGATGGTCGGCCGAAGATCTTTCAGTTCTTATCGGTACGGCACTCTCCAACAATCCTGAATTGAAGGCATCGGAATCGCGGTGGCGGATGTTTGCCAGTAAGGCAAAACAGGCTAAGGCATTGGATGACCCGATGGTGATGTTTAAACTGCAGAACATGCTGACCCGGGAACCGGGGGTTTTTAATTTGGATCCCACCTCTGCCAAGGTTGTGGGCATATCACAGCAAATCCCTTTTTGGGGCAAGAGGGCTCTGCGTCAGGAAGTAGCAAAATATGAAGCGGAGTCGTACAAGTGGGCTTTTGAAGAACGAAAGCTTGAGTTGACGCGAATGGTCAAGGAGAGTTACTACCAGCTTTGGGCGGTTAACAGGGTGTTGGACGTTATTGATAAAAACCTGAACATACTGTATAATTTTTTAACCATTAATGAGTTAAAGTACTCGGTAGGTCAAGGTGTGCAACAGGATATATACAAGGCGGGGCTTGAAAAGTCGAAGATGCTTGACATGCAGATTACCCTTCGACAACAACGGAAAAGCCTGGAAGCCAACCTTAATTACCTGCTCTATCGTCCTGGTAATACTCCGATCGGTACCATTGCTGATTTTAATCTCCCGCCTGTCGTTCTTTCGATGGAACAATTGCATGAGAGTGCTTTGAATAATCGTCCTCAGGTAAAAAGTCTGGCGAGTCTTGTAAACAAAGCTCAAGCATCTCACCGTCTGGCAAAAAAGGAGGCTTATCCTGATTTCAACCTTTCTACTGAATATATGTTCCGTGACCGGGTTGCAACTGATATGGTCAGCGATCCGGGATACAATATGTTCAGTGTCGGGCTTTCTTTCAACTTACCTTTTCAGCAGCAAAAGCGTAGGGAAATGGTTGCGGAATCAACATTTGAAACGGGCATGGCAACTGAAGAAATGAATGCTTTGAAGAACACTATTGATTATACGATCAATGAAACTCTTGTCCAGCTTGAAAAACGCCGTAAGCTGGTTGAACTTTACAAAGGTGGCATAATCCCGCAGGCGGAACAATCTCTTCAATCGGCGCTCATCAGTTATCGGGTGAACAAGGTTGATTTTCTTACGTTGCTCGATAGCAGGATGAACCTTTTCAACTATGAGAAAGAGCTTTTTGAGTCGCAGGCTGAGTATATGATGAAGCTTGCTCAACTGGAAGCAGCAATCGGAACCGATCCTCTATCGGCGCCTTTCGCTACGGACAATAGAAGCATTCCGCCTCATTTCAATTAACGATAGCAACGTACACTCCCCTGGCTATGAAAAAGAATATTGCAATTCCTCTGGTGGTTATCATTCTCGCTCTTGTTGCGGGAGGTGGCTGGTTTTTATGGCAGAACAAACAAACCGGCAGGGCATCTGCAGAAATTGCGGTCAAGGGAAAACAGCTCTATACCTGCTCTATGCATCCTTTCATCATTAAGGAAAAGCCTGGGCTATGTCCGATATGCGGTATGGAACTGATCAAGAAAATCGATGATGCTTCAAGCGGTATTGCTCAGACTGCGGCTCAGAAACAGCAGGGCGAAATGCTAGGGCACGTTACGCTGTCACAGACTCAACGAGTCATGGCTAATGTGGCTACAGTGGAAGCAAAAGAAGCAACTTTGAATAAGGAAATCAATGCTGTTGGTATCGTGCAGTACGATCAGTCGCGACAGTCTAAAGTTACGGCATGGATTGCCGGTCGGCTGGAGGGACTGAATGTTAACAGTGTTGGTGCCGTTGTAAGCAAAGAAAAGCCTGTTGCGGAGATTTACTCTCCTGATCTTGTTGCGACACAACAGGAGTACCTGCTTGCCATCAAAAGCCGTGAACAGCTTAAGAATTCGCCGATCGCTTCCATCGCCCAGAATGGAGAGGGGCTGGTTGCGTCGGCGAAACAGCGATTGATTCTTTTCGGGGTCAAGGAGCGGCAAATTGCTGAACTGGAAAAAAGCGGCAAGCCGAATATAAGAGTCTCTATTTATACTCCTTTGTCTGGGGTTGTTATCGAAAAGATGGTACAGCAGGGTCAGTATGTCAACGTGGGAGATGTATTGTTCAACATTGCTGATCTTTCGCACGTATGGGTTGAGGTTGAGGTTTATGAAAATGAAGTCTCCGGTATTCACGTGGGTCAGCAGGTGGAAATTCGGTCACAGTCTTCCCCGGACAAGCCGAGCACTGGACGGATCGCATTTATTTATCCGTTTCTTGATCCCAAAACGAGGACTGTAAAAGCAAGGGTTGAGATGGCTAATCCTGGTATGAAGCTGAAGCCTGAAATGTTTGTTAATGCCATTATCAAGGTGCCGCTCTCCCCTACTATTGTTATTCCTGCTACTGCCGTCATGAATACGGGCAAACGGCAGGTTGTATGGGTTGAAAGTTCTCCGGGAATGTTTGAGCCTCGAAGTGTGCAGATTGGACAGCAGACAGAGGAGAATGTCCAGATTTTGTCGGGGCTGCAGTCGGGAGAAAAGGTGGTTGTATCGGGCGGATACCTTATTGACTCTGAATCCCAATTGAAATGATAGAAAAGATCATAGAGTATTCGGCCAGAAACAGGGTTATTGTGCTGATGTTTTTTGCCCTTGTTATTGCGTGGGGTGGATGGTCGGTCTATAACACTCCTGTGGATGCGATTCCTGATCTGTCGGACAATCAGGTGATCGTTTTCACTGATTATCCGGGCCGGTCGCCGCAGGTGGTGGAAGATCAGGTTACGTACCCTCTCGCGGTTAACCTGCAGGGGTTGCCTCAGGTTCGTGCCGTGCGTGCTTCGAGTGCTTTTGGCTTTTCGATGATCTATGTGATTTTCGAGGATAAGGCTGATATCTACTGGGCGAGAACACGGGTGCTTGAGCGGTTGAACTATGCGGCTTCGCTGTTGCCTTCGGGGGTGGTTCCAACGCTTGGGCCTGACGGTACGGGAGTGGGGCATGTGTTCTGGTACACTATTGAGGGAAAGGGGTACGACCTGGAGCAGCTCAGAACCTTGCAGGACTGGTTTGTGCGATACCAGCTCAACACGGTGCAGGGAGTTGCGGAAGTGGCTTCAATCGGCGGATTTGTGAGGGAGTATCAGATTGATCTGGACCCGAACAAGCTGTTTGCCTACAACATAAAGGTGAGTAAAGTCATGGATGCTGTGAAGGCTTCGAACAAAGATGTGGGGGGACGACTGATAGAACAGGCTGATGCTGAGTATCTGATCCGTGGAAGTGGATACGTAAAATCGAAAGCTGATCTGGAAAACATTGTTGTGGGTGCCGATATGCGCGGAACTCCTGTTTACCTGAAAAATCTTGGTACCGTACAGATTGGCGGAGCCATCCGGCGAGGCCTGCTTGAAATGAATGGTGAGGGGGAACGGGTTGGAGGCATTGTGGTGATGCGATATGGGGAAAATGCTAAAGAGGTCATTGATCGGGTAAAAACAAAAATAACCGAACTTGAAAAGGGGTTACCTCCAGGGGTAAAAATCAAGGTTGCCTATGATCGATCCGACTTGATCAGCCGGGCGGTGGATACCTTGAAGGAAAACCTGATTGAGGAGTCAATCGTGGTTTCTCTGGTGATTCTTATTTTTTTGCTCCACTTTCCAAGTGCTCTGGTCATTGTGATGACGTTGCCGATTTCTGTGTTGATTGCGTTTATCACAATGAAACTTATGGGGGTTACCTCCAATATCATGTCGCTTGGTGGTATTGCCATTGCTATTGGTGTGCTTGTGGACGCGGGGGTTATTATGGTGGAGAACAGCTACCGGCACCTTTCGGAGATGACGCCTGAAGAGCGTGCTTCAAAGCGGCTGGAGGTGATTATTACATCCGCCAAGCAGGTTGGACGGGCGATATTTTTCTCTCTTGCAATTATTGTGCTCTCTTTTGTGCCGGTTTTCATGCTGGAGGGACAGGAGGGTAAATTGTTTCACCCGCTGGCGTTTACCAAAACATTTTCGATGATGGGGTCGGCTATTATTGCCATAACGCTGGTACCGGTGCTGATGTACTTTTTTATGCGTGGCAAGATGCCTCCGGAAAGCTCCAATCCGGTATCGACTTTTTTTATCAAGCTGTATTCGCCGGTTATCCGCTGGGTGCTGAAATGGAAGAAGACTACGATTGCGCTTAACCTGATTGCCCTTGCTATTGCGGTGCCGTTATTCATGAATCTTGGGTCGGAGTTTATGCCGCCTCTGGACGAGGGGTCGCTGCTCTATATGCCGGTCACCCTGCCGAACGTATCGATCACGGAGGCGAAGCGGATTATCCAGGTGCAGGACACCATCATCAAGAGTGTGCCTGAGGTTGAACATGTGCTCGGCAAAGTGGGACGAGCGGAGACTTCTACTGACCCGGCTCCGGTCTCCATGTTTGAAAGTATTATTATCCTTAAGCCAAAAGCGGAGTGGCGTAAGGGAATGACGAAGGCTGATATTGTTGCTGAGCTGGATTCAAAGCTGCAGCAGATAGGGGTACGCAACGGTTGGACGCAGCCGATCATCAATCGGATCAACATGCTTTCCACCGGTGTGCGTACTGATCTTGGTGTGAAGATTTTCGGTAACGACCTGAATGTGCTCAAGGATCTTGCCATACAGGCGGAAACAATTTTAAAACCGATCAAGGGGGCTGCGGATGTTGTTGCTGAAAGGGTTACTGGCGGAAACTACCTTGATATCGATATTGATCGGCAGGCTGCTGCCCGATACGGAGTCAATGTGGGAGACATTCAGGATGTGATTGAGACTGCGCTGGGTGGTGAAATGCTTTCCACCACCGTTGAAGGTCGCAACCGTTTTCCGATACGCATTCGTTACCTGCGCGACTACCGTGACAACATTGACTCAATCCGGCGTATTCTGGTGGGCGGTATGGAGGGCAGCCAGATTCCCCTGTCGCTGTTGACAACACTGAAAATATCAACCGGTGCTCCAGAAATCAACAGTGAGGGTGGACTGCTGCGATCGCTGGTTTATCTTAACGTCCGTGGTCGGGATATGGGAAGCTTTGTGACCGAAGCCAAACAGGTGCTGGAACAAAAGCTCAAACTGCCTCCGGGGTATTATGTTGCCTGGTCGGGGCAGTGGGAAAACCAGATTCGTGCTAAGGCACGTCTTCAGGTGCTGATACCGCTGGGTATGGTCATTATATTCATCCTGCTCTTTTTTACCTTTCATTCGGCTTTGGAGGCTTCCATGGTTATGCTCTCGGTGCCTTTCGCTCTCATTGGGGGAGTCTATCTGGTTTCGGCTTTAGGGTACAACCTTTCTGTTGCTGTATGGGTCGGGTTTATTGCTCTCTATGGAATTGCTGTGGAAACCGGGGTTGTGATGGTGATTTACCTGCACGAGGCGCTGGACAAGAAACTGATCAATGGGCCATGCACTGAACAGGATATCTATGATGCGGCATTTGAAGGAGCCGTGCTCCGCCTGCGTCCTAAACTGATGACCGTTTCAGTTGCCCTTCTGGGTCTTATTCCGATTATG
>Ga0194037_1003190_pt1 | contig 10326 bp, 10 predicted proteins | sample JunL306m_MetaG_FD_148653 | JGI IMG/M metagenome (GOLD analysis project Ga0194037, IMG submission 148653) | Anoxic zone freshwater microbial communities from boreal shield lake in IISD Experimental Lakes Area, Ontario, Canada - Jun2016-L304-6m | ecosystem: Environmental > Aquatic > Freshwater >...
GCATGGTGAACTTTTAAATATTCACACACCACTTCTTCACCAAAAGCCCCAGTTAATTGATTATTTCTTCTTTGCATAGTTGGGAACGATAAATTCCAACTGCCTCTGGCATAGTTCCGAAGCTTTTACTTGTGAATAAGCGCCGCCACATTTGAAAAGGATTGGCGGTGTTGGTTACACGGCCCGTACTCACTAAGCGCTTTCGTGTGTGCGGCAGTGATATAGCCCTTGTGTCCGGCAAAACCATAGTGTGGGAACTCTGTATCTAATTCACGCATGATTCGATCACGTGTCACTTTGGCAATAATTGAAGCTGCACTAATGCTCACAACGACTTGATCACCTTTCCATACGGCTAAATTTGGAAAACCCAAACCTTCAATTGCATAGCCATCGGTTAAAACATATGCCGGGGTAACATCTAAACCATTTACGGCTCGGCGCATTCCATCCAGATTTGCTGCGTGAACACCGCGTGCATCGACTTCGGCTGCAGGAACTATTACAACACTAATACTAGTTGCTACTTGTTGGATAGTTTCAAATATTTCTTCACGGCTTTTTTCGCTGAGTTCTTTTGAATCTCGCACTGCAGCAAGTTGCGGCGTAAAAGGATCATGTAAAACAACACTGGCTATAACTAAGGGACCAGCACATGCACCACGACCAGCTTCATCAACGCCAGCAATTGGTGAGATTCCTGCATTAATGAGCAGTTGCTCGATAACCTTCATGGAAAACTATTTTAAAACGTTGATTTTCGGAACGTACGTAATGTGCTTGTAAGGCCAGATGACTGCAACCACTCGCCCAGTTACTCTAGATAGCGGAACAAAGCCTTTATTAATATCATCACGGTGATATCTAGAATCTGCACTTGCTCCACGGTGATCGCCCATTACCCAGATTTTTCCTTTGGGAACAGTTACATCAAAAGTGATATCACTCGGCTTATTCCCGGCGAAAATATATGGCTCAGTTGTTGGTTTGCCATTAACGGTTATTAAGCCCTCTTTAGTGCAGCAAACAACGTGATCTCCACCAACACCAATGACACGCTTTACTAAATATTGCTTAGCTGGGTTTGGCAAAACTCCTACGGCAACTAAACCGGTTTTTAGCTTTGAAATGTACTTATTCGCTGAGGTATCAGTTATTACAGGCAACCAATTATTGGGATCACGGAAAACCACGATGTCGCCACGATTAATGCTGCGTGAAAGAAAAGGAACTTTATTAACGGCTACACGGTCTTTAACCTGTAACGTGTTTTCCATTGAACCCGAAGGAATATAGAAAAACTGAACTAAGAAAGTTTTTATGAGTAGCGAAACAACAAGTGCTACGACAACAAGAAGTGGGAGCTCCCGCAGGAGCGAGCCCTTACGACGCATGAGTGCTGTTATTCGGCTGCAGGTGTTTGTGCTTCAGGCTCAACATCTGTTGTCGCCTCTACTGCTGGAACCTCGGATACAGCAACTTCGGCAACTGCTTCGGCTACTGGCGCCTCAACAACTGCTTCTACTACTGGTGCGGCTACAACTACTGGTTCAGGAGTAGAAAGAATTCCATCACCGTAACCTTCAACGCCATCGCGCTTTTCGCGAATCTTTGCAGCCTTACCGCGTAGATCGCGTAGGTAGTAAAGCTTGGCGCGACGAACTTCGCCCTTCTTTACTAATTCAATCTTTTCAATAACTGGTGTGTGTACTGGGAATGTACGTTCTACTCCAACACCGTAAGAAACTTTACGGATAGTGAAAGTCTCGCGAACGCCATCGCCTTGACGGCGGATAACGATTCCCTGGAAAGTCTGAAGACGGCTCTTGCTACCTTCGATAACACGAACATGAATCTTGAGCTCATCACCAGCACGAAATTGTGGGATGTCTTTGCGCAGCGATGCTGCATCTACGGCGTCAAGAATGTTCATGGATTTCGTCCTTTGTATCAATTCGTATGAAGCACCGGCTGTGGCAGGTGCAGACTGCGTATCTTGCCACAGAAGGGGCCTTGAGCGTAAATCGGCCAGGTTAGGCTGGAATCTCCCGCATGAGTTGGCCGTGCAGGCTGCGTCCGCCAGCCACTGTCAGATCCATCCCCCGCCATGAATGTGTTGTCACGATTGCTCCAGCTTCTGTAGCAATCAACTGTGCCGCGGCTAAATCCCACTCCTTCAATCCAGTTTCTACATATCCATCAACCATGCCAGTAGCCACGCAACAAATATCTACTGCAGCTGATCCAATCCGGCGAAGATCGCGAATCTTTGGAAGCAGGTGATTGATGTAATCAAGTTGATTCACTCGATCTCGTACATCATAAGCAAATCCAGTTGAAATTAAGGCGCGATTTAATTCGATGGGTTCATTGCATGCAATTGAAACGCCATTTAAAAAAGCCCCACCCCCACGTGTTGCAAACCACGTCGAATCGATCGTTGGTGCATGAACAACGCCAGCAACGGCACCTTCTGCATCTTTGACCGCAATGCTGATATTCCAGGCAGGAAGCCCATAAAAATAATTTACAGTTCCATCAACTGGATCTATCACCCATGTGTAGCCCGACTTAGATGTGCGGTCGGCACCTTCCTCGCCAATAATTCCATCATCGGGACGCGCAGCAAGAATGGCATTAACAATAAGTTTTTCACTTGCGATATCCATTTGTGTTGCAATATCGATGGCCGTGGATTTATACGTTAAATCCCACGACGCTGGGCGATCAAGAAGTAAATGGCCCGCCTTTTCGGCAATGTTGCGCGCTAACCCTAAGAGTTCATCATTAATGCTCACCTGGCTATCTTAGCCCTGACCTAGACTGAGCGACATGTTCTCGGCATATACAACCTTGTTTCGTACTCCGGGGGCGATGAAGTTTTCTATCCCCGCACTCATTGGTCGCATGCCAATTTCAATGGACTCACTGGCTCTAATTTTTATCGTTGTATCAGTGCGCAATTCATATGCTTTAGCTGGTGCACTCAGCGCGGTTGCATCAATTGTAATTTCACTATCAACGCCTTACTGGTCCAGAGTTTCAGATCGCATCGGCCAGAGCAAAATGTTGCTCCGAGTAGTTCCTCTTAAGCTGGCTGGGCTCACTATTTTCATTATTCTTGTGATTAACAAAGCACCGGTGTGGACCTGGTTTGTTTCAATTATTCTTGCTGAACTCTCCTCAATTAATACCGGCGGATTAGTTCGTCGTCGGTGGCTACATGTTCTGAGTCCAGATAAATCTACAACGGCTGAAGATGAGCAGGACAAGCATCTAGTAAATACGGCTTACTCTTATGAAGCACTAATGGATGAAGTCGTATTTATCATTGGACCAATCACTGCCACGGCTTGTGCCACCTCAATCGCACCAGCTGCCGGATTAATTGCGGGAATGATCTTTTTGGCCATTGGCATGCCACTCTTTGCAATGCAAAAAGCCACGGAACCACCACCGTCCCCAGTGCGCACTAAAGATCCACATCCACCTGTCATTGGTTTGCCTATCGTGCGTGCCATTGCTTTGGCCACAACTTTTACTGGTGGCTTCTTTGGTGCAATTGCAATCGTGGTAGTTGGTTTTTCCCAAAGCCAAGGGCACAGAGCGCAATCTGGTTTATTGCTAGCGGTCTGGGCATCTGGAAGTGCAATAATGGCGGTAATCAATGGCTTGATTAAATGGAAAATAAGTACCGCATCACGCTTTCTTATGTTCTTAATCTCGCTCACACTTCTTTCCATTCCATTTATATTTGTACATTCACTTCTTTGGCTAGGGATCGCATTATTCTTCAATGGCTTTGCGATAGCCCCACTGATCGTCAATGCCTACAGCGTTGTCCAAGATGCAGTGCCCAGCGAACAGATCACTGAATCTTTTACTTGGGTCGTTGCGGGCATGCCATTTGGTGGTGCAGTTTCTAGCGCGTTGGCCGGCTGGGTGATTGATAACTATGGGGCACGCACTGCATTTTGGGTGCCCTTGGGATTTATGTGCGCGGCTCTACTTGCAACACTGCCCTTCTTTGGCATTTATAAGGGGCTCATCCATTACTCTCTGAACCGTGACTGAGCTTCGACTAAACGGCAAGAGCGATGACGGCACCCACTTGTCTTTACATGACAATGACGGCAACGAATTCACGGTTCGAATCAGCGACACCTTGCGCGCCACTGTTAATCAACCTCGATTAAGTGCCGTGCCAGAACAAGAATCAGAAACAATTTCAATTAAGGAAATTCAACGTCGCTTACGTGCCGGTGAACTTGCCGAAGAACTAGCGCGTGAAAATAATATTTCAATTGAAAAAGTTGAACGCTTTTCAGGTCCAATTTTACAAGAGCGCATCTACATCATTGATCAAGCTCAACAAGTTTCAGTTCGCAAAGAAGGCGGTCGTGATCCAGTTAATTTGCTAGGCGTTGTAATCTCACGCCTAGCGCCACGCAATATCGATTCATCCGATCTTTCTTGGAATACATGGCGTCTTGAAGATGGAACGTGGACTGTTGAACTTCACTATCCAAATTCAAATGGCGTTGGAATTGCACAGTGGAACTTCGATGTTACGCGCCGCACGCTTACTTCTACCGATGAAAATGCGCGATGGATGATGGGCGATGAACCACCAGCGCGCCAGATGCCTACTCCCGGACTTGTTTATTCAGATGGAAATCACCCATCCCTTCGTGATGAATCTGCACCTATGCCCGAAGTTCCACGTTTAGCAGTGATTCGTGAAGTTCCAGATGATGAGGCTGCACGTGATGGTGTTGTCGCACGTGCAAAAGTTCCAAGTTGGGATGAAATTATGTTTGGCATTAAGCCAACGGAAGATCAGTAATTAACTTAACGTTGTTGTAAGCAAGCCAACGTTCGATTCAATTTCGCTATCTGCACCATGATGACCAACCATTGCGCCTTCTTTTTCGGCGCGTTCTGGATCTAATAAAACAACTCCATTTTGTGCAATTGCAATTACTTCCCCCATACGATCTTTGGAGTCAGCGGTTACATCACTTCCAAAAAGATTGCTAGCGAGGGCTTTTTCGCGTGTCATTACGATGGCGCTTTCTTTAAGAAATTCCTGCCATTTACTTGCCACTTCGCTACGTGCGCTTTGGCTATCTAACTCGTGCAATAAATACAGATGACGGGCGCGTGGTTCCCCACCAATAACAGCAACACCATCTAGAAGTGGATTGTTTTGACCTATGACTATTTTTTCTTCCACGTTAATCATGCCGTGATCAGAAGTTAACCAAATTCGCGTGCCCTGTGGCATTTCTTTCATTAATTGGGCAAACATTTGATCAATCATCGTTAAGGCAGCTAACCATTTATCGCTACCTACGCCATCGCTATGTCCAGCAGAATCTAAATCATTGACATAAAGATAAACAAACGATGGTGATTTTTGAAGTGCGGCTTTAGTTTCAGCAATTAAATCGGTGGCAACATTTGCACCTTTGTAATGCGCACCACGAAAAACCGCGCGAGTAAAACCCGAATTTTCATAGCGCTTAGCGGCAACATGCGTGACGTTGATGTTTTGCTCAACCGCACGTTCAAATAAAGTTGGTACCTGTTGCCAGTTCATTGGATCCACACGTTCATCCCACTTGAGCGCATTAAGAATTCGTCCCCCGCTGCGCGGCACTTGCACGGTATAGCCCAACATTCCATGAACTCCAGGCAATGTACCGGTAGTTAATGTAGCTAAAGATGTAGCCGTGGTTGACGGGAACGATGTTCGTACCGTTCCAAAATTTGTGAGTTTAGAGATTGCTGGCATTGCATCGGAATATTTTTCAAAAACATTGGCACCAAAACCATCGATGAGAAACAGCAGCTCTCGGCCAAAGGGTGAGGCTCCAATAGCTAATGAATCCTGCGCAGTAGTTAAACCCAACGATGAAAAGATTGATGGAGTTATCTGCGATAAATGCACGTGCTTATCTTGCCACTTTCATCGGCTAAGGTTGACCCATGAGCAGTGCAATTAAGTACTCGGCCGAGGTCTCTGCAGCTTTGGCTGCCGGGAAGCCCATCGTTGCTCTTGAATCAACGATTATTAGTCATGGTTTGCCACGGCCTTCTAACTTAGAAGTAGCACGTGAGTGCGAAAGCATCATCCGAAATCTTGGCGCAGTTCCGGCCACCATTGCCTTATTAGATGGCGTGGTTCATATTGGCCTTGAAGCACATGAACTCGATGCAATTGCTAATCGTGATGATATTTCCAAAGCATCCAGCCGAGATTTAGCAATTATTGTGGCTCAAGGAAAGAGTGCAGCAACAACGGTTGCGGCAACGGCGCATATTGCTGCAATCGCAGGAATTAAAGTTTTCGCAACAGGTGGCTTAGGCGGAGTGCACCGCGGAGCAAATGAATCATTTGATGAATCTGCCGATTTAACTGCCCTCTCCCAATTAGATATGACCGTTGTTTGCGCGGGAGTGAAATCTATTTTGGATGTTCACGCAACGCTAGAGCGACTTGAAACCCTAGCAATTGGCATCGTTGGCTATAAGACCAATCGTTTTCCAGGTTTTTACCTCACTGATTCAGGGTATGAGATTGAGCACCGCGTTGATTCAGCGGCCGAGATCGCGACAATCATCAAAGCTCGAACCGCCGTTGCGACTTCTAACCATGCATTGATTGTTACCAATCCAGTGGCGAAAGAGATGCTCAAATCACGTCACGATGAAATCTTGGCAACTGGGTTGGCAAATGCTGCACGCGATGGAATCGATGGCAAGTACGTAACGCCATATTTACTGGAACATTTTCACACCGCAAGTAATGGTGAGTCTTTGGCTATTAATACTGAAATTATTAAATCTAACTGTGCTCTAGCTGCAGAAATAGCGATGGCGCTGAAATGACCAAAATTCTATGTATTGGTGATCTTGCTCTTGACGTAATTGCGCAGTTGAAAGAACACATTAATTACGGAAATGACACGGCTAGCAAGATTTCTACACATCCAGGTGGGCAAGCCGCCAACGTTGCAACATGGATAACCCGCACATTTTCAAAAGCTCAACTTGTTGCCCGAGTCGGGAATGACCCCGTTGGTTTTGCTTTGATTTCAGATTTAGATAAGTACGGCGTTGAACACTCAAATCTGATGCATTCTGGAAGACCAACCGGTGTAGTGGTTATTTTGGTGGATTCCAATGGTGAGCGCACAATGTTCCCCGACAACGGCGCTAACGCTGACTTAGAGATGAGCGATCTGCCTCCGTTGGATGGATTTAGTGGTGCGTATGTGAGTGGTTATGCCCTTCTTGATTTTAGAAGTCGTGACGCAGTACTTGCAATGATTAAAAAGATTAAAAGCGCTGGGATTCCAATATTTTTTGACCCGACTACAACTGGTGCGATGAAGATTGTTTCTCGCGAAGAAGTCTTATCGTGGGTTGAATTAATGGATGGAATTCTCTTGAACTCTGAAGAAGCGCGCTACTTAGGTGGATCTGATGATTTAGAAGTCGCCGAAGAGAATCTCAATAAACACACTCCACTTGTTGTGATCAAACTTGGTTCACGTGGTGCCACTGCGGTTCATCAAGGAAAATTCGTAAAGGTCCCAGCAATCACAACCAATGTTGTTGATACAACAGGTGCCGGTGATTCCTTTGCCGCGGCATTTATTCCAAAGTGGCTTGAAACACAAGATCTCGAGCAAGCTTTATCTGCAGGAACGGCACTTGCCGCAAAGTGTGTATCTAGTGTTGGGGCGCGCCCTCCCCTGAATTAATCCACTCTCTTGGCACAATGCTCCCCATGGCAACTGCGAAGAGTCCCGCTAAAACTGCGGCAAAAGGAAAGAAACCTGTCGGTCCAAAGCCTGGAGAATTTCCAGGAAAGATCGTTGACATTGATGTATCAAAAGAAGTTTCTGAATCTTTTCTTGAATATGCATACTCTGTTATTTATTCACGTGCGCTACCTGATGCACGCGATGGTTTAAAACCTGTACACCGCCGCATCTTGCATCAGATGGCCGATATGGGTCTTCGCCCAGAACGTGGCCATGTAAAGAGTGCACGTGTAGTTGGTGAAGTGATGGGTAAATTGCACCCTCACGGTGACGGCGCAATTTATGATGCGCTCGTTCGCATGGCGCAATCATTTTCAATGCGTCTGCCACTCATTGATGGTCACGGAAACTTTGGTTCACTCGATGCAGGTCCTGCAGCGATGCGCTATACCGAAGCGCGACTTGCAACCGCTGCAATGGCCATGGTTGCCGAAGCCGATGAAAACACGGTTGATTTTGGTCCTAACTATGACGGACAACTAGCTGAACCGCTTGTACTTCCTGCGGCTTATCCCAACTTGCTAGTTAACGGCGGCTCAGGAATTGCCGTTGGTATGGCTACTAACATGGCCCCGCATAATTTAAGCGAAGTAATTGCAGCAACTAAATTCTTAATTGAAAACCCAACGGCAACAGTGAAGCAATTAATGAAATTTGTACCAGGTCCCGATTTTCCAACTGGTGGAGAAATTGTTGGTCTGGAAGGCGTGCGCGAGGCGTATGCCACCGGTAAAGGTTCTTTCAAAGTTCGTGCAACGGTTGAGATTGAAAAAGTCTCTTCCCGAAAAATGGGAATCGTAATTAAGGAACTTCCATTTACTATCGGACCTGAAAAAGTCGTAGAGCGAATTGCCGCGCTCGTTAAAGCCAAGAAAATTCAAGGCATCAGCGACATTATCGATTTAACTGATGGTCAGACCGGCACCAATGTGGTTATTGAAATCAAGAATGGTTTTGAACCCGAGACCGTGCTTGAGCAGTTATATTCACTTACCCCAATGGAAGATGCTTTCTCCATTAACGCTGTGGCCCTTGTAAAAGGTAAGCCACAGACGCTGGGCATCAAAGAACTATTAAAAGTCTTCATCGAACACCGCATTGAAGTTGTCCGCCGACGAAGCGAGTTCCGTAAAGCTAAAGCTGAAGGACGTTTAACGCTGGTCGATGGTTTACTTAAAGCAATCATCGATATCGATAAAGTAATTAAGATTATCCGTGCCAGTGATGACGCTGCACAAGCTAAAGAGAAATTGATCAAAGACTTTAAACTCAATGACGAACAGGCCACCTATATCTTGGATATGCCACTTCGTCGTTTAACCAAGATGAGCAAGTTAGAACTTGAAACCGAGCAAAAAGAACTCAAAACAACAATCGCCGAACTCACAAAGCTGCTCAAGAGTGAAGATGCGATTAAAACTCAAGTTTCTGATGAATTAACTGCCGTAAGTAAGTCATTTGCTACTCCTCGCAAAACGAGAATTGGCGCTGCTTAAGCCTTAACCGTTAAACTACGGCGTGATTTCAACTCAAGCGCTAGAACTACGAGCAGGTGCTCGCCTGCTCGTCAAAGGCGTAACGGTACGTATTAATAGCGGCGACCGTATCGGTTTTGTTGGACGAAATGGTGCAGGAAAATCAACACTTGCAAAAGTTCTAGCTGGTGAAACTATGCCGGCCGGTGGTGCGGTAAATCGCACAGGAAAAATCGGTTACTTGCCGCAAGATCCTCGTACAGGTGATGAACCGGGCACAGTAATTGAGCGAATTTTATCTGCACGTGATTTAGATCAGATTACGCATCGCATGCGCGCAGTTGAAGAAGAGATGGCAACTGCTCAAGATGAAGCTCTAGAAAAAGCAATGGAGCGATACACCCGCGTTGAACATGAGTTCAGTGCTGCCGGTGGTTATGCCGCAACAGCTGAAGCCGAAGCGATTGCGACATCCCTTGGCGTTACCGAAGCCGTCTTTGGTCACGAACTTTCTACTCTTTCTGGTGGTCAACGTCGACGCATTGAATTAGCCCGCATCCTTTTTAGTGGCGCAGAAACACTTTTACTTGATGAGCCGACTAACCACTTAGATGCGGACTCAATCATGTGGCTGCGCGAATTTTTGGCCAAATACTCCGGTGGCTTAGTCATTATTTCCCACGATGTGAACTTGATTGAAACTGTGGTAAATAAAGTCTTTTACTTAGATGCCAACCGTAACGTTATCGATGTTTATAACTTAGGTTGGAAAGCTTATTTATTGCAGCGCGAACAAGATGAACACCGTCGTAAGAAAGAACGCGCAAATGCTGAAAAGCGTGCCGAGATTCTGCAAAAGCAGGGTGAGAAAATGCGTGCTAAAGCTTCTAAGGCAACGGCGGCTCAAGGTATGTTGCGCCGTGCTGAAAAGCTGCGCAGTGGTTTGGAAGATGTTCGCGTCAGTGACAAAGTTGCTCGACTTCGCTTTCCTACGCCAGCTCCTTGCGGCAAAACTC
>Ga0194037_1003191_pt1 | contig 10323 bp, 11 predicted proteins | sample JunL306m_MetaG_FD_148653 | JGI IMG/M metagenome (GOLD analysis project Ga0194037, IMG submission 148653) | Anoxic zone freshwater microbial communities from boreal shield lake in IISD Experimental Lakes Area, Ontario, Canada - Jun2016-L304-6m | ecosystem: Environmental > Aquatic > Freshwater >...
CTATAGATATTCATAGAGATATTACTGAATTTCAGCCCTTTAAAATTTATTTTAGAGATAAAAATTACATTACTCAAGACTATTCACTTAAGAGGATAGTTTTTAGTTTAAAAGGAAAAGTTGTATTTGAAAAGTACGCTATTGCCAATGAAATTGATTTATTTACAGGTTTAGGGAGTGGTAATTATAAAATGGATTTTTTTGTTGATGGTAATTTTATTAAAAGTCAAGAATTAGTAGTCTCACCTCCTTTATTTAAAAATCCAGCCTTTTATTTATTTGTGGGTTTTATAACTACACTTTTATTATTACTGATTTTTAAAAATATATATGATAGAAATAAGTATGGAAAACAATTATTTCAAAATAGGCAAAGATTATTGCAACTTAATTTTAATCCTCATTTCATTTATAATACGTTGAATTTAATATATTCTAAAATTTTAGAAAATGAAAGAGAAGATGCCGCTAAAACTTTGATGGATTTTTCAAACTTTCATAGAATTTTCTTGGAGAGGTCTGTTAAGAAACAAGTAAGTGTAAAAGAAGAGTTGGATTTTATTGGATTATACATTTCAATTGAAATGAATCGGTTTAGCCATGATAAATCTTTTAAGTATGAATTGTTTAATCATAATGATATTAATATTGATACTTACTTCTTACCTCCAAACATTATGCAGCCCTTAGTTGAAAATGCCTTAAAACATGGTGTATTAAATTATAATGGTAATGAGGTAAATAGGTTAATTATTGATATCAATTCTATTGGTGAAAAACTGATAATTGGTGTTGAAAACCCAATAACTAATACAGTAAATATAATTACCACTTCTAATGCCGGAATCGGTTTGTCAATAGTTAAAGAGCGTATAACATTATATAATAAAGAAACAAAAAGCAAAATATCACTACAATTGAATTTACAACCGAAGTATATTTTAAATGGCTTTCGTCTTGAAATCTCTTTATAAAGATTAGTAAAAACCTTTTAATAAATAAAAGTGTCGTTTATTAAATAAGTTTATTTATTCTTTATAAAAGCATTTTCTTTTACTCAAAATTACAGACTTCTTTTATAATGGGGTGGTAGAGGTTATTTCGGGGGGCAGAACTCATTACCCCCTATTATTTTACTAAACAACAATACAAATATGAAAAAGGCCACATTATTATTTATTCTAAGTATTCTCATTGTTGGATTTAGCATTACGGGATGCCAAAAAACAGTTGATACTTCTGCTGCGGATATAACTGCATTAAAAGAAGCTGTGAATGCCCTTCAAAAGCGGTCTGACTCATTAGCAGCAGCTTTAACTAATACGAATAATAATTTGAGTGCCTTATCTAAATCAATAGACTCTGTAAAAACTCAATTGGCTGGAATAATTGTTCAAATAAATCAATTAACAGCTACCTTAAATACAGTTGGAGCAAATATTACTTCAATAAATGCTCAAATTGCTACTTTAAATCAACAATATGCTGATTTGTTGGCGAGACTTAATGCCATTCAAAGTCAATTAAATGGTATACCTACGGTTGTAATTGGAACGCAAACATGGACTCAAAAGAACTTGGATATTTCATTATTCCGAAATGGTGATTTAATTCCTCTAATTACTGACCCTAAAGTATGGGATACACTAACCACTCCCGGATGGTGTATGTATAATGATGACCCAGCGCTTGATTTAACTTACGGTAAAATTTATAATTGGGCTGCAGTTAATGACCCAAGAGGAATTGCACCTTTGGGTTTTCATATACCAACTGATGCAGAATGGAATACATTAGCAACATATTTAGGTGGAGCTAATGTTGCAGGTGGACAGTTAAAGGAGATTGGAACAATTCATTGGAATTCTCCAAATACAGGAGCCACAAATACGACTAATTTTAATGCATTACCAGCAGGTTCAAGAAGCACTGCTGGACCGTATAATAGCTTGGGAATAATCACCGCATGGTGGGCTATTCCTGCTAATAATTCACAAATTTCAGCATGGGAAATTTGGTATAATGGGAATAGTCTTATACATGATACTGCTCCGAATTCTCCCATTTATAAAGGTGGATGGTCGGTAAGATGTGTTAAAGATTAATTTAATAGAATCACATACATGAAAGGAATATTAATAACAATTAGTTTATTTTTTGTTGCATTAGTAGGTTTTTCTCAAGATCCACCACATACTGATGAACAATTACGATACGGTAGTAAGCCTAAAACTTCTAATAAGCCTAAGGCTAAGAGCGATGAATCTTCTCAAATAATATCCTATTGTGCTTATGATTCGTTTGGAAGTAAATATGAATTAAATCTAAAACAGGGTGCAAGTACATTAACCTATAAAAAATATACAGAGAATGGAGTTTTGATAAAAACATTATTCGGTACTTGGGATATGCGTGATGAAGGTGTTTATGGTCAAGGATATAAAGTTGTTGCGAACATAAATGGTAATACTGTAAAATGGCTTGTGATACATAATAGTAATGGGGAAGCACAAGAATTACGAGACGAGAGTGCTGGAAGGCTATGGAGTCTTTGCAGTTCAAATAAAAATTAAAAAATATATTATGAAACCATTATTTTTATTTCTAATCTGTTTTAGTTTTTATTTATGCTCTTGGGGGCAATCAAGTATAGTTGACTATTTGGAAGGAAGGAAGTTTAAGAATTATAATACAGGATTGGTATTTCAATATGGTTATATATCATCCCTTAATACTATTGGAATAACTATCACAAACAAGTTTGGCAACAAGTTCTATTTTATGAATTGTTCTAAAGAAGTTGAAGATGATGAATCCTTAGTTATTTTTACTCAATGCTTTAATCCTGATGATGGAAATGGGATTGGTAAAGTTTATGCGTATCGCACAAAAATTATTGTTATTGCAGATGATGGAAAGATGGAGTATACTTTGATAAAAGAAAATTAGAGAAAAAGTAAATCTCCATTTTAATTTAATTAACCTCTTATAATATTTTCAACAATTAAATGATAGTTCCATTTTTGTAATAAAGGGATATCCCAACTTAAAAACTATCTACCTTAACCCCTCTGTATTTGAGTAAGCCAATTTTGCAATTTTAGTAATCGTATTTACATTAAGTCCCACAAGTTTAGCCACTTCGTTTTTTTTATACCCTTTTTTCAGATAATCCAACGCTTTCTTATTATTGGGTTTTGATAAAAATTGAAGTGTATCCTCTGTTGAACCAGCTTTTCTCCCCAAATACACCCCTTTTAGTTTGGCAATCTTAATACCTTCCAATTGACGCTCTTTAATTTGGCTTCTTTCCATTTCTCCAACTACACCAAGAATTGAAATAATCATTTTACTTATAGGATTTTCTTGACCTTCAGGTTGTAAGGTTCTTAAACCTTGTGAAACAAAATGAATACAAATCCCCTTTTGATTAAAAAAATGTATTGTGTTTAGAATATCTCTTACATCTCTGCCAAGCCGGTCAATCTGCCAGACATACAAGTCATGCAAAACTTCCTTATTGATTAAGTTTAGTACTTCTTTGCCTCCGTTTCTTTCAAAGAAAGGTAAAGCACCACTACATTTATCTTCTATTATGAATTGATAATCTTCTTCATTGACCTTTTGCCTATCTGTCTTTTGCTCAACCGTACTCACTCGGGTATATAATACTTTCATATTCCTAATTTTATGTTAGGGGCTAAATGAGGCTATTTTTAGGATTAAAACAAGGCTGGTAGGCTAATTTAATGCTAATACGAGGGTAAATCCTCTCCTAAAAGAAGGTGTAGTCTAATTTTAGTTGAATTTGGATATACAATTTTTCATTTCAGTTTCATCTAAATTTCAAATGCTAATATTTGCTAGTTTCATTAAACATTTCATATTTGTGAATATGAAGCTCACTACTTAAAATTAGAAAAAAATCTGACATTTAATCCCGCGGGCTTTTCACCACAAATGTTGATGCGGAGAACCAAACTTTGATTAACCTCAAATGTTCAATTAAGCACTAAAGCCCCACTATTGCAAAACCCCTGTTAGGCGTAGGCAATATTATTGCGTTAAGCTTTACTTTAAAACAATTCTTTCAATTTAAACTTTGGCAGACCAAATGGTAAGGCAACAATTGCAATAAACCATAAAAGAGGTCCACCGTAAGTTCCCAAGTCTCCTTTTATATGTCCTGGTGTTACTTGTAAAAACAAAAATGATAAATCTGCTAATCCAATTATAAAAAAACCTATAAAATACGCAAGCCAAGGTTTGGTGTTTTTCCATAACATTATTCCCAATAAAATACCAAGAAATCCATATCCTGCTACATCTAAACAAAAATTTAGAATAAAGTTAGCGGTTACTTTTAGTGTCATCGGGTCTGTGGCGAATTGGAATTTGTCAACAGGCATTTTGTCGCCACCAAGTAATGCACTCCATAAGCCTCTGTTTGGGTCAGTTATAAATTGGCTTACACCGATATAACCTACGTAAATATGTAGTATTCCCCAAATTACATAAGCTATTGAGCCTATTTTAACTGCTGTGTTAAGTCTGTTTTGACTTTCAATTTTGTTGTTATCCATTTTTTAAATTTTTAAATTAATTAATGGTGCAAAATTGAAACAAAGATTTTAGTTATTTTTTTACCTATGTTAAAAAATCATTTCTTGGCTCTTATTCTACTTAAAGTTACTTGCGATACGCCGATATAACTTGCAATGTCGCCCAAACTAATTCTTTGTAATAAGTGTTGATTGTTTTTGGAAAAACTTAAATACAGTTCCGTTGCGTCATTATTAAACATTTCTTTTATTCTACTAATGTTATACAATGCAGCACTTGAAAATATTTTTCTTAAAAATGTTTCGAATGTATGATGATTTTTTGCCAATAATTGTACATCTTCATAATCAATATAAATCAGGTTTGTATCTTCTAAAGCAACGGTCAAAAAATCTGCTGGTGTTTGATTAATAAAACTGTCTAAAGCGGTAAAAATATTTTTCTCAGAAAAAAAACGTAAAACAAACACTCTGTCTTTATGATTGTAATACTGTTTAACAAGTCCATTTTCAATAAAATACATTTGTTTACAGATTTGTCCTTCTTTATTTACTATGTCGCCTTTTTTGTAAGATTTTGATTTGAGTTTAGATATAAAGTCTAATTCAGCCTCTTTTGAAAGCTGTGTGTACTTATTTATTTGGTTTAAAAACTCTGTCATTTATTCAAATTATCATTGTTTACACGAGGTCTGGTTTGCTTACGCCTAACGTTTTGCAGATTGGCGATGGGCGGGACTTTTACCACAAATGTTTATGCGGAGCACAAAACTTTCGGCTACCACAAAACTGTCAAGCGGAGACGAAACCCCGCCTATTGCCAATGTGCTGTTATGTGTAGCCTTTCTTTTGTCTGCTAGTATATACATACTTGTCCTTGTCCAATTGGTAAAACAGATGCAATAACGTCTTCTTTAATTTTAATGTCGTAAAGTTTTTCAATTGCCCAACCAACTAAGTCAACTGCCGCCAAACAACCTGCTGCTGTCCCAACGTTACCATGTGTTACCAAATGTTTGTCTTCAAGAACGTCAACACCATAATTTTTCAAAGCTTCAAAGGCAGTCGGATAAGTTGTTGCGGAAAGTCCTGTCAGGTGTCCAAGTGCCGCAATTATTAGAGCACCTGAGCACATTGAACAAATTATTTGTCGGCTTGAGTCTAGGTTAAAGCGTTTTAAATAAATGTCATCCTTGATAACGTTTCTTGTCCCAGGTCCACTTCCAAAAAATACAAGGTCTGCATCATTGCACTCTTCAATTAGTCCATGAGTTTTAAGGTCAAGCCCGCACACAGATTTATGAGCTGTTTCAGTTCCAACGATTTTTACTTGAAATTCTTTGTCACGAAATTTAACTCTGTTAAGTAAGTCCCAAGCTAAAAAAACATCAATGTCTGTGAACATGTCAAATGCTACTATTACTGCTTTTTTCATTTTATAGATGTCTATTGAGTTGTCGTCATAAGGTTACACATAACTTATTTATACCAGCCATAGAATGACTCCAATTCACCCTTATATTGGATGCTTGGTGCCACAAAGTGGCTGGATATTTATTAATGTATCTTAAATTATTCCAACTAAACAAATTTAGTTTGTTTAATAGTCATTAAAGTGATATTTTTTGGCTCACCCACCTTCAGGTTCTATTACTAGGGTTGTAATATTAATTGAACTTACACCTATGTTAATTTGAAGCTAGGTTGAATTTTATCTGCGCCACCTTTTTGCGTCACCTTTTGTTCAGTTTTACTTGAAATTGTCCTAATTTTTACGGATTAAACTATTGTAAATCAATATTATAGCACTCTTCATAACCCTGAGGTCACGAGTTCAAATCTCGTTCTCGCTACACTTACAATCAAGGACTTACGTTAAATCGTGGGTCCTTTGTTGTGTCATGAAAACATCGGTCCAAATTACACTAATTTGCGTCCATGAAAAACATACTTATTCTTATTGTCTTTTTATCAATATTCAATTCTGCTAACTCGCAGACTGAAAAAGACAACTACAAACAAGTGTCAACAAAATTTGTGTCTTTTTTTAACGAAAGTAAAAATGACAGTATTGTTGCGATGTTTTCTTCTGAAATGAATGCAGCCTTACCAATTGAAAAATTTACACAGGTAAGTGAAGGGTTAAAATTACAACTAGGATCTATTAAGAAAATAAGGTTTGTAAGACTACAAAGTGCATCAGCTTTATACGAAACTACATTTGATAATGCTGTTTTAGGAATGACATTAACATTGAATCCAAAGAATGAAATTGCAGGTTTATTATTTAAACCCTATACTGAGGCTAAAGAAATTATAAGGAATACTACAAATATGAAATTGCCGTTTAAAGGGGAGTGGTCTGTTACATGGGGTGGAGACACAAAAGAGCAAAACTATCATGTGGAAAGTGTTGCTCAAAAAAATGCTTTTGATATCTTGATTAAAGATGAGCAAGGTTCTACCCACAAAGGTACAGGGGAGTCTAATGAGGACTATTATGCTTTTGGTAAGGAATTATATGCACCATGTGATGGTGAAGTAGTACTGTTAGTGGATGGCGTAAAGGATAATATCCCAGGAGTTCTAAATCCTATTTATATACCAGGGAATACTGTTATCATTAAAACAGCTACTGGTGAATATGCTTTCTTTGCGCATTTTAAACAAAATTCTATCGTGGTTAAGCAGGGACAAAAAGTTAGCACAGGAGCATTATTAGGTTTGTGTGGTAATTCCGGGAATTCTTCAGAAGCTCATTTACATTTTCATTTACAAAATGTGGAGGACATGACAAAGGCAACTGGTGCTAAATGTTATTTTGATCAACTTAAAGTAAATGGAGTATTAAGATTAGATTATTCTCCAGTGAAAGGAGAAAAGATTGAAGCTGGAAATTAGTTAAGCTGATTAAATCTTAGGCGTTACAATATAAAATACTGTATCAATAAAACAAAGCATGCCGTTTTGTGTGAGCACATTTTCGTCATGAAGATCTTCTAGAATCAGACCAAGTTCCTCATTTATATAATCATGATTTTTTGTGTTTCGGAAACCGTTGTTTTCAAGAAAGTTTTTTACTGCATTCAAATCAGTTTTTTCATTAGCTTTTACAAATTGTTGCTCAACTACTGCATAGATAATATCTAAATCTTTGTAGAATCCTAAAAGATGATAAGCTGTATCTGGGAAAAATAAGTTGTTGAGTAAAAGGTTGTGAAAATAATCAATCCAACTAGCGTAATAAATGGCATCATTTAATTTAAGAACAGTTGAGCCATCTTTAAGATAAACTTTTTGTTCAGCTCCTTGAGTTACGTATAAATCAATATTAATATTATCTACCCAAAGATCATTTTCTTCAATAAATTGAACTAGTCTCTTTGTTTCTTCTTTTTTGTGCTGCTGTTGGTCTTTAACCACTGAGCTTGTTCCTTGGCTTCCTTTAAGGTAACTGCAGGTTGTTTGGATAAGATGGTGGAACTTAACTTGGCTCGTTCCAGAAAGGATATGTTGTATGTCATCTCTCATGCAGGATTTAGTTACACAAAGTTAATCAATTATTTCAATCATAAACTAGGATCCCCTGCGTAAGGAAAACACCCTCTGAATTAGGTTAAAATCAGTTGATTTCGGTTTTATCAAAACATAACTCCTTACAAATCAACCCCTTCATTTTCACAAAAAATCTTCATAACCCTGAGGTCTGGAGTTCAAATCTCCATCTCGCTACTAAAGGGGATAAATCAGCATCAGATTGGTTTATCCCCTTTTTATTTTCCTTATAACTCGTTGAAAGTGTATTAATTAGGCCAAAATAACTGTTAACATTTTTGGTTAGATAACGGTGATTTTCGGGGTCATACAGGACACCCTCTGGAAATAGGGTTCTACTCATAACTTTTTTGTTTTCTAAATCGCTACGATCCCATACCACATTGAGTTGTGAGGCCATGGCTAAAGAATCATCAATCATAATTTCGAGGTTAGATTTTGTAGGTTGCTCGTAATCAATTTTGGACTCAATAGCTGCTATTTTTTCTTGGATGTGTTGGTTGGTCAGTGAAAAAGTTTCTGCGTCAATTTCGCTTAAACCAAGACGTATTTTTAAACTCTTTAATTGTCCTTCTAATTCCCTTTTCTGAGCCAATAGGTTTTCTTGGTCAACCTTGTTGTGGTCGTTATGGTAGTCGTATAATTTTTCAATTTGGAACTTAAGCACTGGTATAAAATCCTCGTCCAAAGTATAACCCTTTAGGAAGTCCTTGTAAAGCTCATTTGCGCCAATACGCTTTGCTTTTGGAGTTGTATTGGCATTTACACTTACTCCATTGCATTTTGGACAACGGTAGTAGTGTAGTCCTTTTTTCTTCACTTCGTACCCAACCAAAATAGATTCGCAATAGATACAATTAATTAAATGAGTAAGAGGGCGCTTTTCATTTTCAATGTTATGCAAGTGGTCATGTGGTTTTTTTAAAATCAAATCTTGCACTTTCTTAAAATCCTCAACACTTACTAATTTCTCCCAATCCCCTTGTACGGGGTCGTCCACCATTCTGTTGACATTGATACCACAATAAAATGGGTTTCGCCACATACTGGAAATATATTGAGGTCGAACTTTTACCCCGCGCATTGCTAACTTATCAATAATTTGAACATCATTATATAAGCCACTTGCTTTCCATTTCCATGCATCCTTAAGTATGATTCCCGTTTTATTGATTTCAAATCTTTGCTTTGAACTAAGGAATCCTTCTTTTTTAACTCTTGGCCCATAATGGTCATATCCTAAAGGAGCTGAACCAAAACGTCCACCATTTTTTATGAAAGTTTGCATAGCAGGTCTTATAATTTCCATGCGTTCAATATTTTCCTTGTAAGCATGGAATAAGCTTTCATAAATGGCAACCTTGCCTCTTTCAGTGGTAGTTGAATTACCAGTACTTGTTTCAATTAAGTGAACCTTTAATTCTTCAACCAATTGGTTCACTAATCCAATAGCATTTCCACCTGAACGTGAGAAACGGCTCATCTTAAATACTAAGATTGCATAGGGTTTCTTTCTACTACTTTTTATTCTTTCAATTAAGCGTTTGAACTCCTTACGTGTGAAGTCAGATTTGGCACTCTCATAGGTACCCCCAAAATTTTCCACAATATTATAATTATGCTCTTTTGCATATTTAATATTGTGGTTGATTTGGTTAGATACGCTTGAATTATTCGTGAACTGCTCTTTAGAGCTAACACGTGTATACGACCATACATCAAAGTTCATATTGGCTAAATCTGGTAAAACCGGCATAAACTTTTTAAAGTAATCTATATTACTCATAACGTTTTGTTTTTAATAAGATAAGCGCATATTGATACATAGTATCTCTTATTGCGTCTAACTCAGTTTCCGAATAGTTTTTGAACTTATCAAATTTTTTTAGTTCTTCTCTTGTAATCTTGTAGTCCTGTTTTTCTTGTTTTACATTTTGTTGTTGGTTTAACATTTGTAATGGTGTGAGGTATCGTCTTTGATAAAGAAGGACACCTACGTTAAAATTTGCGCCGTCTCAAACGGAAGCATCTCTATTTATCCATATAAATTCTTTTGGTCTTGGTAAATGACATTGTTCTTGCATCCCTTGAATTAAGTTCAATTGAATCATATTGCCTTAAACACAATATTTGCTTCAGCAATTCAACGTCACTTTCATGTATAAGCCCAGTCTCCTCTGTTTCAATTTTTTGAACAACTTTATTG
>Ga0194037_1003192_pt1 | contig 10323 bp, 9 predicted proteins | sample JunL306m_MetaG_FD_148653 | JGI IMG/M metagenome (GOLD analysis project Ga0194037, IMG submission 148653) | Anoxic zone freshwater microbial communities from boreal shield lake in IISD Experimental Lakes Area, Ontario, Canada - Jun2016-L304-6m | ecosystem: Environmental > Aquatic > Freshwater >...
GGGGGCATCCAATTGTAAATTCAACCCTACAATTCCATCAGTAACTGCATTACAAACATAATCAAAGTGAGGTGTGTCGCCACGGATTACTGTTCCAAGAGCAATAAATGCATCGGCCTTTTGTGCAGCTTTGTCTTGATAAGCTTTAATTATGAAAGGAATTTCGACAGCACCTGGAACTGCGATAGTCCGGTAAGAAATTCCTTTTTCATTTAATACCCTAATTGCACCTGCTTCCAATTCATCGACAATTCCACTATTCCATTCCGTTTTTACTATAACCACAAAGGCATCCACTATAGTAGGGATGCCTTTGTGTAATGTTTTATTTCCTTCTGAAGCCATGTTATAAATCAGGTTTTTCTGAACTCAAACGGTTGATATATTTATCAACTTGATTCCCTTTTTCAGTTTTAGGATATTTGTCCTTAATAATTTTATATAATTCTAAAGCCTTATCTCCTTTTCCGATAGTTTCACTTAATAAAGCACCACGGAAAAGAAACTCTGCAGAGCCACTTTCGTCGGTTACAAAAGTATTTCCTGCCTTAATATAATAATCTAAAGCTTCTTCTTTTTTTCCAGATTCAGCATAGGCATCACCTAAACATCCGTAAGCTACCATTTGAACTTGTTTTGCATCGGTGCTAAAATCTTTTAGATATTCTATTGCCTTATCAAATTTACCTAACTTAAGATAGCTAACTCCTGCATAGTATTTTGCAAGATTGGCAGATTTAGTACCACCAAAGTTATTGATTACATACAGAACACCTTTTGAGGTTCCATCACCATCTAACACTTTTTGAGAACTATCCTGCGAAAAGAATTGTTGTGCATTAAATAAATAATCAGCAGCTTTTTCTTCTTTTGGTTTTACTATAAACTGCTTGTAAGAAAACAACCCTCCCACAACCACTATTATTGCTCCAATTACAATTGCTAATTGTTTCCCAAATTTCTCAAAGAAACCTTGTACTCTTAGTACAACCTGATCAGTATCTAATTCTGAACTATGTAGTTTATCACTCATCTGTTAGTTATATTATTATCTTATTAAAAATATTTATTTAAGTCGTTTGTTTAGGTTGAAATTAATAAAGGGGATTAATCAAGTATGAAAGGATAATTTTGATCAATATAAATATCCTTATACACTTCATCGTCATCAGGCAACGGACTTTCTTCCGCAAATTTTACGCTCTCGTCCACTAGCATTGCTACCTTATTGTCAATTGCATCTATTTCTGATTGAGTAGCATACCCATTTTCAAGAATCGTCTTCAATACCCGAATAATTGGATCTTGCTCCTTGTATTCATCCACTTCATCTTTACTACGATATTTTTGAGGGTCGCTAATGGAATGACCTTTGTAGCGATATGTTTTCAATTCCAATAAAGTAGGACCATCACCTTCTCTAGCTCTTTTTGCAGCACGGGCAATACTTTCGTGCACTGACTCAGGCACCATTCCATCTACTTTATCAGCAGGCATTTCATAGGCATCAGCCAACTTATAGATATCAACTACATTACTAGTTCTTCCAATAGAAGTTCCCATAGCGTAATTGTTATTCTCACAAATAAACAAAACTGGAAGTTTCCAATTCATCGCCATATTAAAAGCTTCGTGAAGCATACCTTGTCTTGCAGCACCATCTCCAAAAAAGCATAACACAACATTATCAGTACCCTTATATTTTTCTGCAAAAGCAATTCCAGCACCTGTGCCGATTTGAGCGCCTACGATTCCATGTCCACCAAAGAAGTAGTTTTCCTTACTAAAGAAGTGCATACTACCGCCCTTGCCTTTCGAAGAGCCAGTAGCTTTACCATACAATTCGGCCATAGCAGCATTCGGAGTTATTCCTTTTGCCAATCCTAAACCATGATCACGATAGGCAGTGATAAACGGATCAGAGTGTTGTGTAGCAGTCATACAACCTGCTGCGATAGCTTCCTGCCCAATATAGGCATGGAAGAAACCACGAATTTTTCCAGCCATTTTATACATCTCCTCGGCCTTCAATTCGAACTGACGTATGAGTTGCATCAACTCATACCAATACATGTATGTCTCTTTGGAAAATTTACTTTGCACTATAATCTAATTTTTAGAGCGGCAAATATAGGAGTTATGATTTAAAAATGATTCAAGATTATATTTAGAAAAATGAATTTAAGATTATGACTCAAAATCAACCATTTATTCTTTACCAACTTTATAAAAAAGAATGCAAAGAAGAATAGTTATTAATTAAACCACTTCTTAAATGAAGGAATTTTCTCCCTGCTAACTTCAATATTTTGTTTAATAGAAATATTCAGAAGTAATAATAATTTTTGGCTATCTAGTTGCTGCACCATTTTGATAGCATTCAAATTAACAATTGTTTGTCTGTTTGCCCTATAAAAATAGTGGGGGTCGAGCATTTCTTCAATCTCATCTAAGGACTGTGCTTCGTAAGGATATTTCTCTCCGTTTGTCAGATACAAATAAATTATGCTTTCTTTATTGATACAAGCTATATCCCTAGTATTTATTGGCATCCAATTATTCCTGACCTGAATGACAATTCTTTCCTTGAACTGCTTCTTACTAGAAGTATAATTCGAAATAACTGCGAGCCAATCCATTTCATTATTTATAGGGAAATTAGTTTTCTTTATTTTCTCTAATGCCTTAGAAAGCTCTGATTCATCAATAGGTTTCAATAAATAGTCAATACCATTTGACTTAAACGCCTTCAAGGCAAATTCGTCGTACGCAGTTGTAAAGATAACAGGGGATTTCAATTGATAATGTTCAAAAAGCTCAAAACTTATCCCATCACTCAATTGAATATCCATTATCCAAACATCAGGTTCTTCGTTATTTAACAACCACTTTTTAGCTGCTTTCAAACTCGCCAAAACCTCAATATCATGCAAATAAGGAGCTACGTTCCTTATTTTCACCATTAACTCTTTTGCAATCAATTGCTCATCTTCTAAGATAATAGCTTTCATATTAAAGGTATTTTTACGGTGAAAGTATCAACTGTTTCTATAACTAACATTGGATTCTTTGACAGATAACCGTATAACGTAATCATATTATTAAGACCGTGACGGTTACTTGTCTCAACAAACATTTTTTTCTGAAGATTATTTGAAATAATTAAATATTGATTCTCTGTCCTAATCATAATTTTAAGTGGAGTTTCCTCTTCGATCATGTTATGCTTTATGGCATTTTCTATCATATTTTGGAGCGTTACAGGTACAATTCTATCATTTAAGTAATTCTCTTCTATTTCAAAAACTACTTGCAGCCCCTTTCCAAATCTTGTGGTTTGAAGGGCTACAAAATTTTGAACAAATGTAATTTCATCCTTTAGGAATACAGTATCCTCGTCTTTGCTCTGAAGAATATATCTATAAATTTTGCTCATCCCATCTAAAAAAACTATCGCTGCTGTATGGTCAAAACGAATTAAGCTTCCTAAGGAAGTCAGAGAATTAAAAAGAAAATGTGGATTGAGGTGTTGTTTCAAGCTTTCATACTGCATTTTTGCTTTTTCCTTCTCCAAGTTATGAGTTTTGTTTTCTAGTTCAAATATTTTACGTTGGCGTGAAAATCTGATACCGATATAAAAATATATTAGTACAGAAATTGAAATGATACAAAGCAAAATAAACCATCTTTGGAAATAAAAGGGAGTAAGTATATAAAAGGGAATAGATATTTCGTTTACATTCCATATTCCTTTTCGTGAACTTGCTTTTATGAATAATTTGTAATGCCCACCTTTTAAATTAGTGAAACTAACCGCATTTCTATTACCTATGTCATTCCATTTATCATCATAGCCTACTAGTTTGTACGCGTAAAAATAATCTTCTGGATGCTTAAAATCAATTGCGGCATATTCGAAGTAGAATGAATTTTCATTTGGATTTAGTATTAATTCACTATTTTTTCTCAACTCTTCTTCAAAATTTTTCTCTTTCCCATTTACAGATACAGTGCTTAATACAAGGTTTGGAGATGGTTTACGGTTTGTAATTACAGATGGGCAAAAGGTATAAATTCCTCCTTGACATAGTAAGTAAATACTATCATTTTTTAAATGCACCATTTTAATCAAGGCGCCGGGTTCGCTTATTCCGTCTCTTGAATCAAATGCCACCACCTGATTATTCTTTTCGGATATCTTGAAAACCTTCATCGTGGCATCAGAAATACACCAAATTGAGCCCTGACCATCTTCGCACAATCCTGTTAATAAATCAGACGAAAATCCATCTGCAGTTGTAAACTTTCTTAAAAGAGTAGGATTATTTTCGTTTGCATTAAATTTCAACAAACCTTTATCTGTACTAGCCCAAACATATCCATTTGAATCAGCAAACAAATCTGAAATTTTACTTGAAGTTTCATTGTTTTTAATTTCTGTAATATTTTCGGATAAGCCATCACTATAACCCAAAAAGCCACGTTTTGATCCAAGCCATATCTTTCCTTTCTTATCGGAACAAATACTAATAATGGGTGCAATTTCTTTTACACCATTTATAAAAGTTGTAAATGGAATAAAATGTCGATACTTTTCGGTTTTTGTGTCAAAAATAAATACACCATTTCGAGCTGTGCTAAGCCAAATATTGCCGCATTTATCTTCTGCAATACCAATGAAAAAATTACTTATATGCTGTGGCGAGAAAGTAGGCGGTTGAGTTATTTTCTTTAATTTCTGGCTTGTCTCATCAAATTGATAAATATAATCGGAAGTAACTATCCAAATATTATTTTTACTGTCATTAAATATTTGCTCGGCATATTGAACGTGTTCCTCAGAATTAAAAAAATCGACAGAAAGTATCTTTCGTTGACCTGTCTTTTTATTGAAAAGATGTACTCCATCTGCAAAACTGAGCGAGACAAAGCGATAATTATCATTTTCCCACATATCATTCAGCTCGTAAAATATATGGTTGTCAGAGTGGGTTACAGGAAAAGTTTTATATTGAAAAGGATAATCCGTTGTAATTATTTTTGCTAACCCATCTGCATTAAGTGCCCAAATATTTCCATCCTTATCTTTTACTAATCTATTCCATAAAAACTGTTGAATTGTTGTATTGTTCTTTTCTTTGCGAAAAAAATGAAATTGATGTGTATTACAATTAAAGGATGCCATTCCACTATCTGGCGAGGCTATCAACAAATTATTGGTGTCGAAATTAATGATATCACGTACAATATTATTGGTTCCAGATTTAGGTCTTTTTAAATTGAACTTATAAATTTCAAATTTATTTGTACTAAAACTATAAATCGATAATCCACCACCCCAAGAAGCAAGGTATAGACAGTTATCCATTCTGCAAATCCGTTGATAGGCATAGTTTGGCCATTCACCTAATCTAATTCTTTTAGGACCAATACGACTCATTTTATTCAAGTTCGAATTATAGCAATACAACCCATCATCTGTGGCAAGCCATAATAGTCCTTTTTCATCTTCATATATATCACTTACTTTAGTATTACGTTGTTGGATAATAGGCGTAGAATCGTTTTCTTGTATGTCCTTTATTCTCAAGCTTTTCGCTTCCCCCGTTAGTTGATTTACTTGTATTAAGCCCCTTGAAGTAGCAGCCCATAATCGATTTTGTTTATCAAAATGAATTTTTAAAATGGCTCCAATACTAACAGTTTTATTGTTTCCTATTATTTTAATTGCTACGTTTTTAAATAATCCATTATTAGGATTGAAATATGCTAAAGAACCATCAGCTAATGATACCCACAAATTGCCATTAGATTCCTCTGTCAAGCCTGTCATACTATTAGAATACCCATATTTTTGATTGTACGACCTGAAATTTGTAGCGTCAAATCTAACTAATCCTTGTGCTGTAGTAAACCAAAGAAACCCATTTTTTGCTTGATAAATATCTGTAATACATTTACTATTAATACCTCCTATATCCTGATAACGAGTTATTGCAAACGAATTAGACCATTGCCCCATCGTTTGAGTAACACTAATTATCATGATTATAAAAAGAGGTTTAATCATTTCTATACTATTTCTGAGTGATCATTCAAACCAAACTCATGTTAAATTAAGTTTCAAATGTAACAAAACATAATTATTGAAAATGTTGTAATACAACTAACCCTGTTTTATTTAGCTAAGTAAACTTTAATTTTTTAACAGACAAAAAGACTCTCATTTGAAAGTCTTAAGGGTATTCAATAGAAAAGCATATCAATAAGTTGAAAATCTATCTTCCATGCAATTAACAATATATGTTTTGCAGAAAGTAAAGAAATCCATTTTGTCTAACGCTTTTGTAATATTTATTCATCAGAAATCATTTAGTAGAAAATTACAAATAAGGGCAACTAATTATTTCTGCACTTTTTTTATTCTTATTAGCTTTATTTTGAAAAAATAAGCCAATCTTTTACATTAACAATACTGATAATCGTTTTAGGATTAGTACTTGTATTGAAAGTTGTATCGGAATAAGTGGAGTAAAGCGTTAACATATTTCCACTTACTGATGCTTGAAATTGGCTATGACCAGAAACAGGACTGTACTTACTATAATTTGAAAAAGTAAGCGTACTTCCATTTAATGCACACCTTACAGTGTCTGCATGCTTATAAAAACTATCAACGATTGTATAATAGCTTGAATCGAAAGCTAATCCATCTGAGAAAGTAATCGAATTACCATTTACATAAAAATTGGATTTTGTAAAATGATTTACAGTTGTAATTGAACTTCCCCCTGCAACAGGAGTTCTTAAGCTACTATCTGCAATTTGAAACCATTTCCCATCAATTATCGGAGAGACTGATGAGTCATTCTTTTTACAAGAAAATAAAATTGCAACGAATAATGTTGCTAATAGTGTCATACTAATTTTCTTTATCATCATTTTTATATTTAATTTTTAACCATAACGTTACTAAATTCAAATTTTATAGTAACTAAAAATTATTTCTACACTTAATTGCTGCAGCAGAAACTCAGCGAGCCTTTTCATTTCGGAGTACTAAAGCTTTAATTCCTAAAACGTTTCATTTATTGTTTATCCATATACTTAAAATTTAATTAACTAAATTGACTTCATATTACCCTTCATTTTGCCAAATTCATTAACTCAATAATTCTTTTACAAAATCAAGATGATGAACCTTTCTTTTAATTGCCCAAACCACAAAAGGGGATTCAATACCTTGTTCTTCAATACCAACTTGAAAACTAATTTTCTTTACAGAATTATTGTTATCAAATTCAGCGTTGCTGACCAATACATTTATTTTAATAATGCTTTCATCAGTTAAGTAATCTTTATACTTTAGCTTTATTTTCTCTTTGACTATTTGTACGCCTTCATGAAGCTCGTCCCAAAAAGTATCTGACATTGATAAGTGGTAAGAACCTAACACATTTGTAGGGGAAATTAGTCTGCACATTATAATATAATTTAATAGAAAGTTTTATACTAAAAAAATAATGAAGTATTCAAGTCATTGAAAAAGTATTAATCAATACAAACAATTTTACAATCGCCGATGTTTTTCATATTTATTTTTTCATCTGTAAAGCCCTCTCCTACTTTGATCCAAAACAAATAAAATGAATAATAATGGTGAAGGATTAACTGATCATGTTTACAGCAGGAATAGTCCTTAGAAGAGTTATAATTTATCCCTAAAAACTTAGTTGATGGATCAACAAATGCAATTGCAAAAAGCATCATTGAAATAAAAACTGGGGTAATAAAAACTGTACTTTTCATCATTTTGTTTTTTTTATTCATAGAAAATAACGACTAACTATTTTTTAAACCCATATTAATCTTTTATGTTTCCAATCCTATTGTCAGGCTCTATGAAAATTTCTATTCAAATGTAGGATGACTTATAGCCTTATATCATTAAAATATAACTGAACCGTATTAATTCAGTATTGAAACGGATAAATTGAGTATCGAAGTTTTTTGATAAAGATTACTTCTTATCATTCGGTTCTGTAAGAGCATGAAACAAGATGAACACAAAGATTTTCAGAAAGAATTCGAGAAGTCGGGAAGTATTAGTACAAGCCTCTCACAAAACAATGGGTGAAAGTCTCGTTCAGAAAAATTTAGAGTATGAACTTGTACAAACTACTACTGATGTGTAAAAACTACGAAACAAATTCTCTGACTTTAGTATTTTGCGGAATTTACAGTTGTCTTAAAAGAAAACATCTTGAAAGTTTGAAACTTTCGAGATGTTAAATGAAGGTATTTCAAGAAAAAAAGCCCTATTCCTTATTAAAGTTTACAAAATTGACTTTTCCGTTTGAGGTTATAAGTCGTATATGATAGACACCTGAAGTAAGATTACTTACTTGAATAGATGGATTAATATCATGTAAAGTAAGTAACTTAATCATTTTAATAACTCTAATCACCATTAATCACTAATCATCATAATTCATTTATTTCTTCTGTGGTTAATCCTGTCAATTCACTGATTTCCACTAGTGCCATACCACTATCCTTCAGGCTTTTTGCCACTTTTCTTACAATCAGTTCTCCTTTAATCATTCCAATTTCTTCTCCTTTAACCATTCCAATTTCTTCTCCTTTAATCATCCCGATTTCTTCTCCTATGATTATTCCTTCTTTTATCCCTTCAACTTTTCCCTCATCGGTGGCACATTGAAAGGCACTGAAGTTATCCCGTAGTGTCTTCAAACTAGCCTGATACAAAAGATGTTCCTCATCATTATATTTTGCTAATTCTGCTTTCTCAAAGGCGCTTTCGAATATTTTATCTTCGAATATGGCGGGGATTTCTTGAAAGTCTTCGAGGTTTTTAATAAAAAACAACCACTTATCTAATCGGGTTTCTAACTCATCCTCTTTTTTTGAGAAGTTTGGCATCTCCAAATAAATGAAAGTGAGTTTTTCGTAAAACACTTTGTTATTTTGGTCTTTTAATTTGATAGTATGTACCACTTCCTTATTGATAAGCAGGTCTTGCTTGGTTTCAAATGTAAAACCGAGTATTCCTATACAATAAATCGGATTCAACTGATAACTCCATTCTCCTTTTTCTGCCTGATCCACAATTGGGAAAGTGGAATAATAGACTGTCCTGTCCTTGAAAAAGTTTTGTTTTAGCTTTTGGAGTTCCACTATGAACTTCTCCCCCTTGTTATTATCACAAAAAATATCATAAACGGCTTTTCTATCGGCCTGTGTCAAACCTAGTTTCTCCGTATTCTTGAAGGTAATATCTGTTATTTTACTGTCCTGATTGAGCAAGGCATTGAGAAAATCAATGAGTAATGGCTTTGACGCTTCTTCGGCAAAGATTTTCTTGAAACCAAAATCGGTAAATGGATTTATGTACTTTCCTTGCATGACCTTCTTTTTATTAATCTGACAAACATAGACTTTAATTAATTGATAATGAATTTTGATTAGAGTGATTTGTTATGATTGGTTTGATTGGAGACATTACTACAAAGGTTGTCAGGCTATTAAGAATAACAGTACCCGTACTTACAAGGAATAGTTTGGCTGAATGAATAAAGAAAACATTTGTTTTAGGAATTACTCCTCTGTTACAATGACGAGAAGTTATGGTTAGATTTGTTAACTTTGGAAAGTAGACAAATCTTGCGGTTGTCATGTCTAAAAGCTGTCCGAATCAGGATTTATAGCAAGAGTGGGACAATAAACACAGTTGACACCCATATAAGCACTTTTGATAAGCATATAATCATATTATACAGCCATATTGCCACTTTTTACACCCATATAAGCATATTATACAGCCATATTGCCACTTTTTACACCCATATAAGCATTGTTGGCATCCATATAAGCACTTTTGACACCCATATAAGTACTTTTGACACCCATATAAGCATCATTGATACGCATATAAGCATCATTTACGTCCATATTAGCATCGTTGATTGCTTTGTTTTTTCTATTTGCACCCATATAAGCACTTTTGACATCCATATAAGCACTTTTCTACGCAGAAAAGCATAATTGAGAGTCATATTACTACTTTTTACACCCATTTAACCTTCCTATTACTGAAAATAAAAACCACCCGAAAGTTCAAAACTTTCGGGTGGTTAATGGGAGTCATTTATTGAAAATTCCTCTGTCCTATTCCTTAATAAAGTTCACAGCACTTACTTTTCCGTCTGAAGTTATTATTCTTAGATGATAAACTCCTGAGGTAAGGCTATTTACTTGAATGGCAGGGTTAGTGGCATCGTGTAATGAAAGCAGCTTTATTAC
>Ga0194037_1003195_pt1 | contig 10316 bp, 6 predicted proteins | sample JunL306m_MetaG_FD_148653 | JGI IMG/M metagenome (GOLD analysis project Ga0194037, IMG submission 148653) | Anoxic zone freshwater microbial communities from boreal shield lake in IISD Experimental Lakes Area, Ontario, Canada - Jun2016-L304-6m | ecosystem: Environmental > Aquatic > Freshwater >...
CAATTATTTATCACGACCTGAACAAAGCCATTTATTATGCGCCATCAGGAAGTACTGTTTTCTTGCCTGCTGGGCCATTATCAATTAGTGATACAACTTTAATTAAGAAAACACTTAATATAATTGGAGTAGGACATCGTTCTGATACCGAAGGAGGTAATACCGTAGTAAATGGAAATTTAAATTATAGATTAGGCTCTGACGGCAGTAGCTTAATGGGAATTTATTTGAGTGGAAATGTAAATATTGCGGATGCAAATGGTGCTGTAAATAATTTTTTACTAAAGTTTTGCAATGTTAATTACGTACAAGTGGGTAGTGCACTATGTAACTCCATTATTATCAACCAAAACTATGTAAGGATAAGCTATAATGGTGGTAATTCCCCCATTCAATTTACTAATAATCTAACTTACTCAATAACGGATGTAAATGGAGGATTAATTTGCAATAATATTATTTGGTGTTCAGTTTCTAGAGTAAACTCAACTTTAATAAGAAATAACATTTTTCTTCAAGTGGCAGTAAGCACAACCCCAAATTGTATTAGCATTAACAATATGTTTATTTTTTCTGATTTTGCATGGGGTAATAATTCAATATATGTAACGAATTGGAACGACATTTTTATTAAATGTAATCTATCAGCAGCTATAGACCCCATATGCAATTATCATTTTAAAAGTAATATTGGTAAAAATGCAGGAACCGATGGAACAGATATAGGAATTTATGGTGGAACGGGTTTCAGCGATACTGCCTTACCTCCTTATCCACAAATCGTATTTAAAAACATACCAGCTCAAACTGACGAGTTTGGAAATTTAAAGATACAAGTAAAAGTAAAAGCACAATAAAATGAAACGCCATGAAGCAAAGAATGAAATGGGGGTTAATATTTATATTGTTTTTGACTCTAAGATTATCGGCACAAAATAATTACACACTTCAATATTGGTTTAATAATGATTTTAGCTCCGTAAAAACCTTAGGTTTTAATGCTGCCAACAATCAATTCACTCAATTGTCTGTACCAACTAATACCATCCTATATGGGGCTAATAAGATAAACTGTCGGGTATTAGACAGCAATAATATCCCATCAGCAGTTTGGTATTTTTATTTCGTAAAAGAGTATTTTAGTACAAGTAAACAGACTGTGTTTGAATACTGGTTTGATGATCATTATGATAATATCTTTCGTAGCACAGTTACTGACAGCTTACTTACATTTGATTTAAATACTTCCATAAAAGATTTGTCATTAGGATTACATACAATTCATATCCGAACAGGTTTTTTAGATGGCTTTTTAACTGCACCCCAGACATCGTATTTTGTGAAATTATCGAATGGAAACCCATCTTCATTGCTTGAGTATTGGTTTGACTATGATATCGCGCATAAGATTCAATACAGACCCGGTGGGTGTGAAAATATGATTGAATTAAATTTGAATGTTTTAAACCTTGCTACCGGAACACACAAGTTGAATGTTAGGGCTGGAAATGAAAAAGGCTTGCTTTCTCCTATAACAACTTCTTTCTTCTTTAAGGGTATTGACAAATATGCAATTCCAGTAACTGGAAGTAAAGTGGTGAACTATCGGTATTGGTTTGATGATGACAAAGCAAACATGGTTACAGGTACTATCAGTGATATTACACAAGAAATTACTTTTCTGAAAGTCATTAATGCCAATACACTCGAAAAAGGTCAGCACAATGTCAGCATACAGTTTCAAAACAGTTTGGGGCAATGGTCGGATGTGGCGTATGGTGAGTTTAATAAAAAGGGAAATAAAGTAATTGGAATTCCTCAGCTAATTACTAACCGAACAATTTACTTGCCCGGAGAAAGAGTATCCTTGTCAGGTTTGAATTTTACAAGCTATGGAAAGTTACAAATAGAATATAATAGCAACAATGTAACTAAGATTGACACACTTTACGCAAACAAAGCCGGAAAGTTTGAATCAGGGATAACCTTAGTAAATCCGGGACAATATCTGATTAAAGCTACGGATTTGACCACACAATTAAGTAATTCGGGATTTTATGTAAAGGTATTGCCGATAACAGCGTTCGGCAGTTCTCTTAAATTGCTCTATCCGGCTACTAAAGGGAATAAAATATCTCTGGGTGATTCAATTTATGTGAGATGGACTGATAAACTTGTATTGGATAGACGGTATAACTTGAATCCCGCTAACGCAACCAGAAGTTATCAATATTCCGTGGAGATTGACTCCATAGATGGAAGGAAAATGAATGAATCAGGTTTGGCTGGCGATGCCACCATAAATAGTGTGGTTAATTTTACAACCAGTTATTTACCTAAATTTAGTGGTCAATATAAGTTTAAAATTACTGATGCAGTAACAAAAAACATAATTGGAAGTGAATCAATTGAGGTTGTGAATAATACAGGATTAGCCATTGTGAAGAAAGAATGGGATTATTCTATTCAAACTAAAAATGGGAACTACAACAGAGTAGGCACTCCCAAAGGAGTTGCAGCAGATGGAACAGGAAGAATATATCTTACTGTAGAATCGAAAGTGAAGAAAATAAAATCAGTTACCGTCACATTAGACGATGGAGTAAATACTACACCTGATTTGCTTGGTAAATTAATGCCCGCTACTGTCACCGATAAATTCAGCAATGAGGCAAACAGTGCAAAAGATATTTCAGTAACCAACCAGTCTTTTTCAAATAAACTGTGGTTTTGGTATGTTGCACCTGATGATTTTGCAGATGGGAAAGCTATAAACAATACCCGAAGTACCCGGACAGTAAATGCTAAATTTGAAATCACATATGATGATTTTAGTGTGTCAACAGAAGTAATGCCTTTAGAGATTGTAAGACCGTCCATTATGTTAGTTCATGGTTTAGGAGGAAGTGCAGAAAGAACCTGGGGTGATTTTACGATTCATAATACTACTCCATTGATGAGAGATACTGTTTATAAAGTAGTACAAGCCATCAATTTACAACCTGCCGTACGATTTGAACGTAATGCCGTGGGATTATTCGGAGAAAATGAGTTTATGAGTATTGCCGATAATTTTTATAATCCAATAAATACACTACGAAGTCAGGGTTACTCCTCTAATCGCATTGATTATATTTGCCATAGTATGGGTGGTAATATATTACGTTATGCTGTTGAACATTTCCCTGCTAAATTTTATGCTGATAGAAATTATGGTAAAGGATATACAAATAAGGTTATTATGCTCAATACGCCTAATGAAGGAAGCCCTTTTGCCGATGCGGTTTCATTGATTACTGATGTTGTAAACATGGCATTGGATACTCAAATTGATCTTAAATTAGGAAAAGTTTCAGTCAGCGACATATTATCTTTGAATAATATATTGGAAGATGATTACACAACAAATCGAATGGATAATAGCTATTTTAATATCTATAACTATATCAGACCATTTACCATTGAACAACCAAGTGATTTTCAATCAACGGTAAATTTCTGGGCAAGTGTATTTGGCAAAGATTACCAAACAAAACCGGTTCGGAAATATGACAGAACACCTGCTGTGCAAGATTTGAGCATTAACGATGGTGTCAGGTTTAATCAGGTAACAAATGTTCGAGCACATTTAATTGCAGGAGATTTAATACCCTGGATTCAGAATTTTCCAACTATTACTCCGATTGAGAGTAAAGTGTTTGAAAATTATATGAAATACGGTAAATCGGCTCAACAATTTTTAGATTATTTAGAAAAAGCACTTGATTTAATAGATCGACTTCAGTTGACTGATAAATTGAAGATGCTTCATATTAAAGATCCGGTAGCTTTCCATAAGAGAGTCATTCAGATAAAGAATATTGCTGATAAGAATGTAAAATATACCGAGCTTTTCGATGAAGTATTAAAAGATATAAATCAGATTATTGCAGCAGGCAATATTGCAAGCTTTGCGTTAGATTGCGATTTGTTTGTGTCTGTGAACAGTCAATTAACAGGTTCATATCAAAATCTGAATAACCATACCATTTTTAATGGAATAAATGCAAATCATCTAAGTATTGTAACAAACAAGGATGTAGAAACAAGAATTGAAACTTTATTGAATAGTTCAATAAAATCCGATTTGTTTAACGGAATCCCTGCTTATGTTGCACCGACCAATTATGTCAAAAAACAGTTGGTTGAACCTGCAAGTATTCAAATAAGTAAATCAAATGCAGCCGTTGATAGTACAAAGTTACAGATTGTATCACCTGCAAGCTCTACAATTATTTTTCCGAATGATATGTTAGAAGTCAGACTTGCAGTAAAAGATACAGCTAATCTGGACTATGTAGAATTGAGATTTCAGGGCGAAACTTATCGTGATTTTTCAAAAGAACAGAATGTCGTATTTAATATTCCTGTAAGTGGTGAATTATTGAATGATCAAAAATTATTGGTTAGTGCAAGTTATTATTACAGTTCAAACGACAGTTCTTTTACAGCTTACGCAGGAAGAATTATCAATGTAACTCCACGGCAAGTTCCAATTTCGTTTAGTTGTAATGACAAAGTGATTTATTTACACACTGGTGATACAATCAGTACTTCTTATGATGTTATCTATCCGGATTTTATTTACAGCTTTAGTAGTGATAAAAATGTGACAGTAAATATTGACAATCAATCGAAACTGATTTATAATTCCAATTACGGATATTTTGTGTCGAAAAATCCTGGAAACACTTTTGCCGAAGTTAACTATGGAGGTTTGAAAGATACAATTTACTTTGTATTGGATGGAAAGAGTGATGTAGCCACAAGTATCCCAAATACTATGTATACAAACAATAAATTGATTAGTCAAAACTTTAGCGTATATCCAAATCCTGCAAAATCTTTTACAACAATTACCTCATCCGAAAATATTAATCGAATTGAAATTTGTGATATATCAGGTAGGATTATTCAGTATACAAACATAAATTCAACTAATTATAAATTGGATATTGGTCAACTTGCTAAAGGTGTTTATTTAATTAAAGGCTTTACTAATGGCGGTGTGAAAATTGGTAGGTTTGTAAAAGAGTAAGTGGGTAGCTTATTGATACCCCAGTCCAACCGGATATGTAATTGATTAAATGTTCAAAAGCTGGTCGTTGCTCGTGGGTGGGATTTATTTCTAACTTATACATCTTGCATCTAGCTTAACAAAGCTAATCTATTTGATAGCATTAATTTTATTTCATAAATATACTTTTAAACATAATTATGCGTTTGTATATCAGACAGCATACTGATTCGCACAAATAACAAGCTTTTATAAGAAATGTAACACTTAAAGTTGGATTATACTATCAATTGAGTTATTTAATCAAATGGGCTATTTTCAACATACATCTAAGAATAACCATTACTTCATCAAGATTAATCTTTAAAATCGAATAAGGATTAATGCAAAATAAAATATAAAGAGCTCAATAAGAAACAATTACAAAATATTAAAATTAAAAATTGTAAAATACTGCATAAATAATTATTTTGTTATTACTTTTGTGTCCTTTTCAGTTTCAGAATAAAACCAAAGAAATATCTTTTTGTTTCAATTTGTGCTTGATTATTTTATTTTTCAACCATTAAATTCTGGCTAATAATTGAATAGGTAATTTCAAGTCTGGACATAGATATTTATAATTAGTAACTCGGAAATAACATACAAACAAAATAAAAAACGTCAATTAAAAATAACATAATACAATCACTATTTATCTACAAAAAAAACATTATGGAAAACAAAAAACAATCAAGCAAAAGCAAATCTTTCACAGGTATCAAGTCTTCAGGGCTTGTTATGTTCGCATGTCTAGTACTTGCCGTTCTTATTTACAAATTTGTATTTGGGAGTCCAGCTAACTTCTTAAATGGTGATCCAAACAATCAGCCTCTTGATGGTAATTTGTTAGGTACTATCTACAAAGGTGGTTTTATCGTTCCAATTATTCAAACTTTATTGCTTACAGTATTGGCTTTAAGTGTTGAAAGATTTTTCGCAATCAAAACAGCACAAGGAAAAGGCAAATTGGTAAAATTTGTGGCTGAAATCAAAGCATCATTGTCAAAAGGTGACATCAAATCAGCTTCTGCATTATGTGAAAAACAACAAGGTTCTGTAGCAAACGTAGTAACTTCAGCATTAATCAAATACTCAGAAGTTGAAGAAGATAAAACATTATCAAAAGAACAACAAATATTAGCTATCCAAAAAGAAGTTGAAGAAGCTACTGCATTGGAGCTTCCTATGTTAAGTCAAAACCTTCCAATTATTGCCACCATTGTAACTTTGGGTACTTTGATGGGTCTTTTGGGTACAGTACTTGGTATGATTCGTTCATTTGCGTCTTTGGCAGGTGCTGGTGGTACTGACTCTATAGCACTATCTCAAGGTATTTCTGAAGCTTTGATTAACACTGCTTTCGGTATCGCAACTGGTGCTTTAGCTGTTGTTTCTTACAATTATTTTACTAGCAAAATTGACACCATTACCTATTGTATTGATGAAGTAGGTTTCTCTATCGTACAAACATTTGCTGCATCTCACAAATAATCATTTTCAAAAATATAAAATGCTATGTCTAAAGTAAAAGTAGCAAGGAAAAGTACACTAATCGACATGACTGCGATGAGTGATGTTACTGTGCTTCTGCTTACCTTTTTCATGTTAACGTCTACGTTCGTGAAAAAAGAGCCGATTCAAGTAACAACACCAGGATCAGTATCTGAAATAAAAATACCTGAAACAAATATCCTACAGATTTTAATAGATCCAACGGGCAAGGTGTTTTTAAGTTTGGATAAACAAGGCGATATGATGACTACCTTGACCGGTGTGGGCAAAGATTTAGGTATTGCTTTTACTCCTGAAGAAGTTCAGAAGTTTAAAATACAAAAAACTTTTGGTGTCCCAATTAAGAACATGAAGGCTTATCTGGCAATGTCTGCTGATAATCAGGATAAAATACTGAAGGACTACGGTATACCAACTGATAGTTTGGATAATCAGTTTAAAATCTGGATTAAAAATGCACGCGCTGGTAACAAAGATTTGAGAATTGCAATCAAAGCAGACTCTAATACGCCGTACAAAGTAATTAAAAGTGTGATGAATTCCCTTCAAGATTTAAGGGAAAACAGATACAATTTAATCACATCTTTAAAGAACGAATCTGCTAATTAAAATATAAAAAATAATATGGCTGAAATACAGAGTAACGAAGGCGGCGGAAAGAAGAAAAAAGGCGGAAGCAAACAGAAAAAAATACATGTACACGTGGATTTTACCCCCATGGTGGATATGAATATGTTGCTGATCACTTTCTTTATGCTGTGTACATCGTTGAGCAAGCCTCAAACGATGGAAATAAATATGCCAAGTAACGATAATAAAATCACTGCCGAAGATCGCGACAAAGTAAAGGCCTCACAGGCTGTCACTTTGGTTTTGTCGGGTGGAGATTCTATTTATTACTATACCGGACAACCAGATTTTAAGAACTTCAATTCATTAAAATTGAGTTCATATAAAGCCAATGGTATTCGGTCTTTACTTATCAATAAGAATGGCGATGCCGTAACTAAAATCAATGCTTTAAAAAAGAAGAAACTAGATTTGAAAATTACGCTAGAGCAATTTACGAAGCAGGTAGCAGAAATAAAAAATGGTAAAAACACTCCAGTTGTAATCATAAAAGCTACGGATAGAGCTACGTATAAAAATCTTATTGATGCACTAGACGAAATGCAAATATGCAATATCGGAAAGTATGTTATTGACAAGATTACTCCCGGTGATTTGTTTTTGATTAAGAACAGAGAAACCAAAGGTGAGTTTTCAAGTAAATTTGCTAAATAGTTTAACGTCTATAAATAGAAAGTAAAATGGCTAAAATAGATTTAACTTCCTTAGAATGGCGTGAGCTAATTTTTCAAGGTAAGAATAAGGAATATGGAGCATATCAACTGCGAGGGGAATCTAATAAGCGTCACAATGTAGCAATGATTATTGTTGCGGTGGTTGCAATAGTTGGATTTAGTATTCCGAAGCTCATTGAAATGGCTAAATCGAAACAGAAAATAACGAATGTGGAAGTAATGAAAATGTCTACATTGGAAAAAGCTGAAGTAAAGAACGATGTCAAAAAAGTAGCTCCTGTAGAACCACCACCGGCATTAAAAACATCTATCAAATTCGTAGCTCCTGTCATTGCAAAAGATGAAGAAGTGAAAGATGATGAGCAGATGAAAAGTCAACAAGAACTGACTGATGCCAAGGGCGCTATCTCCATAGCTGACGTAAAAGGAAATGATGATGTAAATGGTAAAGACATTGCTGACATCAAGGAAAATGTAACGCAAGTAGTTGAGGAAAAAGTTTGGGAAGTTATTGAGCAAATGCCTCAATTTCCAGGCGGAGAAACTGAACTTCTTTCATTCATAGCCAAAAGTATCAGGTATCCTGTAATTGCTCAGGAAAATGGTATTCAGGGTAGAGTTATTATTCGTTTTGTAGTTTCAAAAACAGGCGTTGTATCCAATGTTGAGGTTTTAAGATCTCTTGATGCGGCATGTGATAAAGAAGCTGTGAGAGTAGTAAAAACCTTACCAAAGTGGATTCCTGGCAAACAAAACGGTGTGAACGTACCGGTTTATTACACACTTCCAATTACTTTCAGATTACAATAGTTGTATGAAACATTTCATGCTTTTATATTTTATCTTGGCACTATCTTTGTATTCTTGCCAAAACAAGAGCAAAGATGGTAAAACGGATACTTATACCACAGGGGTAATAAAAATTGCTGTTGATGAAAGTTTCGAGCCAATTATTCAAGAAGAGCTGGATGTTTTTGAGGCACAATTTCCGAAAGCGGGAATTGTTCCAACATATACCAATGAAGTAGAAGCAATTAATAGTTTATTAAAAGATAGTGTACGATTATCAATCGTAACTCGTCCACTATCTGCTAATGAGCTAGACAATATGAAACAAAGGAAATTTTCTCCTCGTTCATATAAATTAGCGACTGATGGGATTGCTTTGATTATAAACAATAATAATCACGATTCCTTGATAACAGTCAATGATATTAGAAAAATACTGACTGGGCAAGTAAAAACGTGGAAAGAAATATATCCAAATTCAAATTTGGGGAAATTGAAAGTCGTTTTTGACAATCCTAACTCTAGTACAATACGTTACGCTTTGGATTCAATTTGCAATGGAAAGCCATTGTCTAATGAATTAAATGCTCAAAAAACAAATTTAGATGTGATTGACTATGTTTCGAAAACTCCAAACTCAATTGGAATTATTGGTGTAAACTGGTTGGGAAATCGCAAAGACACAACAAATCTAACTTTTAAAAATGAGGTTAGAGTAATGTCGGTAAGTAATGAGGTTATTGCAACAAGTGAAAACAGCTATAAACCTTATCAAGCTTATTTGTTTTATGGGTATTATCCACTTACTCGAAGTGTTTATATAGTGTTAAATGACCCAAGAGGGGCATTACCTTCGGGTTTAACTTCGTTTTTAACCTCAGATAGAGGACAAAGAATAATTTTAAAATCGGGTTTAGTACCTGCTACTCAACCAATACGAATTGTAAATATAAAAAACGAGTAAACCATAATTGATAAATAAATAAAACAAAATGAAACCTATTTTTTTCTTATTATCTTTCCTTACCTTAACTACTTTCTTTGTAAATCTTTCTCCACTAGAAGCTAAAGGTGGACAAGGAATTGCTTACTACAATGCCGGATTTCCACAAGTGGCGAAACCTATATTGCAGGAAGAGTTAACATCAGACCCTGCAAATACAGCAGAAAATTGTTTTTACTTGGGAAATATCTATTTTGGAGAAAATCAAATTGATTCTGCTACCTACTTTTTCAAGAAAGGATTATCAGCAGACCCAATAAATGCCTTAAACACTGTTGGTTTATCAATGATAAAGATGAAATCAAACCTAGCCGAAGCGGATATTGACATCAAAAACATATTGAAATTAAACAAAAAAAATATAGATGTGCATTTAGCAATTGCTAAAGCATATTTGGCTAACAAATTGATAACTCAGGCACTTGAATATCAGGAAAAAGCTCAAAAACTTAGACCAAAATATGCTCCAGTTTATGTGTTGATGGGAGATATTAATTTGGCAATAGATAGTACAGGAAAAGCTTGTAGTAATTATGAATTGGCTATTTATTACGATGAGAATTGCAAAGAGGCCTATATCAAATATGCACGAGCTTACAAGACTGTAAAT
>Ga0194037_1003196_pt1 | contig 10315 bp, 4 predicted proteins | sample JunL306m_MetaG_FD_148653 | JGI IMG/M metagenome (GOLD analysis project Ga0194037, IMG submission 148653) | Anoxic zone freshwater microbial communities from boreal shield lake in IISD Experimental Lakes Area, Ontario, Canada - Jun2016-L304-6m | ecosystem: Environmental > Aquatic > Freshwater >...
ACCGTACGGTGCGTCGGCAATGGTCAGGAGGGAGTAACCGCGGCGCTGGATGATTCGAGGTTCTCAAGGTTGCAAACCGACGACAACAGTCGGGAGGAGGTCGCAACGGTTCCTTTCGAGATCATTTTTATGGACCTGCAGATGCCGGTTATGGATGGCTACGAGGCCACGCATCAGATCCGGCGACAGTGGAGCGCCGCCGACCTTCCGATCATCGCCATGACCGCTCACGCCATGGTTGAAGAGCGGGAGCGCTGTCGGCGGGCCGGGATGAATGATCACCTCGCCAAGCCGGTGGACGTGGATGAACTCCATCGTTGTCTGGTGCGGTGGATTTGTCCCGGCCTCCGTTCCGGCGAGGCAACAGAGGCCGGAGAGCGCCGAAGGGAATCGGGTTTGGAACTCCCTGGCAATCTCCCCGGACTCAACGTAGCGGAGGGAATTGCCCGGCTCGGAGGCAATGTCGATCTCTATCGCCGCCTCGTCATTAATTTCGCTCGGGTTCGGCATGGCAGGGCCGTGGAGATCAGGAGCGCCCTGGAGACGCACGACCTCAAACAGGGTCATGCCTTGGCCCATACCTTGGCCGGTTTGGCGGGGAATCTGGCCGCAATCGGACTGTACATAGCATCAAAGAGTCTTGCCGCTGCATGCATCCGGGGAGATTTAGAGGCGGCCGGGTATCTGCTCCCGGAGTTGGAGGCGCGACTGGCCGAAGTTATCTCCGCCGCCGCGCTTCTGGAAGAGCAGGCGCCGCCGGTCCCGTCAACCGAGGTGACCAGGGAGTGTGATCCTCGCACGGTTGCGTCGTTGCTGCGCGAACTCGGCGCGCTTGTGACGCTGAACAACCTCAAGGCCCTGGATCTGGCCGATCAACTGATGGAACTACTGGTTGGTACGAGATACGCGCCCCAGGCGACCGGACTCGCTAAGTCGCTGGATGATCTGGATTTCGCCACCGCGTCCAGCGAGATTGAGGCGCTGATCGAGTTGATTTCTGATGCTTCTCGGGAAACAGTGGGGAAAGAGCATGAATGAGTCCGCCAATAGACCCGTGATTTTTGTCTCCTCGACTGTTTATGGGGTTGAGGAACTGTTGGAACGCATTTATAACTTGTTGACGTATCTTAAATATGAGGTATGGATGTCCCACAAAGGGACTATACCGGTGCGCTCGGACCGCACCGCTTTCGATAACTGTCTGGCCGCGGTTGAGAAATGCGATTTCTTTCTCGGTATCATTACACCTTGGTACGGCAGCGGCAGGGATAGAAACGATCTGTCAATTACGCATCAGGAAATACAGTGCGCAATCGTTCAAAATAAACCACGTTGGCTATTAGCCCACGAAAATGTCGTTTTTGCCAGACGTCTCTTATCCGACCTTGGTTGGACAACCTCTGAAAAACGTCGGAGACTGAGCTTGAATAAGCGGGCGAAGTCTATTACCGACCTCCGTGTCATCGACATGTATGAAGAGGCAATCCGTAACGAAGAGCCATTAACGGAACGATACGGTAATTGGGTACAGGCATTCAATTCAGACGAAGACGCTTTACTCTTTGCGGTCTCCCAGTTCTCGCGATTTCAAGAAGTTGAAGAGTTTATAACCGAAAACTTTAGATCTCTCGACAGAGTACGACAGACTATTGCCGACCGACGTAAGGGGGATGACAATGGACCGTGAAATTTTGCGGCAGGTTCTTGAACTTGGTGAATCTCAAAACGTTGAGTTTATGGCTGACATCCAGCCGGACACGTCAGGTCGCGTGATTTGTTCCTTTTTGAACTCCAAGGGTGGCTATCTGGTCATAGGAGTTTCCGACAAGGATACTATTGTCGGAATCCCGGCGGGGCATGATATCAGGGAACTTGAAATATCGATTTCCTCCAGGCTTGTTCCCAAGGCGCTGGTCTCTTTTGAAGAACGGATTTTGGATGATAAAACCGTCTGGAGAGTTGAAGTCCCCGCGGGCCAGGACAAGCCTTACAGTATTGGGGGTGGAACATTTGTACGAGATGGCGCGCACATCAAGCGCGCCGACGTAACTACTAACAAAGACATGATATTACGTCGTAACATTGGCGCGGAACGATGGGAGCGCCGTTTTTCCAATGCCGACCTTGAAAAAGACCTTGATCATGAGGAAATTTGGAGCACTGCCAAGGATGCTTTAGAGAAACGTCACGCGGATTTTGGATTTGCGCAACGCGATTCCCCCATTGAGTTTCTTGAAAAAATGGGGCTGGTGAAGTACGGGCGACTGACCAACGGAGGAGATGTGCTGTTTGCCGGCCATCCCGCCAAACGTCATCCACAGGTCAGGGTACGCGCGGTCTGCTACACTCATGATAAAACTGATGAAACGTTCCTTGACTACAAAAACTTTGAAGGACCTCTCTCTCGGATTCTGGATCAGACGTACGCTTTTATCCAACGAAACGCAGCAACCCGTAGCTATTTTCTGAATACCAGTCTGTCTCGCAACGATCAAAGTGTCTATCCCTTCCTTGCTGTTCGCGAAGCTCTGATCAACGCCTTAGCCCATCGCGACTATGCTGATTTTGGAGGGGGTATTACCGTTAGCATGTATCCTGACAGGGTGGAAATCTGGAATTCCGGTAATCTCCCCGACGAAATCACCGCTGATGAGCTTGGCAAGAGGGATGTTGTGAGTCGACTTCGAAATCCGGACATTGCCTACATTCTCTATCTACGCGGCTGGATGGAAAGATTGGGGTGCGGCTGCGTCAAGATTTGCAAGGACTGCGAGAAACAAGGGTTGCGTCCTCCTGTCTGGCGCTCCGATCCCCTGGAAGGGGTGACTCTGACCTTGTTCGCCCCGGAAGCCGCACGACAAATTACCAAAGAAAACAATCCGGCGGTAACCGCGATATTCCCGGACGTCTACCGGCAATGGCTTATCGAGAGCTATCAGCATCTTGACGCGGATAAGCTTTGTGGAAGCGAGATGGTGGCGCTGAATTTGCCGGAGATTTTTACCCCGCTCTATAGCTTGGGAACGGACTTGGAAGAGCTGATTGCCCGGCAAGATATTCTCCTGGTCGAAGGTCATCCCGGCTCCGGCAAGACCACGCTTTTAAAGCACGTCACCTACTGTCTGGCAAAGGAAGGGGCGCCGTGCGTTCCGTTGACTCCTCTGGCGGAATTTTTGCCGATCCTGATCTTTTTCAAGGATCTGCACGATTACTTCAGGGATCAGACGGCGGTGGAGGTCGTAGCGCTGGACATTATCGAATGGTGCTGCCGGAACCGGATGGGCGCGACTATCGACGCCGCCACGGTCCGCGCCTTTATCGAACAACGCCGGGCGTTGATCCTGCTGGATGGGTTGGACGAGCTGCCGCAACCGCACCGGGACAGCGTCGTTACCCGGTTTGCCGACCTGCGGGTCAGTCACCCCGGTGTCAGGTTGGTCATTACCGGCAGGCCCCACGGCATCGACGGCGTGGCCTTCAAGAGGTTTGACCGGGAGCGGGTAGCGATAAACACCCTGACCATGGAGCAGGTGGAGACATTCGTCACGAAATGGTTCCGCTACTTTTATCCCGGCGATAGCGGCCCCGGCGGCCGGACCGCCGCCGGGCTCATCAGCGAGGTCAAGACCCATCCGGCGGTGGGAGCGCTCATCGATAACCCGCTCATGCTGACCGCCATCTGCATCCTGTATCACGATCAGAAGGAGCTTCCGGGCCAGCGGGCCGAGCTGTACAAGCGGTTCGTCGACAACATGCTCTATCGCCGCTTTGGCCCTGACTTCGAGGAAGTGCTGGCGTTTCTGAAGACCCTTGCCCATACCCTCCACACACAGAAGATCAAGATCATCGACGAGATCGGCGCCCTGGAAAAGATGCGGCTGTCGTTTCGTCAAAGAGAGCAGGAAGATGCTCCGGAGTATGAGGCCCGGATCAGAAAGCGGTTCGGGGAGATCGAGGCCCAGTCCGGGCTGCTGAAATTGGATGCCGGCGGCTACGAGTTCCGGCACCTTACTTTTCAGGAATTCCTCTGCGCCGATTATCTCTCCGATACCGCCACCGATTACCATGCGGCCATAGCCCCCTTCTGGGATGATGATTGGCACCGGGAGATGATCGAGCTGTACATCAGCTATATCAGCATCAGGAACAAGGGGATGGCTAACGCTATCGTCGCGAGGGCTCTGGAGCAGGAAGACCAGGGGCGTTGGCTCAAGGCTGCGGCGGCTCTCAACGATATCCAGAAGAACCGACGAGATCCCAACGTAGTGGCAACGGCACGAGTGGCGCTACTGCGGATTTTTCATGCCGAGGAAAGGGTCGACAGAAAGGTTCTGGCGAAGGCGGGTGAACTGTTGGGATGGCTCGGTGATCCGCGGGCACTGAAGGAGTTCGTCCCCATTGCCGGAGGGGAGTATGACCTTGAGGAACTGGGCCGAAGATCGATAGCTCCCTTTGAGCTTGGTAAATATCCGGTCACCAACGGCTGGTTTCGGGAGTTTGTGGACGCGGGCGGCTATGCCGCACGGGAATGCTGGAGCGAGGAAGGATGGCAGTGGAAGCTTGACGCAACGGTCGACTATCCGGAATTGTGGTACGACCGCAAGTGGTGTTGCCCCAATGCGCCGGTGGTGGGAGTTTCGTGGTGGGAGGCGGAGGCATTTTGCAGGTGGCTGACCATGACGGACGGGGACGGCCGTGTCTATCGGTTGCCGATGGAAGCGGAATGGCAGACCGCGGCGGCGGGTCATGAGCGGCGGACGTACGCCTGGGGGAACGATGAGGAGTGGTTCCGCTGCAACTGCGGTGAAGGTGACGACCGAATTGGCGGGACTTCGGCGGTGGGGATCTTCGAGCAGGGAAAGAGTCCGGAGGGAATCTACGACCTGAGCGGCAATGTTTGGGAATGGTGCGAAGATGTTATAGACGACTCGAACCGTCTTCTGCGGGGCGGCGGTTGGGACAGCGAGGCATGGGACTGCCGGTTGGCGTCCCGTTACGGGCGCACCCCCGGCTTTCGCATCGGCGATATTGGTTTTCGCTTAGCCCGACGTAAACAAGAGTAGGGAAAGGGTAGGTGTGCCGCCATGACGCAACATACCACAATTCTGCATATTTCGGACATCCACATCGAGGCCGATCCGGACAAGCGGTTCGATCGCTCCGTGGTGCTTGATCCTCTGCTCAAGCGCGTCAGGGAGGATTACGCCAAGGGGCTGCGTCCGGAGCTGGTGGCGGTTACCGGCGATATCGCTTTCAAGGGGATCAGGGCCGAGTATGATGTGGCGGCTCAATTTTTCGCGGACCTTCTCGGTCTGCTGAATCTCAAGTCTGACCGTCTGTTTCTTGTCCCCGGCAATCATGACGTGAACCGGAAAAAATATCGTCCCACCGACATCCCCCGCTATGACACCGTGCAGGCTTTGAATGAAGAACTGGAGCAGTATCGTGACGATCTGTTCAAGGGGATGCGGGAGTATTTTGATTTTGTCACGACGCGGTATCCTCACCTGCAACCCGTGCAGGATGATCTGATTCCATTTGTCACGACATTTGAGGCCGCATCAGGGAAACGTCTCGGTCTCATCGGCCTCAACTCGGCCTGGATGTGCCGGAAGTCGCCGGATGAACGAGAGATCGCCATCGGGGAATACCAGATCAAGAACGCGGTGGAGGAGCTGAAAAAATCGGGAAATGTTGATCTTAATCTTTTTCTGTTGCACCACTCGATCAATTACCTCCGGCGTGATGACAGAGACGTTTGCCGGAGCTACATCGACGGCAATCGTTCGATCCTCCTGACCGGGCACCTGCACGAGCCGGCGGGATGGATTCTTGAGGACTTGGATGGTCGGTTGGTTCAATTCCAGGCGGGGGGAGCGTACCTGGGAAGTGAATCCAGTTGGCCGTCCCGCTACCAGTATGTCACCCTCGACTGGGAGAACAACAGGATTCAGCTTGATTTCAGGGCCTATAACAAGGAGAAGAGGAGGTGGCATGTCGACGCCGAGGTTGGTGTTGATGGTCACAAGGAGTTTGACCTCTTCCCGCGAGAGCAACCCGCCGCGGCTTCCCGTGTAGCAACGGTTCCGCCGATCAGCTTCCCGGACGCCTACCGGCAATGGCTTATCGAGAACTATCAGCATCTTGACGCGGACAAGCTCTATGGCAGCGAGATGATGGCGCTGAATCTGCCGGAGATTTTTATCCAGCTCTACGCCGACGCTCCGGAGGGAGCTGGTAAGCGACGTGGACAAATGTCGATGGACCCCAAGGACCGAAAGCCGGTTGACCTGGAAGAGCTGATCGCCAACCGGGACACTCTCCTGATCGAAGGTCATCCCGGCTCCGGCAAGACCACGCTCATGAAACACGTTACTTACTGCCTGGCGAAGGAAGGGGCGCCGTGCGTACCGCTGACCCCTCTGGCGGGATTTCTGCCGATCCTGATCTTTTTCAAAGATTTGCACGACTACTTCAAGGATCACAAGGAGGAAGAGGTCAGTGCGCTTGACATCATCGGCTGGTGTTGCACGGCACGGATGGGCGCGACCATCGACGCCGCCACGGTCCGCGCCTTCATTGAACAGCGCCGGGCGTTGATCCTGCTGGACGGGATGGACGAGCTGCCGCAACCGCACCGGGACAGCGTCGTCACCCGGTTTGCCGACCTGCGTATTAGTCACCCCGGCGTCAGATTGCTCATCACCGGCAGGCCCCACGGCATCGACGGCGCGGCCCTCAAGCGGTTCGGCCAGGCGCGGGTAGCGATCAACACTCTGACTATGGAGCAGGTGGAGATATTCGTCACGAAATGGTTCCGCTACTTCTATCCCGGCGATAGCGGCCCCGGCGGCCGGACCGCCGCCGGGCTCATCAACGAGGTCAAAACCCATCCGGCGGTGGGGGCGCTCATCGACAATCCGCTCATGCTGACCGCCATCTGCATCCTGTATCACGATCAGAAGGAGCTTCCGGGGCAGCGGGCCGAGCTGTACAAGCGGTTTGTGGACAACATGCTCTTTCGCCGCTTTGGTCCCGACTTCGAGGAAGTGCTGGCGTTTCTGAAGATTCTTGCCCATACCCTTCACACGGGGAAGACCAAGATTATTGACGAGATCGGCGCTCTGGAGAAGATGCGCCAATCGTTTCGCCGCAAAGAGCGGGAAGATGGTCCGGAGTATGAGGCCCGGATCAGAAAGCGGTTCGCGGAGATCGAGGCCCAGTGCGGGCTGCTGAAACTGGAGGCCGGCGGCTACGAATTCCGGCACCTTACGTTTCAGGAATTTCTCTGCGCCGATTATCTCTCCGATACCGCCACCGATTACCACGCGGCCATTGCCCCCTTCTGGAATGATGAGTGGTATCGGGAGATGATCGAGCTGTACATCAGCTATATCAGCATCAGGAACAAGGGGATGGCCAACGCTATCGTCGCGAGGGCGCTGGAGCAGGCGGACCAGGGGCATTGGCTCAAGGCGGCGGCTGCTCTCAACGATATTCAGGAAAACCGGCGCGATTCCGAGGTGGTGACCAAGGCGCGGGACGCTTTGCAGCGGATTTTCCGGACCGAGGAAAAGGTCAGTAGAAAGATACTGGCGGAGGCGGGCGAACTACTGGGGTGGCTTGGCGATCCCAGGGACCTGAAGGCGTTCGTTCTCATTGCCGGGGGGGAGTATGATCTTGAGGAGTTGGGCCGAAGATCGATTGCTCCCTTTGAGCTTGGCAACTATCCGGTCACCAACGGCTGGTTTCGGGAGTTTGTGGACGCGGGCGGCTATGCCGCGCGGGAATGGTGGAGCAAGGAGGGGTGGCGGTGGAGGCTGGCTGAAAAGGTGGAACATCCGGAATTGTGGCATGACCGGCGGTGGCGCTGCCCCAACGCCCCGGTGGTGGGGGTTTCGTGGCATGAGGCGGGGGCGTTTTGTCGGTGGCTGACCAAGACGGCAGAGGATGGTCGTGTCTACCGGTTGCCGACGGAAGCGGAGTGGCAGGCCGCGGCGGCGGGTCATGAGCGGCGGGTGTACGCCTGGGGGAACGATGAGGACCCGACCCGCTGCAACTGCGGTGAAGGTGACGCATCCATCGACGCAACCTCGGCGGTGGGGATTTTTGAGCGGGGGAAGAGTCCGGACGGCGTATACGACCTGAACGGCAATGTTTGGGAATGGTGCGAAGATGTGATAGAGGGCTCGGCCCGTGTGCTTCGCGGGGGCAGTTGGTTCTTCAACGCCTGGTTCTGCCGGTCGGCGTACCGTAGCTACTACTCGCCCGGTTACCGCCTCGAATCCTACGGGTTTCGCCTTGCGCGAGGTCAACAAGAGTCAGGTAAAGGGTAGGGGGGAGCGGGCCTGGTGAAGGGGTTGACAGCCGGGAGCGGAGCGGACGGCGGTCTACCCCGGAACCAGGGACGCGGGTTTGGACGGCGCGGCTTTTTTCACGCCTCTTTATTCTGTCCCTCCGTGGCCGGGGATGTAGGGGCGGTTCGCGAACCGCCCGTACACGAACCGCCCGTACAAAAAATCCCCCCTCAATCCCCTTTTGTCAAAGGGAGCAGTAGGTTGGGGTGAGGAACGAACCCCAACGGACAATGTTGGGGTTCACGGTAAAGCTGTTCACCCCAACCTACTACTTTTGTCAAATCGGTTGTCATCCCCGAATGCTTTTATCGGGGATATGGTTTTAAACACCAACACCATATTCCCGATAAAACCTTCGGGAATGACAACCTAGTTTGAATCTCTGAGGGTACAATTCCCCGCCGCTTGCGGCGGGGTATTTCATATGTTACCTATGATTACCGTTCACCCTGAGCTTGTCGAAGGGTGAATTTGCGAGTGCATCAAGTATAACCATCGCAAGGAGCGTCAAGACCATGGCCAAATGCCCGAAATGCAGCTCAAGAAAGGGACAGAGAAGATGCCGGGCGACCGGCTCGGAGGTCTGTACCCCCTGTTGCGGCGAAATCCGGAAACCCGCGACCTGTCAGGGGTGTCCCTATTTCAAGGAGGATACGCCGAAACGAAACTATAAAAATATTCCCAGCTACTCCACCCAGGAGATGGAGGATGATCTGGATTTGCAATCAATCTCCAACGTGATTGAAGGGGCGCTCTGTACGTGGGACTATGTATCCAACGATACCCTGAGAGATGAGTTGGCGCTACGGGTACTGGAACTGCTTATGGATCGGTACTATTTTGATGATGAGTCAGTGACGGTGTCGAATGAAGCGGTTCGGAAAGGGTTTGACTATGCGTCGCGGGCCATTGATGAGACGCTTGACGACGTTTCCAAGGACGTTCTCTGCAGGATACTCTCCGTGATTTATTTTGTGGCCCGAAGACGGACCCGGGGCGGGCGAGAGTATTTCACCGTGATTCGACAATATGTCGGCATCACCATCACTCCGGGGATGAGAGACCTTCCTGATTTCCTGGCGGGAGTTTAATTCACATGGACAAAATGATCTACGTCATCGGGCACCGGAACCCGGATACCGATTCCATTGCTTCGGCCATCGGCTACGCGGAGCTGAAGAAAAAACTGGGGTACGAAAACGTCCGCGCCGCCATGGCGGGGACCCCCAATCCGCAGACCCGCTCCATCCTGGAACGGCTCGGCATCGATCCTCCGCTCTACCTGGCCGACGTTCACCCCAAGGTCCGGGACGTCATCAAGCGGCGGCCGGTTACCGCGGCGGCAACCATGCCGCTCAAGGAGGCGCTGGAGCTGTTCTATCGGCATAACGTCCGGGTCCTGCCGGTGGTAGACGCGGGGAATCAGCCGCTCGGCATGGTCTCTCTCATCAGATTGTCGGAAAAATATCTGGTGGCCGGCACGGACCGGAAGCGGGGGGTGGATACCTCGCTTCGCTCCCTGGCTGACTGCCTCGGCGCCGCCTTCATCACCGGCGCCCCTTCCGACGAGATCGAACATCTCCATCTCTTCATCGGCGCCATGCGCGAGGAGGCGTTCACCAGCCGGCTTGAGGGGTATGATCCCGCGTCGCTGCTGATCATGACCGGGGATCGCCGATCCATTCAACAGGCCGCCATCGAGAAAGGGGTGCGGCTGCTCGTGGTGACCGGAGGACGGGGGATCGACGACGACCTGCGGGAGCAAGCCGGGCACAACGGCGTGACGCTCCTCTTGACGCCGCTCGATACGGCAACCGCCGCCTCCCTGACCCGCCTCTCCACCCCGCTGACCGAATTTGTCGAGGCGCGGTATGAACTGGTGGGGGTTGCCGAACCGCTGGAGCATCTCCGTCTGAAACTCCTCCATTCCGGAGAGTCGGCGGTGATCGTCGTGGAGG
>Ga0194037_1003198_pt1 | contig 10305 bp, 8 predicted proteins | sample JunL306m_MetaG_FD_148653 | JGI IMG/M metagenome (GOLD analysis project Ga0194037, IMG submission 148653) | Anoxic zone freshwater microbial communities from boreal shield lake in IISD Experimental Lakes Area, Ontario, Canada - Jun2016-L304-6m | ecosystem: Environmental > Aquatic > Freshwater >...
TAAAAAATCATGCACTGCTGCTTGGTTGAGTAAATCCAACTGCGCGTGAGTACGCGTCAGAATATTGGTATATCCCTGAGATTTTAAAAGGCGGGTAATCCCACTTCCGACCATCCCGCGATGGCCGGCGACATAAATTTTTGCTGCTTTATTCATGTCGACTTAATGAAGTGTAGCCGTGTTTTTTAACTAATTCGTCACGCTCCGCACCTTTTAAGTCTTCGCGTACCATTTCTTTAACGAGCTCTTGGAATGAGGTGGCTGGCACCCATCCAAGTTTTTCTTTGGCCTTGGTGGCATCACCAAGTAAGGTTTCAACTTCAGTTGGGCGGAAGTAGCGTGGGTCAACAGCCACAATGCACTTACCATTAGAGTCATAACCTTTTTCAGTTACGCCTTCACCTTTCCAGGTCATTTTCATGCCGAGTTCTTCAGCGGCAAAGTCAATGAATTGACGAACGCTGTATTGAACGCCAGTGGCAATCACATAATCTTCAGCCTGTTCTTGCTGGAGCATTAGCCATTGCATTTCGACATAGTCGCGTGCGTGACCCCAATCGCGCTTAGCGTCTAGATTGCCAAGGTATAGACATTCTTGCAGGCCTAATTTAATGCGGGCAAGGGCGCGGGTAATCTTTCTGGTGACAAATGTTTCACCGCGAATAGGGCTCTCATGGTTAAACAAGATACCGTTGCAGGCGTACATCCCATAGGCTTCACGATAGTTAACAGTAATCCAATAAGCGTATAGCTTAGCTACTGCATATGGGCTACGTGGATAGAAAGGAGTGGTTTCCTTCTGGGGAATTTCTTGTACCAAACCATAAAGTTCAGAGGTAGATGCTTGATAAAAGCGTGTCTTCTTCTCGAGTTTCAAAATGCGAATGGCTTCAAGAATGCGTAATGCACCTAATGCGTCTGAATTCGCTGTGTACTCAGGCTCTTCGAAAGACACAGCCACATGTGATTGGGCTGCTAAGTTGTAGATTTCATCGGGCTGAGTTTGCTGGATGATGCGAATTAAGCAAGAAGAGTCCGTTAAGTCGCCATGGTGCAAAGTGAGCTTAGAGCCCTCAATGTGTGGGTCGTGATACAGGTGATCAATGCGATCAGTATTAAATAGGGAGGTGCGACGCTTAATGCCGTGAACCTCATAACCCTTTTTGAGTAATAGCTCCGCTAAATAGGCACCATCTTGGCCAGTGATACCAGTAATAAGGGCAACTTTTGATTTTGACATTGAGTTTTCTTAATAATCGAGTTAATCAGTAGATGGGCTATTGTAATTTGTTTTAAATACCGGTTTACAGCTTCCTCGGTCCTGTTTTACCAAGCAAATACAATGGGGTGAGATTTGAAAATAAACAAAGAAGCAATTCAGTATTCATTTTGATTCAAAGTGAAGCAAGCGCTAGGGATAATTAAAGGTGATATCGCAGGTAAAGGCTGAACGGGGAAGGGTATTCTTGCGCAAGCTCGACTACTGGTTTGGCGTGCCTTTGCTGGGTCTGGCATCTATTTTTCGCTCCAAAAAGGCTAAACCAGAGCATTTTCAAAGCATCGGCATTTGCATATTTGCTGCTATTGGGGATGCATTACTGGCATCAGCCCTGATTGCAGATATCAAAAAAGCCTATCCAGACTCAAAAATCACCATTTTTGCTACTAAAGCCAATTCGGGCATATTTAGCTTGATTTCAGGGTTTGACGAACTGGTAGCGGTTCCGATTACTTCCCCGCTGGCGGCCCTAAAGTGCATGCGAGCCCACCCAGTCGATGTCTTGATAGACAGCTCCCAGTGGCCTAGAATTGGCGCCCTCTTGGCTGCTATCAGTAGGGCTAAATACACCATTGGCTTTAAAACAGAGGGCCAGAGTAGGCACTTTGCCTATGATTGTTGTGTTGAGCACAGCCCAAAACAACATGAATTAGATAACTTTAGGGCTTTATTGACCCCGCTGGGCATTTCCCCAAACTCGATGCCCCCCATCAATTTATCGAAATTAAATGGTGTAAATTGCTCAAATATTAAGCATCCTTATGTCGTTTTACACCCATGGGCAAGTGGCACGCACTTCGAATTGCGGGAATGGCCAATAGAGTCATGGCTTGAATTGTCCAAGAGGCTTCTCGGATCTGGTTACGGGGTGGTGATTAGCGGTGGCCCTGGCGATATTGATCGAACCAATACCTTAATCTCCCTCATCCAGAAGCTGGAGCATGCTGCTCCGGAAAATTTACTCAGTTTGGCAGGCAAGGTCGATCTCCTCACGACTGCCGCTTATTTGAATGGGGCGGCCGGGGTAGTCTCGGTCAACACTGGAACAATGCATCTTGCTGCCTTATTGGGTAGGCCATTGGCCGCCTTGCACGGCCCCACCAACCCAGATCGCTGGGGCCCGATCTACCCAGATGGAAAAAATGAGCAGAATTCTCTGATACTTGGGCCGGGGGCTAAAGAGGGTGGCGCATATCTGAATTTGGGTTTTGAGTATCCCAATAATCTGACTTACCTCATGGATCAAATTTCGGTCGATGCGGTAGTGGCAGCCTTAAACAAACTTTCCTTGAATATTCAGTAGTACTGCAAAATACGACGATGGCCGCATCCCTATTTATTAATTCCTATTTGATTCGAGTTTTTGATTTCCTAATCATCAATCTCGTGGGATTGGGTACTTTTTTTGCCATTCAGATTTTTAAAGATCCTGATTTAGATTTGCAGCGCTATGCCTCTCTGATGTTATTGGCAAGTGCTGCCTATTTATTTTTCACCAATAATGCGTACCGCTCTTGGCGCGGTGGCAACTTAATGGCGCTATTTGGTCAAGTGGCTGCCGGAGTGTTAAAGACTTGGATTTTGATTTTGATTTGGTTGGTCTTTAGCAAATCAACTGAAATGTATTCACGCCTTTGGCTGGGTTCTTGGGCAACTGTTAGCCTAATCGTCTTATGCAGCAGCAGACTTTTTAGTTATGCCTTGATCAGTCGATATCGTGCTCAGGGGATCAATCTACGGCATATTGCAATAGTCGGCTCAGGCAATACCGCAGAAGAAATTGAACGTCGACTTCATGATTCTCCTTGGTCTGGGTATCGCATTCAAACGCTAGTCAAAGAATTGGATCCAGTGAAGTTAGACGCTCTGGCAAAACAACCCTTAAATGAAATCTGGTTGGCATTGCCGATGGCGGATGGATCGCAGATGCGGATGGTGATGGAGCATCTCAAGATGAGTACTGCGACCATTCGTTTTGTGCCCGATTGGTTTTCATTCCGATTGATTAATCATGGCGTGAGCGAGGTGTTGGGAATGCAGATGATTGATCTGTATGGCACACCCATGACTGGTATGAATCTGTTTCTGAAGTCCATGGAAGACTTCTGTTTATCTGTTTTGATCTTGCTATTCATTAGCCCCTTGATGCTGATTCTAGCAATTGGCATCAAGCTGAATTCTCCAGGGCCAGTGTTCTATCGCCAGGACCGGGTGGGTTGGAATGGTGAAGTTTTTGAGATCTATAAATTTAGAACGATGCCAGTTGATCTTGAGCAAGGTGCTGTAGTGTGGGGTGGCTCTGCCAGCAAGTCAGTTACTAAATTTTCAAAGTGGTTACGTTCTACAAGCTTGGATGAGCTACCTCAATTCATTAACGTGCTGCAAGGAAAGATGTCGATTGTTGGGCCAAGACCAGAGCGCCCCGTATTTGTCGAACAATTTAAAAAAGAAATTCCTGACTATATGAAAAAACACTTAGTCAAAGCAGGTATTACTGGATGGGCGCAGATTCATGGCTGGCGCGGAGATACTGACCTGAATGCTCGCATTGAGCATGATTTGTACTACATTGAAAACTGGTCTCTTTGGTTAGACCTAAAAATTATTTTCTTTACTATTTTCCGTGGCTTTGTAAGTAAAAACGCCTACTAAATTTTCAAAATGGGGCAATGCTTATTCAGCATTCTTCTGTAAGAGCATGGTGTTTAGCAGGGCGATGCAGAAAAATAAAATCTCAATGGTATGTTTGCTGCTTACTTCGGCGACGGTAAAAACGAGAAGCAATCCTGCTGCCACCCAAATAGCGGTTAAGTAATGGGGCGAGCTTGATTTAGTCGCCAGGATAATGATGGAAATTAATGCACCCATAGTAAAAATCAAGCCTGGGATGCCAAAGGCCAATCCAAAATCGATCCAGGCGCTATGCGATGATTGAATCGTGGCCTCTGGGTATGACTCGCGTATTACTTTGCCTAAGGAGTGCTCGAGTAAGCCATAGCCCAGTGGATTTGCGGCGATGGATTTAATCCCCGCGGTTGCCCAAGCGGCGCGTTCATAGTTGTTGGGGTAAACAGTCTCGCCCGAACTAGTTTTTGGGTAGCCATATTTTCTAACATCTTGCCAATTGGGTGTCTCGTCAATTTGGACCGCTACAGTTACATCTTCAATGAAATGATTCCATCCGCGATTAATATTCAGATGCTGCTGCACAAAGATGATGATAAGTAGAAGGGGTATAAGAATGATGAAAGCCATCTTCCAGCTTGGCTTATGGGAGTTCATTTGATGCTTTAAGGCAAACACCCCTATGTAGAGCGCCCAACTCCCAATCAGAATGAGTGCTACACCGACCCCATTGCGAGTATCAATGATGGTAGTAAATGCAAATAAGACGGTCAGGGATCCTAGTAGCCAATATAAATACATTGCCCAAGAGCGCTTACCCTGATTTTGGGCAATGGCATAAGCCGACGAGCCGCAGATGGCGCTGATAAAGAGATTGCCCATGAGGACGGTATTAATTTTGTTCCCAAAAGGGCTGGAAAAATAATAATTTGGCATAAAGGCAATGCCTGATTGGGCGAATGCCTCTAGGTAATGGGCCAGCAAATAGATAAAGCCTGATAGTAGTCCAAGCCATAGCCATTGGGTGCGCTTTGGATGATCGCGCAATACTAGCCCGGTAAGACCTCCGATGACGCATGCTAAAAAGGCTCTTAACCAAGTGCTGGTAAGTTCTTGTAGTTGGAGTGTTGGCTCTTGGCTAAAGCCTATCAAATGAATGAGCACCCAGATAAACATGCAGCCCGAAAGAATTATTGGGGCATATTGGGTCAGAACAGTGCGATATTTAGTCCTATTAGCTTGTTTTGTGTAGTATTTCAGTAAAAATACGGCAATGAGTGTGCCTAGGACCAGGAGGGTATTGCGAAGGGCAATCGTATTCTTGAGTGACCAAATCGCTAGTAATGTACTGCTAATGAAAATCATGAGGGCGCTCAAAATGGAGAAAGCGCGATTTGAGTCAATAGGTTTCATATAATTAAATGATAACGGCTAAATTAGGCTCTCATAGATGTTTGGCTCATTCATAGGCCGAAGGCAAATGAGTTTTCTAATCTTGCCAAATTGATCAAGTAGCTTACTCAGCGGAAATATTGCAATGATTCTTTTAACGGGCGCAACTGGCTATATTGGCTCCCACACTTGGCTTGAGTTGCTAAAGGCTGGCTATCAGGTAGTAGGAGTTGATAACTTGATTAATTCCAGTCCAAAGGTCTTGGCGCGACTTGAAGCCCTCTCTGGCAAAAGGCTAGAGTTTATTGAGGGTGATGTTTGTGACTCTGCTTTTTTGGAATCTGTATTCAAGTCTCACCCAATTGAGGGCGTAGTTCACTTTGCAGCTTTGAAGGCGGTGGGAGAGTCTTCAGCTAACCCCCTTCGTTACTATGAAAATAATTTAGGTGGATTGATTACGCTTTTGCAAGTGATGCAGGCTAATGATTGTCGTAATGTTGTATTTAGCTCGTCAGCCTGTGTGTATGGGGATCCAGACGAGAGCCCTGTAAAAGAAAATGCTGCTTTACGACCTGAGAATCCTTATGGTCAAACCAAGCTGATGAGTGAGCAGATTTTGCGTGATCTTGAAAGCTCGGATCCAAGTTGGCGCGTAGCTTACTTGCGTTATTTCAATCCAATTGGCGCTCATGAATCAGGCTTGATTGGCGAAGACCCAATGGGTATTCCGAATAACTTGGCCCCCTTGGTAGCGCGCGTCGCCGCTGGCAGAATGGATGTACTGAAGGTTTATGGAGATGATTGGGAAACCCCTGATGGTACTGGGGTGCGGGACTACATCCACGTTGTTGATCTTGCAAACGGCCATGTCAAAGCGATTGAATATTTGCTGTCAGGAAAGCCCTCATTGACAGTCAATCTTGGGACTGGGGTTGGTTGCAGTGTGATGGAAGTGATTCATGCTTATGAAGAAGTTGTGGGGCACCCAATTCGCTATCAGGTGACGGCTCGAAGGCCTGGTGATGTCGCGATTTATTATGCAGATCCATCACTTGCTGAAGCGCTGTTAGGTTGGAAGGCGCAACGCAGCCTGAAAGAAATGTGCGCTGATGGTTGGCGTTGGCAGTCGCAAAACCCATTGGGATACAACTCTTAATGTCAGTAGACTTCGCCCTCTACTGCAAGTCATACCGTAAGGATTTATTGCGTGTTAAGCGCTTGTTAGAGTCTTTGCGCAAACATAATATTGAGTCAATTCCTTTTTACATTTCCACGCCTGAGGCGGATCGAGAGCAGTTATTTAATCTACTGGGTAAGGGCAAGGATTTTCAGTGGGTATCTGATGAATCCATCGTCAGGGCAAATCCACGAGCACCCAAAGATATTCAACAGACAAAGCCTGGCGGTATAGGGCAGGCTGTTATCAAGTCAGAGTTTTGGCGTCTTGGGCTTACCCATAATTACTTGTGCATTGATTCGGATAGTGTATTTATTCGAGATTTTGTAAAGAGTGACTTTTTGGCGCCTGATGGGGATCCCTATACAGTCCTTCATCAAAACAAAGAACTTTTCCAGTTGGCGAAGAACCGCGGCCATTTGCGGGTAGAGCGCGATCTCCGCATTGAAGCGGAGACCGTAAAGTCATTATTTGGAAGGGTGGGACCAACGTACTATTGCGCGCCAGCCCCCTTTATTTGGTCGGCTAAGGTGTGGGAATCTTTGGATCAGCAGTATTTGCAACCCAAAGGTATTACCTTGTGGGATTTGGTCACGCCTGAGCATCCTGAAACACTTTTGTATGGTGAGGCTTTATTGGCGTATCAGGCGATACCCGTGCGCATGATCGAACCTTTGTTTCGGATATATCACTACGATTGGCAATATTATCTATCCCGCCGTTTGGGTGAGACTGAGGACAAACTAAGACAGAACTTCATAGGCGTTATTTATCAGTCTGCCTGGGAGTCCGAGTTAGATTTTGGGACTCCGGCCAAGTCCCTGCCATCAAGAATCCTCCGCAGGACCAAGCGATTCTTACGTTACTTACAAAGTTATCTCTAATGATTATGAATGACCTTGTCAAAATGGTAGAGCCCCAAGCTTCCCAAAATCTGCAGTCCAATGGTTTGCCATTAGTGACAGTTTCAATGCCAGCTTACAATTCTGAGCGCTATATTGCTGAAGCGATTGAAAGTATTCTGGCGCAAACTTATCCAAATTTTGAGTTAATTATTGTGGATGATGGATCTACTGATCGCACTCGCGAGATCATTGATCGCTTTAATGATCCCCGCATTATTAAGATTTATTCTGATCAAAATCGCGGCCTAATTACTACTCGCAACCGAATTGCTGGTCTTGCTAAAGGTAAATACATGGCCTTATTAGACGCGGATGATCGAGCTTTCCCTGAAAGACTTGCTCTTCAGGTCGAATTTTTAGAAAACAATGAAGCCGATTTGTGTGGTGCTGATCATTGGACCTTGAACCAAGTAACTGGTGAAACGAAGCAGTCGAAGCAGCGGCATTCGAATGCGGACATCCATGCCTTATTGAGTGTTTGTAGTCCTGTGTGCAATCCCGCAATGATGGCAAAATTAGAAATCTTTAGGAAGTTCCCTTATAAGACTTCTTACATGCATGCTGAGGACTATTGCCTGTGGACCGAGATCGCGTTAGCAGGATATCGTTTTGCAAATATCAAAAAAAAGTTGATTACTTATCGACTTCACTCTACTCAGACGAGTGTTAATCATTTGGATGCTGCGCGTACTGTATTTACAAAGGCCCAAGCGAGTTATCTGACTGGACTTGGGATACCTGCAGCTTGTCTACCTAGTCCGCTTCCCTTTTTTGAGCGTGTGAAATTTGGTGTGCAATTCATGATTCTGATCAATCAAAAGATTGCCAATATTTCTATTCGTGCAAATCAAGAATTGTATGCTCGCTTTCAATTCCGCGGTAACGGTATTTGGACGCCACTGAGTCGTCTAGAGCGTCTGCTTATTGCAACTTACTCAAGCATACTAGGGCGCAGAAAATCAGATTGAGATCCTCTTCCACTCTGCAGGCAGGAGGGAAGAGAGGTGCAGCGTACTATCGTTGATCCAGCGATTGGGTGCATAGACAAGACCTGCGACATCTTTTTTTAGCCAGGCCCCCCACCAGCTTAATGAGCTGTTGGCAATAATATGATGCTTACAAGCAAACATCAGCTGTAACTCTTGTGCGACAGCATCAGAAGATGGAACATTTTCAATAAATGTCTTCTGAATACTTTCTGGAAGCGCTTGTTTAGCCCATGGAAGATCGTCTGAGAAAATAAAAAAATGGGCGTTTGGTTTTTTTGCGACAAGTTCCTGGATAGCTTTAAGGTAATAACTTAAGGGAAGGGCCCCATGAATTTTAGCTGCGGCAGGAGAGTGCACATAATCCCCTCTGCGAATATGCACCATGACCGATTCAGTGGAGTTGATTTCTTGTAAGTAGGCTTGGTAAGCGCTAGAGATAGCCGAGGCCGTCTGAAACTCTTGTTGAAGTTCCGTCCGAATGGAGTCAATATATGGAAATCCCTGCCAGTACCCAGAGAGATAGAGATCTCGCTGTTGCATGCCTCTTAAGCGAAATAGTTGAGGATCAAAATCAAACGCATTTTTTTGGTAAATTATCATTGACCTGCTGGGCACAATCTTTTCTAGGGCGCGTTTGAACTTACTTGGCTTAGTTGGAAATGCTGAACTGACAAAGGCGATATCCTGAATCTTTAAAAGATTTAGTTGGAGTTCTCTTGGGGTGGCGTGCTCTTGGGGCGCATCAAACCAGGTACGGTTTAAGGCAAATGCGACTTGATATCGCTCGGAAAGAGCTCTTGCAATCGCATACTGAAACATTTGATTGCCGAGCCCTCCTTGAAGATAGGAGTAAATGGCCATAACCTTATAATTAGACCATTAAGACGAGTTAAAAGCTCATCCTAGAACTTAACCTTAAATGAACGGCTGTCTATGTTAGTTGGAGGGATTGTCGGATGGGGGGAAGGTCAAGATGATCTATTTAACCCCCATAGCCCCAGAAATCGAGATGATTGTCTTGAACCGTTTAGGGTTTTGAACTCTAGGGCTCAAGCGCTTGATATCCAATTACATACTATCGATATCCTCTTGGAGAGGGGTATTGAGCCTGCTTTTAACTTATATATTGAATCAGTACCGATGATTTCAATGAAGGGGTGCAAGAACTACCTGATTCGATTTGAAACGGAATTAACTGTCCCTATTAATAGCGATCCAGCCTACCTGAATCAATTTGATGGAATATTCACTTGGGATCAAGAGCTTTTAAATCCAAATTCAAAGGGCTTACTCCAACAGCAAACTGTTTCGATTCCAAAGTTTCCAATCTGTTATCCCAATGTTTTGCCTTCCCCATTTAAGCCTAATGAAGTTGCAAACCCGGGTTTTGCAGGTCGAGACATTACTTGCGTATTGATTGGAAGTAATCGACATGCGAATGCTGTTGATTCAAGGGAGTTGTATTCAGAGCGAGTAAAGCTGATTCGTTGGTTTGAGGCTCATGCACCAAAGGACTTTGCCTTATTCGGTAGTGGTTGGACTGTGCCGCAAAAGCGTCTTGGGCGCTTAGGTAAGCTGCAATATCGCCTAGAAAAGATCATTCCCTTTTTATTGGGGAGAGCAGTTTTTCCTAGCTATAAAGGCCCTGCTAAAACCAAGTTTGAGGTGTTGGTAAAATCTCGTTTTAGTATTTGCTTTGAAAATGCTAGGGATATGCGAGGGTATCTCACTGAAAAAATATTTGATTGCTTGTTTGCTGGCTGTGTGCCGATTTATTACGGAGATCCTGATATTCAGAACACCATTCCAAACGCTTGCTTTATTGATTTTAGGGATTTCCTAGATCTTCCGGACCCATATAGCGCGCTATATAGTTATATTAGTGGAATGACAGAATCTCAATATCTAGAGTATCAAAACGCAGGTAGAGATTTTTTA
>Ga0194037_1003201_pt1 | contig 10296 bp, 12 predicted proteins | sample JunL306m_MetaG_FD_148653 | JGI IMG/M metagenome (GOLD analysis project Ga0194037, IMG submission 148653) | Anoxic zone freshwater microbial communities from boreal shield lake in IISD Experimental Lakes Area, Ontario, Canada - Jun2016-L304-6m | ecosystem: Environmental > Aquatic > Freshwater >...
ACCCGTTGTTGAAATCTTCGGGCGCACAGTAGGCATCATTGGGAATGCGCCAAGAAAGATCACTCCCATCAGAATTGTCAGTAGCCCCATAACGCGAGTAATGGTTGCCTCATGTACCGAGATGCGAGCTCCGAGTTCGCCGAAGAGTGCGCCATACGAGATAAAGAGCGCGCTAAAACCTACAACAAAGAGTGCAGAACCTAAGAAGACTTTGCCGCGCGCTTGGGAAAAACCTGCTGCAAAGGAGAGATAGCCCGGCACAAGTGGCAGAACACATGGTGATAAAAATGAAATTAATCCTGCGAAGAGCGCAATCGGAAATGCAGTCAGTAGGAAACCATCCATGATGTGGTTGACGACAAAGTTGGTCATTCTGCGCTCACCGCTTCGATGAGTTGGCTCAGCGATGCAACTGTGACTGAACCAGAGATTCGCGCTGCGACTCTTCCATTCTTATCGATTACAACAGTTGTCGGAATCGCATTAGCTGGAAGTGATTTTCTAAATCCAATCAAAATTGAATCATCAATCACTGTGGGATAAGGGGTTTTCCGGGTTCGGGTAAAGGCCTCTGCATTGACTGGATTGTCACGAGTCAAGATCCCAACGAATTGCACATCTGCATATTTCTTTGACAGCGCAGAAAGGGTTGGCTCTTCAGCTCTACATGGCGAACACCAGGATGCCCAGACATTTACTACTGCAACTTTGCCGCGAGCAAGTGTGAATTGAGTTCCGTTAAGTGTCATGCCGGAAATAGCGGGTGCTGCAATGCGATCTGATTTCGCAATCTTTGTGACCGCGCCGCTGCCGGCGATAAAGCTCGATTGCGCCTTAGATGCTCCACCATTACTGCAGCCTGATAACAGTAAGACCGATGCGAGTATCAGGGCAATTTTCTTCATATTACTTGGGGGCGAGCAGATGTTTGGCGGGTTCGGAGTAACTGGTACCGGTAATCATTCCATCGTCATCGAAGTGAACGCTGGTAACTGAGGCAAGGGTGCATTCGCGTTTACGTGGATCGTGCAAAAGTCTGCGTCCTTCAATAGCGCTGCGCAGAATCCAAATCGGTAGTTGATGCGAAACAACGATGGCATCTTTACCTTTCGCTGCTCTATTGGCAGCGAAGATTGCGGCAAGCATGCGCGAAATTTGTTCTTCATATGGTTCGCCCCACGAAGGCTTCCATGGGTTATATAAATGGCGCCAGGAAGATGGGTGCTTCAAAACACCGCTACCTAATTCAAAAGATTTACCTTCAAAGACATTGGCCGCTTCAATTAATCGCTCATCGGTATGAATATCGAGTGAATGTGCCCGCGCAATGGGTGCTGCAGTCTCTTGCGCACGTTGAAGTGGAGAAACGTGCAGCGCACCAAGATCAAGTTTTTTCGACCAATCTCCAATAACTTCTGCCATCTCTTGTCCGCGCTTTGATAGACGCCATCCAGGTTGGCGGCCGTAGAGAATCTTGTTGGGATTTTCTACCTCGCCATGGCGCACCACGTGAACAGTTGAAGTCATAGCGCTAAGCATAAAGCGTTGAAATAGCAGCCTTATCTATAGAGTAGTGACATGGCACTCACGGCGAAACGAGCAGCCTTTTTCGATGTAGATAACACCCTGGTCCGTGGGTCGACTCTCTACTTTCTCGGAAGAGGCATGTACCAGCGTGGGTTCTTCACCAAAGCAGATATCTCACGCTTTGTTGTGGCCAATATCAGATTCAGAATGACGGGTACTGAAAAGGCAGAAGTTATTGAGAAGTATCAGAATGCTGCAACTGATTTCATCGGAGGACACGCAGTCGATGATATTAAAAAGGTGGGCGAGGAGATTTACGATGAATTCGTCTCTCCCAAGCTATGGCAAGGCACCTTCGAAATTGCAAAATCGCATTTAGATCAAGGTGAAGAGGTGTGGCTAGTCACTGCAGCACCACAAGAGATGGCTGACATTATTGCGCAACGACTTGGACTCACGGGCGCACTCGGTAGTAAGGCTGTGATTAAAGATGGCATTTACACGGGCGCACTCGATGGCAAGTTATTACACGGAAGCGAAAAGGCTATTGCAATTCAAGAGCTAGCGCGCAAACATGGATTTGATTTAGAGAATTGTTACTCATATTCAGATAGCCATAATGATGTGCCGCTACTTCAAGCAGTTGGCCATCCATGTGCAATTAATCCAGATGCAATCCTTCGGATTCGCGCCATGGCGGAAGGTTGGCCGATTCACGATTTTCGTCGGGCGCGCTTTATCAATAGATTGCTAGGCCCTGCTGTGAGCAGACTTGCTGCTGTTGGAACGTGGTTTACACCGCGTAAGCGCTAACCACGTCTCATTCTAAATTGGATCTTTGCACGAATGCATGACACTGGTAGCCAACCCCATTGGCGCGAATCAGTCCCAGCTTCGTTATCGCTGAGTAGGTAAAGAGCAGCGCTATCCGTTCCCACTCCGCGAATCTCCTTGATTCGTTTTACATAGAAGATTCCCGGTTGTTCATCGCGTTCGATAACGACTACATCGCCGAGCTTTACCTTGTTCCAACCGGTGAGTTTGTAATTGGCCCACCTGCCCATCAACCAATCGCCGGCGCTGTAGGTAGGCTCCATCGAATCGCCTTCGACGACCATTGATGCGTACTTTGCCATGAGTCGAATTCTATTCAGCCCTGCAGTACTCTCAGGCTTATGAGAAACATCCTTACACCTAAAATTACAGTCCACGCACACTGCGATCTTCCATGCGGTGTCTACGATCCAGCACAAGCAAAGATTGAGGCTCTATCAGTCAAAGCATGTATGGAGAAGTACGCAGCTAATACGGATGCAGATTTCCGTTCACGCTCAGTTGCAATTAAAGAAGAGCGTTCACACCAAGTCAAAGAGCACCTCTGGGTTCTCTGGACTGATTACTTCAAGGCTCCTCACTTCGAGAAGTACCCACAATTGCACTCACTCTTCAACGAGGCGACCAAGCTTGCCGGCGCTGCAGGTACAAAGGGAACTCAAGATGTTGCAGTTGCAGATACCTTGATTGCAAAGATCGATGAGATTGCCGCAATCTTCTGGGAGACCAAAAAGGCTTAACACAAGCCTAACTAATAAGTGATTGAGCGGCTGTGCGAGCGAGGAAAGATAATCGCTCGACAGTCGCTCTCTTTATTTCCGCATGTGCGCATTGGCGTTCGCCATCGTAGACCTCGCACTCAAAAGTTAACTCACGACCTGCAATATTGGTAACTCGCGCATTTGCCCGAAGTTCAGATCCTGCAGTTGCAGATCCCGTAATCTGCAATGAAGAATGCGTTAAGAATGTTGTCTCTCCAGATTCGAGATATTCCGAAAGCGCTGCAACACAGGCGTTCTCCATCAACGTTAAGTAATGTGAAGGTGCAACCACCGGTAAATCAGATACGCCCATAGTGACGCAGGTATCGCCGGGGCGGGCAGTCATCACTGAGAAGCCAACTGCTCCCAGGACATCTTCTGCCGGTTTCATGCTTGAGAGATTAGTCCTCGTCGTCGCTAAAGTGCTGGATATGCGTCTGTTCGATTTGAATTTCTCGATGCTCGACATTTCCAAACTCATCGATCTCGATAGAGATTTCGGTCATGCTGAATTGAGTAACGACCTCAGTTGAAGCGCCGCCGGCCATCTGCGCCCGAAGTTGGCGGTGGATACTTTCGTGAAGATCTTCTGGAGCCTGCTCATCGCACGAACGCTTGAGGACATCTTGCAACATCTGGTGCATCAACTTTTCGTGTTCGATTTCAGCAGCGCACGCACCACAAGTACCGATATGCGATTGAATGGCGTCAGCTTGTGGAATCTCTTGGAACTCGCCTTCGATAATGAAGACTACAGATGCAAGAACATCACCACATTGAATCTCTATGAAGCTCATGACTTATCCCCCTTCTCTGTGCTCTTTGCAGCGGGGGCATCGGTGTTGTAGCCAAGCTCTTTGGCATAGGTAGCGAGCTTGGTGCGAAGTTGTTTACGACCACGGTGCAGACGTGACATCACAGTTCCGGCTGGGGCACCGACGATTTCGGCTATCTCTTTATAAGAAAATCCTTCAACATCGGCAAGATAGACAACGATGCGAAACTCTTCTGGAATCTCTTGTAGCGCTCTTTTAATATCGCTATCTGGCAAGTTCTCCAGCGCTTCTTGTTCTGCAGACTTTCCTTGATCACTTGTGTGTGATTGTGATTCTGCTACTTGCCAATCTTCGAGTTCATTATGAGCAATCTGTGGTTGGCGCTGCCCTTTGCGATAGGTATTGATAAAGGTAGTTGTGAGTACTCGATAGAGCCAGGCACGCAGGTTGGTACCTTCTTCAAATTGGTGAAAGGAAGCAAATGCTTTTAAGTAGGTATCTTGTACAAGATCGCGTGCATCTTCAGGATTTTTTGTATAGCGAAGTGCTGCTGCATATAACTGATTTGTGAACACCAAAGCATCGCGCTCGAACCGAGTGGTGCGATCGGCGGCGCTCTCGAGAACTAAATCTTTCGATGTCATCACGCCTAGGTTATATCAAAAGAGGGTTTCTGGAGCTCCGAGTTCAATGGGAATAATTAATTCTGGGCCGTTGTTAGCAACGAGGTTAACTCTCGACGAAACAGGCTGCGCCGTGAGGTTTCCGTCAGGTTCAGGGATATCCATCATCTTTATTAGGCGATTAATATCGCGCGATTGCGGATCAAGCCAATCGCTCCATCGCGCAATCGGCATAAAGACCGGCATACGACTATGAATTGTTGCCAGCTCTCCTACAGCTTCGCGAGTAATAATGGCAGCGCTTTGAATTACCTGGCCACTCTCGCTCTGCCAAGAACTCCAGATACCTGCAATAGAAAGTTCGCGACCATCGCTGCTATGAATGTAGAACGGTTGTTTTGGTGGAAACTTTCCTAGCGATGTTGCCCATTCGTAATAACCGGTTGCTGGAATTAAACAACGCGACGTTCTAAAGGCATGGCGAAAAGTTGGTTTCTCATGGATAGATTCACTACGCGCATTAATGGCATGTGATTGTGATGCACGTGCATCTGCCAAAGTTTTCTGCCACGGAGCGATAATCCCCCACGATGCCGAATCTAAAATGCGCGAATCTGCTTCGTTGCGAATAATGTAAATCTCGTTGGTTGGCGCGATATTCCAATTAAGGGGTAGCGATTGATCCAATGTTGAGCCCGCTAAATCAAATGACTCAACTAATTCTTCTGCGCCAAGTGTTTGCGCATATCTACCGCACATATTGCGAATCCTATGCTCTGCTCGAGCCGTTAGACTTCACTCATGACCAATGCTCACGATCTCTGGCCCGCGCCTTTGCGCGGACGTAAGCCAGTGCATTCTCGTGTTGTCATTCCGGGATCGAAATCGGTAACCAATAGAGCTCTGATACTTGCATCTCTCGCCGATTCACCTTCCACACTGCATCGCCCACTAATCTCGCGCGACTCTGAATTAATGTCAGGTGGCCTACAAGCAATGGGTGTAGAGATTTCAGCTTCAGCTGATACGTGGTCGGTTACTCCACATGCACTTACCGGACCTGCAACAATCGATGTTGGTAATGCCGGAACTGTGATGCGCTTTCTTCCCCCACTTGCCGCTCTTGCACATGGAGATATCTCTTTTGATGGCGATCCACGATCCTACGAACGTCCACTTGGCCCGGTAATTAAAGCGCTGGAAGAACTTGGCGTTGTTATCGATCATGGTGGCCGTTACTCATTACCACTCGTAATCAAAGCGACTGGTGCAATTCCAGGTGGCAAACTCACAATCGATGCAAGTGCATCTAGCCAATTCTTATCTGCACTTTTGCTCATTGCACCAAGTATGCAGAACGGCGTCACCGTTCACCATCGCGGCGGCGCACTACCGTCTATGCCGCATATTGATATGACGGTGCAGATGCTCCGTGATTTTGGGGCAACGGTGCATGTCGATAAGCAGAACCAAAGCTGGAGCGTTGTGCCGGGATTACTTCACGGACAGGATCTGGTGATTGAACCTGATCTATCTAATGCGGCGCCATTTCTTTCGATTGCCATGGTCTGTGGTGGCAGCATCACGATTGCTGATTGGCCCGCCAACACAACGCAACCCGGAGATCAATTACGTGAAATTTTCACTCAGATGGGTGCAACTGTTGAGTTTACAGATGACGGATTAACTCTCACTGGTGGAGATTCCATTCATGGCATTGATATTGATCTTCATGATGTTGGAGAGTTAACTCCATCAATTGCCGCTCTTGCCGCCCTTGCCGATTCACCTTCACATCTGCGCGGAATCGGTCACTTACGTCTGCACGAAACCGATCGACTAGCAGCGCTCACCCGCGAAATTAGCGCACTTGGTGGAAAAGTTGTAGAAGAAGAGACAGCTCTACATATAACTCCTGCCCCACTTCATGGTGGAACATTTCATACTTATGAAGATCATCGGCTTGCCACAGCTGGCGCAGTAATAGGTTTAGTTGTTCCAGATATCCAGATTGAAAACGTTGCAACAACCCGTAAGACCCTGCCTGATTTTCCGGGTCTCTGGAATAGTTTGGTTCTATGAGTCCACGCGAATACGACGAATCGGATGCGCGCATCCGCCCTTCTCGCACTACGCGCAGACGCACCAAAGATCGACCATCTCACTCAGATTCCATCACGGCATTCGTTACAACGGTAGACCGTGGACGCACTACCTGTGTGACCGATGATGGCGTTGTTATCACCGCCATGAAGGCGCGCGAGCTTGGACCTAAATCTGTCGTCGTCGGAGATCTCGTCGAAATCGTTGGAGATGTCACCGGAACTGAGGGCTCGCTTGCTCGTATCGTTGAAGTCAACGAACGTACTAATTCGCTAAGTCGTACTGTCGATGATGCAGCGCGCGTAGAACGCACCATCGTTGCAAATATCGATCAACTCTTGATTGTCGTGGCCTCAGCAAATCCTGAACCACGTCGCGGCCTAATTGATCGCTTCTTGGTCAGCGCCTTCCACGAATCCATCAAGCCTTTTATTATCGTGACAAAGGTTGATGTCTCACCAGTTCCAGATTTCATCAAAGAATATGAAGCACTTGGTGTCGACATCATCACCACATCGTCCAAGAGCCAAGACCGAGCGAAAGACATTGCCGGGATTCTCGAAGTGCTCGATGACAAGATCTCAGTACTTGTTGGACACTCTGGCGTTGGTAAATCAACGTTGATTAATGATTTAGTCCCTGATGCAGATCGCATGACGGGCGTCGTCAATGATGTCACTGGACGTGGTCGCCATACATCTTCTAGTGCAATTGCACTTCCACTCATCAATGGTGGATGGATTATCGATACCCCAGGTATTCGCGCCTTTGGACTCTCACATCTCAATCGCGACCGCGTTATTGAATCTTTCCCTGATATCTACCAAGTCATTCAAACCTGTATGCCCAACTGTTCTCACCATGAAGCAGGGTGTGCGCTCAATGCGTGGGTTGAATCCGATGCAACACTCAAAGCCGAGAGGTTTACGCGAGTATCAAGTTTGCAATCGCTCTTGGAAGTGAAGGCAACTGACGAGGAGCGTTAGACTCCTTCCATGAGTACCCGTCGCGGTGAGGATCTCGCTCTCGCACTTCGATTAGCTGATGCAGCTGATGCAATTACTCTTTCGCGCTACCAAGCCATCGATCTGACTGTTACAACTAAGCCAGATAACACCCCTGTAACAGATGCAGATAAATCATCAGAAGATGCCATTCGTTCCCTTCTTCGTGCTCATAGACCAGATGATGGAATCGTGGGTGAAGAGTTCGGATCTGAAGGTAGCGATAAAGAGCGCTACTGGGTTATTGATCCGATTGATGGCACCAAGAATTTCTTACGCGGAGTTCCGACCTGGGCAACTCTTATCGGACTTATGGAGCGCAGCGCAGATGGAAGTGAGAAAGTTGTTGTTGGAGTAGTAAGTGCACCAGCTCTCTATCGCCGCTGGTATGCATCTGAGGGTGGCGGTGCCTTTGTTGTTGTCAGTACCGATCTTCCTAAGAGACTTAACGTCTCTGCAGTTTCTCAGATAGAAGATGCATCTATCTCGTACTCCGACTTCGCTGGATGGGGCGAGCGACTTCCACATTTTCATTCGTTGCTCGAAAGTGCTTGGCGAACTCGTGGACTAGGAGATTTCTGGTCGCATATGTTGGTGGCTGAAGGCGCCTTAGAGATTGCAATCGAACCAAAGCTAGCGCTCTGGGATATGGCAGCTCTCGACATCATCGTGCGCGAAGCAGGCGGTCGCTTTACCAATCTCGATGGCGTCGACGGTTCGCATGGCGGAAGTGGCCTCTCTACAAATGGTGCGCTCCACCAATACGCAGTAGATGCGTTGAAGATAGCGCGCTAACAATGGACCAGACCCTCATTACCCAGACTTACTCGCTCTCTGGAATGACCTGCTCATCCTGCGTCAACACAATTGAACGAGCAGTCAATGAACTTCCAGGCGTATCGGCATCGGTCAATTTCGCATCTGAGACGCTGCATGTACTTGCCCCAGCGGATTTAGATTCAGATTCAGTCATCAAGAAGATTAAATCATCTGGATATTCCGCAACACTTCTTGCAGATCAGGCAGATCCTGCGCTGCACCGTAAAGGCGCTGCGCGAGCATTGATCTTCGCACTTATCTTTGCACTTCCAACAATTGCAATCTCGATGGTTACTAGCTGGCATCAACCCATCAACGATTGGCTTACTTCACGCTTTACTGATTACTCAATTGCACTACCGCCACATTCAGAGCAACTCTTCTCAGCTTGGTTGGCACTTGCAATCACTACTCCACTTATTCTGATTGTCGCCTTCCCCATCCATCGTGCAGCGCTGCGAAATATTCTCCATCCCACAATGGATACCTTGATTTCACTGGGTTCGCTCAGCGCTTACATTTGGTCGATCTATGCAACATATACAGCGCAAGGTGATGCTTATACCGAAGTTGCAGCAGGTGTTCTCCTCTTTGTAATCCTCGGACGTTTCCTTGAAACTCGTGCAAAGCGAAGTGCCAGCGGTGCGCTATCTACTCTCTTGGCACTGGGCGAGAAAGAGGTTGCAGTTCTTCGCAATGGTCTGGAAGTGCTCATTCCAACGTCACACCTGGTAGTCGGTGACGAATTTGTTGTAAAACCAGGCGGACGTATAGCAACTGATGGAATTGTTATCTCCGGTCAAAGTTCGGTAGATAACTCGATGATTACTGGCGAATCCACTCCCGTAGCAATTACTCCGGGAATGAACGTCATTGGCTCAGCGCTGAATATGAATGGCCGCATTATTGTCCGCGCTACACGAGTTGGTAGCGATACCGAACTCGCGCGTATTACAGCGATGGTTGTTACCGCTCAAGGTGGCAAGGCACCGATTCAGGCGTTGGCAGATAAAATTGCCTCCATCTTTGTGCCTGTCGTAACTGTTCTTGCTATTGCAACCTTTGAAGGTTGGTACTACTTCGGTAATAAATCACTCTCGCAATCAATTTCCACAGCAATCACAGTTCTCGTAATCGCTTGTCCATGTGCACTTGGCCTTGCTACTCCCGTTGCACTTCTTGTTGCTTCAGGGAGAGGCGCGCTACGCGGCCTTGTCATTCGCCAACCTCGCGTACTTGAGGCATCCAAGCAGATTGATGTTGTAGTCCTTGATAAGACTGGAACTCTTACCGATGGAGCGATGAAGGTCCACGATGTAACGATTCCGGTATCTGCTCAGAAGGTACTTGGCCAATCTTTTATGGCGATCTTTACTGAACGTAATGTGCTCTCTTCTATCCTTGCCTTAGAAAGTCAGAGCGATCACCCTGTGGCACAGGCAATTACCTCGTACTGCATCTCACGTAGCGCAGAGCAATTACCGGTCGCAGATTTCACGCAGACTCCTGGAGTTGGCGTTGCGGGTCGAATTACTCTCGGAGATAAATCTCCCGTCGTGATTATTGGAACTCCAGCATCAGTTGCACATAGCTCTGTCCCATTTGACCCTGAAATTATTCGCGCAATTGCTGATGCTGAAAGTAAATCCTATGCAGTCTCCGTTGTGGCCTGGGATGGCGTAGCAATTGCAGTCTTTGCATCAGGTGATGTCATTAAGGCAGATGCTGCTGCGACGATTACAGCTCTACGCGAACGCGGGATCGAGCCCTGGCTTCTGACTGGCGATCATGCTGAGAGCGCAGAGAAGGTTGGCGCAATTGTTGGAATTCCAAGTAGCCACATCATCGC
>Ga0194037_1003202_pt1 | contig 10296 bp, 12 predicted proteins | sample JunL306m_MetaG_FD_148653 | JGI IMG/M metagenome (GOLD analysis project Ga0194037, IMG submission 148653) | Anoxic zone freshwater microbial communities from boreal shield lake in IISD Experimental Lakes Area, Ontario, Canada - Jun2016-L304-6m | ecosystem: Environmental > Aquatic > Freshwater >...
CATGACTAGCGTAATCCATGGCCCTGGCATCGCAAGCTTAAATTCGCTTGCATATAAGTCAGCAATTTGCGTGATCGAGGTGTTGAATAAGCTGACGACCAAGAGCACGATTATCCAAGCAGCGATTCCCCCGCCAAGCCCGTATAAAACGCCTTCATATAGAAAGGGGCGGCGTATAAATTCATTGGTGGCTCCGATGAGCTTGCTGACTTCAATCTCTTCAAGTTGCGTCAATATCTGTAAGCGGATGGTGTTTCCTACAATCGCGATTAAAGCAAAACCAAGGAGGGCGACTAGGACAAAAATCGCTTTTTTACCTAATTTGATCACCGTATCTAAGCGTTTAATCCAATTTGAATCTACTTGCGCTAGATCCACGCCATCCCATTGTTGCATTTCTTGCTGCAACCTTTGAATAGTTTCAGGGTGAAGGTCTTTGGGTATTAATAAAAAAGTATCTGGCAATGGGTTTTTGTTCAAGCTGCCAGTGATGTCGGCGGTTCCTGCATTTTGTTGAAATTGCTCCCAGGCGCTTTCTTTGCTGACGAACTCATATGACTTAATGTCTGGGTGTTTTTTTAATTTATCAACAATTTTTTCTTTGGCACTATTGGGAATGTCGAGCTTCAAAAATAAGCTCAATTGTGGCTTACCTTCTATATTGCCAGCCACATGACTAAGATTGTCGACAATCGTGTATAGAATTTCTGGCAGTGAGAGAGTGACGCCCATGACGCAACAGATTAACACCGTGCCTAATAAGTTTTGACGCATCCGGCCGAGCACCATTTTCAATGGCTGAAGGTGTTGTTTTAGCCATTGGTTCATGCTGAGAGTTCTCCGCTTTGCAAATGTAGTTCTTTTAATATATTTTTTACGTTGTCTGGGATGCTGTGTGGGAGTTCATGACTGGCAATAATCACGGTGACCCCTACTTGTTGGAATGCATACAAGAATCCCAAAATGTCTGCAGCATAATTTTCATCTAAATTGCCGGTGGGTTCATCTGCGATTAAGATTGCAGGGCGGCTTACCACGGCCCTGGCGATAGCTAAGCGCTGTTGCTCACCCCCTGATAAGGTAATTGGCATCGACTTTTCTTTGTTTAATAAACCGACTTTATCCAATGCAGCGCGAATCCGTTTGGCAGCCTCCTCCCCTAAGACCCCGTTAATGTACAGTGGTAATGCGACGTTTTCGTAACAGTTACGATCGTATAAAAGTTTGTGATCTTGGAAAATCAATCCAAACTTACGGCGGAGGTATGGAATGGCGGATGATTTTAATTGACTGACGTTTTGGTTGCCGATCAGGACGGTTCCTGCTGAAGGTCTCTCGAGCCCAGCGATCATTTTAAGTAAAGTACTTTTGCCTGCGCCAGAAGCCCCAGTCACAAAAACAAGGTCGCCTTGATTGATTTCAAAAGAAACGCTTTTAATCGTATCGTAGCTGCCAGGATAGCGTTTACTGACTTGGTCGAATTTAATCATTCAAATAATGCCTCTACAAATTCGCTTGTTTTAAACGGTCTTAAATCTTCGATCGACTCTCCAACGCCAATGAACCTTATTGGGATTGGGCGGCTTTGTGCAATGGCTGCAATCACGCCGCCTTTTGCGGTGCCATCTAATTTACTTAACACCAATCCTGTGACGCCTAGGGCATCATCAAAGGCTTTGACTTGCATCACGGCATTTTGGCCTGTATTGGCATCGAGCACTAGTAAAACTTCATGAGGAGCCCCTGGCAAGGCCTTATCGATGACGCGCTGAACTTTGCGGATTTCTTCCATGAGATTGAGCTGCGTTGGAAGGCGACCGGCGGTGTCAGCAAGGACGATATCGATGCCTTTGGCTTTAGCGGAATTAATCGCATCAAAAATCACGGCGGCTGCATCTCCGCCTTCACTGGCAATCACATGGACTGAGTTGCGCTCGCCCCAAGCTTGCAGTTGTTCACGTGCGGCAGCTCTAAAAGTGTCGCCCGCTGCAATTAATACGGATTTGCCTTCGGCTTGGAATAGGTGGGTTAGTTTGCCAATGGTGGTGGTTTTTCCTGCGCCATTGACGCCAGTGAGCATGATGACAAATGGTTGATGATTCTTTATTTCGAGTGGTTTTTCCAAAGGCGCTAAAAGGGCGCTCAGTGATTCTTTGAGCGCAGATTTAAGTTGCGAGGTGTCACTCAGCGCCTGACGGGAAACGCGTTGTTTGATGTCATCCAGTAGGGCTTGGGTTGCTGCGATCCCGACATCGGAGGTCAATAGAATAGTTTCAAGTTCTTCGTAGACCTCTGCATCAATTTTTCCACCGCCAAATAAGCTGGCAAGTTGATTTCCAAGCGAACTTCTTGTGCGAGACAGTCCTTGCTTTAAACGCTCGGTCCAACTCTTTTGGGTTGGTGCTTGCGTTTCAGTCGTCTTGTCTTTTTTGAAAAAATCGAACATAGCATCTTATCGAATGAATTAATGCTATTTTAGTCGGAAAGCCCCCTGCACGCTATTGAATTGAACTTGTATTCAATGCCCAGAAAGACATTAATAAAGAAATTGATTTTATTTACATTTGTCTAAATGCAGAATTCGGTACAAATTTCATTTTTCTTAAATATTGAGGAGAAAAAATGCCAACGCCTTAGGTTGCGTTTGCATAACGTTAAATCATTTAATTACACCCTACGCAACGGCCTTTTTCTATTTTATAGCCCTTAATAAACTCAATGCCTTTAACATCAGTCATGATTGTGCCATCCAAAGTCGATTCGTTGAGGTTAGTGCCAGTGATGTCTGCACCAGTTAAGTCAGCTTGACTTAAGTCTGCTCTAAACAAGTCCGTATTTCTTAAGTTAGCATTTCTTAAATTAGCGAACTGTAAGTTACAGCGATTAATATCTGCCCCTTCAAAGTTACTGTTTGAAAAGTTACCGCCTACAGCATCAAAACGCATCGCACCCATTGGTTGATTGCCAATATCTAATCCATAACGACCTTTAACAATGGTTGCGTCGCTCATGTCGACATTCCCTAATGTACCAATCATACGAGCATTCGTTAAGTTTGCGCCTTTGAAGTTAGTCTTATCAAAGATAGCTTGGAAGATGGTAGCGTTTTTAAGATTGGTATGGCTGAGGTTTGCACCTTCAAGTCGAGCAAGGTTTAAGTAGGCGCCTTCAAGATTTGCACCCTCTAAAGTGGCCCCTCTAAGATAAGCACCAAAGAAACTGGTATTCACCATCTTACAGTGACGCAGATCCATCCCATCGAATTCTAAGTAACCTGCATCCCTATTCGATAAATCACAGGTCTTACTTTTGATTTGAGAAAGTGCATCTGCTTGAGAGATTTTAGTACGTCCGTCAATATCAACATTACCCGAAGCGACAGGCTGTTTTTCATAGAAAGCCTGAGCCTTATCAATCATGGCTTTTGGATTCTCTAAAAACTCATCCTTGCCAGCCTCAGTACCAAAGCAATATGTTTTACCTTCGTAAACCGTAGAAATTAAACATTGAGTTTTGAATAAACGACCCTCTGACAAACTGTAAGTGCAATGATCGCCAAACTCTGCTGCGAAACATAGACTGGATATAAACATCAACCCAAAGATAAATCCTGTTAAAATTTTATTCATACCATCCCCCAAACGTTGATGTTATTAATAGTAGTAAATGTGCTTTAGTATAAATCTTTATGCAATTTTTTATTCGCAATTATTCCTATTAAAGCAGACATCCCCTTGTGAGCAGACCCCTCGGAAATATCTTTTTCATATTCGACTATCTCTTCAATAATCCAATTACTGAATTCATTTCTTAAAAGCTCTTGTGTATATAAATTTTCTATTGCAGCAGGCCCGCCCGATTTATATTCAAGCTGTTTTGGCGTGTACCCAAGCAGTAATATTCTGCCATTCGGTTTAGTCATTGTTTTCATCAAAGAAAACAGCTTTATTTGCTCTTTTTTGTTAGCAAACTGAATAAAAATACCTATAACCCAATCGAACGAATCTTGATCGCACTTTGTCGACCATTGGTCATTTAAGATATTACATTCAACGAAGTTAACCTCAGTATTTGATTCATCAGCAAGCTTTCTAGCTCTACTAATTGCCACCTCACAAATATCATTTGAGGTGACCTTTAATCCTTGACCAGCAAGCCAAACAGAATTTCTACCCTCTCCATCAGCAATCATTAGAACTGACTGATTCGGCTGAAAAATAGACCTTCTTTTAACTAGAAATTCTGAGGGCTCACGTCCAAATAAGAAATCATCTCCAACGCTTTCATAACGATCTGTCCAAAATGCTTTTTGATCCATACTTAGAGGCCGATTGTTGTATTAATGAGCATTAAAATAGCAATAGTGAGAGATAAAATGCCGAAAATTAGCACGCTGATATGACTTGGAATCTTATGGTGAAAAATTCGCCCTATCAACATTCCTACTACGCTAGCCCCAACGAATGGAACTGCAACACTCCACAAAATAATGCCGTCACCAGCATAAGAAAGCGCACTTGCCATCGACACCAAAGCAATTACGGCCAGTGATGTGGCAACAATCATTTTAGTTTCTAAGTTCGAAATGCTATGAAGTGTTGGTACGATTATAAAACCTCCACCCACACCAAGTAGCCCAGATAAAAAGCCAGAGAATCCGCCAGTTAAAATGAGGCGTTTAGTACATGGTGCGGTCCAAAATAATTTGGATGTTGCTGGATTAATTTCGCAAGGCGGTGCCTTTAAATCATTGGCATCGTCACATCCATTCGGATCATCACAATCATCGCCAATTAACAAAGTCGGCATCTGAAACTTTTGAAATGAACGCCATGAAACTGTTAACAGTACAATTGAGAAAAGAATAGCCAATACCTTTTCAGGTAGTTGGTGTGCGACATACACCCCGAGCGGCGCACACAGCACACCAAATGTTGCAAGTAAGGTTGCGGCTTTATATCGAACGATCCCACTCCTTAAGCCCAGTCCAGCAGCAAGACCTGCAGAGAGCATGATTGCCATCAGTGATATGGGGGCTGCATCAATCATTTTAAGGTGTAAGAAAAACACCAGAAGTGGTAACGAAAGTATTGCCCCGCCTGCGCCCGTAATTGCGAGCACGAAGCCAACAAACAAACCTAGCGCAATACTCATGCTAATTGGATCAGTCATACAAACCTTAAAAAAAGAGCTTACTTATCTGAATCAAGCTTAATTGGTTTGGCCAGCCACTCGCGACCCTTAAGCATTGCCCACCAATAAATAGGTGGCAAAACGCGCTCTTTGAGTATCCATGCTAAACGAGAAGGCCTTTGACCGTTGATAAGCCATTGCGGGAAACTAGGCAATAAACGACCGCCAAAGCCAAACTCAGCCAAGACGATTTTTCCACGCTCAACCGTTAATGGGCATGAGCCATAGCCATCATAAGCCGCACGCTGCTTGCCTTTGTTTAAATCAAACAGGACGTTGGTTGCAACCACGGGCGCTTGCTTGCGGGCAGCAGCCGCTGTTTTGGCGTTTGGGCAATTGGTCACATCACCCAAAGCATAAATGCTTGGGTAGGTTTTGTGCTGGAGGGTGTCTTGATTCACATCGACCCATCCGGCAGCATCCACTAATTTACTTGCTCGAATAAAATCTGGCGCTTGTTGAGGGGGCACCACATGAATCATGTCAAAATTAGTCTCAAGCATTGAAGTGTTGCCATCATTATCAGTGACCGTAAACCATACTTTTTTAGCTGGTCCATCAATTTTTGTGAGGCGATGGCTGAAATGAAGATTGGCTTTGTAGCGCTCAACGTACTTCATTAAGGCTGGCACATATTCTTTAACGCCGAACAGCACTGGTCCTGCGTTGTAAAAATCAATTTGAATGTCATTCAAACGACCGCTTTTTAACCAATGGTCGGCAGATAAATACATCGCCTTTTGAGGGGCGCCAGCGCACTTAATCGGCATAGGTGGCTGCGTAAATATCGCCTTACCTTTTTTGAATTGTTTAACCAGTTCCCATGTGTATGGGGCCAAGTCGAAGCGGTAGTTCGATGTCACACCATTTTGGCCTAGCGTTTCCACCAAGCCTTCAATACCATGCCAATTGAGCTTGATGCCTGGGCAGACGATTAGGGCGTCGTAGCTAATCGGGCGGCAACCTTCCAAAATTACTTGCTTGGCTTCTGGTTCAAATCCCGCAACAGCAGCTTTAATCCATTTGGCTTTTGATGGAATGACTGAAGCCATTGTTTTAACCGTGGTTGATGGTTTAAATATGCCGCCGCCGACCATAGTCCAACCTGGTTGATAGTAGTGCGTATCCGCTGGATCAATAATCGCTAAGTCTAATTTTGAATTTCGAGACAGTAAGCTAGAAGCCACCGCGACACCGGCCGCGCCGCCACCAATAATCACCACTTCATGATGAATTATGCCTGAGCTATTTGAATTAGCACCAGCAATTCTCTCGCTTAGACCTGATAAATCGTAGCCTGCATTTTTGCCCGCGCTTAGCGTTGCAGGCAGGCCAACTGAAGATCCTTGGCTCAGTGCCCAAAGTGAAGCGGCACGCATACCAGAACGGCAATAACCAAGTACTGGCTTTTCAGCCTCAGCGAATATTTGAGCATATGCTGCTACATCATCATCAGAGATCTTGCCTGCGACCACTGGCAAGTAATGCGCTTTGATTTTCAGCTTTTTTGAGGCTTTTGAAATTTCTTCAAAGTTTGGCTGGTCTGCGCCTTCTCCATCTGGTCGATGGCACGTAATCGTTTTTACGCCATGTGCTGCAAGTGCTTTTAAATCGTCGACAAGAATTTGGTCTGCAACTAAAACACCTTCTGCTAAATATGCTAACTTCATCTGTATTACTCTCCAATAAATTTTTTTATCGTTATGTTTTATTAATTTAAGCTGCTTGTGCTGGCGCTACTCTTCCGCAAGCTTGGTTAGCTGGAAGCGCCACATCAATATATTTCGGGTAAGCTAATTTAAGCTCGCTCATGAGCTTAATGAAATCTTCACGGCTTCTCTTGTCGCCCAAGCGTTTGTTGTGCTTGCGTTCCTCGCCAATAGTTGATTGAGTATTACCGTTGTAATCATGACCAGGATAAACAATCACTTCGTCTGCCAAGCAAAAGATTTTTGCATGAATACTATCGTAGAGTTGTCCAGGATTCCCAGCTTGGAAATCGGTGCGGCCGCAACCGCCAATTAATAATGAGTCGCCTGTAAAGATGCGGTCGCCAGCAAAGAAGCTGATACAACCATTGGTATGGCCTGGAGTGTAGCGCACCTCTAAATCAATGCTGCCAACAATAATATGAACGCCATCAGTGACTAACAAATCTCCGCACATGGCGCCAGCATCGCGATGAACCACGCTCTTGCTCCCTAGCTTTTTTCGTAGGGTATCTGCGCCTGTGACATGGTCAGCATGTACATGAGTCTCAAGCGTATAGACCAATTTCAAATCCTGTGCCTCTAGTTCTATTAGATACTTAGGCACTTCTGACTCAACGGTATCAATGAGAACAGCTTGTTTGGTTTTTTCACATGCCAATAGATAGGTGAATGTGCTGGTGTCCGGTTCAAAGAATTGTTTAAAAATCATCGTCATCTCCAATAGCTTTTATTTTAGAATTTTGTTGCTTATTGATTTGCTTGCAGTGAGGAAATAAAGGCTTCATTCGCTGCTGCATCTAGGCTCATTTGGTTGGCAATCTGCCCGCAAACTAGATTGCATAATTCATAAATGCGCTGGTCTGAGATGCTGTAATAAGCTTTGGTGCCGCGTGATTCGCGCTTAATTAGTTTTGATTCTCTTAATACATTAAGGTGCTTAGATACGTTGGCTTGTGTTCCGCCAGAAATCTCAATCAGCTCGGTGACGTTCTTTTCACCCTCTCGTAAGCCATTCACAATTTTGAGACGCATTGGTTCCGCTAATGCCTGAAAATATCTAGCAATATGAATAAAAGCTTGATCATCCAGTTGGCTCATAAAATTCACCTTAAAATAATTGAATTTTAATATTACATGACTATATAGTTATGTAATAATTATTTTTAATCAATAACCCATGCTCTACAAAATATTAAAAAATTTTACGGCGGTCTTATTGCAAGCATTTTTTGATTTTGATGCATTTTTAATTTTCGATTAGGTAAGCCCTTTATATTTCTTGAGCGCACTTCTCGTTTTGCTATCAAGCAAACTCCATAGGGCGACCTTTTCATCATTTTCCAGCATCTCACAGCGCTCATGGGCGAGCCTAATCTCCTCTAGCTGGATGAGCTCGGTCACCTCCTCAGCGATCCTCGCGAGAAGGTCCTTCTCATCATGGCTGAAGGTTTCCAACGCACCTGCCATTGGTGTGATGGCTTGTTGTGGCGCTTTGATGGGTTTGGTTTCGGTTGCCTCTGTTGTTTCTTGATCTGCCTTCTCTTCTTTTATCTCTGTCATCGGCAGATCTTCTCCGGCATAGATATACATCCCTAAACCATGGAGAGAAATCGCTTTTGCTAAACACCTTTGCATCGCCGTGTTCACTGAAAAAGCATCTGGATTAGTAATCGCCTTATTCCTAAAATCCATCACCGGTAATTGGGCAGTTCTCGATTTACCAAAGGCATGCACGGTACAAAATACCATCATGGTCTGCCCAAAGAATTTAGGTTCTGCATACTCCCAAGTGGCTCCCTCATCGAGCTGAAGCAACTGATCCACCGCCCATGACCATGACAGATAAGCTAGACCATTCTTACGCTCTATGTAGTCATTTACATTAATTCGTCTAAGCTCAGCGTAGTGCATGATGAATCTCCTCCATGGCCTGTTCATACATCCAGTTAATTAACTTCTGGTCCATGAGCTCTATGATATTGATCTCACTATCGACTGGCCTGACTTCATCGATCTGTTCAAACACCATACAAACACACACGTCATAGGAGCCGCCCTCGAACTCGACCGTGGCCCATTCATAATTTCGTCCATTCCGTTTACCCATTTTTTCCTCCATCGCTGTGATCTTGATAAGATGAATTTAGTTTATGATCATAAACATAATATGTCAATATACATAAACAATTATTTTTCAATTGATCGATATGCTATTGAAAATCGGCAATAAAAAAGCCACGTATTACGTGGCTTTAGAAGAGAATATTGATGGCTGTTTATTTGTTAGGACTACCTTCGCCAAGAATGATCCAGCGAGCGGTAAAGGGTGTGTGATCTTCTAATTTAAATCCATAGCGTGGATCTATATTTTTAATATTTCCAGACAGCCATTGATTGACAGTGCTTCGTGATGCGCCACACAGATTGCCAAATTCAGTTTGGTTATCTATGTGGAGCGTTTCCATCATGTACTTGACACGTTCAGCAGTGGTTTTCATATCGAAATTATAAACGTTATTCCACCATCGATGGCTGATTAAGCTGCGACTTCTTCTGCTACCTCAATCTCTAGATTTTCCACCCGCCAGGCACAATGTTTCTTATATGCATCGATTGCTCGATAAAGGTCCGTATCTAGCTGGACTTGGTACTTGTTTAAGAAATCTAGCGAAGCGCTATCCGGGACGAGTTTAGCAAGTTTCATCTGCTCAGAAATTTGATGGGCTGTATGATTTAAAGAATTATTCGATAAGAAGTCATTAGCGTATTTTTTAGTTTTTTCCAATGATGCAATAATTTTATCGGGGGTTTTCATAAAAATTTCATAAGTAATGACTGATTCAAGCGCGTCTTGCTTTAGATGGCGATATATATGTGGCGCCTTTGTAGAAAGTTCTGTTAATTTTCCAGGGGCGGCAGTGATATTAATTTGATTAAACTCTTCCGCAACAGTTTTCCAATAATTGAAATCCTCTTCTTGTTCGTCAGAAATATTTTTGGCATTCAATCTTCTATTGTAGGGTAAACGAAGAGCATCACTGATTTCTTCCGCCATAATTTCGGGAGTCATCGAGATGTTGATTTTTGCAGTTTCGGCGATCCTCAATCTCTTCTGACGCCACATCGCTAATATGATTCTTTCTGTTAAGCCCTCAGCTATGGCATCGACAGGTGGGTATATTGCTTTAATTCCTTTACTTAAAGCAGCAAACTCATCTGCATTTTCGTTTGGGAGAAGAGGGGTGTTGGCAAAGATGCCGTGGGTGATGGCGTTTTGACTCACTGTTAGTTTTCCTTGTATAGAAGTTGGACCGGTTGAACGTTTTGCGTTCTGACGATTGGCTTTGATTTGTGCCTTGCTGGGGCTAGTCATGTGAACCTCCTTTTTTAT
>Ga0194037_1003203_pt1 | contig 10293 bp, 6 predicted proteins | sample JunL306m_MetaG_FD_148653 | JGI IMG/M metagenome (GOLD analysis project Ga0194037, IMG submission 148653) | Anoxic zone freshwater microbial communities from boreal shield lake in IISD Experimental Lakes Area, Ontario, Canada - Jun2016-L304-6m | ecosystem: Environmental > Aquatic > Freshwater >...
ACATACGCTGATACCGTAAAGGTGATCGGTTCCTTTACGGTATCAGCGTATGTAAAACCTTTTGTTAAGCTAACACGCTGATTTCGTCGTCTGCTTTTTGCGGGAACATATGGCGAGATTCGGATTATTTCCATGTCATGCTCGTCGTGAAAAGGTAGTATTACGTCATTACGGATATCTTCGGCGTTTGTAAGGAAAAAATGAGTATTTAACTTTTCCCGTTGTCTGACGATAAGATAAATTACAGATATCTTTTCATCGAGGTGACTACCATGTCAATACCTCTCATATCGGTCGGCAGCCTGTTTCCCAGCATGACACCAGGCGCCACCCAAGTCAGGGGAGACCACTCCCTCATCGCCCAAGCCGGACAAATGGGGGAACTGGCGGTTAAAAGAGGTAAAACCGACACGGTCACCATATCGAAAAAAGCCATTCAGATGGTTTCCACCACCCACCAGTCCGGGTCGCAGGGAACTATATCCGAGAAAGCCGTTGACCAGACCCGGAACAAAAAGTAATTTAATCCCGGATTTTGTCAGGACAGGATAAGGTGTTGGATCCTTGTTAAACCTTGAAGGAAAGATTGCCGGGTATGGTGGTTGGATTTGCCATGTTGTAGTATTCGGCTACCAAATCTTTTGCAACATTTTTTGATCTTGTAACCGTCCGGGTTACTCCCCCCGAAGTATAAACCCTTCCACATTCAGGACAGACGCTGGTTTGCAAACTCACGCTTTGTGAAACAATATCTTTCTTTTCTCCCGCCGCTTTCGCGGTTTCATGTCGCACATGCTCCTGCTCGTGCGCCATTACGACAGCCGACGAGTTTCGAGGGTCAATGTGGGCGGCGCTCTTGAACGAAACGCCGGGATCATCTGATCCGTCCGTGTATTTTCGGTTTTTACACGTCTGGCATTCGATCTGACTGGCTTTCTTGGTTGCCGGTGCTCTTGAATCGTTGACATATTGTGGAAGTTGCCGAGCAGATGCTTGTGACGAGGCGGCTACAGAAGAATTCTCATCGCTTTCCTTGCCATATTGATAGAGTGATTGCGGCCAGAGCCGGATATTTGTGTCAATTGAGATAGGCATTGGCGAGGTCTCCGGACGTTTGCGTCCACCCCAGCGTTACATGATAATACTTCTCTATTCCCAGTTATCGGCGTCTTCGGCGGACACTTGAGTTCAATTTTATAATTCCGGGGTTAACGCTGTTTTAATCTAAGATATTGCTGTCTTTTACCGACAAAATCTGATAATAGACAGAAGTTGACTCCAGGAGGAATCAGTATTTTGTTTAGAGTGAGCAGCCATGCAACCTTCCCACTTGAGAAGTAGAAAAACCCACCGCATTGCACCGGGCGAATATGTTGTGGCGTCGGGGGACGCCGTAATTTCGACACTCCTTGGTTCTTGTGTCGCGGCATGTCTGTATGATCCGGGCGCCCGTATCTTGGGTATGAATCATTTCCTGCTGAGTACCCGCAGGTTTGTCGGTGAAACGCCTCTCAACCTGACCGATGCCGGCCGCTATGGTATTCACTCCATGGAACTCCTCATCAATGCGATGATGCGCCAGGGCGCCAGGCGGGACAAACTTCTGGCAAAGGCTTTTGGCGGCGCCGCGATTTATTCAACCCCAGAAGAGGCGGGCAGCTTCAACAGGGTCGGCTTTATGAATGAAAATTTTATAAAGGAGTTTCTGGTAAATGAAGGAATTCCTCTTGTATCCGCTGATCTCGGAGGTGAGCAAGGGAGAGTGATCTATTTTGATTCAATAGATTATGCCGTGTATGTGAGAAAGATAGCCAAGTGGCAGACTACGGTTGTTGCGAAGCGAGATCATAAATGGTGGGAGGTGTCGCTTCGGGCGCAGGAGAAAGAAAAAGAAGATACAGCAGTAAACGCGGATATCTGGCTTTAGTATTCTGTTTCAGTCATTGAGGAGTTCAGTATGTCTGACTCTCGTTTTCTGGCGGCATTGAAAGAGATGTTTCACGAGGGTGGCTATGACAATATCTATCCCTGCATTCAGGATTTGGTCGAACACGCCCTCGATCCGAGCCGGTTTTCCCCTGGTGATCAGACACCCAATCGTCAGGACATAACGCACTACCTTGCAACATGGTGCAGGCATGCGGGTCTGACCGAGGCCGCATGTCGAAGCTGGATGACCGAGTACTGCGCGGAGAGGCTGGCGCCAATCTCCAAGACATCCGCCGCGGGAATACGCCACAGTACGAAATCCAACGTTAAATACATATACCAAGCCGGCATTGTCTTTGTCTGCGAACGCGAGCAGAATCGTTTTCGAGCGGCCTGTGCGCATGATTGTCCGGCGTATGCCGGCATGCCGGCCATTATCGACGAGCTCCGGCGCGAGCGGAGTGCAAACCTCAAGGAACGCCTGGAGAGAACTGCTCTGCCGCCGCCCATGTCGGTCAAGCAAATTCACCAGGAGCAGTTTAACGAGGCGTTGCAACTCGTCCGGCGGGAGCTTGAGCTGGGGGCGGATAAGAGTGCGATACTGGCCCTGCTCAATGAGCGCGGTATGAAGACCAGAACGGGACGCCCCTGGACAACCGCCATTCTTACCAAAGAGATCGGCAGCCTGAAAGAGACCCCCGCCGGTAACACCGCTGATCGGGAGAGCGAGGGGGAGGCGATGTAGGGGTGCGGCCCCCTACTCCCCCGCCGTCCGGTCAAGAAAGGAAGCAATCAAGGGGACGACATCCTCTGCCGCGTCTTCAAGAATATAGTGTCCGCAATCGGCAAAACGGTGGATGTCGGCGTCGGGAAAACGCTTGCGCCATTCCGCCAGAAAATGGCGGTCAAAGACAAAGTCCAGTTCTCCCCAGCAGATCAGCATGGGGAGGTTGCGGCAGTTATGGATACCGTCGGCAACCGAAGTGACCAGATCATAGGCGCGATCACCCGGTCGTAATGGGATATCCCGCACGAATCGCAGGGTGGCGATGCGGTTTTGCCACGAGTCGTAGGGGAGTTGATAGAGAGTGCGTAGTTCGGCGCTCATGGGATTGCGCTTGCACCCCACATACGAGGCGGCCCGGCTGAAGGCGTTGAATCCACGGACCAAGAGCGTTCCAAGAGGGGTATCCCGACAGATGCGCAGGGCCGGTGGGAACGGCTTCCCGTGCGGCAGGTGGAACGCCCCGGTGTTGAGAATCACCAACCGTCCAATCATCTCGGGGCGCCGCACCGCGTACGCCATGCCGATCATTCCTCCCCAGTCGTGGAGAACCAGGGTAATCTTTTCCTTGATTTCAAGGTGATCCAACAATCGTTCCAGGTCATCCACCCGTCGGGCCAAGGTGTAGTCGTACCGGTCGTCACCCGGCTTGTCAGACAGACCGCAGCCGATATGATCAGGGACGATGCAGCGATATCGATCACGCAGGGCCAGGACGAGAGTGCGATAATAGAACGACCAGGAGGGATTGCCGTGGAGCATTACCACCGGGACGCCGCTCCCCTCGTCCAGGTAATGATAGCGGAGACCGTCCAGGTCAAGGATATTACCGGCAAAAGGGTAGTGCTTGAACAGCAAACTCATGTACGCTTACCACTCCACCCCGAGCATCATGCAGTTGAGTCCGCTTCCGATCCCGAGCAGGGCGACCCGGTCACCGGGGAGAAGGATCTCCCGCTCGTCCGCCAAGGCCATGGTAAGCGGCAGAGAGACAGTCCCCATATTGCCGAGAAATTCATAGGTGCTGAAGTCATGTTCCGCCGGGATGCCGAGGGCGGTCAGTATGGCGTTCTGATGGGCCGATCCCACCTGATGGCACACCACCCGGTCCACCTGAGCGGCGTTCCATCCTACCTCCGGTAGGAATGCCTCCCAGGTGCGCCGCCCCAGTTCAACCCCATGGGTCATCACCTTGACCGCATCGGTCCGCATGCTCTGAATAACCCCGCCCGCGCCGTCCGGCGTAACCCCCCAGAGACAGAGTTCGTGGTGTTCGGGAGCAGCCAGATTAGTTCCCCCCAGCAGGCGACGCCCGCCGGAACGGTTGAAAGAGCCGTCGGTGAGGAGTACCGCCGCGGCACCGGAGCCACCGGTCAGGGTCGCGAGGGAAGCGGCGAACTGCTCCATATCCCGCCGAGCCAACATCCGGGCAATGGTTATCTCGTTGATCTCCCGTGCGCTCTCGCAGGAGACGACCAGACCGGCGCGGATCTGTCCAAGCTCGATCCGGTTGGCCACGTCGAGGATGCCGTTCAGTACTCCCAGGCAGGCGTTGGAGATATCATAGACCGCTGCATTCCCCCTGACTCCGAGACCGGCGGCGACACGGCAGGCGGTTGCCGGCTCGAACTGCTCGCGGCAGACCCCGGTGTAAACAAGAACGCCAAGCGCATCGGCAGGAATGCCGGCGGCTGTAAGGGCTTTTTCCCCGGCGGCAATGGCGCCTCGGGAGAGGGGATACCCCGGTTCCCACCAGCGCCGCTCCCTGATACCGGTCAAGGCTTGCACCTGTCCCGGCGCAACGTGAAGCGCCCGGTAGAGGGGCTCCAGGCGGGCCTCCAGTTCGGACGTGCTGACCACCACGGGCGCCAGTTCATAGCCAAGGGCCGAGATCTGAACATTGCGATATTTCATGGGGATACCTGTAGCGTGAAATCATTCATCCGATAAATCAGTTTTCCGTCAACGGAGAGAAAACCGTCAGCGGTGAGGATGCGGCGCGGGTCATCAACAGCAGTGATCCATGCGTCCACCGTGACCCGATGGTTCGTGGGGACGATCTGCCCCCGATACAGCCAGTGGTGCGGCTGATCCGGAACCATGGCGGCGAACAGGTTCTCCTCGCGCCACCCCCACCGCTCCACGGCGGCAAACTTGAGGAGCTGGAGGAATGATTCGAGCCCGAGGGAACCGGGGGTAACCGGGTCCTGGTAGAAATGGGCCGCAAAGAACCACTCGTCCGGGTCCACCTCCTTGGTTCCTCTGAGATAGCCGAGTCCGGCTAGACCGCCGTCCGGGACAAACAGATCCACCCGGTCGATCATACGCAGGCGCGGGTCAGGAAACGGCGCCTCGGTCGGGTACGGAAGGGAGCGACTCCGCTCAAGCTCCGCCGAGGTGGGGCGGTAAGGTTGTGCCTCACGGATACCTATCTGGTTTGCCAGCGCGTCCCGGGAGAAGAAGCCGAACATGGTCTCTCCTTCATACAGCACTCCTTCCCGGTCGACAATGTTGAAAGCAAACTCCTGGATGATCATCCCACCGCTGGTCACCGCTTTGGTCAGGGTGGCGGTAGCGGTCAGAACGCCGCTGGTCGGAGTTACCGGTCGGCGCTGGACAGCGGTTCCCCCCAGGTTGCGGAAGGAGAGGTCAATGGGGCTCGTGAGGGCCGATCCCACATAAGCGGCGAGCCAGCCGCAGGGCTGGAGAGCCGTCTCCAGAAGTACCGCGAACGGCATCCGCGGCTGCCGTTCGGCGGCAAAGTACCAGGCGTCGGGCAAGACCATGTACTGCGCCTCCGCCAAGGCGCCGCCCCGCATCAGCCACGGCTCCCCGCGAACGGCGGTGACCCGGTCCATAAACTGGAAGGGCGGGCCGGGGAGTCGTGCGATTTTCCGGTCCCGGTCAAAAATCCGATACGGTTCGCCGAACCCCTCGGATGGGGCGCCGTTGCTGTAGGCCAGGATCTGTTCCTTGGTGTAGATTGCCTGCTTGAGGTAGGTCGCGGCGGATTCATCTTTACCACTCCGGTCACGCCACAGCGCCTCCAACGTCTCTCTGTCACTCCCCATGAGCCGCACCGACATGCCGGCAATCTCGACAATGGGCCTGCCGTCGGCGTACATTAAAGCGTCCGCCACGGCGTAGGGCTCGGGCCGGTAGCCAAGTGCGCGAAGTGTGACCTCATAGGTCACGACCTTCGTGTTTTCAAGGACCTGACCCCGGCAGCGAAGCCGGCTCGCCACCCCGGGAACCGGTTCCCAGGCCGCGCCATCCGTATCGGTCACCCATCCCATCCGGAGCAGAAAAATCCGCAGGGTATGAAGGCAGCACTCAAACATGAGGGTGCCGGGCATGACCCGGTCATCGACAAAATGACAGGTGATAAACCAGTCGTCCGGGTGAATGTCCGCCTCGGCCCGGATGAGACCGAGACCGTAGCGCCCGCCGGTCGGGTCCAGATCTATAACCCGATGGACTAACCGCATCCTCCCCCCCGGAATGGTGAGCGGTCGCGCCACCGGCAGCCCGGTAAAAACGTCACCGAAACAGCCGGGCAGATCCCCGGCCCGAAGCCGGTCCAGTTGGCCGGCATCGTACTTTTCCCGCTTCATGGGCGCCAACGTCCGCCAGTCGGCTGGGATGACGCCGGTAGCGGAACGCGGGTCAAGGGCCGGGCGAACGATCCCCTTGCCGGCGGCCAGTTCCTCGGCGGTAAAGAACCCGGCGCAGCCGTCCCGCATGGAAAGAAGCGGCGCGCCGTTCACCGTGGCTTCAAAGAAAAAACGGAAGAGATGAGTTTCTCCTTGACGAAAGAATCGCTCGATCCGGATATCGTAGCTGATGGTTTCCCCCGGTACTGGAAGTCCCCGGTGGAAGGTGACCACCGCGTCCAGCAGCCGGTAAACCGCCAGCCCCTTCGTGATGAAGTCGATCCCCAGATAGCCTGACAGGAAGAGGTCGGCCTGACCCGCCTCCACGGCGATGCAGGTGGGAATCCGTCCTCCATCCAGGTACCAGGCGGCCGGAAGAATGTCATGTTCCGTCACCACCCGGCCGCTCGTCATGGAGCGAGCCCCCCCCTCCAGCGTCACGATCCGGTCAACAAGCATGAGCGGTTCGTCCGGCAGCCGGACCCGAGTCGGAAAAGAGTCGGCCTCGACAAAAGACGGTCCCAGCATCCCGGCCACCGAACCGCGAGCAAATTCGAGGCACTCCGCACGGTCGAAAGCAACTTTTCTCATCTCCTCTCCCTTGGGTGAAAGGGAGTCACGGACCGGGTTCGTGGAAAAGCCGCCGTGCCGCTCCTCTCCTTGCGGAGGTAGGAGTGACGTCTGAAGCGCCACGGCGCTCGCCATGGCATTGAAGAGTGTTTCGGAGGTACGCAGGTAGGCTCCGTGGGCCTGGAGTTGCGCATCCCGGAGCGCAACAAAACCACGCATGACCGAATTGAGATACACAATCCCATCCCCATCCCGCTCCTCCCTCCAGAGACTCCCTTCGACATCGCTCAGGAGAGGCCGCTCAGGACAGGTTTGAAGGGTAGGGATGATCGGCGCCGTGGCGCCGGATCGAGAAGGAAGGGGCGCCTCAAACGGCGTACCGCCGGGAAGCACTCGGACCAGGCGCCCCTGCGCCAAAGGTACGCTCGCTCCGGGAGCAGCCTCGTAAAGGGACGAAAGATCCAGCGGAACCTGCTCACTTGCCAGGTGTGCCAGCAAGCGGATCAGGGAAGATACCGGCTCCTGGCCGGGAGTGGCCATTGAGCGGGCCAGATGAGGTCGTCCGGCCAGAATCCGGTCGATCATCCGGCTGCAGGAACTCCCCGGCCCCATCTCCAGAAAAAAGCGTACTCCGTCGTTGTAGGCGGCGTCAATCGTTGCCGGGTAGTCGATCCCTTCAAGCGCTTGTGCCAGGATGGCATCGGCGGCCATTTCACGATCCGGTGTATAGGCCCGGCGCCAGGCGCCGCTGTAGAAGATGACCCCAGGGGGAGGCTGGGTCGGAAAGAGATGCAATTCCCGGTACGGTTCGGCAACTTCTCGGGCCACGTCGCAGTGTACCGTGGTAACTCCGGCAAGAGGGAAGAAGCGGCGGCCCAGCATGGCCACCAGGCGATTGACCCCGTCAGCGTCGCCGCCGATCACGCACTCGTCCGGAGTATTGACAATCAGGAGATAAACCCTGGAGATGGCGCGCAGGGCCTCTCTGACCTGGTCGGCGGGCGCCTCCACGACGCCGACGCTCCACGTCACCGGCGCCCCCTCCGCGACTCCCCAGGCCCGACGGACAGCCCGGCAGTCACCGGCAAGGTCGTGGGTAAAGAGGGTGGACGCCTGCATCCGGGCCAGCATTTCGTCCCGGTCAAGCCAGGCGCGCAGGGCAAAAAGCCCGGCGGACTCCCCCAGGCTGTAGCCGATGACCGCCTGGGGGAGTACGCCGAAACTCCGGATCAAGTCGGCGGCCGCGCAGCCCGCGGCGACCTGGCCGAAGATGACGGCGCGGCAATCGGCGTCCAGCTCCGCCTGGGGCGCGCCGTTCCAGAACAGCTCCGGCTGGAACTGCCCCCGGAGAAAACGGTTTTCCCGGTCCTGCCGGCGGCAGATATCCGGCCATCGGGCGAAAAGTTCCAGCCCCATGCCGGGGGAGTGATTGCCGGATCCGGGAAAAACCAGGGCCACCTTCCCCTCCCGGCCCAGCGGGGCAGTCGTATAGAAGAGCCGGTCGCGTAGCGCCGGGTGTGACGGCGGCGTCTCTCCGGCGTCAAGCGCCTGTTCGCCGAGATCCAGGAGCGCTGTCAGCTCTTCTGAAGTTCGGGCCACCATGGAAATCGTATAGGACTGATCGGACTGATCGGACCGATCAGTCCGATCAGTCCGATCAGTCCGATCTCCTTTACAATACCACCGCCGAGCCAGCCGCCCCAGCTCCCCCTCTCCTCTCAGATCCTGTCGAAGAGCGCCAAGTGTACGCGACAGCTCCGCCGGGGTTGCACCGCTAAGGACAAAGAGGCATTCCTCGCCGCTACCCACCGGGGCACGGCGCTCTTGCCCGTTCCGGAGATGCTCCCGGTCCCATCCCTCCAGGACCACGTGGCAACAGCTCCCGTCAACCCCAAAGACGCTTACCCCGGCTCGGCGTGGGCCATCAGCCCGGTTCCGGAGCCAGTAACGGGGAGTGGCGGGGAGAAAGAGCGGCCCTCCGCCGGAGACGGAGGGAAGCGGGCTTGCGGCGCCACGACAGGGGGGGATAATCTCCTGGTAGAGCGCCAGACATCCCCGAACAAGCGAGGCAAGTCCCGATGCGGCGCCGGCATGGCCGATCTCTCCCGACACGGAAGAAACGGCGCATGAACGGTGGAGACGCTCTCCCGTTCCAAAGAAGGCAGCCAAGGCGGCCGCCTCCATCCGGTCCGAAGGCGGGTGGCCGGGGGCATGGGCCTCGATATAGGTGACCGTGCCGGGCGCCATCCCGGCTTCGAAGTAGGCTCGTTCGAGGGCCAGGCCATAGGCCGCTTCGTCCGGAACGGAGGTATCGCCGCCCGCCGCGCCGATCCCCGCGATGACCGCATAAATCCGGTCACCGTCACGTTGCGCGTCGTCCAGTCGTTTGAGTACTACAGCCGCCGCCCCTTCCCCGACGATGCTTCCGTTGGCGGCGGACGACAACGGCAACGGGGTACCGCTCGGCGAAAACGGTCGAGCGGCATGGTGGCCGAGTACCGTCCGCACGTCGCCGGCCAAGTCCACGGCCCCTACCAGCGCCCGGTCGATCTCTCCGGTCCGAAGCAGGCGTACCGCGCACTCCAGGGAACGAATGCCGGAACTCTCCTCGCTTGAGAGTGTAAAACTTGGGCCGCCGACCCGGAACTCCCGGGCAATGCGGCTTGCGACGATACTGCCGAGGGCGCCCATGGTGCGGTTGGCGGTAAGGGGGGGGCCGACGGCATCACGGAGTTGGAGCGTCCAATCGGCTAGATCCATGGGTGAAAGATCGAGGTCGAGTTCGGTCGCCCAAGGAGCTGCCTCCCGCGCCAGTGACCAACGGTGACTGAAGTTTGTGCTGTTAAGATCGAGGGCAATCCCGATGAAAAGCCCGGTCCGCAAATTCTCCTTGCGGTCGAGTCCGGCATCGGCCATGGCGCCGGCCGCTGTTTGAAGCATGATGAGTTGCTGGGGGAGCATTTCCGCCAACTCCGTCGGCGGGATACGAAACTGCTCCGCCGCCACCGCCACTTCGTCCAGGTAGAAGCCGGCAAAAGGGATGTCGTCCAGCCCTTCATCCCGGAACCAGGCGCTCTGTCGCGCCCCCCACCATCGTAGCGGCGCAGTGGGGAGATCCGCGGCGCGACCACCAAAAACCCGCTCCTGAAAAGCCCGGAGCGATTGCCAGGGGCCGAAGCGGGCGTCCATGCCAATCACGGCGATGGGTCCATTCCGGGAAGCGACGTTTTCCGGCCCCTTGGTTTTTGTTACTCCTCCTTCAAGGGGAAGTTTTAGATCCGGCAGCCACTCCTCCACCAGCAGGTGAGCATTGATGCCGCCGAAGCCGAAGGCGCTGACAGCGGCCCGGCGCGGGAT
>Ga0194037_1003204_pt1 | contig 10292 bp, 12 predicted proteins | sample JunL306m_MetaG_FD_148653 | JGI IMG/M metagenome (GOLD analysis project Ga0194037, IMG submission 148653) | Anoxic zone freshwater microbial communities from boreal shield lake in IISD Experimental Lakes Area, Ontario, Canada - Jun2016-L304-6m | ecosystem: Environmental > Aquatic > Freshwater >...
GAGTGCGCCAGGAATCGATTGATACGCTGCAGTGGCAATGTTGTTGAGTAACTCACGCAAGTGAGTACAACCTTTAATTCCGCCTAAGTGTGTCTCAATGGTTTTACGCCAACCTTTGCCAATCCGCGCACCAATTAATGTATCCATTGGCGGGATGACCAAAGGACATTCTGGATGTGGGTGGCTATCCATCGCTACTGCGATATCTTTGATCGTAAGATGGTCATCTAAGGTTACTCGCACCCACATATCGTGAATTGCTTCACCCGGAGCCCAAGTCTTCGCACCTGTAACAAATGGGTGTAACTTGATGTCTTTGAGATGACCTTCAATATCCCAAAGACCATCTTCTCTCGCATAGCCATGATAAGTAACTTCACGGGTGTGGAGTGGGCTACGGGGTTTTGGATCAGGAAGCATGGCGGCTATAGATAATCAGTGAGAATACTCAATCATAATGAATTGCACTCCAAGGGGGCCTGATACCCAAAATATGGCCTCTCTATAGTATTCTGAACGGCTTATGGCAAAACCCATTTCCCTCGAAAAAATTCTTTTTAGCCAAGGCTTTGGTACGCGTCGCTACTGTACTGATCTGGTATTTGCGGAGTTAGTAAAAGTCAATGGTGTGTTGGCGCAAGATCCGGAAGAGCGCATTGCAACTGAAGGATTGGTTTTGAATGTCGAAGGGCAGAATTGGGAATATCACGAAAAGGCTTACATCGCATTTAACAAGCCACCCAATTACGAGTGTTCCCATAAAACAACTCATCACCCCAGCGTCTATAGTTTGCTACCAACTCCCTTTGTCGAGCGCGGCTTGCAATGCGTAGGGCGCTTAGACTTTGACACTACTGGGCTGCTATTGATTTCGGATGATGGTCAGTTTATTCATAAAATGACGACGCCTAAAAAGAATATTGGTAAGGTCTATCAGATCACAACACCAGATCCGATAACGCAGGCTCAAATAGATCATCTCTTAAATGGTGTTGTGTTGGATGATGATCCAAAACCATGTTTTGCCACAGCGTGTAAACAGCTTTCAGAAAATAGCTTAACAATGATGATAGTGGAAGGGCGTTATCACCAAGTCAAACGCATGATGGTTGCAGTAGGCAATCATGTTGCTAAACTGCACCGTATAGAAATTGGTGCCTATGTCATGCCTACAGATCTGGCAGAAGGACAATGGCGTTGGTTATATCCAGAAGATTTGCAGCAACTCTCGCAAAGTGTCAGCCCATAAATGAAACAGGCTCTCTTACCAGAAGATTTCGATTTTCAGAACAGCATCCCTTTGTGGACGCTAGAGGCATCTCGAAAAGCGATTTCTCGTGAATTTATCTTTGCCGATTTCAAGCAGGCTTTTGAGTTTATGGCCTTGTGCGCGCAGCATGCTGAGGAAATTGATCACCACCCCGATTGGTCAAACTCCTGGAATAAGGTAACTGTGTCTTTAAGTACCCATTCGAGCAAAGGTTTGACTGCATTGGATATTCAGTTGGCCAGAGCGATGGATCTATTTGCGCTTCAAGTGAAGGCTACGCGCTAGTCATTAATGCTCATCACCTTCGTGATCTTCTTCATTCATACTCATCAAGATGGTTGCGAGTAATCCATACACTACTTCGGTCGAGATCATACCGTCTTCATCGAGCTCGTCAATTAAATCGTTCAGACAATCTTCCGTAGGCTCGTTGAGCAAGGTCATTGCACATTCGCAGCCATAATCAAAATCTTCATCATTTTGGTTTTGGTCATTGTCAGTCATATTTATCCTTAATTGATGCTTCAGAATAGCAAATTACAGTCAAATTTGGTGGTTTTTGGGGAAACTAAGACAGTCTGTCTGCTGGTGCTTGGGACTTAGGGCTAATGGACTTTCAATTTAGTGAAATTCTTGTGCGACTGCAGCAAGCCAATAATCATTTATAGTGATTTGATAATAAAAAACAGGAGGCAGCATGCAGCTTAATGTGAATGGTCAAATTCATAATATTGACGTTGAACCCAATATGCCTTTGTTATGGGCAATTCGTGAGAGCATTGGCCTGACTGGTACCAAGTATGGCTGCGGAGTTGCGCAGTGTGGTGCTTGCAGTGTCTATCTCAATGGCGAGCTAGTGCGTTCTTGCTCCATACCGGTTTCGGCAGTGGGTTCTGCCAAGATCACAACCATTGAAGCGCTTTCTAAAGACAATTCACATCCAGTTCAAAAAGCTTGGATTGCACTAGACGTACCACAGTGTGGCTATTGTCAATCTGGTCAGGTAATGGCCGCCGCCGCTCTATTAAAGAAAATTCCGAAACCGAGCGATGCTGATATTGATAGTGCCATGGCTAACGTTTGTCGTTGTGGCACCTATCAAAAGATTCGCGATGGGATTCATGTTGCCTCAGGCCAAAAGACCTTGGTAGAAGTCTTGGCACAGTATGACGCTACTCCTGCGACACGCGGTTAAGGAGAACAATATGACAATGAATAATAAAAATATCTCCCTAGAGAGCCTCGCACGTCGAGATTTCATTATCAAGGGCACGCTTGTTGGCGGTGGCTTGATGTTAGGAATCGGCGCTATGCCGGATGTAGCTTATGCAGCAGGTGTTCAATACGATCCAAATACGCCAACCAAGTTTGGTGATGATGAAGTCAATGCTTGGGTCAGTATTGCTCCCGATGAAACTGTCTACATCAGAATTGCCCGTTCAGAAATGGGGCAGGGTACACGTACTGGCTTAGCCCAACTGGTTACAGAAGAATTGGAATGCAATTGGAAAAAAGTCAAAACCCAATCCGCAACACCTGGGCATAGTCTCACTCGTAAACGTGTGTGGGGAGAGCATGGTACCGGCGGTAGTCGGGGTATTCGGATTTCTGAAGACTACGTGCGCCGTGGTGCAGCAGCAGCTCGCATCATGCTATTAGAGTCAGCAGCAAAGCAATGGAATGTGCCAGTCAGTGAACTCAAGGTAGATAAAGGGGTTATCACCCATACTCCAACAGGGCGAAAAACCACTTATGGCAAGGTTGCACAATTAGCATCCACTTTGACCCCTCCTGATCCTAAGTCGATTACTTTACGAGATCCTCGGAATTGGAAGGTTGCTGGGCAGCCCTATGCGCGCATTGATACAGCTAATAAGGTAAATGGCGCAAAGGTTTATGGCATTGATTTGCAGTTACCAAATATGCTATGCGCCTCTGTTAAGGCATGTCCTGTATTTGGTGGCAAATTGGTCAGCTATGACGAGGCCAAAATCGCAGGCATGCGTGGTGTGCAGGGCGTTGTCAAAATTAACGACAGTACACTTGCCGTCGTTGCAGATACTTGGTGGCGTGCTAATACTGCACTTAATGCTTTACCCATTGTCTGGGATGAGGGTAAGGGTGCAAGTACTTCACAGGCTGGTATTGAAAAAATGCTTCAGGATGGTTTAGATGAGCAAGGAGACTTTTGGCAGCGCAAAGAAGGCGATGCACCTGCGGCTATTAATAGTGCCAATAAAAAAGTAGAAGCCATTTATTACACGCCATTTAGAGCACACGTCACAATGGAGCCTATGAATGCCACCGTTAAAATTGTTGGCAATCGAGCAGAAGCCTGGGTTCCCACTCAAAATGGCGAAGGCTCACATGCAGCGCTTTCAGAGGCAACAGGGATACCACTTGCCAACTGCGAAGTCTATAAATTGGATTCTGGTTGTGGTTTAGGCCGTCGTGGATCTACACAAGACTTCACTACTTTTGCAGCCAAAGTAGCGCAGCAATTTCCAGGGATACCAGTAAAAGCAGTTTGGAGTCGTGAAGAAGATTTAACTCATGACTATTACCATCCAATTGCGATGGCCAAGATGAGTGCTGGTCTAGATAATGCTGGCAATTTGACAGGTATGCATATCAAAGTGTCAGGCCAGTCAATTAATGCTACTCTGGCACCTACCGCAATTAAGAATGGCAAGGATGAGCGTCAACTGCAAGGTCTTTATGAAAAAGGCCCTGATGCCCAGTTGGGTTATACCTTCCCAACCCTGCTCACCGAATATGTGATGAAGAATACACATGTTCCTGTAGGTCCATGGCGCGGTGTAAATACCAATCAGAACGGCATCTTCATGGAATGCTTTATGGATGAGTGTGCCAAGGCGGCTGGTAAAGACCCAGTGCAATTTAGGCAAGTGCTAATGCAAAGCCATCCAAAGCATTTAGGTGTTTTGAATGCTGCTGCCAAGAAAGCCAATTGGGATAAGCCGTTGCCTGCAGGTACCTATCGTGGGGTCGCACAGTTCATGGGCTATGCTAGTTATTCCGCTTGCGTTGCCGAGGTCTCGGTAAAAAATAATATTGTCAAAATTAGTCGCTTGGTTTTTGCATTAGATTGCGGTCATGTGGTTAATCCCTATTTGACGCGTGAGCAGATTGAGGGCTCTGTAGCAATGGCATTGGGAGCAATATTTAATCCAGAGATTACCGTGGAGAATGGTCGTATTAAGCAGCAAAACCTCGATACCTATCCACTACTCAAGCTGGCCTCAACCCCAAGGATTGAGACAGTTCTAGTCCCGACGTACGATTTTTGGGGCGGTGTAGGTGAGCCGACTATCTGCGTTGTTGGCCCTGCAGTTGCCAATGCCATCTCTGCGGCTATAGGCAGGCCAGTGCGTAACTTCCCCCTCAGTAGAGAGGGTTTGAGTTTAGCTTAGAGTGCTAGTGCAGTTTCTGATGAATGCGACCCATCCTTTAAACGGTGGGTCGTTTAATATGCACTGATGAAGTATCTCAAGAGCATTCTATTTTTCATTTCTCTATTGCCATTAGGGCGCTTGCTATGGCTTGGCTTTGAGGATGATTTGGGAGCCAATCCTATCGAGTTTGTAACTCGTTCCACTGGTACTTGGGCGCTCGTATTTTTGTGCGTGACTTTGGCAATGACGCCAATGCGCTTGCTCACTGGTTGGGTCACTTGGATTCAGTGGCGTCGGATGTTTGGCCTCTTTTGTTTCTTTTATGCCTGTATGCATTTTACAATTTGGTTTTGGCTTGATCAAAATATCGATCTTCAGGCAATGTGGGCTGACGTAGTCAAGCGCCCCTTTATCACGATGGGCTTTACGACATTTGTGCTACTCATTCCGTTAGCTTTGACATCAAATCTCTGGGCTGTGCGAGTCTTAGGCAGGCGCTGGAGCTTACTTCATAAGCTGGTTTATGTAATCGCTTGTACAGCAGTGATTCATTATTGGTGGCATAAGGCCGGCAAAAATGATTTACAGACAGTTTCTGTCTATGGAGTAGTTATTTTGCTGCTGCTCTTATGCCGCTTGCCGTGGTTACGAACGTGGCTGCAAAAAATACGCTCCTGATTTAAGAGTGCGGAATATGACTCTCATACAATCGCTTAATGAATACCTACCTTAGACTCGTCTTTTGCCTTGCCTTAACGAGTTGCTCGGCAACTCAAGGTCCACCGCCCAAGGGTTCGCAGACGGGCCCCGCCTATAACTCTGAGCAATTGCGAGAATTCAATAATCAACCCATCTCGCCAGCGGAAGGACCTTTTGGTCCAGTAGCGACTCCCGAACGTGAGATAGATGTGACCAAAAAGCTGCCTGGAAATTCGAAGTATTTCAGCCCCCCACAAGGTGAGCAAGAGGCAGAGGCGATTGAAACCCAATCAGCTGATCCCTATACCCCAACAAGCGCCCCTGTTTATCGCTTCTAGCTTTAGGCTACTGTTAATATTAAGGTTCACTTTTAGAAAGACTCAGTCTCATGAATTTAATTTCTTCCCAATTTAAATCGAAATTAAGCACTTTACTTGCTGCCAGTTTTCTATCGCTAGCATTGATCAGCAGTGCATCTGCTCAGCTTAGTGGTTTGCCAATTAACGCTGCAGCTTCTGTGAATGGCGCAATCATCACCAACGACATGGTGGAGCAGGGTATTAAGATGGCTACTTCTCAAGGTCAGCAAGATTCTCCTGATCTTCGTAAAGCAGTAGTCCAGAAATTTATTGAAGTATTACTCCTTTCTCAGCGTGCTGAAAAAGATGGTTTAGCAAACTCTGAAAAAGCAAACACTCAACTCATGTTGATTCGTCAAAATTATTTAGCAGATCTTGAGCTATCTACATTTATGGCGCAAAACCCAATCAGCGAGGCTGATATGCAGGCTGAGTACAACAAAGAGATTGCCTCGCTTGGTCCCGATGGGATGATGGTCGAATATAAGGTGAGTGATATTGCGATTGCCACTGAAGCCGATGCGCAAGCAGCATTAAGTCGTATTAAAAAGGGCGAGCCTTTTGATAAGGTGGCTAAGAGTATTTCTCTTGCGCCCAATCGAGTGCAAGGTGGCGCAGTGGGTTGGGTTCAGGCTGGGCAGCTGGCACCACAAATTTCAGCGGTATTGTTAAATCTGGCTAAAGGCCAGGTATCTCAAGCTCCTATTCAGATGCAGCAGGGCTGGTATTTACTGAAGCTTGAAGATAAGAGGAGTAGTAAGCCACCCTCATTCGAACAAGCTAAGCCTGCGATTCGTAATGGCTTAGCCCAAAGAAAGCAATTTGAGTTTTTATCACAGATCGCCAAGGAATCTAAGATCGTAGTGCAGTAAATCGTTTTCTCGATGATGAAAAAAGAGCTCCTCGGAGCTCTTTTTTTATTATGTAATCATTATTTGAATCTATGCTTATTTGCGCTCAAGTGTCACAAAATTAAAAGTGATATCACCCTCAACTCCTGGAGTACGTTCAATCTCTTTCCAATAGGCTTCATCAGGAACTCGAAGAAGGTATCACCATCGTTTACGTCAATATCAATTTCAGTAATGTAAAGGCGATCTGCTTTATCAAAAGCTTGCTTAAAGAGCTGCTCGCCACCAATCACAAATACGCGTGGCGCTTCACTTAAGCGATTTAAGGCCTCTTCTAAAGAGCCTGCAAGCTCTGCTCCCTCCAGCTGAAACTGCGCATTACGACTCACCACAATATTACGACGGCCAGGCAGTGGTCGGCCAATCGATTCCCAAGTCTTGCGGCCCATGATGACGGGGTGGCCCATGGTAACGCGCTTAAAGAATTGCAAATCAGCAGAGATCTTCCAGGGCATTTGGTTATCACGGCCAATGACGTGATTGCGCGAGCGCGCAACAATCATGGAAATAGCAGGCTGTGTCATTAATTGCCCTCTTGTTCTTAGATTGCTACTGGCGCTTTGATGTGCGGATGCGATTCGTAGCCGAGGATTTCAAAATCTTCGAACTCGTAATCAAAAATAGAATCTGGTTTGCGCAGAATGTTCAGCTTTGGCAATGGGAAGAAATCTCTCGATAACTGGAGATCTACTTGTTCCAAGTGGTTGCTGTACAGATGACAATCGCCACCAGTCCAAATAAAATCGCCAACCTCTAAATTGCATTGCTGCGCCATCATGTGTGTGAGTAGGGCATAGCTAGCAATATTGAAAGGGACACCTAAGAAAATATCAGCGCTGCGCTGATAGAGCTGGCAAGATAACTTGCCATCGGCAACATAGAACTGAAAGAAGGCATGGCAGGGCGCTAAAGCCATACGAGGAATATCTGCTACGTTCCATGCGGACACAATAATGCGACGTGAATCCGGGTTCTTCTTGATGGTTTCTACTACTTCAGAGATTTGATCAATATGTTTGCCCTTAGGGGCTGGCCATGAGCGCCACTGGTAACCGTAGATCGGACCCAGTTCGCCATCAGGGGCTGCCCATTCATTCCAAATCGATACGCCACGCTCTTTAAGCCAATTGTTATCGGTGCTGCCTTTAAGAAACCAGAGCAACTCATAGATGATGGATTTGAGGTGAAGCTTCTTGGTCGTGACCATCGGAAAGCCATCAGCTAAGTTAAAGCGCATCTGATGCCCAAATACCGAGATAGTGCCTGTACCCGTCCTATCGGACTTTTGGACGCCTTTGGCAAGGACTTCTTTCATGAGATCGTGGTATTGGCGCATATGAATATAGGTAAAAATGGCTAGTAGTGATAGCTTACTCGAATGTGGGCGGGCTCACCCCAAGAACCTTGTGAAGCTTTGTTGAGGTCGTGGTGTACTGGAGTTGGATATGTTTTTCTGGGTTCAGATAAGCGGCCGCGGCAAAGGCTGCCAATGCCGCCTCATGAAACCCCGACAGAATGAGTTTTTTCTTGCCTGGGTAAATATTAATGTCCCCGACAGCATATATTCCTGGAATGCTAGTCTCAAATTTCTCGGTATCGACAGCCACTTGTTTGCGGTCAATATCTAGTCCCCAATCGGCAATCGGACCAAGTTTGGGCGAAAGACCAAAAAAGATCAGAAGATCATCTACTGCAATCATATGTTCTTTGCCATCAATATCAGTAACGCTCACTGTTGAGATCTGATCATGCTGAACTTCGTAGTTGGTAATTTGACCAATGAGTAATTGCATTTGCTTGTTTTTGCAAAGCTCACGCATTTTGGCAATCGATGCAGGCGCTGCTTTAAAGTCATCACGCCGATGAATGAGAGTGACGCTGGCAGCCTTATCTACAAAATGTAGCGCCCAATCTAAGGCAGCATCACCACCACCGCAAATCACAATCTTTTTACCGGTAAATTGGTCGGGATTCTTGACGCTGTAGAAAACCTGTTTACCCACAAAAGCTTCTATGCCATCAAGATTTAAGGTGCGAGGCTGAAAGGCTCCTACACCACTAGCAATAAAGACAGTCTTACTTAAGAAGTGCTGGTCTTTAGATGTGGTAATTAAAAAACGACCATCGGCTTGTTTTTCAAGCTGAGTCACTTCTTGCCCTAAATGAAATTGAGCACCAAATGGTTTGATTTGCTTGAGTAGATTTTCAGTAAGCTCACGTCCAGTACAAACCGGAATGGCTGGAATGTCGTAAATCGGTTTATCTGGATACAGCTCGATGCATTGTCCACCAGCTTCTGGAAGAGAATCAATCACATGCGCTTTGATTTCTAGCAGGCCAAGTTCAAAGACTTGAAAAAGACCCACAGGCCCCGCGCCAATAATGACAGCGTCGGTTTGTGTGGGTGAGTGCAGCACGAATTCTCGAAGGGGAGATTAAGAAATTACTTTACTAGCTGATCGAGTTTATTTTTAACATCTTTCCACTCATCCGCATCAGGAAGCCCTGCTTTTGACTTGGTAATAGAAGTCCAAGAGGAAGATAGATCAGCATTGATCTTAATGAAGGCCTGTTGATCGCTAGGCACATCATCTTCAGCATAAATTGCATTTACAGGGCACTCTGGAACACAGACAGCACAGTCAATGCACTCATCTGGGTCGATCACTAAAAAATTTGGGCCTTCACGAAAGCAGTCAACTGGGCATACATCAACACAGTCGGTGTATTTGCAACGGATGCAGGATTCAGTAACAACGTAAGTCATGATGTTTAATCTAAAGAGTCCCTAACTGGGGCTGTGATTTATAAAACCTCAATTTTAGCCGAAATAGCCAATTTTTCAGGTGAGACCCGATTTCCAAGCCTAAAGACCCTTTTGAGGGCTTTATAAAATGAGCGCTATCCTTGGGGGTCTAAATTAAGCAAAAAGAGCATCTATTATGAAAATACTCATTGTTGGGGCGGGCGGTATCGGTGGTTTCTTTGGGGCCAAACTGCAGCAGGCGGGCGCAGATATTACCTATCTATTACGCGAGCAGCGGCAGCGACTGATTCAGGGTCAAGGCCTGACTATCGAAACTCCTAAAGGGAGTTTTACGATCCATCCAAAAACGGTTTTGGCTGATCAGTTAGAGCCTGTTTATGACCTAATTATTTTGGCATGCAAGGCTTTTGATTTGAATGACTCCTTAAAGTCCATTGCAAAGGCAAGCTCAAAGGGCGTGATTCTCCCTTTTTTGAATGGCTTTACACATCTTGAAACCTTGGATCGTCAGTTTGGTAAAGTGCGCGTAATGGGCGGTGTAGCACATATTGCGGCAACCATTTCTGAATCAGGTTCAGTAAAACAGCTTACCGAAATAAACTCATTAACTATCGGACCAAGAACGCCGGAACAAGTAGCACTCTGCCAAGAATTATTTGCACTATGTCAAAAATCCGATTTCGACTCCTTTTATAAAGAGAATATTGAGCAAGCGCTATGGGATAAATGGGTCTTCTTAGCAACTTTGGCGGGCATGACAAGCATCTGTCGTGGCTCGATTGGCGAGATTGCAGCAACACCCTATGGCAAAGGGTTGAGTAAGCGAATGTTTGCAGAGTGCTGCGCTATCGCCCTTAGTCAAAAGCACCC
>Ga0194037_1003206_pt1 | contig 10291 bp, 5 predicted proteins | sample JunL306m_MetaG_FD_148653 | JGI IMG/M metagenome (GOLD analysis project Ga0194037, IMG submission 148653) | Anoxic zone freshwater microbial communities from boreal shield lake in IISD Experimental Lakes Area, Ontario, Canada - Jun2016-L304-6m | ecosystem: Environmental > Aquatic > Freshwater >...
TACACAACTGCTGTGGTAGCAACTGCTGCCGATCCGCAGAGTGTAAGTGCAACTATTACCAATGCAGGCACAGGTACAATTTCTAACTTAGCGGTTAATTTAAATGTAACAGGTGCAAATACTTTTAGCGATGTACAAACTATCCCTTCTCTTGCTTCTGGTAAATCTGTTTATTTAACTTTTGCAACATTTACCCCTACTGCAACTGGTGTAAATAATTTCTCTGTTACGATTCCTTCTGATGATGATAATTCAAACAACTCAGCTACTGCAGTACAACATGTAACTGCTGGTACTATAAGTTATCAATCTACAGCTACTCCTACAGGTGGTTTTGGTCAGGCAAGCATTTCTGATTTTGCTTCATTGATTAAAAATCCAAATGCACATAATGTAAATAATATTTTATTGAATTTTGCAGATACTGCTAATGGTTCTCAACCTTATACAGTAGGTATCTGGGATGCAACTGGTACAGATGTAAACACTGGTACAGGTGCTCCGGGAAATATCATCTGGACTTCATCTACTTTCAACTCTACTCCTGGTATGGTAAGTATTCCTGTTAGTCCAAGCCAACCTGTAACAGGTGATTTCTTTGTAGTAGTTTCTCAACCTGATACTATTTCATTCAGATTAGGATACGAGAATGAAACTCCTTTAAGATTAGGAACTTTCTATGTACAAACTTCTGGTTTAGGTGGTTTCCTTGATCTTGGTAAAAGTAATTTATCGTTCGTTAAATTACAGGTTGGTGTTCAGTTTGATTCTGCATCATTACCAGTTTCTATTTTGAAATTCAGCGGTTCTAAGGTTAGTGCTACTGCTAATCTTCTTAGATGGACTACTTCTACAGAAGCAAATAATGCAGGCTTTGAAGTATTAAGAAGTGCTGATGGTGTTAAGTTTACTAAATTAAGTTTAGTAGAATCTAAAGCTGTAAATGGTAATAGCAATACTGCTTTAAACTATAGCTTTACAGATAATGCTGCTTTGAAAGGAACTAACTACTACAGACTGAATCAATTAGATAAAAATGGTAAATCATCTTTATCGGAGATCGTTGTAGTTAAAGAAAAATCTACTTTCGAGGTTGCTTCAGTTTATCCTAACCCAGTTCAGTCTTCTATGACGCTTGGTATTACTGCTCCTGTTGCTTTAAAAGCAAAATCAGTAATTACCGATATGACTGGTAAAACGGTTCTATCTACCAGCTTTGATATTTTTGCTGGAGATAACCTGGTTAAACTTAATGTTAGCAATTTAAAACCGGGTAGTTATACTATCACTGTTACTGCTAATGATGGTTCTGCTCAGACTCAATTGTTTGAAAAGAAATAATTCTTATAGATAATATTCAAGGCCCCGGTTTCAAAAGAACCGGGGCTTTTTTGTACCCTGTATTAGTTAGATGAATGGAGCATACACGCTAAACAACTTTACCCTATATGCTATCTTCATCAGTTGTTCAATTCAATTATTAATTTCCAATTATTAACTTTTAATTCAACGTTCTCCTTTACTTTGCAGTACTACAATAAAAACGATATGCGCTTTCTAAACAATAATCTCGATTTCTTGGATCATCCCCTTGAGGGCTAATATTTTATTTCCAGGTATTATTGTTTTTAATTTTCACTTTTTAATTTTTAATTTTCACTTATGACTATAGATGCTTTAAGCAGCAAGTCTGCCTATTATATTAATTTAGAAGATCAGTTCGGCGCGCATAATTATCATCCATTACCTGTAGTACTCGAAAGGGGAGAAGGGGTGTTTTTATATGATGTTGATGGCAAAAGATACTACGATTTTCTAAGCGGTTATTCTGCCGTAAATCAGGGCCACTGTCATCCTGCTATTATGGATGCTTTTATTGCCCAGTCAAAAAAACTAACACTTACTTCCAGAGCTTTTCATAATAATCTTTTAGGCGAATACGAAAAGTATATCACAGAATACTTTGGGTACGATAAAGTATTACCTATGAATACGGGTGTCGAAGCGGGTGAAACTGCTATTAAACTTGCCAGAAGATGGGCTTATTCTAAGAAGATGGTGGAAGAAAATAAAGCAGTTATTCTATTTGCAGAAGGCAACTTCTGGGGAAGAACTCTGGCAGCAATTTCTTCTTCTACAGATCCTTCCAGTTATTCCAAATTTGGTCCTTTTATGCCAGGGTTCGAGATTGTACCTTATAACAACGTAGAAGCCTTAGAAACTTCTTTAAAGAACCCTAATGTGGCAGCTTTTATGGTAGAACCTATACAGGGTGAAGCAGGTGTATTAGTTCCTGATGATGGATACTTAAAAAAAGTGAAAGAACTTTGTAAGAAATATAATGTCCTTTTTATTGCCGATGAAATTCAGACTGGTCTTTGCAGAACAGGAAAGATGCTTGCCTGCGATCACGAAGATGCCCGTCCTGATATTCTTATTTTGGGTAAAGCATTAAGTGGCGGTACTATGCCTGTATCCGCTGTTCTTTGCGATGATGAAATAATGATGAACATTAAACCAGGCGAACATGGTAGTACTTATGGTGGAAACCCATTGGCCTGTGCTGTTGCAATGAAATCTTTACAGGTGCTTAAAGACGAGAAGATGGCAGAGAATGCAGAAGCAATGGGTATATTATTGCGCAAAGGTCTTAGCGAAATTAAGAGTCCAATAATCAAAACAGTAAGAGGAAAAGGATTGCTGAATGCAATTGTTATTACCCATCCAAATCCAGATGCTGCATGGCAACTATGTCTGGAGATGAGAAATAATGGTTTGTTGGCAAAACCTACTCATGGTGATAAAATTCGTTTTGCTCCTCCTTTGATTATTACGGAAGAACAGATAAATGAGTGCGTTAAAATCATTGAAAAATCACTAACAATTTTAGCGTAAAAAAGAAAACTATTTATTCAGGTAGAATCAGGGCTTTAAAAATTTGAATTATAGGCAACATTTTTTCTAAAAATGTATCTTATGTGTATAAAATACACATCTTTGTGTCCGATTGAAAATTATTAAATCAGAAAATTATAAAAATTAAACGATTGTACGATGAAAAAAATACTCACACTTTTGGCCATGGTTGCAATGGTAAGTGCAAAAGCTCAGTTGCTTATTGGTAGTAATGGAACTGCTCCGTTTTTGTCCGATTCAGTATTGTTTTGGTCTATTACCTTGGATGCAAATTATGGCAATAAAGCTTTGTTGGCTTATACACCTACTACAGATGTATACGTACATATGGGTGTTATTACCAATAAAAGTACATCTTCATCAGACTGGAAGCATGTAAATACAAAATGGGCTACTGTTTATCCTGCTACAGGGGCTGTAAAGGCTGATCCATCAGGCACTAATAAATGGGCGCTGACAATTTCAGGAACTACTATGAGAAATTATTTTGGCATTACAGATCCAACTGAAATAATCCTTAAAGTAGCAATTTTATTTCGTAATGGTGCTGGAACAACTGTTCAACGTAATGCTGATGGAAGCGATATGTATGTAAATGTTTATGATACAACAAACCTACATACACGCATTACAGTTCCAATGACTCAACCAATGTATAATCCCCTACCCGAAACTATGACAAAGGCGGTGGGTGATGCTTTGCCTATAACTGCGTGGGCAAATAAGTCCAGCAAAATGACTATATATTATAATGGTAGTCAGGTTGCAAGATCTTCTGTTAATGGCTATACTCTTACAGCTAATCCTACAATTACAGTTGCTGGAAACCAACAGATAATAGTTACTGACACTTTTGGCACTAAAATATCAAGTGATACGTTCAACTTTGTGGTAGTTGCTCCAAATACTGTTGCAGCTCTTCCTGCAGGTACTTCAGATGGTATCAATTACGAAGCAGGCGATACATCTGTTGTGATGGTGCTTTATGCTCCTAATAAAAGCAACTGTTTTATTGTTGGCGATTTTACCAACAACTATAAACAGCTTGCCAAATATCAGATGAATAAAACGCCAGATGGTAATCGCTTCTGGATAAGAATTACTGGCTTAACACCAGGTGTAGAATATGGTTATCAATACCTTATCGATGGTACGCTAAAAGTAGCAGACTATAACTGCGAAAAAGTACTGGATCCTTGGAACGATAAATATATATATGCCAATACTTACCCTAATTTAAAACCTTATCCTACTGCTTACACTACAGGTATTGTAAGTGTTTTACAAACTGCTAAACCTAAGTACAACTGGAACATAGCAACCTTTAACCGTCCTGATAAAAGAAACCTCGTTATATATGAATTACTGGTAAGAGATTTTCTGGATACAGCAAATGCTAACTGGCAAACTTTAAAGGATACACTTACTTATTTAAAGGGCTTAGGAATTAATGCAATCGAATTAATGCCTTTCAATGAATTTGATGGTAATAATAGCTGGGGTTACAATCCTTCCTTCTATTTTGCTCCGGATAAAGCATATGGTACCGAACTGGCATTGAAAGCATTTATTGATGAATGCCATAAAAATGGTATCGCAGTAATTCAGGATTTAGTAATGAACCATTCATGGGGTAGTAATCCAATGGTGCAGATGTATTTCAATTCCACTGCTGCAACACCTGCTTCCAATAGTCCCTGGTTCAATGTTACGCCTACCCACGATTTTAACGTAGGCTATCAGTTCAATCATCAGAGTCAGGCCACAAAAGACTTTGTAGATAGGGTAATAAACCATTGGTTAACCAATTATCATGTTGATGGATTCAGATGGGATCTTTCAAAAGGATTTACCCAGACAAATACTATTGGTAATATTTCTGCATGGGCTGCTTACGATCAGGGGAGAGTAGATACCTGGAAGAGAATTTATGATAAAATGCAGAGCATATCTCCATACTCTTTCTGTATCCTCGAACACTTTGCAGATAATAGTGAAGAAACAGTACTGGCTAATTATGGTATGATGCCTTGGGGTAACATGAGTTCACAGTATGAGCAATGCACCATGGGTTGGAATTCTAACTGGGATTTATCGGGCGGTATTGCTGCCAACAGAGGCTGGAACAATCCTTACCTCGTTACGTATGCCGAAAGCCACGATCAGGAAAGATTACAATACTTAAATCAAACAAATGGTAACAGCTACAATGGTTACAGTGCTAAGAACTTAGCTACAGGTCTTCAAAGAGATGCTGCAGCTGCAGCAATGTTATTAATGGCTCCTGGTCCTAAAATGATATGGGAATTTGGTGAACTTGGTTTCGATACTTCTCTTCATCATTGTTCTAATGGCACAACTGTTGCTGGGTCTTGTAATACAGATCCTAAGCCTCCAATGTGGAATTATATGCAGAATGCTAACAGAAAAGCTTTACACGATGTATACGCCAAATTAATGAAGCTTAGAACTTCTCCTAACTACAAGTCTACATTTACTACAGGCGTAATTGCTGGTAATTATAACCTTACTGGTTTAGTAAAACAAATGAAGCTTTATGATGCTAACTTAAGTGTTGTAACTTTTGCAAACTTCGATGTTGCTCAACAAACTACTGGTATTGGTTTCCCTTCAAATGGTACATGGTACTATTATGTAGGATCAACTACCAATTACAATACCATCAATGTATCAAATTATACCTATCAGTTTACTTTAGCACCGGGTGAATATTATGTATTTACTTCTGCACCAGTAAATCTGGTAAGCAATATAAATGTAGGCGGAAATATAGTTGCTCCAGGTACTACTGCTTTTAAATCAATAAATGGTGTTACGGTTTCTCTGAATGGATCAGCTTCTACTTTTAGTGGTAATTATAATTTCTCTGTACTTGCAAATTCTACCAATACTATAAAAGCGTATAAGAATAATGATGTAAATAAAACAAATGGAGTTACTACTTTGGATATTGCCTTGGTTCAAAGTCATATTCTTAGTAAAGCTATTTTAAGTAGCCCTTATAAAATCATTGCTGCTGATGTAAATGGTGATGGTAAAGTAAGTGCCTTGGATATCGTTTATATGAAGCGTTTAATCCTCGGTATTGATACCACTTTTACCAATTCTACTACTAAGCAAAACCGCCTCTGGGCTTTTGCCGACAGTTCTTACACTTTTGCTATTCCTGCAAGTCCTTTCCCTTACAGAGATAGTATAAATGCAGATGGATTAAGTATTAGCACTACCACTAAAACAATTATTGGTATGAAATTAGGAGATGTAAACTGGGATTGGAACAATGCACTTCTCCGTGCTAATAACAATACAACCAATGCAGTTGTACTTACTTACGATCCAATAAGAGCAAGTACAGGCAATCTTGTTAGAGTACCGGTAAAGATTAGCAACTTTAAAGAAATGATGGGTATGCAGTTTACACTTTCTTTTAATGCCGATGCATTAAAATGGAAAGGGGTAAGTAATAATGTATTAAACATCGAAATGGGTACTAATCATGCAGAAGAAGGTAAAGTTACTTTCTTGTGGAACGATCCTAACAACGACATCAGAACTTTAGAAGATGGTTCCGTAATTATGGAATTAGTATTCGAGAAAAAAGGTAATTGTATAAACGAGCAGTTAGATATTAATAGCTCCATCACTACTACAGAAGCATTGGATAAAGATTACCAGCAAATTCCGGTTATTATGAAACCTGCAAGCATCAATGCAGGAGATATTACCGAAAACTGGCTCGTATCTCCTAATCCTGCCACTAACGGAGTAATTAAGACACAATTGCAGCTTAAAGAAAATAAACTCATTTTATTCCGTGTTATCGATATTACAGGTAAAGTAGTATTGGAACAAAGAAAAGAATGTGTAAGAGGAAACAACCAGGTTACGCTGCAGGAAAATAAATTACTACCTACAGGTACATATTATTTACAGGCATTGGGAGTAGAAGGTACCGAAGTAAAGAAGATACTGGTAAAATAATAAAGTAGAAAATAGTATCCCAAAAGGATCAATACTGTCATAAGAATAGGGAATGAAACGCAAGTTTTATTCCCTATTTGTTTATATAGGTTGTAATTAATATGTGGTAAGTAATAAGTAGCAAGTATTAGGTAATAAGTGATAAGTTGTAGGTAATAAGTAGAAAGTAGTAAGTTAAGCCAAAGGCTGAAATTATAAAAGAACTCATTTTTAAAATCATCAAAAATTTGTACTCCCCATCCCTATATTCAATTCATAATTCATAATTATTAATTCATAATTTGTATTCACCTCCCTTGTATTTCATTTTCAAATTTTCAAATTTGTATTCTCCTATCTCCTTCCTCCTAACTCCTGTCTCCCCAGTAGTATTCCCCCAAAACAAAAAGAGGAACAATTTCTTGTTCCTCTTTGTTGGGAAGACAGGATTCGAACCTGCGACCCCCTGGTCCCAAACCAGGTGCGCTAACCGGCCTGCGCTACTTCCCAATTTACTTCTTTCGAAGTGGTGATCTGGCTGGGACTCGAACCCAGGACCCCAACATTAAAAGTGTTATGCTCTACCAACTGAGCTACCAAATCATCCTTATAAACTCGAACCGCTTAAACAAGTAGTTCTTCGTTTTTGGGAGTGCAAAAATAGGAGAATTGTGTTCACAGCCAAATATTTTATTTTATTTATTTTATAAGCTTATTTTTCAAACATACTTTTCTTCTTATTTATAGTAATACTTTTGCACCTAAATCAGGCTTTTATGATAGACTTCAACAATAAAGTAGTAGTAATTACAGGAGGTTCAGAGGGTATAGGAAGAGCTTTAGTCGATTTGTTTTTATCCAAAGGAGCTAAAGTAGCTACCTGCGGAAGAAATTCTGATAAATTGTATCAGCTGCAAAAAAGCAATACCGGCAAGCTTTTATTAACCCATTCTGCCGATGTAAGTGTAGAGCAGGATTGTTTAAGTTTTATCAATACCGTATTAAGCCAGTATCAGACCATCGATTTATTAATCAATAATGCCGGGCTCTCCATGCGGGCAGAATTCAAAGCAGTTTCCTTCGATACCATGAGGCGCTTAATGGATACCAACTTCTGGGGTGCTGTATATTGTACCAAGTTTGCATTGCCAGCCATTCTCAAAAGCAAAGGGTCTATCGTTAGTATATCTTCTATAGCAGGCTATCGTGGTCTACCAGGACGAGCAGGTTACTCCGCTTCCAAATATGCCTTAAATGGTTGGATGGAAGCCATCAGAACAGAATTGCTCGATTCAGGCGTAAACGTACTTTGGGTATGTCCGGGATTTACCGCTTCCAATATAAGAAACGTAGCACTCAACAAGGCCGGACAACCACAGGGCGAAAGTCCACTCGACGAAAAGAAACTCATGCCCGCCGATCTCTGTGCTGCCTATATTTATGAGGCCATTCAAAAAAGAAAAAGAACACTCGTATTAACTTCTCAGGGAAAGCAAACCGTATGGATCAATAAGTTATTTCCATCCCTCGCCGATAAGCTCGTAAGGAAGTTTTTTTATAGCAATGGAAATCTTATCAAATAATTACCCAATCCCCACTTATGCCTGTTATTACTATCGCCTCCGATATAGGTCAGAACGATTTCTTAGTAGCTGCCATCAAAGGACAGTTACTTACCTGCAATCCAGCTAATAATATAGTAGATATTACCCATCAGTTATCTACAAAGAATCTTATGCAGGCCGCTTATATCTGCAATAGTGCCTATCCATATTTTCCCCCCGCTACCTATCATCTGGTGGTGGTCAATTTATATCAGCATACCCCCAAACGCTTTCTTATAGCAAAGTACAACAATGGGTATATTGCCTCCCCCGACAATGGTATCCTGCCTTTAATTATTAAAGATGCTAATACCGATATTATCGAAATGCCTATAGATACCGATAAAACTTTGTTGAGCATTACCCAGTCTGTAGCAATGATTTTTACCCGTTTGTCCGAGGGCGAATCATTATCGTCATTGGGCAATAAAGCAACAGATATACTACAGCTCAATCCCCTGCCCGAGAGCAATAATCCCAATAAGCTCGAGGCCCATATTATCTTCATCGATAAGTATGAGAATGTAGTTGTAAATCTTACCCGGGAAGTATTTGAAGAAAGAAGGAATGGACGACAGTTTCAAATCATCATTAAGCGAAACGATATTATCGATACCATCAGCGAAAGCTATGCATCCGTATCAGAAGGAGAGAAGCTTGCATGGTTCAATTCTGCAGGCTATCTCGAAATAGGTATGAACAAAGGCAATATGGCCAGCCTCTTTGGTTTAAAAAGTTTCAAAGAAATGGAGAGCAACCTTGCCATCTCCAATGCCGATAAATCGTTCTATCACACCATCCGCATAAACTTCTTCGATTAGTAAAATATTGATTAAGAGAATAGGTATAAAAAGAAGCTATCAAACTAAAGCCACATTTGAAAATAATATACTTCCAAGTATTAATTCTTAATTATTAATTTTTAATTCTTAATTACTTGAAGTATTCATTAGCACATCAGCACATTATCAAATTAGCTAATTAAAACTGTATTCTTTTTACTTTTTATTTCGTTACTTTTTACTTGGATTAGGGCAGGCCTTTGGCCCCCGCTATCATTCCAATCTTTTGCTGCGCCTGATCTAACCTTATTGTAGGAAATCTTGCTTGGCGCAACAAAAGGATTTTCCCTTCTATCGGTTTTGCAATACAAATTACATCCATTTATTGTACTTACGCCATGCATGGCGTCTAATATCTTATGTCTAATGATAAATTAGACATCCTTAATGGAAAGAAACCTGAAAGGTTTAAACAATAATAGCCATAGGTGAAACCTATGGACAATAATAATCAAAAGGATATCCCCGACCCAGAATGGGTCGAATGTTTATAGCAGCGCATATTCAAATATCTCGTTGGGTACTGTCTAAAAAAGTGTGTAAGTAGTTAATAAATAATTTGACATCTCGTTGGATATAGTATTAAAAATTGGCTGGCAATAGAGGGCCATTTCTGTATTTGATTAGTCCATATCTTACTTACATTCTGTATAGCTAAATAAACAGCCTTCATTACTGCCTGATCATCTGGGAACATCGTTTTGTTTTTAGTAAACTTTCTTACGTTTCTATTTAAGTTCTCAATCATATTAGTGGTGTAAATGAGTTTTCTGATTTCCATTGGATAATTTAAAAAAGGAATAAGATTATCCCAATTGTTTTTCCAGGAAGTACAGATATATGGATAAGTGTTGCCCCATTTTAGCTCAAAGCCTAAAAATGCTTTAGCAGCTTCCTCTTCATTAGTCGCCTCGTAAATGTATTTTAAATCTTTAGCTACTTCTCTTC
>Ga0194037_1003207_pt1 | contig 10285 bp, 11 predicted proteins | sample JunL306m_MetaG_FD_148653 | JGI IMG/M metagenome (GOLD analysis project Ga0194037, IMG submission 148653) | Anoxic zone freshwater microbial communities from boreal shield lake in IISD Experimental Lakes Area, Ontario, Canada - Jun2016-L304-6m | ecosystem: Environmental > Aquatic > Freshwater >...
GCAAAACGCTTTACTTTGATGTGAATCATTTTAACCGGAATAATTTTGGTGGGCACGATATAGACTATTATAAGCGAAGGCTTTCTTCATCTCTAGCAAAAAGCGTTGAACGACAGTTGATGAGTGATGTGAAGCTTGGATGTCAGTTATCGGGTGGCATAGACTCTTCTTTAGTGACCTATTTAGCAAATAAAACAGATAAAGGTGGTTTGTTCGAAAGTGTATCAGTCGTTTTTGACGATAAACGATTTAGTGAAGAAAAGTATATCGATTTCGTTACCGAAAAATTAGGAATAGAATCGCATAAATTTCTATTGGAAGACGATTATTATCTGAAAAATATCCAAAAAGCGACTTGGCATTTTGAATCACCTATAAATCATCCTAATACTATTGGCATTTTTCTTTTAGCCGAACGTGCAAAAGAATATGTCACCGTTTTGTTAAGTGGTGAAGGAGCTGATGAGGTTTTTGGTGGTTATAGCCGTTTCAGAGATGTCTGTTTTCCTTGGCGTCCCAAGCTTATTTTGGGTCATTTAAAGAACTCATTTCCAAATCCGGCACGAATGAGTGCATGGTTGAATACTGAAACTCGAGCCATCATGGCGACTTCGTTTATGTCACAAAAGATTGCTAAAAGTCTGATTCCTGGATTTAAACTGGAGAAAGCAATTGCTTCAAGACGAACGGTTTATTCAGCGCAAAATGGATCAGTGTTTGATAAACAGGTGAAATATGAAATGAAGACATATCTTCCTGATTTATTGATAAGACAAGATAAGATGTCTATGGCACATTCTATAGAAAATAGGGTGCCATTCCTTGATAACGATGTTATTGAAGCTTCATTTTTGCTGCCAGAAGATGTTTTGAAGCCAAAACCGAATACCAAAAATAGCGAGAAATATCTTCTGAAATTGGTTACGGCTGATGTCTTAGGAGAAGAATTTGCATTTAGAGATAAAATGGGATTTGGAATACCTTTGAGACAGTTTTTCTCAAATCCCGCCATGAAAAGTTACTTGCAGGACGAAATTCTGCCAGCTATTCAACGCAGAGGGGTTATGAATTCAACCATTGTATCGCAATGGATGAGCAATATTGAAGGATTGAAATACTCTGAAATAGAGTCGTTGTGGATTGTTGTAGCATTTGAAATCTGGGCATTAACATACTTAGACGGACAAAATGAAAATTGGAATACATCCTTGTAAAGACAGTTTTAGCGAACGTTGGATTCAGTATTGTGAGAAACAGCGAATTCCGTACAAGCTTGTAAATTGTTACAATACAGATATCATTAATCAACTGGACGATTGTGATGCATTGATGTGGCACTTTCATCATGCCAGTTCACGAGATGTGTTGTTTGCCAAGCAGCTGCTGTATTCAGTGAAAGCGTCTGGTAAACAAATCTTCCCTGATTTTGACACCGTTTGGCATTTCGACGATAAAGTGGGGCAGAAATATCTGCTAGAAGCTCTTCATATTCCTTTTGTTCCATCTTATGTATTTTATTCTAAGCAAGAGGCTTTCGATTGGGCTGAACAGACCTCATTTCCCAAAGTTTTCAAATTAAGGGGAGGAGCAGGGTCTTCAAACGTGAAAATTGCGAAAACAAAAAGTGATGCAATTAATTTGATTAATCGGGCTTTCGGAAAAGGATTTAGTCAATACGATGCCTGGTCGAATCTTAAGGATAGAATTCAAAAATACAGAAAAGGTAAGACCACACTCTTTGATGTTGCAAAAGGTATCATCCGACTAGGTTATCCGACAAATTTTGCGAAAATGGCAGGTCGCGAAAAAGGGTATGTCTATTTTCAGGATTTTATTCCGAATAACGATCACGATATTCGCGTGGTTGTGATTGATAATAAAGCATTTGCCATCAAACGAATGGTTCGTGAAAACGATTTTAGAGCATCAGGTAGTGGCGAAATTCTTTATGAAAAAGAGTTGTTTGATGATAGCACTATTCGGTTATCATTCGAAATCGCAGAAAAGCTAAAAACTCAATGTCTAGCACTTGATTATGTATACCAAAATAGCAAACCATTGGTTGTAGAAATAAGTTATGGATTTGCTGTAGCAGGCTATGATCGTTGTGTTGGGTATTGGACATCGGATATAGATTGGCATGAAGGTTCTTTTAATCCACAGGAGTGGATGGTGGATTTAGTGATGAGAAAAGAAATGGCTTGTACATGAAAAGAATATGTTTAATTATTCCATCTCTTTTGCCTGGTGGAATGGAACGAGTAATGAGTGAATTAGCAGGATATTTCTGTCAAAACCCTGAAGTAGAAGTTCATCTAATACTTTATGGGCTCGATCCTACCGTTTTTTATCCAATACCTTCGAATCTTGTAGTTCATCAACCTGATTGGAGATTCGATAATTCAAAACGAATGTGGCACACTATGCGACGAATGTGGTATCTTCGAAAAGAAGTGAGCCTTATTAAGCCTGAAACTGTTTTGAGTTTTGGCGAATATTGGAATAATTTTGCATTATTAGCATTGATAGGATTGAAACTAAATGTTTTTGTTTCGGATCGATGTCAACCTGATAAAAGTTTAGGAAATTTGCATGATTGGCTTCGTAAAATTCTTTATCCTAGAGCAACAGGAATCATAGCCCAAACATTAATTGCAAAAGAGATTTATTTAAAGCAATATCATCATTCAAATATTCATGTCATTGGAAATCCTATTCGTCGAATTGAATCTGATTTCCAAGTGTTAAGTAAAGAAAAAATAGTTTTGACTGTAGGACGACTCATTCAAACAAAACATCACGATCTACTAATTGATATTTTTCTTAAGATTAATAGACCCGATTGGAAACTTGTTATCGTTGGCGGAGATGCATTAAAAGAGAGTGGGACTGAACACTTAAATCGCATGATTAAGGAAAAAGGCGCTGGAAATTGTGTAATTTTGACAGGAAATGTATCAAATGTAGATGAATACTATTTGAAAAGTTCTATTTTTGCCTTTACATCTAGTTCGGAAGGTTTTCCGAATGTAATAGGTGAGGCTATGTCAGCTGAATTACCTGTTGTTGCATTTGACTGCTGTGCCGGGCCTTCTGATATCATTGAACATGGAAGAAATGGGTTTTTAATTCCACTTTTTGATATTGAAATGTTTCAGAATAAATTGGATCTATTGATGCAGGATGAAAGTCTTAGAAATCTAATGGGAAAAGCTGCTAAAGAATCAATTTCGCACTTTTCTGTCGATGTAATTGGTCGAAAATATTATGAATTTATTACAAGTAATCTATGAAAATTATCAATATTGTCTCTTCTGTAAGCAAAATAAATTATGGTGTTTGGAATGCTGCATTTTTTGGATCTGACTATCTGAAATCGGCACATCAAATTGATGCCGAACTTTGGATATGTACGAAAACGACAACAGATTATGAGGATATTGCTGTGCCTTATCAATACTTTCAAAAAGATCAAAAATCGAAAAATGGATTTGAAAAATGGCTAAAAGAGTATGATAAGAATGATACGCTTGTTGTGACTCACGGTGCATGGCTCGAGCCCACCAAGATGGGTTATTGGGCAAAACAGAAAGGATTTAAATGGATTCATCTGCCACAGGGAATGATGGAGCCTCATGCTTTTAAAACTAGTACGTGGAAGAAGAAAATCTATTTGACACTCTTTGAAGGTCGTTATTTGAAAAAAGTGGATGTGATTCGTGCGGTGTCTGATCCAGAATATGCTAATTTGTGCAAAATGTTTCCACGCGTTGTTAGAATTTTTAATGGTGTTAAGGCATTAGGTGAGACAATCCAAAAAGATTCAAAACAGACCATCTATCTATTTTTGGCTCGTCTTCACAAGAAAAAAGGAATTGTGCATTTGGTAGAGGCGTGGGCAAATGAGATGTATTCGCGACCGAATTCGAAGTTGATTATTGCTGGTCCTGACGAGGGTGAATTAAAAAAAATTCAATCATTCATTCACCACAATATTGACTATATTGGACCTGTCTTTGGAGAAGAAAAGATAAATTTGTTGAAAAAAACCCACTATTATGTGTTACCTTCTTATAGCGAAGGCTTTCCATCGAGTGTAGTTGAGGCAATGAGTTATGGCGCAATACCTGTGATATCTGAAGGTTGTAATTTCCCTCAGGTTTTTGTGGAAAAACTAGGGTTCGAAGTGTCAACTAATCATCGGTCTATTCAAACTGTTTTTTCTGAATTGAAGAATTGTGAATTTGATATACAGCTTTCGCAGCGGAATATTGATTTTGTGAAGAATAATCTTTCGGAAGAGGTGATTGGTGAGCAACTTTATCAGTTGTACAGAAATATATTAAACTAAATGAGCAGCTATTATTCCAAAAAAGAGTTTATTCTCCGTGTGATCTGGGGTGTAATTTGCCCTCTCTTTTTCCGCTTATCGCCACGTTTGTGTTATGGTTGGCGGAATCAGATTCTTCGTTTAATGGGAGCAAAAATTGGGAAAAATGTAAGAATATTTCCTTCAACTGTGATTACATTCCCCTGGTTGCTTGTGGTAGGAGATAATGTGGTGATTTCGTGGGATGTTAGAATATATAATTTGGGAATGACTACTATTGGAGAGAAGACAATTATTTCGCAACACGCCCATCTGTGTGGAGGTACACACGATTTTGAAAGCAAAGGGTTCGCTCTACAACGTACGGGTCTTACAATTGGAAAGCGAGTTTGGATTGCTGCTGATGCCTTTATTGGGCCACAAGTAATTGTTGGTGACGATTCTGTTGTTGCTGCTAGAGCCGTTGTTGTGAAAAATGTTGACCCCAACACGTTGGTAGGTGGAAATCCAGCGAAAGTTATTCGTAGCATTCGTGGTGCATTTTCTGTAAAATAATAATGAAGAACGAGCAAAATAAAAAAATAGTCATTGTCAATCAGGATTCAGGTTATCTGATGATCGATTTGGCTAATGCGTATATTGAAGCGGGTTTTGAAGTGAGTCTTGTAACTGGTCGAATCTCAGAGAGAAATAAATCGTTAAATCAAAAAGTGCATGTTTGTAAAATTAAAAAATACAATCGAGCGACATTTACAACAAGACTAATAAGCTGGATAATTGCTTCAATCCAAATTTCGCTAAGAGTGATTTTTCAGTTTCGTAATTCACATATTTTATTCGTTTCAAATCCACCGATTGGAGCTTGGATAAATGCATTTTTGAATCGCGATTTCTCGCTCTTGATTTACGATGTTTATCCTGATGCCTTGGAGGAAATTGGCTATGCCAATAAGGACTCTTTTATTTATCGCATTTGGGGCAGATTTAATCGAATTACATATAGGAAAGCCAAACGAATTATCACTATTAGTGAGAGCATGGTTGAAACCATGCAGCATTATGCTGGAAATAAGAAAATTGAAATAATTCCGATTTGGACAGATAATAACTATCTAAAACCAGTAGATGAAACAAATAATATCTTTATAAAGAATCATCACCTCGAAGGTAAGTTTATTGTGCTTTACTCTGGGAATTTGGGAGAAACAGCGAATGCTGAAGTGATGGTTGATTTAGCAATCAAACTTCGTGACGAGTCGAATATTCAATTTGTAATTATTGGTGAAGGTTCTCAAAAAAAACAGATCAGTCAACGAATAGAGGAGTTTGGATTGCAAAACTGCCTTTTTTTACCTAAACAGTCTGCAGAAATGTTTCCGTTTTCGCTTGCTTCTGCAAATCTTGCATTGGTAAGTTTGAACAAATCTGCGGGACGAATTGCATTGCCAAGTAAGTTGTATAGCCTTCTTTCGGTGGGAGTCCCTATTCTCGCTCTTTGTGATAAAGAATCGGCTTTAGAGAAGATTGTAGATAAATATAATATTGGAAAATGCTTCGATTTTGACAGTCTGGATGATGCCAATGGATTTATTCTGTCAATTTCGAAAGACCAACAGCTACAGGTAGACTACAAAACAAATGTTTTGGTTGCTTCCAAAAAATATGATGATTCAAACGTGTTAAAATTTATCATTTAAATTCGTGTGAAAAAGGATATGTATTGCAGATTAATTAAACCTCTTTTTGATTTTATAGTTGCGTTCATTGCGCTAATTATTTTGTCTCCAGTTCTCATTATTGTTGCCATTGCAATAAAGCTGGATTCACCTGGACCGATCTTTTTTCTACAGGAACGCTTAGGTCGAAATGGAAAGATATTTCGAATCTTTAAATTCAGGTCTATGGTTAATCGAAAAGATAACTTTGTAAAAGGCGAAGCACTGAAAGAGAATGATCCCAAAATTACGAAAGTTGGACGCTTTATCAGAAAAACAAGTCTCGATGAGATCCCACAGTTAATCAATATCGTGAAAGGTGATATGAGTTTTATAGGCCCACGTCCACCTATGGTGCATTATCCAAAGGTTTATGCCAACTACAATGATTTTGAACGGCAGCGTTTCGCTGTGAAGCCTGGTATCAGTGGATTAGCAGCTGTCAAAGCGCGTGAGGTGCACGATTGGTCGCTTAACATTCCAATGGATGTAGAATATGTTCAGAATCAGTCTTTGAAAATGGATTTCAATCTTTTTGCAGCTTCGTTATTTATGTTTTTCAAAACGAGTAATATTTATTCAAAGTAGAGTAGAAAATTTCACTATGGAAATTGGTAGTTTTATAGAGCTTGATACACGTAGAACTGGGGAATTTTTTCATTCCACAGAGATTGCTCGGTTGAATGCTGGACGATACGGTATTTTTCACGCCCTTCAAATCTATGGTGTGCGAAAGATATATATCCCATTTTATCAGTGTCCATCAGTTGCAAAATACTTATTGAACGAAGGTGTTGAAGTGAGAAAATATCATCTGACAATGGATTTTGAACCAGAGATTTCTACAATCGACGCTGATTCAGCTATTCTGATAGTTAATTATTTTGGCATTTTGGGAGAAGAAAAACTAATAAATGCTGCCAAGAGATTTAATCGTGTAATTATTGATAATTCTCAAGCTTTTTTTACTCAACCACTCAATAATTGTTTAAATGTCTATTCGCCAAGAAAATTTTTCGGTGTGCCTGATGGATGTTATGTTATAGGTACAGGTGCAACTCTGTTTGTGGACGACTATAAACAAGATTTTTCCTCAGATACTGCTTCATTTTTATTTAAACGTATAGAGTATGGATGTAGTAATATCTATGCTGAGCGTCAAGAAAATGAGCAGCGAATAGATGCGACTGGAATAAAAAAAATGTCGATTTTGACGGAAACTCTATTGTGTGGTATTGATTATCAAAGCATCAAAGAAATACGTCACAACAATTTTGAAACAGCTCATCGTTTGTGGTCAGGCATAAATAAGATAAATCCTACTCAGTTTTCTGATTTGGAGATAGCGCCTATGGTATATCCTTTGGTGATTGAGCAAAGTAATACAGTGACTGTTTTAAAAGAAAGCCAAATATATACTGGGCGGTGGTGGAATCATGTGATTTCAGAAGTTTCATCAGATTCATTTGAAGCGTATTTGTCAAAATATATGATTCCAATTCCAATTGATCAACGTTACGATGAGTCAACATTAAAACAGATAAATAAAACAATTCAAGACGCAACAAATAGTAAATGAAAATTGTCTCTATACATCAGCCCAATTATCTGCCTTGGTTAGGTTATTTTTATAAAATAGATCAATCGGATGTGTTTGTATTTCTTGACGATGTGCAATATTCTACTCAGGGGATGCACAATTTCCATTATATAAAGATGGCTCAAGGGCCATTCAGACTGAAAATTCCGGTTGAACAAAAAATGGGTGATTTAATCAATCAAGTACGTACGAAAGATGAGTTAGGTTGGAAAAACAGTCACCTCAAAACGATTGAGCATACGTATAAGAAAGCTCCATTTTACGAAGAAGTTTATACTGACTTTGCACGGTTGTTGCAAGTCGATTATCCGAATATAGCCCAAATGAATCAAACGATTATAGAATTCACGTGTCGTAAATTTGGTATTGCGACTGAATTTGTCAAATCGTCGGATTTAAGAATTGACACCTCGAGAGAAGAAAAAGTCCTTGATATTTGTGATGCCTTAGATGCAACGATTTATTATTCCGGATCTGGAGCTAAAGCGTATCAAATTGAAGATAATTTTACAAATAGAGGCTTGGAACTTCGTTATTCGCATTTTACACCGTTCGAATATCCACAATTTTTCGACGGATTTCAGTCGAATGTGTGTGTATTGGATTATTTGATGCATTGTGGTTACGATTGGAGAAAAGTAATAGAAAAGCAACATAATAGTTGAAATATGAAAAATATATTAATTGTAGCTCCTCATCCTGATGATGAAGTTTTAGGATGTGGTGGTGTGATAAGGAAGCATGTAAAATCAGGAGATACTGTTTTTATTTTGGTTATCACTCGAGGAAATCCCAAATTTTATTCTGACATAAAGATTGAAAATGTGAGATCAGAGGCTCGATCTGCCCATCAATTCCTTGGCGTTATTGAAACTCGATTTCTAGATTTTTATGCCCCTAATCTGGATACGACTTCTCAAGCTGAATTGTCCCAATCAATAGCGACATATATCAAAGAAAAGCAAATTAATACACTCTACTTACCTCATAGAGGGGATATTCACCACGATCATCGAGCCGTTTTCAATGCAGGTCTTGTAGCCGCTCGTCCGGTCAATGAAAATACCGTGACTCGAATTTATGCTTATGAAACTCTTTCTGAAACAGAGTGGGCTGCACCATTCGGTGATGATGCGTTTATTCCAACCCATTTTGTGAATGTAGAGACAGAATTTATTGACAAATTGGAAGCAATGTCTTTTTTTAGAACGCAAGTTCGACAATTTCCCAGCACACGGTCTTTGGAAACAATTGAAGCATTGGCTACGTTTAGAGGAGCAACTGTCGGTTTTCATCGAGCTGAGGCATTTATGGTGATTAGGACTATTGAAGAATAACTGATTGAATGGAAATATCCGTAGTATTGAGCAATGAGCTAATTGATAAAGAATGGATTGAAATTACCGATGGTTTCAATCAGTGCTTTGATACACAGAAACAACCTGCGGATATGAAAAACTATTATTCTTCGTCAATTTTGGGTTATTGTTTTCATGCCATTTGCCGCAACTTGTCAAACGAAATTATTGCTCATTCTTCTATTTTTCCTTATAAATATTGTGTGATTGATAAAGAATATCTTTTCGGATTAAGCGGCGGATCTTATGTATTGAAAGAATTTAGAAAAGAAGCTTTTTTGTATGTTGATTTGATTGAAGCACTTAAAGAACGGTCTTTAAAAGAGGGTGTGGTGGTGACTTATGGTGTGCCAAATGAGAATTCTTTTGAACTTACTACTGATTTCTTGGGGTCGACTTTCCTTAAATATCTGCATTTTTATCTTTTGCCGATCTCTTTTTCTAGTTTAAATCCAAGAATAAAAATAGCTTTTCTAGATAAGGTTAGCTCAATTTTGGCAACTTGTTGGATTGGAATAAATGCGATCAATTCAACCATTGTAGATTCTATAGAGCCTGTTAAACCCGTTCAACTTCTGCGAACTGAAGAGGTGAAAAATCTCCGTTTTGGTGATAAATATAAAAATGTTAAACAATCTGAGTATAGAGGTGTTTATAGAATTGTAGAAGAGCAGGGCGTGAAAACTGCTTATGTAATGGATTTTAGGAAGAATGAGCGTAGGTCATACCGCGCATTGGTTTTCTTGGTTCGATACATTCTTAATACTGAAAAGGTTGATGCAATTCTTTTTGTTGGTCAGCTCTCTTTTTTTCAAATGCTGTTGATAAAAGTACCTCAGCGGTTCGTACCTCAACGGTTGCCAATTACTTACGATATACTGGATAAATCAAGTAATGAATTTGTCCGTATGGTTTCAAATCCAGACAATTGGGATTTCAGTTTGATGAATTTCGATGCGCGCTAATCAATAATAATTATGGATATTAAATTTTTTGTAGAAAATGTAGCAGAGCAATTTATGGATACTGATCCATCTAATTTTTCTCCACAAACAAAATTTAAAGAGCTTGACGAATGGTCATCGCTCATGGCTCTGGCAATAATTGCTATGGTCGATGATTCATACCATGTTCGATTAAAAGGAAACGATATTCGCCAGTCAGTCACTATTGAAGATTTGTTTGTCAAAGTTAGTATGATGTTGTAATTTTGTGAAATAATTCGCATAGAAGATGACCGGTTCGTCAGACAACTGAGACAAGCAGTATAATAGATATATAT
>Ga0194037_1003210_pt1 | contig 10281 bp, 12 predicted proteins | sample JunL306m_MetaG_FD_148653 | JGI IMG/M metagenome (GOLD analysis project Ga0194037, IMG submission 148653) | Anoxic zone freshwater microbial communities from boreal shield lake in IISD Experimental Lakes Area, Ontario, Canada - Jun2016-L304-6m | ecosystem: Environmental > Aquatic > Freshwater >...
ACTCCGCACCGGCGCCGCCGGCGCCGGTGCGGAGTCCGCCGCTGGTGGTGGAGCCGGGGATGACAAGCAGCAGGTTGCTGCCGACACTGGCAATCTGGTCGGCGATCATCTTGCTGGCGCCTGCTCCGATGGCGACCATGGCGATGACCGCGGCAATGCCGATGATGATCCCGAGCATGGTGAGGAGCGACCGCATCTTGTTGACCCGGAGCGCCCGGAGGGCGATGAGGAGGCTCTGTAGAAACGTAGTCACTGGGCCGCCTCTCCGAAGGGTTTTGCTGCCAGAGGCGATGGATTGGGGGTGTCGGCCAGGATCAGTCCATCGCGAAAAACCAGATGACGTCCGGCATAGGCGGCCACGTCGGACTCGTGGGTGACCATGATGATGGTAATCCCCCGCTGATTCAATTCCTGAAAGACGGCCATGATCTCAACCGAAGTCCTGGAGTCCAGATTACCGGTAGGCTCGTCGGCCAGAATGATGGCCGGTGCGTTAACCAGCGCCCGGGCAATGGCCACCCGCTGCTGCTGACCGCCTGAGAGCTGGTTGCTGAAGTGATCCTCGCGGCCCGCCAGTCCGACCTGTTCAAGGGCCGCCAACGCCTTGGCCCGGCGGGTCGCGGCGGGAATCCGGGCGTAGACCAGGGGCAGTTCCACGTTCTCCCTGGCAGTGGTGCGCGCCAGGAGGTTGAATCCCTGAAAGACGAATCCGAGCTTCCTGTTTCGGATCTCGGCCAGTTCATCCCGAGAGAGGCGCCCCACGGCGACCCCATCCAGGAGGTACTCCCCGCCGGTCGGGACATCAAGGCAACCGAGCATGTTCATGCAGGTAGACTTACCGCTCCCCGAGGCTCCCATGATGGCGACGAACTCTCCCGGACGGACGGAGAACGATATCCCCCGCAGGGCCTCCACCCGTTGTTCCCCCATGACGTAGACCTTGGTGACGTTCTGTATGGATACGACGTTTGCCATATAAAACAAACCCTTAAAACCTCGGCCCCATGGGAGGGCCGCCCATGCCGCTGTTAGCCTTTTTCTGAGTTGGCGACGATTGCTCAACGATCACCTCGGCGTTCTCCTTGAGATCTCCTTGCAGCAGTTCCACGAAGCCGTCATTACTGATGCCGGTTTTTACCGTTATCGGCTTGGGTTTCTTCTCCGGGGTGAGAATATAGACCTGCTCCGATCCCTTGCGCCCCCCCTTCTTCCCGCCGGCGGAAGGCGCGGCGCCCGCCTTGCTCTTGCCGCCATCCGACGGACTTTTCGGTTTGAACCTGAGAGCGGCCGAGGGAATTTTAAGTGCATTATCCTTGCGGGCCGTCTCGATGCTCACATTGGCGGTCATCCCCGGCTTGAGTTTCAGCTCCTTGTTGTCCACATTCACCACCACCACGTAGGTCACCACGTTCTGGGTTACCACCGGGGAGTTCCGTATCTGCCGGACCGTACCGGTAAACCGTGTCTCCGGATAGGCGTCCACCGTGAAGGTAACCGGCTGCCCCACCCTGACCCGGCTGATGTCGGATTCATCAACGCTGGTCTGTATTTCCATCTTGGTCAGATCCTGGGCGATGGTAAAAAGGGTCGGCGTCTGGAACGAGGCAGCCACGGTCTGCCCCACATCCACGTTGCGGGAGACGACGGTACCGTCAACCGGCGATTTGATGGTGGCATACCGGAGGTTGGTCCGGGCCTGGTCATAGGCGCCGCGGGTCTGGATCACGCTCCCCTCCGCGGCCTTGACCACTGCCGCAGCCTGATTGCAGCGGTTGTCCGCCGTATCAAAGTCGCTCTGGGCGATGATCCCCTGGCGCAGTAACTGTTGGCTGCGCTCCTGATTTCGTCGGGCATCGCTCAGGTCCGCCCTGGATTTTTCGAGATTCCCCTGAGCGGAGAGGTAGTTCCCCTTGGTCTGTTCAACCTGAGCGGTAAACAGGGCCGGATCGATTTGTGCAATGGCCTCCCCCTTTTTGACCGTGGAATTGAAGTCGACAAAGAGTTGCTGAATCGTGCCGGAGACCTGGGTTCCGACCTGGACGGTGATGACGGCGGCGAGGGTGCCGGTGGAAGAAACCGAGGAGACGAGAGGGCCGCGTTCAACCTTGGCGGTCCGGTAGGTTGTCTCCGGTTTATTACCGATATAGAAATAGATTCCCACGGATGCGGCGACAATAAGCAGCGCGGAGACGATGACCAGTTTCTTCATGAAAAAACCTCTGGACGAGGGGGATGGATTGCAAAGTCCATTACCATACCTTGTTTACGACGGAACTTCAAATGCAAATCGTGGCCAGCAGTGCTGACGCGCAAAACCGGAGCCAAGTTCTGTATACAGCAAAGAAAAAGGGACTTGCCTGGACGTTGTGAAGGCTCACTTTTGCCGAACAGGTCGCCTTGTGCCGGTCGCCCGGTTGTCCGCACGGTTTCCAGAATAAACGGTTTTATCCTGTATATCCCCTTCATCCCTGTTAAATTAAGATATTAGCTTTTCAAAACTTTTATTAACAGCACTATCGGCAAAAGAAAAGGCACCTAGCTATGCGCTAAGTGCCTCAATTTGTTTTGGTTGCGGGGGAGGGATTTGAACCCACGACCTTCGGGTTATGAGCCCGACGAGCTACCAGACTGCTCCACCCCGCGATGACTCAGAGGTTATACCGTATGCTGTAGCGCATGTCAACAGTTTTATTTAAATGCAGGTTGACTTGCCACCGGTAAATCCGTAGTATTCAAAAACCATGACCGAGACCATACCCGCGGCGCCCAAGGGACTCTATCTGGAGACGTTCGGCTGCCAGATGAATGTCAGCGATTCTGAGAAAATCGTCTCCCTGCTGAGGGAGCTTGGGTACCGGGCCGTTGCCGACCCGGCTCTGGCCGACCTCATCCTCCTCAACACCTGTAGCGTTCGCGCCAAGGCCGAGAGCAAGGTCTATGACTATCTTGGTCGCTACCGCCTCGTAAAAGAGCGGAATAGCCGGCTTATTATCGGGGTCGGGGGATGCGTCGCCCAACAGGAAGGGGAGCGGCTGCTCAAGAAAGTCCCCTACGTGGATATTGTGTTCGGCACGCACAGTCTCCACCTGCTGCCGGAACTGGTCCGGGCGGCTGAGCGTGGCGAGCGTTGCTCGGCCACTGATTTTATCGATACCGAAACCAGGCTGAATCTTTTTCCCGAGGCTGACGATACCGGCGAACTGACCCGTTTCGTGACCATTATGCAGGGGTGCGACAACTTCTGCTCCTACTGCATCGTCCCCTACGTGCGGGGGCGGGAGATCAGCCGGCGCTCCGCCGAAATCCTGAACGAAATTCGTGAAATGGCGGTTCGCGGCGTACGCGAGGTCACGCTCCTTGGCCAGAATGTCAATTCGTATGGACTGAAGAGTCCCGGCGAACGCCACTTTGCCGAACTCATCCGTGAGATCGCCGCTATCGACGGTATTGAGCGGATCCGCTTCACCACGTCGCATCCCCGTGACATTTCAGCGGAATTGGTTGCTTGTTTTGCTGAAATCCCAAAACTCTGCGGCCATATTCATCTGCCGGCCCAGTCCGGTTCCGATGCCATCCTGGCCCGAATGAATCGCGGCTACAGCCGGGCGGAGTACCTGGCAACGGTGGCGACGCTCCGGAGCGCACGACCGGGTCTCGCCGTGACCGGGGACATCATTGTCGGGTTTCCCGGCGAGACGGACGCCGATTATGATATGACGCTGTCGCTCATGGAAGAGGTGCGGTATGCCGATCTCTTCTCCTTTAGCTACTCGGAACGACCCGAGACAATCGCCGCCGGCTTTCCTGACCAGCTCTCCCGTGCGATTAAACAGCAGCGCCTTGACCGACTCCAGCGCCGCCAAAGGGAGATTACCCAGGAGATATGCGCCGGCCTGGTCGGCACGGTGCAGCGGGTACTGATCGAGGGGGTCAGCAGGCGGGGCGATCAGCTTACCGGGCGAACCGACGCCAACCGGGTCGTTAATGTCGCCGGAGATCAGCGACTCATCGGCCGGATCGTGAATGTTTCGATCAGCCGTTCCTACCCCAACTCGCTCCTCGGCGAACTGTATCAAGAGGATGTCCATGTATAAGGAAATGACTATCCACGGGTTTGGCCTTGACGCCTCAACGCAGCTTCCGGTGATCATTCTTAATGATGCCGCCGACCGTAAGGTTCCTCTCTGGCTCAACGCCGGTGACCTGATTCCCATTGCCACGGACCTTATCGGCAGGGAGTTGACCGGCGGCAGGGAGTCCCCGGACCTGGTGCGGGCGATTTTGCGCAATCTCGGTTTGACGCCTGAGCGGCTCTATCTGGACGATCAGGATGACGGCGGTTACAGTTCGACCCTGCATCTGTCAAGCCCGACAGGGGAGACGGTCATGCCCCTGGCCCACCGCGAGGCCATCCTCATGGCGCTCCGATATGCCCTGCCGGTCATGGTCTCCATCCCACTTCTTGAACGGCTCATGCTTCCGACAGGGATATCTGATCGGATGCCGGGTGAAGGAGAGAAATTGAGCGACGACCTCCTCGAAAAGCTCGACCCCAAGGAAATGGGGAAATATCCGATGTAACAATGATGCTTTATACAAAGATGGAGAAGATATATGGAAGTTCTTATTAACGGGGAACCTCGCATTCTTGAACCGATGACCGTTACGGAGCTGCTCCGCTCACTTGACCTTGATCCGCTCCGGCTGGCGGTGGAGCGGAATCGCGGGATTCTGCCGAAAGGGGAGTACGACAGCACCGTGCTTACCGCCGGGGATACGCTGGAGATCGTTCATTTTGTCGGCGGCGGGTAATTGATGAATCCGGGCTCGGCATGCCGCGCCCCTACTCATAAAAGGAGATGTACGTGAACTCAACGGACAAATTGGTGATCGGCGGGCGCGAATTCAGTTCCCGGCTGATGGTGGGAACCGGAAAATATGCGAGTTTTGAGCAGATGGCGCGGGCCATTGAACTGTCGGGAGCGGAGATTGTTACCGTGGCTGTCCGGCGGGTTAATATCCTGGATCGGAGCAAGGAGTCGCTACTCGATCATCTTGATTTGAAGAAAATCACCCTGCTCCCCAACACCGCCGGTTGCTACACGGCCGACGACGCCGTACGTACTTGTCGTCTGGCCCGGGAAGCGGGACTCTCGGACTTTGTGAAACTGGAGGTGTTGGCCGACGAGAAGACCCTTTTCCCGGACAACGAGGAGCTGCTCAAGGCCGCCGCCATCCTGATCAAGGATGGGTTTACGGTACTCCCCTATACAACCGACGATCCGGTGGTCTGCCGCAAGCTGGAGGCACTGGGATGCGCGGCGGTCATGCCGCTCGGCGCCCCCATCGGGAGCGGCCTCGGCATCCGGAACCCCTACAATATCCGGATTATTCTGGAGACAGTAACTGTTCCGGTCATAGTGGACGCCGGGGTGGGAACCGCCTCGGACGCGGCCATCGCCATGGAGCTGGGGTGCCACGGGGTTCTCATGAATACCGGGATTGCCGGAGCCAAGGACCCGCTGGCCATGGCCGAGGCGATGAACCTGGCTGTCCGGGCCGGACGACTCGCATATCTCGCCGGGCGGATACCGAAAAAACTTTACGCTACGGCGTCCAGTCCCGTTGACGGGGTCATTGAGTGAGTTTTTGTTCAGCGCTCCCCGTCGATTTCAACCTGTATCTCATCACCGATCAGGGGCAGACCGCCGGGCGGGACCTTCTGATGACCGTGGAGGAGGCGCTGTCCGGAGGGGTCAGGGGGGTGCAGCTTCGGGAAAAGTCTTTCTCCGCCAGGAACTGCTATGAACTGGCGCTGGCGCTGCGTGACCTGACTCGCCGGTATGACGCCCGACTTTTGATCAACGACCGGCTCGATATTGCCCTGGCTGTTGGGGCCGATGGCGTGCATCTTCCCGAGGCGGGACTTCCCGTCACTGTCGCCAGGGAACTGCTCGGACCGGCAAAGCTGGTAGGTGTCTCCTGTCATTCGCGAGAGAGAGCGTGCGAGGCCGAACGGGACGGGGCCGACTTTATCACCTTCGGCCCGGTCTGGGTTACCCCCTCCAAGGCAGCCTACGGTGAGCCGTTGGGGGTTGCCCTTCTGGTCGAAGTGGCTCATTCCCTGGCAATCCCGGTGTTCCCCCTGGGAGGGATCACTCTCGACCGGATACCGGATTTGTCGGCATCCGGCATTGGACGAGTGGCGCTGATATCCGCGATTTTGAGCGCACCGGCGCCGTCAGTAGCGGCGCGGGCTTTCACCACGCTCCTCGGCACGGCTCTCTGAATCCCGTGGCGGCGCCTCCGTTGTCATCGCCCATCAATCCCGACCTCCGGTTTCACTCCTACGGGACCTGGCTCCGGCGTCGTTTCGGCTGCCGGGTGAGCAAGGTTAACGTGGACGCCGGCTTCACCTGTCCCAACCGCGACGGGAGCAAGGGGGTCGGCGGCTGCATTTACTGCGACAACAGCAGCTTTTCTCCGCCGGGGACCCAGCCGGCCGTTAGCATCGAACAGCAGATGAGCGAGGGAATAGCCTATCATCGGACCCGGCTCGGCAGTGACAGATTCATCATCTACTTTCAGAAGTTCACCAACACCTATGCCCCGGCGGCGACCCTGCGCGACCTGTACGACCGCGCCCTTGCTCACCCCGATGTCCTCGGAATCTCGGTGGGCACCCGCCCTGACGCTCTTTCAGACGAAGCGATTGAACTCCTTACGGAACTGGCCCGCGAACGGTATCTCTGCGTCGAACTTGGTCTCCAATCCATGGACGACGCCATCCTCTCCCGGATTAATCGGGGGCATACCCTGGACGAATACCTGGCCGCGGTGGCGCGCCTTGCCGGACGGGGAATCGCCATTTGCACCCATCTCATCCATGGCTTTCCCGGTGAAACCCGTGAACATTTACTGAAGAGCGCCGACCTGATGGCGTCACTGCCGGTGGATTCGGTAAAAATTCACCAGCTCCATGCCGTGCGCGGGACCCGTCTGGCCGAGTTGTACCAAAGGGGTGAGTTCATCCCACTGACCCACGCCGAGTATCTGGGGGGAGTGGCCGATTTTCTGGAGCGACTCCCGGCGCGGATTGCCATCCAACGGCTCTACGGTTCGGCGCCGCCGGCGCTCCGGGTGGCGCCGAACTGGAATCTGAAAAACAACCAAATGTGGTATTCGGTGGTCAACGAACTGAAGCGGCGGGGGACCTGGCAGGGGTGTCGGGTGGATCAATGACTTTGGAGGCACGGTATGAAAAGGGCGCGAATCATGGGGAATGGCGAGGAGTATTCCATCGGCAAGATCGTCTGTATTGCGCGGAATTATGTTGCTCATATCCGGGAGTTGGGGAACGAGACGCCGGAACGGCCGGTACTCTTCATGAAACCGGCCACGGCGGTGATCGGTGACGGGGGAACAATCCGTATTCCTTCATATTCACGGGAGTGCCACCACGAGGTCGAACTGGCGCTGCTCATCGGCCGGGAGGGGAAGCAGATCCCGGAGGAGGCGGCCCTCGATCATATCGCCGGATACGGCGTGGCACTGGACATGACCCTGCGCGATGTCCAGAACGAGCTGAAGCAGAAGGGGTTGCCGTGGGATATCGCCAAGGGGTTTGACACGTCGTGCCCTCTCTCAGGATTTGTCCCGGCGCAATCGGTGGTTGATCCCCAGAGTCTCGGACTCAGGTTGGAGATCAACGGTGAACTTCGTCAGGAGGGGACCACGGAGCTGATGATTCATCCGGTCCGGCGGCTCGTGAGCCATATTTCATCCATATTCACCCTGGAACCGGGAGATGTCATCCTGACCGGCACCCCGTCCGGGGTTGGCCCGGTGAGGTCGGGGGACCGGCTCCGGGCCGAGCTTGTCGGTTTGGTGGCGCTTGAGGTTACGGTGGCGTTTGCCTAAAGACCTCCCTCTTTGGACACTTGTACGAGGACTACCCTCATTTACGTCCCCGCATCTTTGCGATAGCTTCGCTGATGTCGGATTGTCTCGAAGCGGCCTCCTTACCTTGAAAAGGATATGAATGACAAAACCTACAGTCTATGTTGAAACATCGGTTATCAGCTATCTTGCTTCTCGTCCGAGTCGAGATATTATAGTCGCCGGACATCAGCAATTGACGCAGGAATGGTGGGATGCCCGTGATAGCTGGACGCTCTTTATCTCTCCACTGGTCTTAAAAGAGGCTGGAGGTGGTGACGAGGAAGCAGCGTCAAAGAGGTTGTTTTTCACCGAAAATCTAACATTACTGCATCTGTCCGACTCTGTACTGTTTCTTGCCGAGCGGCTTTTATCTTCCGCTGCACTGCCGACGAATGCCGCAGAGGATGCGCTTCATGTGGCCGTTGCATCTGTGCATGGCATGGATTATCTATTAACCTGGAATTGTAGACATATTGCCAATGCCACAAACCGTCTGGCAATAACCAAGGCTTGTGATCATGCGGGTTATAAAACGCCGGTTATCTGCACACCGGAGGAATTAATGGGTGAAAACAATGTGGACTGATCCGATTGTTGAAGAAACACGCCGCGTACGTGACGAGCATGCAAAAAAATTTAATTATGACATACGAGTGATATTTGAAGATCTGAAAAGTTTTGAACAGTCGCTTACTTCCTCTTCTCCTCCTTCCAGTGCCGAACAAACACAACAACAAGACGGAGTCAGCACTTAACGGATAGACTTTTTGCCTTTCTTTAAGAGCGAATAGCAGAAGGTCAAACCTGACACAATTCTTCTAAAGCTGCGGGTTTATTCCGCAAAGACCGCCGTCAGATCGATCCGCAGGTCCGGAAAGATTCCGACGGTGGGCCGGTCCGTATCGACATGGATCGACGGTCGGCCGTACCGAGCATCATCCCCCAGGGAAAAGATCATCACCGTCTTGGCCGCCGGGTCCACGATCCAGTATTCCCGAACACCGGCCCGCTCATACCGGGCAAACTTGATCTTCAGATCCTTCTGAGCAGTCGATGGCGAGAGAATTTCCACCACCAGGTCCGGCGCCCCCCGGCACCCGGCATCGTCCAGCTTCCCTTTGTCGCAGATGACGGTAAGATCGGGCTGAACGACGGTTGTAACGTCATCATCGCTCTCATTCTGTTCCGGAAGCCGAACATCAAACGGCGCCGGAAACACCTTGCACGGCTTGCCTCTGAGCCAGGTAGCGAATTGCGTCCCCAGTTCCATAAGGATGCCCTGATGAACAACCTTGGGCGCCGGAGACATGCAGTAAGGGACGCCGTCAATCAGTTCCCACCGCTCGTCATCACTCCAGGTACGATAGTCACCATAGGTAAACAGCTCTTCAAGTTTATAGGCCAACGGTCCCATGAACGAAATCCCCATGTATCGAGAGTTGAAACAAGTAAACCCCGGCGTCAGAGGACACCAGGGTTTTGTTCTTTTTCTAACGGGTGAACAGACACCCTACCCCTTCTCCACCTTGACCGCCACGTAGGTGGAATTCCCTGCAAGGAGCCAGTTGACCGGGAATTCGGGGAAATGGTGGGGAGCGAAGAGGAGTCCGGGCTGGAGCCGGGTCGTAACCTTGGCGACACCGGTAAGGGCGCCGGCGACCGAGGTCAGCCTTATCGCTCCTCCGTCGGCAATGCCAACCTTTGCTGCGTCGTCGGCCTGAATCTCCACGTAGGGGACCGGGGCCACTTCGCGATTGTTCCCGGACCAGGTGGAGGTGGCTCCGTTGTGGAAGAGGATTGGGCCGACAAGCAGGGTAAAGCCGGAGGCAACCGGCGCCTCGGCGGTCGGAACCACGACAAAGGAGAGAGATCTGTGGGGAGCGGCGGAGTTCTCGCCGTAACCGGGTACGACGCTCCTGATCTCGGCCAAAAGCCGATCAGGTTTTGCCGCTGCGGTCTTGCCGGTGAGACGGTCAAAAAGTTCCGACAGAATGTCCCAGTCTTCGCGGGCGTCGCCGGGAGAGGCGACGGCCTTGGCGACCTGTTGCAGCCGACCGTCAATGGTGGTAAAGGTTCCACTCTTTTCCGCCGCTGAAGAGGCGGGCAAGAGTACGTGGGCCAGGGCGGATGTGGCGGTGGAAAAAAGTTCCTGAACGATCAGCATCTCCAGCTTCTCCAGGGCCTTTCTGATCCTCCCCCCTTCGGGGAATGAGACCAGCGGATCGACGCCGATCAGGTAGAGCGCCTTGACTTTTCCCTGTTCAATCCCTTCAATGATCCGCCAAAGGTCGCGACCTTTGGCGGATCATTGAAGGGATTGAACAGGGAAAAGTCAAGGCG
>Ga0194037_1003211_pt1 | contig 10273 bp, 9 predicted proteins | sample JunL306m_MetaG_FD_148653 | JGI IMG/M metagenome (GOLD analysis project Ga0194037, IMG submission 148653) | Anoxic zone freshwater microbial communities from boreal shield lake in IISD Experimental Lakes Area, Ontario, Canada - Jun2016-L304-6m | ecosystem: Environmental > Aquatic > Freshwater >...
GTATATACCAAAGAAAGTATCATCCAGAATGTTATTAATAATTATAACCTTGTGTCTGTTGTATATTTTAATACCTGCAAAATCTATTACACTCGACTGCCCGGAATGCTGCAGTTTAAAACCATCTATCGTAACATTATCTGTTTTCACAGAAATAATTTCATACAGATGCTCCCCTTCTAATATTGGGTGATCTATTCCTTTTAAAATAATGCTTTTATCTATCACCAGATTCTTTTCGTAATAGATATCTTTTTCTACCAGAATAGTATCATGATCTACCGACGCCAAAACAGCTTTTGTAATAGTATTATACGCCTGATGTCTACCAACCTTTATAGTTTTAGCAGAAAGTGTCCCAGACCACAATACCAACATTATTACAAATACTATTATTCTCATTTTATCAGTTGATTCCAGTAAACACTCGTACCCTGATATTTATCTTTTAACAGCCCAATAGCGTTCTTATCACCAATAGCAGCAATATTCCCATTCATAGGACTATTCAGCTTTTCACTCTGCATCAAAGCAGCTTCAGTAGCTTTTATCAACAGATGATCTGAGGAGGAAAAATCGGTTAGGTAAACATCTTTAATGTCTTTTACTTCCAGCATTTTATTATTGATAAAAGCCAGCACACAGTGCATATCATCAAACTTATAATTACGTCCTTTTGGGGTAACTATTTCGGCTCCAAATTTTGGATCACTTACTACCATTTTACAAAAACAACATTGGTCTTTTCCTATAACTATGGTTTCAGGCTTTGTAGTACAGGAACTCATACTCATTATTGATACAATCGCTATAATTGAAGACATAGAAAAGGAAGATTTAAATTTCCTGAAACTCTTATACTCAATATAAAAACAAGCAACCAACATTGCACCTACTCCTATAAATATCCAACCACCAATATCCGGTATAGAATAAGCACCAAAGTTGAGTAGTTGTTTAAATCCTATCAATGGTGGCTGATATGCCATGCCAGGAATTCTGATTGCTGCATCAGGGTTTAAGTTATGTCCATAATTATATTCCCATCTCCAGAAATCAGCCATAGCTACAATACCAAATAAAACAAACATCGTTACACCAATATTTAATATTATTCTCTTATTTATAGCAACAATCGCAAATACCAGAATAGCAAAAAACAATATGATATATGTTAGTATTGTAAACTCAATAAAATCCTGATTATGTAATGTTTTCATCCCAATATAATGGTTCAACCCATTAATAATATCAACATTACCTTTAAGACCATTTGCATAGATATTCAGTTGTAATCCTTCGGGATATTGTGGTGCATCCAATTCTATTCTCCATATTGGTAGAAATAGAATTGCGATTAAACAAATACCGCAGATACTCAACAATGTCTTGGTTAATTTACTTAATCCTCCTCTTTTCATTTCACAACTTTTATTAAATAAAAATGGTGTAATCTGTTATTAAATGATTGTTTAATTAACAACAAAGTATAATAACACATTACACCTTTAAAATATTATTTCTTAGCTGGCGGTAACAACACTGCATCTATAACGTATACAATACCATTGGAAGCAGGAACAGTTGCAACAATTGTAGCACTATTATTCAGCATCACTTTACCGTCTTTCATCGTAACAATGATATCATCACCATTTACCATTCCTATCTTTTGACCATCGGTAAAGCTTTCCTTTTTCAGCACTCCTACTGCTACATGATACTGCAGAATATTTTGAAGATCAGCTTTCTTATCATCTTTCATTAATGCATCAACAGTGCCTGCAGGTAATTTATCAAATGCTGCATTTACAGGGGCGAATACAGTAAAAGGACCAGCATTAGATAGTGCTGTCACCAACTCTGCCTGCTTTACAGCAGCTACTAATGTTGAATGATCTTTTGACCCCATAGCTACTTTTACTACATCTTTTTGAGACGCATCGTCATTCACTTTTTCCTGACCTCCCGCTGCTACTGTAGCATTATCCACAGGCGCTTTTGAAGTTTCATCTGAATTACAAGAAAATGTACCTAATAAAATCATTATAGCAAATGCTTGAAGTAATTTTTTCATACTATTATATTTGTTTTATATTAATAATATATCAGGCACTTGAATCAAATGCCTGATATATAAAGTAATTTATTTAATTTCTGTTTTAGCAGGTGCAGCAACGGGAGGCAAATTTTTGCCTGTACTAAACATTAAAGGAACGTTACTTCCTGCAGGTGATACTCGAACATATCCTTGCATTTCCTGGTGTAATGCACTACAGAAATCTGTACAATACATTGGATACATTCCTGCCTTTTCTGGCACCCATTTCAAAGTTTGTGTTTCGCCTGGCATAATCAACAACTCAGCATTAGCAGCACTCTTAATGGCAAAACCATGAGGAACATCCCAGTCTTGTTCCAGATTAGTTACATGGAAATAAACTTCATCGCCCATCTTAATACCTTCTATATTATCGGGTGTAAAGTGCGAACGAATAGCCGTCATATAAACATGCACCTTATTTCCAACTCTTACCACCTTAGCCTCCCCTTCACCTTTAGCAGCAAATGGATTTGTATTCTCATCAATCTTAAAGAATTTTACAGAATTATTTTTTATCACATCAGCAGCTACAGCTTGCGCATAGTGCGGTTCTCCAGTAGTAGGGAAATCTAAAATCAACTGCATTTTATCGCCACTAATATCATACAACTGTGCACTTTGTGCCAATTCTGGACCAGTAGGTAAATAACGGTCTTTAGTTATTTTATTATACGCTATTACATACTTGGCATTAGGCTTTTTAGTATCTCCACCAGGAATACATAAATGTCCTACTGAGTAGTAAGTAGGTGCACGATCCAATACCTTTAAATCTTTGATATTCCATTTTACAATTTCAGAAGAAACAAAGAAAGATGTAATAGCATTCCCCTTACCATCAAACTCCGTATGCAAAGGTCCTAAACCTGGTTTAGGAACTTCACCATATAATGCAGATTCATATTTCACCACAGGAATACCATCAAAGTCTGCTATAAAATCTTTCTTGGCAATTGCAGCCATCAATTTATCAAAACTAAATACTGGTATCAAGGCAGCTAGCTTTCCACTACCTACAATATATTCTCCCGTAGGATCTACATCACAACCATGTGGCGATTTAGGACATGGAATAAAGTAACAGATATCCTTTAATTCCTTCGTATCCAGTACCGTTACTTCTGTTCTTATTTCAGAGGTAGCTGTATGCGTCTTTTCGTTGTAAACATTATGCGCATATTTTACTGGCACTTTCTTTCCTTTTCCTGCTTTCAGGTATTCTTCTGCTTTCTTCCAGTTTACTGCCATTATAAAATCCTTATCTTTCTGTGAAGCATTTACTTCCAGTAAGGTATTAGCTTGTTCTGTATTATAGCAAGAAAAGAAAAACCATCCATGCGATTTCCCTTTACCAGCATGACTCAAATCGAAACTTACTCCAGGACATGCTAACTGAAAAGCAATGTCCATTTTACCATCTTCTTTCCCTACACTAATAAAGCTGATGTATCCTTTAAAGTTTTGTTTAAACGTATTTATTGGCACATCACCATTGGCATTATCAGGAGGTACGCTAAAACGAGTACCAGCTACTATATACTCTGTATTTTCTGTAATAAATGGAGAACTATGATTACCTGCACTATTAGGTAATTCTATAATTTCATTGGTATGGAATGTTTTTAAATCAACCCTTGCTACTCTTGGCGTATTATTAGCATTGGCAAAAATCCATTTCCCATCAATCTCACCATTTGTTTGCGATAATTCTAGATGATGTTGATCATCCCATGGAATAAAACCATGCGAAGTATTCAGCATTGGCTTTGTTTCTTCACTATACCCATAACCACTTTCAGGGTCATTCGAAAATATAGGCACTACTCGTAATAATCTTCCGCTAGGTATTCCATATACACTCATTTGTCCACTGAATCCACCTGAAACAAAGTTGTAAAACTCATCGTATTTACCCGGAGCTACATACACTTTTTGAGCAGCATCTGCATTCACAGCATTACCAGCATTTTTAGGTTTACAGGAATACATACCTAAAACAATTGCTATCAACCCAAAGGCTAATAGACCATTTTTACTTTTCATATACTTTACTATTTATTGTTAGATAAAAAATCTATTTTACTCCATCATTTTTACGCATAAACTCATATACGTTTCTGGCATCATCATCAGAAACATTCTGATTAGGCATTCTTACCAGACAGATTTCCAGCATTGCTTGCGCTTTAGGATCTTTGGTAATCATTGGATCAGGATTGGTTGCAAAGTTCATAATCCATTCTGCAGTATGTCTGCTGGTTACACCCTGCCAACCTGGCCCTACAAGCTTTTCATTCGATAATTTATGACAACTACCACATTTTACTCCATACACTTTTTCTCCACTAGTAGCTTTAGCCACATCTAATGAAGGAGTTACCTCTACTTTAGAAAATTTACCCTCCCCTCTATTTGGGTCATAAGATGAACTTCCATCAGTAGTTGCTTTTTCAGTTCCAGCAGTCTTAGGGGCCGAGGAATCGCCACAAGACATTAGTAATAATGCGATACACGCAATGAATAATTTTCCTTTCATATACTTTAATTTTTTTGATTTATAATGCAAGAGTATATCTCCTTAATTTCCTCTTTTATGCGTATAATCATATTCATTAAAATACTTTATAAATAACCATTTAGTCTATCTTAAAACTTATTACTTATTACTTACAACTTACTTCTATATATATTTGAAAAAATTAAACGCTATGATGATTGACAATGAACTGCTTATTTCTTTAGGTGCAACCTATAAGAACTATAGTCCAGAAGAAATCATTTTTAAAGAAGGTAGTTCCTGCAACTTTTACTACCAGTTAATTGAAGGAACCGTAAGATGGGTAAATATTAATGACGAAGGAAAAGAGTTTATTCAAACAATTGTTAACCCTGGTGAATGCTTTGGCGAAATGCCCTTATTTGATGATCTGCCTTTTGCTGCTACTGCAATTTCCAATACCGATACAATAGTTTGGAGACTGCACAAATCCTCTTTTATAAAATTAATTCACGAGAGCCCATCCTTACATTTCAAGTTCTCTACTTTGTTATCACAGAGAATAAGATATAAGTTTCTTATTATTAAAGAACTAGCCTATAATAATCCAGAACATAGAATATCTTCTTTACTAGGTCATTTTAAAGATACTCATAGCAATATTTGCCCTACCTGTAGCCAGTTACAACTAACTCGTCAACAAATTGCCGACATGACTGGTTTAAGAGTTGAAACCGTTATTCGCGCTATGAGAAGTATGCACGAAAAAGGAGAAGTACAAATTAAAAAAGGAAAAGTTTATTGCAATGATTGTAGTACCGATATGACTCAAATCATACAAAAAGACTCCACTACCTAGTTGTTTTGTGCCAAATTTACTGGCATGCTTTCTTTCACTAACAAATGGCTACGGATAGCCTTTCTAAATTTATTTGTTGTATCAGTTTTAGGCGTTATCCTGCGTTATAAAATTGTATTCTCTCTACCTTTTATAGATCAGAAAAATCTATTACACGGCCACTCCCATTTTGCCTTTTCCGGATGGATCACACAGGCATTAATGTACCTACTCATACGCCAGTTATCTCATGATAAAAAAGAAGTTGTTTTACTGAAATATAAATGGATTCTATACAGCAATTTAATTACAGCTTATGGTATGCTTTTCTCCTTTCCGATGCAGGGATATGGCTTTTATGCCATACTGTTTTCTACTCTTTCCGTTTTTGTTTCCTATTGGTTTGCAATAGTTTATTGGCAGGATTTAAAAAAACAACCAATCCAGCTGCCTTCCCATAAATGGTTTAAAGCAGCCGTGTTTTTCAATGCTCTGTCTTCTATCGGCGCATTCTCTTTAGCCTATATAATGGTACAAAAAATAATGGTTCAGAAGTTCTCCTTATTGTCGGTTTATTTCTTTCTTCATTTTCAATACAATGGATGGTTCTTCTTTGCTTGTTTTGGTTTGCTAATAAGTATTATAGAACAAAATATCAGCAACATAAAATTGCTAAACAAAGTCTTCTATTCTTTCTTCATAGCCTGTTTTCCAGCATATTTTCTTTCCGCTTTATGGCTCTCTCTTCCTACGGTTGTTTTTATAATGATTCTAACTTCAGCACTCACACAAATTATTGCATGGGCTGTTCTAGTATACATTATACACAAGAACAAAACAACATTCACGGCTATCAATCCATTTAGCAAAAACCTATTCTTATTAAGCGCTTTGGCCCTCACACTTAAACTAATGCTGCAACTCATTTCTACAATCCCTTCTTTAAGTCAGCTGGCTTTTGGTTTTCGCCCAGTAGTTATAGGTTATCTGCACCTGGTTTTATTAGGTGTAATTACGATTAGTATCATTAGCTATTCAATAATAAATGAAATTAAAATCACCACCCCATTATTTAAAAAAGGAGTGATTGTTTTCATTAGTGGCATTCTGTTTAATGAAGTTTTATTAATGCTGCAAGGCATATCCGATATGGCTTACATCAATATACCCTATGTAAACGAATTGCTTTTTATTGCAGCATTAATCCTATTCTCCGGTTTATTAATACTGAATATCGGATTAGTTTCCAGAAAAGTTTTACAAAGATGATTTGAATCACAAAATATCAATTTTCCTTCCCACACATTTGCTTTAAATTAAACAGTATGAATAGTATATTAGAAAAGACATTAGCAACTATAGTTACCGAAAATCATCAGGCTGCAGCAATATTCGAAAAATATTCTTTAGACTTTTGTTGTAAAGGTAAACGCACTTTAAACGATGCTTGTAAAGAAAAAAGTATCGATACCAATAGCATAGAAAAAGAATTGAACGAGGCTCTTTCAACCGAAGGTGCTAAGCATATTCCCTTCAAAGAAATGAATGAAGAACAACTTATCGGATACATTCTTATTCATCATCATTTTTATGTAAAACAGTCCATGCCAACCATTATGAATCATTTGGAAAAGGTAGCTATGAAACATGGTCCCCATTTCCCTTACATGATAGAAGTATTTCAATTGTTTGCAGAAATTCAACAGGACATGACTTCTCACATGCATAAAGAAGAAATGATTTTGTTTCCAAGAATTAAACAGATAGCTACTGCATGTGCAGAACATCAAACCTTACCAGATCCAGGCTTCATACAAGGCCCTGTAAATGTAATGGAACACGAACATGATTTAGCCGGTGATATTATGAGCAAGATTCGCGTACTAACCAACAATTATACGGCTCCTGAAGAAGCTTGTACTACATTCAGAGTAGTAATTTCCGAACTACAGGCTTTTGAAGAAGATTTGCATAAGCACATTCATCTTGAAAATAATGTTCTGTTTCCTAAAGCAGAGAATTTCTTTTTAAACTAATATTATTTAATCTAATCAAAAAAGCGGATAGATTTTGTCTACCCGCTTTTTAAAATTTAGCTTCCGTACTAAAAAACGTATACTAATATTTAAAATAATACTTGTTAGAGTTGGCAGTTAGATAATGTTCTGGAAAAGTTTAAAACAAAATGTAATCCCTTTTATAATTGATGATGATCGTAAACTCCTAACTCAGAACAGCTTCCTCAGTTCGGCATTCTATGTATTGGCTGTTTGGCGTATGTTCCTCTCTGTACAACTTAAAAATAATCTGAGTGTTACTCGGAACTGGCTTTGCCTGTTCCATAATTTATTTCAGCTTGCAGCTGCATTTCCCGGTGTTTTAGTATTACAAAATAGGAGAGTGTCACAAAAGTCCCATTTGTCCCTGTTCTGCTATTTTGCCTTCCTACAAAAAAAACCACTACTTTGTAAGCTAACTTACTCAGCTATAATCGCCATTTCATAAACATAATACAGACAAAAAGTTTAAATAACAAACTCGCACACAACTCAAACTGACTAAAAGTCTCAATATCTACTCTCAGATACACTAAACGCTAAACAAGACAAACTAAATCACCGTCAGAGTGACTAAACAACACATCAGACACACTAAGAAGCACGCAAGAGAGACTAAAATCCAAAACAGAAAGGAAATTTCGCTGTCTGCAAGACTAAACAATCCAGCTACAAGACTAAATGCTACAAAAGTTGGAAAAGGTGAAAGGAAAGTTACAGTAAACAATCCCCGTACGTCATAAAAAAATGCTCTACTATAAGAAGTAAACCAGGCATCACAATAAATGGAAGGAAAGTATCAAAATATGGAACAAATACAGGAAGAAAACTTCCGTCACAACAATATCATGTCGGAAAGCAACACAAAATGGCTACAAAAAAGCGGTTAACTTTATAGTCAACCGCTTGTACTAATCTGGAAAAAGAGATAATGAACAATGTTATAAATGGGTTATAAAATACTTGTTATTATTTAGATTCTGGCTTTTGTGGCAGTTATTCCCCATATTCTGAATAAATTAATACCCTTACAGTGGGTCATTGCCTTATTTTTGAGGCCTAATCTTATCTATACATGAAATTTGGCGTAGTAGTTTTTCCTGGTTCCAATTGCGATAGAGATATGCAATATGCGATAGAACATGATTTGAAAAAAGAAGTGATTATGCTGTGGCATAAAGATAGTGACCTGAGTATGTTTACTACCGACGACTGCATTGTGCTTCCTGGTGGATTCAGCTATGGCGATTACCTGCGTTGTGGTGCTATTGCCCGCTTTAGTCCGATGATGAAGAGTGTGATAGAATTTGCTAATAAAGGCGGTAAAGTTTTGGGTGTATGTAATGGTTTTCAGATACTATGCGAAAGTGGCCTGCTACCTGGGGTACTGCTGCGCAATCAGAACCAACAGTTTATCTGCAAAAACGTATATATAAAGGGGCAAAATGAGGAAGCGCTGAAGATTCCGATTGCTCATGGCGAAGGAAGATATTATGCGGACGATGCGGTACTAAGCGAACTGGAAACTAATGGTCAGGTACTGTTTCACTATTGCACGGAAGAGGGTGCTTTAACGGAAGAGGGTAATCCGAACGGTTCCACTCATCATATTGCGGGTATAAAGAATAAGTCTGGCAATGTTTTTGGTATGATGCCACATCCGGAGCGAGCTACGTCGGCTATTTTGCAGAATGAGGATGGAAAGAAGGTGTTTGAAATGCTGTTTAATTAGAGGCAAAGAGGCAATAGGCAAGGAGGCAAGAGGAATACAAATACAGGGAGGTAGGAGACAGGAGTGAGGAGATAGGAGAATACAATCAATTAGCTAATTTGCTGATTAGCTGATTAATACAGAATACAAGGCAAAGAGGCAATAGGCAAGGAGGCAAGAGGAATACAGAATACAGGGAGGTAGGAGACAGGAGTGAGGAGATAGGAGAATACAATCAATTAGCTAATTTGCTAATGTATACAGAACAGCCAATTAATACAGGGAGATAGGAGATAGGGGGGATACAAATACAGGAGATTGGGGACTTTACACAAATAGAATATTAGAATAATATATAAATAATGCGGTAATTAGCTAATTCGCTAATCCGCTAATTCGTAATTAGAAAATTAAATACAATGAAACAGCTTTTAATACTACTGACCATTTTAGTTACTTCAATAGCTTCTTTTGCTCAGAATAAGGATCATATTGTATGGAAGTTTGAGGCTAAGAAGAAGTCGGCTACGGAGTATGAAATTGTTATTACGGCTACCGTGGATAAGCCATGGCATATATACTCTCAGCACTCTGGTAAAGAGGGGCCAATACCTACTTCTTTTATGTTTAAAAAGAATCCTTTAATTACGCTTTCGGGTAAAACACTGGAGAAGGGTAACATGGAGAAATCGTACGACGACCTTTTTAAAACACAGGTTATTCATTTTAATAATACCGTTGTGTTTACACAAGTGGTAAAGCTGAAAGCGCCGGTGAAAACTACCTTCTCGGGTGTGGTGGATTATATGCTCTGCAACGATAGAGAATGTACGCCGCCTACGAAGAAATCTTTTGAAATTACGCTACCATAATCCGGGGATCATGAACAGAATTGCTGCAGTTGTTGTAGGTATATTTATTGCTATCAGTGCGTTTGCTCAAGGTGATTCTACGCTTGTATGGAAGGCCGGTGCAGTAAAAGTAAATGACAGTGTGTATGAGGTTTCGGCTCGTACTACGGTGCCTGCCGGATGGTACTTGTATGGTAGTAATCCTACTATTGAGG
>Ga0194037_1003215_pt1 | contig 10257 bp, 6 predicted proteins | sample JunL306m_MetaG_FD_148653 | JGI IMG/M metagenome (GOLD analysis project Ga0194037, IMG submission 148653) | Anoxic zone freshwater microbial communities from boreal shield lake in IISD Experimental Lakes Area, Ontario, Canada - Jun2016-L304-6m | ecosystem: Environmental > Aquatic > Freshwater >...
ACCTTATTTAGAGTTGATCGAGGAAATGACGGCAAAGGAATTTTTAGAATTTCATACACAGTTCAAGCCATTAATAGCTTCTGTAACAATCGCTGAGATCTTATCGATCATTGGTTTAGAAAAAGCAGTAGGCAAACAGATTCGTTATTTTAGTAGCGGGATGAAGCAAAGGGTAAAATTAGCACAGGCTATTTTTTCTGATGTGCCGCTGTTATTATTAGATGAGCCCTGCACCAACCTTGATGCATCGGGTTTTGCATTATACCATTCGCTCATTAAAAATTACTGTATGCACAAATTAATTGTGGTGAGCAGTAATGATGAGCAGGAATTTAATTTCTGTGATCAGGTGGTGAAGATTATGGATTACAAATAAAAAATTATAAATTTCTTTTACAAATAATTATCAAAAACCATTTTTTATGAGCGAGAAAATGAGTTCCTCCACAAACGCGATCAATTGGTTTGAAATTCCGGCAACTGATATTTCAAGAGCCAAAACATTTTATGAAACCATTTTTGAAATTACCATGCATGAAATGGAAATGCCTGATATGAAGTATGCGATGTTTCCCTTTGATCCGAAGAATGCTAAAGTTGCCGGTGCTATTGCCAAAAGTGCATTTCATACACCAAGTGCAACTGGATCGATTATTTATTTAAATGCAAATCCTGATTTGCAAAAAGTATTAGACCGAATTGAAAAAGCCGGAGGAAAAATTACTATGCCAAAAACATCGATAGGAGGAAATGGGTTTATGGCATTCTTCATTGACTCTGAAGGGAATGGGATGGCGTTGCATTCAAATAACTAGGGTAGAAGTAAAATCATTTTAGTTACTAGCATTTATGCGGTAGTATTTGCATATTAGTTTTTCAAAAGCCAGTATGCAAAGCCTTCCTATTATTTTATTGCGACCTTATTTTCATAAAGGGTTTGAGTGCATAGGTCTGGTATTTAAAAAAAATAATACCCTCTATGAAATTGCGAAAAGAATCAAAGGAATTCGGTGGAACGATCAAAAAGCAAGTTGGTATCTTTCTTGTGACCGAAGCGCTTATGAATTGATCAAAAATGCATTTGATGGATTTGCCATATTAGACATTGATGAATTAAAAAAATATTTAGAGCAGCGAAGAACAATCATACCAGTTACAGCTCAAAAGCTCACAAGTGCCAGTGCAAAAATTATTTTGCAGTTTCCATTAGGTGAAGAGAATTTAAAGGCATTTGCAGCATTTAAAAATCTGTTGATTTTGAAGGGGTATAGTCCCAATACCATCCGAAATTATTGCAATGAGTTTCATCAGTTATTGCGACTGTTAGGCAGACGTAATATTGCAGATTTAACCAAGCCCCAGATTTTATCCTATTTATTATGGCTGCTGGAGAAGCAGGGTTGCAGTGAAACGAAAGTGCATACTACTGTGAATGCGATCAAATTTTATTTTGAAAAGTTATTGGGGCGGGGTATTGAATATTATGATTTACCACGACCAAAAAAACCTTGGAAGTTACCTTCGGTATTGGCGGAAGAAGAGGTGTTGGAGATGATACAGCGAATGACCAATTTGAAACACAAAAGTATTTTAATGGCAGGATATGCCGGGGGTTTGAGGGTTAGTGAGATCATTGGTTTAAAGTTGGTTGATATTGATAGCAAGCGGATGATGATACATATACATGGGGCAAAGGGAAAGAAGGATCGGATGGTGCCATTATCAAAAGTATTACTAGAATCACTGCGTGAATACTATCTGGCATATCATCCTAAAGAATGGATCTTCGAAAACCCGCTAGGAGGCCCATATAGTGTGCGAAGCGCCCAACAAATTTTACAAAATGCAAAATTTGCAGCGGGCATACATAAAAAGGGAAGCATTCACATGTTACGTCATAGTTATGCAACGCATTTAATGGAGGGAGGCACTGATATTCGAATCATACAAGAATTATTAGGTCATAACAGCATCAAAACCACGATGCGCTACACACATGTCAGCAGGAAAGACATAGGAAAAATTGTAAGTCCACTCGACAAATTAAAATGGTAGTCTGCGTTTTTTAAGTAGAACATCTTCGTTTTCTAAGTAGATCCCACCAGCCATCCACCCCTGCGTTTTTGGGTAGACAAACTTTCCAACCCAAAACGATGATTCCAAAAGTGTTGACACACAGATAAAATAAAAATTAACCGCCATATTAACGAATGGAACTTATGCGTACTTTTAAGTGTTATATGTCACCCTATTGAGCATCCTACTTAAATTCAAACTAACATGACTTTGCCGCCCTACCCAACGCTATTTTTAGCACATTGCAAGGCACACAAAACCCCGACACAAAGCCAACCTTGCAAAGAGCTAAAAATGCCAACGCACACCCTGCCCACCCCAGCTGACGAATATCTATCATCTTTTGTTCAACACATCAGCAACAAATCTTTACTGAGCACCCAAGCCCACCCACCACCCAAATACAAAATTGAGCTGACAATTTCTTATTTTGCAAAGTATCTTACAAATTTTTAGATGATTGACAAAAAAACTTTATCCGAAAGGGACATATGTACCAAGTTTATCACACCAGCTTTGGAAAAAGCTAAGTGGGACAAATTGACCCAAATATTGGAGGAGGTTTCTTTCACAGACGGTAAAATTTATGTTCGGGGGAAACTGACAGCACGAGGTGCAAGAAAAAGAGCTGACTATATTCTTTATTTCAAACCCAACATTCCCATTGCAATCATTGAAGCTAAAGATAATAACCATTCGGTAAGAGCAGGTATTCAGCAAGGACTTGACTATGCAAAAACCCTAGACATTCCTTGTGTATTCAGCAGCAACGGTGACGGATTTTTATTTCACGACAGAACTGCAACAGACGGAAACATTGAAACTGAAATTGGTTTAGACAATTTCCCAACGCCTGAACAGTTGTGGGAGAAATACAAAAAATACAAAGGCATCGGCACAGCCGATGCAGAGAAAGTTGTTTCGCAAGATTATTATTTTGATGGCAGCGGAAGAAAGCCACGATACTATCAACAAATTGCAATCAATAGAACCGTAGAAGCTATTGCCAACGGACAGAATAGAATTTTGTTAGTAATGGCAACAGGCACAGGAAAAACTTATACCGCCTTTCAAATCATTCATCGCTTGTGGAAAGCAGGGGCAAAAAAACGAATCCTGTTTTTAGCAGACAGAAACAATTTGATTGACCAAACACGGAGAGGCGACTTCAAACATTTCAAAGATAAAATGACGGTGGTAAAACACCGAATGGTTGACAAGAGTTATGAAATTTATTTGGCATTGTATCAGGGGTTAACTGGTAACGAAGAAGAAAAAAATATCTACAAACAATTTTCTCCCGAATTTTTTGATTTGATTGTAGTGGATGAGTGCCATAGAGGAAGTGCAAACGAGGATAGCAGTTGGAGAGAAATTCTAACTTACTTCAAACAAGCCACACAAATTGGTTTGACAGCAACACCAAAAGAAACAAACACAGCAAGTAATACCGAATATTTTCAAGACCCAATTTATACTTACAGTTTAAAGCAGGGAATTGATGATGGCTTCTTAGCTCCCTATCGTGTTGTAAGAATAGGTTTGAATGTAGATTTGGAAGGTTGGCGACCATCGGAAGGTAAAACAGACAAAGACGGAAATCCTATTGAAGATAGAATTTATAACCGCAGAGATTTTGACCGTCATCTTGTAATAGAAGAACGTACCGACACAGTTGCAAAAAAGCTCACTGAATTTCTGAAAGGCTATGACCGCTTTGCAAAAACCATTGTTTTTTGCCAGGACATTGACCATGCGGAAAGAATGAGAACTGCATTACAAAGACATAATAATGATTTGGCTGCCGCCAATCACAAGTATATAATGCAGATTACAGGCGACAACGACGAAGGCAAACGGGAGTTAGACAACTTCATTAACCCCGAAGAAACATATCCGGTTATTGCTTGCACATCGGAACTCATGACTACAGGAGTAGATGCACAAACTTGCAAAGTGATTGTGTTAGACAGCAACATTGCAAGCATGACCAAATTCAAACAAATCATTGGTAGAGGAACGAGAATAAACGAGGACTACAACAAACTTTATTTCACAATTCTTGATTTCAGAAACGCAACTGATTTGTTTGCCGACCCAAATTTTGACGGCAACCCGATAAGAATAAAACCAGTTACAGAGGAAACAGATTTAGGAAACATAGTTGATGAAGAAGAAAACAGCAGCGAAAATATTATTGATGAAGAAACAGGAGAAGAAATAATTATTACACCGCCTTATATCAGGACACCGGAAGAATCTTTTGAACCAAACATTAGTGAGCCAAGAGAAAAGATTTATGTTAACGGAGTTGACGTATCTGTTTTAGTAAGTCGTGAGTTATACTTTGACCAAAACGGCAGACCAATAACCGCAAGTTTAAAAGACCATACCAAAGAAATTATAAAAGGAAAATTTGCGTCGTTAGATGATTTCTTAACCCGTTGGAACAATACAGAAAGGAAAGAAGCAATCATTCAGGAGTTGCAACAGCAAGGGGTTTTAGTTGAGGCGTTAATGGAAGCAGTTGAAAACAATTGCGACTTATTTGATTTGATTTGTCATATCGCTTATGACCAACCACCGCTAACAAGAAAAGAAAGAGCCAACAATGTGAAGAAGCGAAACTACTTTACAAAATATGGTGAACAAAGCCGTAAAGTATTAGAGGCATTGCTTGACAAATACGCTGATGAAGGAATTGAAAATATTGAGAGCATGGAAGTATTGAAAGTAAAACCACTTACCGAGTTTGGTTCGCCAACAGAAATAATAAAGGAATTTGGCAGTAGAGCAAATTATTTGCAAGCTATAAAGGAATTAGAAACAGAATTGTATAAAACAGCATAAGAAAATATGAGTAATATATCAGGAATCATTGGAGCAATAAGAACAATTATGTGGCAAGACACTGGATTGAACGGAGATGCACAACGCATTGAACAACTAGGTTGGATGCTTTTCTTAAAAATATTTTCCGATAAAGATTTGGAAATGGAGTTGATGGATTCAAAATACAAATCTCCAATCCCTGCTGAATTTCATTGGGTAAAAGAAAAAGGGAATTGGGCTGGTGATGATGAAGGTATCACTGGTGATGAACTTTTGGAATTTGTTGACCGCAAATTATTCCCTGCATTGCGTAACATCAATGTAGCCACAGGCAACCGAAGAGCATTGATAGTTCGTGAAGTATTTGAAGGAAACAACAACTATATGAAAAGCGGAATTAATCTTCGCAAGGTGTTAAACAAGTTGAACGAGATTGATTTCAATGTGGCGAAAGACCGTCATGCTTTTGGGGAGTTATATGAAAACATTTTGAAAGAATTGCAGAGTGCAGGTAAAAGCGGAGAGTTCTACACACCAAGAGCTGTAACACAATTTATAACAGACATCATCAATCCGAAAGAAGGAGAAAAAATTCTTGACCCTGCATGTGGCACCGGTGGCTTCTTGACTTGTGCAATTGAAAATTTAAAAAAGAAAGCAAACAGTGTCGAAGCAAGAAAAGCACTACAGGAAAATGTAAACGGTTGGGAATACAAACCACTTCCCTATTTGTTGGCAACAACAAATTTAATTCTTCATGACATTGAAGTTCCGAACATTCGTTTCGGTGATGCACTTGACCAACCTCTTAGCAACTTCACGGAGAAGAATAGAGTTGATGTAATTATTGCCAATCCGCCTTTCGGTGGAATTGTGGCAAACAACAACGAAAATAATTTCCCTCAAAACTTTCGGACAAAAGAAAGTGCCGACTTGTTTTTAATTCTAATGATTCACTTATTGAAACATGGAGGTAGAGCAGGAATTGTTTTGCCTGATGGAAGTTTAACAGGTGATGGAGTGAAACAAAGAATAAGACAACGCTTATTGGAAGAATGTAATCTTCATACAATTATTCGTTTGCCAAATTCTGTTTTCCAACCTTATGCAACAGTTTCAACAAATCTTTTATTTTTTGATAAAGGCAAACCGACAAAAGATATTTGGTATTACGAACACCGAATGCCAGAAGGAGTAAAATCGTACAACAAGACAAAACCAATTCGGATTGAAGAATTTGAACCAATAAAAAAATGGTGGAAGAAAAGAACAGAAACTGAAATCAGTTGGAAGGTTTCTATTGACACCATTATTGAAAGAGGTTACGACCTTGACATTAAAAATCCAACCAAGCAAGAGGAAGCACAAGAATACAGTAGCGTAGAGTTGATGCAGATGATGGACAAAAGTTTTTCTAAAGGAAATTCATTGTTGAACAAATTAAAAGAAGCGTTGCAATGAGTTGGAGAAAAGTAAAATTGGGAGATTTGGTTGATAATTTTTCTGTTAGAGCCAAAGATGTTGGAGGTGCAGACGGATTACATTTTTTTGGTGTTAGCAATGAAGTTGGAATTACCAAAACAAAATATGCAGCAGAAGATAAAGCAGAAGATTACAAAATCATAGAGCAGTATTGCTTTGCTTATAATCCTTATCGTGTAAATGTTGGTTCAATTGGAATGGTAACAGAAAACATGAAAGGGTTAATCAGTCCTGCTTATGTTGTATTCAAACCAAAACCAAATTCAATAAAAGCAGAATTGCTTTTGAAATTTCTAAAATCAAACGAAGGATTACGACAAATTAAATTTTATGCAAGAGGCACCGTAAGACAAGCATTGCGTTTTGAAGATTTATGCAATATTGAATTATGGCTTCCTGATTATGATGAACAAGAAAATTTAATTCAGAAACTAAATTCAGTTCAATTAGAAAGTGATTTACTTAACACCGAACTCACTCACCAACAAAGTTTACTAAAGCAACTTCTCCAATCATTTTCACGAGAAGCCATGCAAGGGAAGCTGGTAGGACAAAATCCTAAAGAGGGAAATGCAACTGACTTATTAAAAAAACTGAAAGCAGAGAAAGCAAAACTGATTAAAGAAAAGAAATTAAAAAAGGAAAAGGATTTACCTGCAATTACAGATGAAGAAGTTCCTTTTCCAATTCCTGACAATTGGGTTTGGTGTAGGTTGGGTGATTTGGGAAGTTTTAGAAGAGGGCCGTTTGGCAGTGCTTTAACGAAAGCAATTTTTGTCAAGGAAGGATACAAGGTTTACGAACAGAGAAATGCGATTTACGACAACCATACTTTAGGAAACTACTTTGTGACAAAAGAAAAATTTCAAGAGTTAAAAGCATTTCGTGTTTTTCCAAAGGACTTAATTGTTAGTTGTTCAGGTGCAACACTTGGAAGAATTGCTGAAATACCAGAGAATGCAAGAGAAGGGATAATGAATCAAGCATTGATGCGAATTACATTATTCAATTCTACAATCCTAAATTCTTTTTTTATAAAACTATTTCGTTCCCCATATATGCAGAAAAATATATTTGGACAAGCCTGGGGAACAGCTATTCCAAACATGGTTGGATTAGTTGAGATAAAAAAAATATTAATTCCATTGCCACCCATTGAAGAACAGAAACGAATAATAAATAAGTTGGCGGAGGTAATGAATCTTTGTGAGGAATTAAAAACAACAATAACAGATAATCAAAACTACACCAAACAACTTTTGCAGGTGGCATTGAAAGATGCCTTGCAAATGAATGAGGTAGAAGTATAAAATAATATGACAACAGAATACAAAAATCAATTATTCCGTTTAGCTGCAGTTTTGTATGCTGATAATAACTATGAAGTTGCTCCTAAAACAATTCATCGAAAAATTATTGAATCTGGATTACTTAGTAATGATAATAAACAATTAAGCATCCATCAAATAATTGACTATATACATGAGAACTACAATATTCAATTTGATGAAGCAGAAATAAGCAGTATTGTTAACAGCGATAAAGAAGAAGGTTTTTTAATAAACTCCAAAAATGGGGAAACCTTTGTTTGCCTATCAGAAAAAAGAAAGCTTGCATTACAAAGTAAAATTTCCAACAAAACGATAGATTATTTTATTTGTGAGTTTGAAAAAGAAAATGAAACGCTGATTACAGGCTCAAACGCTAAAGAATTAATTTATCGTTTTCTTTACGAGTTATTGAGTACCAATATTTCAAGTTTTAAAAAGCTGCTTGACAATAAAAGAAATATTGAAGAACTTATAAATGTTGAATCCCATTCATATACAGCCGTTGAGAGAGAAATAGTAAATGCCTTTCTAATTTGGGATAATAACGAAAAAAACAAAGCTATTTTTGATATTGCCAGTTATGCTATTGAGTATTGTATGATTTCAAATAATGGTGGGGCATCATCACTTCATTTGTCTTCATTAAAAAATAAGATATTCTATCTTGATACAAATGTTATTTATAGAGTGCTTGGTATTAATGGAGTAAACCGGCAAAACAGAACGAAAACATTTTTAAAGAAATTTCTGGAGGCTGGTGAAAAATTAATGGTTTCAAAATTCACTGAACTGGAGTTCAAAGAAAGTATTCGCTTTTACGTGGAGAAGTTGAAAAGGTATCCCATCAAAAAACTTAACCCTGCAATATTTCAAGAAAAGCACTTTCAAAGCTTGTCTAATGTTTTTGATTTTTTTCATAAGTGGCGAATAGGAAAAGTAAACGACAGCTTTGATTTGTTTGAAGCCCACGTTTTAAGTTTGTACGAATCATTTAAAAATGAATTTACAATAGATGTAGATTACAAAATACCTTTTGACACAACAGACGACAAGACAGAAAAAATTCTTACAGAGCTTTCAAGTAATATTTCTTCTTTTAAAACATCAGAAGGTGCAAATCATGGCTACGACAGCGATTACAACGATGCCTGTAATATTTATTTGGTTGAGTTAAAACGAGAAGGAAAAAATGTAAATCTTTTTGAGGCTAAATATTACTTTATCTCTACAGACCAAACTTTAAGACGTTGGGATTATCAAAGAACAAGTGTAACACCAATTGTTATTCTTCCAAGCCAATGGTTAAGTATCGTATTACGGTATGTTAATAGAACCAGTGATGATTTTAAAAGCTTTGTTAGCTTCTTAAACTTGCCCTATTCAGAAAATAATATTGACAGTGAAAAACTTCATATCATACTGGCAGGAATTAGCGAAATGACTGAAAATTTTGAACAACAAAGTTTTTTAGTTCACACAATTGTTCAAAATAAGTTTGAAGGCATTTTGGATAAAGGAACGAAAGATGATGAAATATTAGAGAAAACTAAAAGCTATGTGAAATCTACATTGCAAAAGAATCTGGAAGAACTTTCAGGTAAACATACTCATTTAGCAGGGCAATTTGAAAAACACAAAGAAGTTACCATTGGAAAAATCGGAGTGTTAGAAACAAAGACCGACGAGCAAAGCAAAAAGCTATCTGCAAAAGAACAAGAGGTTGACAGATTGAAACGGGAATTAAAAACTAAAACTGTTTCTGACGGCTTAACAAAATGGCAAAGACCAGCTTATTGGCTAATCCCTGTTGGACTATTTATAATTGCTTTTACAGTTTTACAATTTTGTTGCAAAGACTGGCAATACAATTACTCGTATAAAATTATTACGGCTATTGACACACTTGAAAGTGACACACAAAAAAACACTTTGCGTACATTAATGTATGCACCTTTACTTGGACTATGGTTAATTGGTACTTTTTGCTGGCAACGAATTGGTCCAACAGACAAAAAGAAAGATAAAGTAAATGAACTTGAAAAATCATTTGACGAAAAGCATTAGCCAACGCACCAAGTCAGGCACATTTGCAAGGCGCACAAAGCCGACACACAGAAGCCAACCTTGCAAAAGAGCCTGCCTTGTGCCAACGCACAGGCAACACTCTGCGGTTGGACACAGACCAACATTATAGCAGACCGAGAAGAAGGGCGAACATATAACATGGGGTTTTGTGCAAGCAGGGCCAGACGTTCAAACTTCGGCTGTTTGCATCGCTGTACTTTGGTTCGGGCTTGACGGAATTCTGTTGGGCTTTTAGTTGTTAACTTGTACTTTTATTTCTTTATTGGGCTTCAGTTCCGGGCCGGACAATCAACAATGCCCTGCCTGCACAAAGCCCTGTTCGTTGTTAGCGGTCAGCTTAAAACGACATGGAGAATTCAATAACTTAATGCAAAAAAATTATATGGACAGAATCATTAAAATAACTATAAACACATTGATACTACCTCCATCTCTGATAATGATTTATTCA
>Ga0194037_1003216_pt1 | contig 10256 bp, 12 predicted proteins | sample JunL306m_MetaG_FD_148653 | JGI IMG/M metagenome (GOLD analysis project Ga0194037, IMG submission 148653) | Anoxic zone freshwater microbial communities from boreal shield lake in IISD Experimental Lakes Area, Ontario, Canada - Jun2016-L304-6m | ecosystem: Environmental > Aquatic > Freshwater >...
GCTCTGCAGGTCGCCAAAGCCGAGTTGGCCCGGCTCGAGGTATTGCAAAAATTTGCCAGTGTGCGAGCCCCGTTTGAGGGCACCATCTCCGCCCGCAACTTCGAGCGCGGCGACCGCATGCGTGGCGACGCCGCCACCTCCGAAGGTTGGCTCTATAAACTCGTCCGTCTCGACGCCCTGCACTTTATCGTCAATGCGACGCCCGACCTCGCCTTGCGTCTAACCCCCGAAACCGTGGCCAAAGTGCGCTTCGGCGAATTGCCGGGGCAGGTATTCACGGCCAAACTGGCCCGCACCAGCCGGATGTTCGATGCCACCTCGGGCACGATGCGTGCGGAGTTTCTCATTGCCAACAAAGACCTGTTGTTGCCAGCCGGCCTCACAGGCCTCGCGGTTTTCAGCCTGCCACCGGCTCCGGCAACCTTCACCGTCCCGGCGAACACCCTCATCCTGCGCCAAGGCATCGCTTCGGTCGCTGTCGTTAGAGATGGCAAGGTGAGTTATGTCGAAGTCCTGCCGGGTAAGAATTCCGGCGTCACAATTGAAATCACCTCCGCCGCTCTAACCCTCGATTCAGCCGTTATCGTCAATCCCAATGCCTTGCTGCGGGAAGGCGATCCGGTCGAAGCCACTGCCATCAGCTCCTGAACTCAGTGTTCGACCTCAAAAGAGCCAATGAGTCGAGCAAGCTGAATTCCCTGATGAAGCTGAAGAAGTGAGGATTAATACAAAATTTGGCAAAACGATTCATGACGAGAAACCATTGGCTTTCCTCCTCATGCATATAAAAAACGCCAAAGATCCAAGCGCGATCAGCATCACGCCGGCAGCAATCCAAGCCCAGCGGCTTTTGCCATCCGGCGAATCGTTGCTAGGCCCATTTCCAGAGATTGCCCCTGAGACGGATTCAGTACTGCTGCCTCCTGTCCTTCCTGACCTGACCTCATCTTCTGCAATTCTGCGCAAGATAGCCACCCACGTTGCCGACGTGGCGCGGGCGATCGAACTGGCGTTGCGGTGGCGGGGCCCCGGCTCGCTGGTCCTGAACGCGGGAACTGGCCGAAACCACTCGGTCATGGACATGCTGGCCGCCGCCCGAAAGACCGCCACGCCACAGGTGGAGCACCAAGCGCAGCATCCGGCGGACGTGCCGGAAACCCTCGCGTCGATCACGGCCGTCGGGACGCAACTCGGGTGGCAACCCCGGATTCTCTTCCCGGAAGGGGCGGATTCCTGACCGCCACCGCCCGCGGATGTTCCGCCACAAAAACCGCCTCTGCTTTACACTTTTCGGGCTCCAACTTTACTAACTTTACACCTCTGTTAGAGCGCAAAACCCCCATCCGTCGGACATGCCGGAAACGCCTCTATCCCTTATGGCTGTAAGGATAAAGATCAATTCGACCCTCCGGAAAACGCCCGATTTCTAGCCAATTTCGACGTGAAAAAAGTGTAAAGTTGAAAAAACACCTTTCACATGATTTGGATGGGGGTGGGGAGACCCGAGGACTTTGTCGCCCCGCTTAATAGATTTCCTGTTCACAATCAATGGGTTACGATGTATTCAAACGCTCGTTTTGTCGCCGATCTACCAATTCAATCTCGTCAGAAACCGTCGAATCAGCCCAATTGCGGTCCTGATGTGATGGAAACCGCGGAAATTTTCAAAGTCCCTCATTTCCCGCTTGGCTGGTTGCCAACGAAAGGCTGGAATCTATGTATGATTTGTCCATCAGTGAAGGCCGCCCCACCACCCTCCGGTCCGGCCCCGGATCCTTCAGCAGCCTTATCCACCGAAGCCACTCCATAAAGCTCATAGAATAACACTGACATGAACTACCGCAGCACACCCTGCCTCCCACCACCGACAACGGCAGTGCTGCCACCAACGGCGCCAACCTCTGGGCCACTGAAACCATGGGCAACACCAAATATCCGCTGGGGCTATTCCTGCACGTGGGTGGCTGTGAGTTTGGAGACGAACAAGATCGTGGCGAGCCTTCCAGGGTCGAATATCGCCGAAAAATGAGATAAAATCTCTGCAAATGGACCATTTAACGCAACGAAAACACCCTGTATTGAATTTTGTTGCAATTTTTCGGGTTGACGTTACGTTATCATATGATAACAAGGTGCCGCGCAATGAAAACCAACCCCACTCATGTCCGTCTCCTATTCTGCCGCATCCCTGATGGAAATTCTCAGGCGGGCCATCAGCGCGGTGGGAGATGGAAGGCGTGACCATATTTACCGTTGGGATTTCCAAACGCGTCGAAGAGTCATTTACCACTTCGACAACAACATCGAAAGACTCAATGCCTGCTGTGAAACCGAAATCGAAAATGAAGACGACTACTGGGGAGTTGTTCTCGATTGCCTTGAAGCGGCTCTTGCCGACCCCGAAAGGAGTTACAAGCGTCCTGAAGAACCGATATGCAGCCACAATGAGGCGATTGGGCATGAAATGTTCGCCTTCGTGGTTCAGCTCGAAGATTTCACGCGCCCGATTTACACAAAATTTTGCCTAATTGAGCAATCCGATGGAGCATCGGTACATTTCCATCGACTGCCATACCTGAAACAAGATGAAAAGAGAGAGAAAAAGCAGACGCCCTTTGGTGCCCAGAAAGCTTCCGGCCGAGTGCCTGTGTTGTGGCGAGGCTCAGCCTTGGGTGGTCAACACTGTTGCCGTCACCTCTCCATTCCGTGGGGTCGATCACACGATTTTCGCCTGTGTGAACCAGTGCCGCCACTGTGATGCCATTTCCACCACTCCGGAACAATTCGAAGCGATATCCGGCAAGGTGCGTGACGCTCACAAGGCCTGGGTTGCCAAGGAATTGAAGAATGCGCTGAAAGGACTGGGTATGACCATCGACAGTTTCGTTCGGAAAACCGACCTCGCCCGAGCGACCGTAGCACGGGCTTCGTGCGAAGAGTCGCTCATCGAGGCAAACACGGAGAGACTTTTATGGCATGAAATCGATGAACTTCGAAGGAAGCAAATCGCGCGCATTTGGACGACAATGGTCGCCAACGTAGCGGAACACCCGTTCAGGACCATTGGAATCAAAATTCACACCAATGAAACACAACCCGCAGCAAGCTACGCTCCAGTGATGAAAACCACAGGTCGTTCGCCATTGCCATTTCCATTTCAAGATACCTTAGAAGAACAACTTCGTGAACGACCGGCTTTCGCCTGCGCTTGATCCATGCACAGCCCCCTACAACTCAAGGATCATCGAATCCTTCGCATACATTTCGATACCCGGCAGATCGAGGATCAGAACACGGAATTGGCGTTCAACCATGCCATGGAGATTTGCCATCTCAAAAACGAGGATCATACTTGGCTGGTCAGGCTGGATGTGCAGTTCATAGCGGCTTCTGAAGCAACTGTTGCACCTTACTTTGGTGAAATTGCAGTGGTGGGAACATTCACGCTCGAACCTGATTTCCCTGCGGAAAAATCGATGGACTTGGTTTACATGAACGGTGGTGCAATTCTCTACGGCACGGCGCGGGAGATACTTTGCAATATCACATCGCGCGGAATTCATGGACCGATTCTGCTACCCACCCTTGATGCTCGCAGCTTCATTCCGAAAAAGCCATCCGTCACCGGTGACAACAATGAATAGTGTCTGGCTTCCAGAATACCAAGGTTCATTTCCCCCATCGGAGTCAGTGCAACCCCTTTTTCCCGCCCTCCGGTCCGCCCACCGGCACTATTAGCGGCCTACACCCAATAAGAGGAAACCTAGCAGTCAGTGACCTTAACCCCCACTCAAATCTCTGTTCTCCACTTGGTCGATCCTTCTCTGTGTGGGCGGCACTCACCCGATCCACATCTCCAAATCCGCCATTGCCGCCCTGACGTTGCCCTTGGCACCTTCTGCGATCTGGCGGGTGATGGTGATGGGAGCGCCCCAGCGCCGGGCGAGGAATGCCGCGAGAGCTTCGTTATCCGGTGGCTGGAGGCGGACTGATTGAAAGCGAGTCTGGAAGCGCTCCGTTAGGCTGGTCAGGTCAAGGTTTGTGGTGCAGAGGAACGCATGCCCCGGCCTCATGCGGTCGAGGTAGGTGAGGAGCATGTCCTGGGCATCCTTCGAGCAGCGGTCCAACTCATTCACGACTTTGATAGACCACGGGCCGAACATGGACGCGTAGGCAACCGAGCGGAGCGAGATAGCCAGCCATAGCTCTACTCTGTTATTTGGGTGAGATCTCATCTGGCCAGAGTGGTGGGCGGTTGGCTCGGGTCTTGATTCTTCGTCGGACCTGGTCTTTCAGGCGTTTTTCTATTCGTTGCTCCAACATGTGGCGGAGGTCTTTCTCATCCGGCGGACCTTGGCCGCGCCGCGGCAGCAGACGCTCCAAAATGAAGGTGATGTCGCCACTGGTGATGTTGACGGGGCCTTCCGGGGTGGCGGGTGCCGGAGTGTGCATGCGCTCCTGGGTCAGGAAGAGCAATGCCAGCATCACCAGCGCCATGTGGTGGTGCCAGGCCAGCCAGCCGCGGGTCTGATAGTCCGCCATTCCCACCTCTTTTTTGCCATCGCGGAAGTTGCGCTCCACCACGTTGCGCTCGACTCCATCGGCCACCAGCAGGCGCGGATCCTCGTCGGCCGGGTCGTTGCTCAGGGCGTAATGGCGGCGGGGGCCCATAGTTTTGCCGCCCTTGTTGGTCCGTGCGTCGGGATCTTCCCAAGCAAGCAGCCACCAGACTTTCTGGACATCGCCTTCGACCACCCACACGCGTTGCGCCAGGTAGCTCACCTCGACCCAGCCCTGGTCGCTGTCGCGCACCTTGAGCCGCTGCCACGCGGTGTCGGGTTGGGCGGCGGCCCAGGCGTTAACTCGTTGGCTCGGCTGGCTCGCCTTCGGATGCAGCAGGGGCTTGCCGGGGCGGGCGCCTTGCTGGTGGGGCCAGGGCGCTTCGGTCCAGATGTGCTGGTCGCAATGGACCTCCGCCACAAATAGTTCCCCGTCGAGGTCCAGCGCGTGAAGAAACGGGTGGTCGCTGCCGTAACCGCTGTCCATGCTCACGCGGTCAAAGCCAATGCCGAGCTGGCGCTGGTGGCGGACGCTTTCAAGCGCGATTTGCGGCTTGGTCAGAAACTGACGCTGATCCTCGGGGATGCCGGCTTTGTCGCAACGTTCGGAATCGTCGCACCAGGCCTTGGGCAGATAAAGGCGGATGTCGACGAGGGTGGACCGCTGGCCGCTGGCGAGACTGGTGCAGACGGCGTTCTGGCTGTTTTCGATCTTGCCGAGCCGTCCGTTGTACATCGGGGCCACCCCGACGGAGCAATCGCCCTTCTTGGCAAATGCGGTGTCGTCGATGACGAGCCGGCAGTGAGGGGCTCCGCCGAGCAGCCCGTTAGCCCGGCGGGCGACCTCATCCATGAGCGGGCGATAATCCCACGGCGAGTGGCTGATGGTGTTGTGAACCGCCTGATAGTTGAAATCCGGCACGTGTTCCTCCATGCGCTCGAGGTTCTTCGCCCCGCGCTTGGCTTGCATGAGACCGCTCAAATAGGCGCGCACCTCATCAGCATTGGAATCACTGCGAGTGTGGAAAAAGCGGGTGAATTCCTTGACGTAAGACACAAGGCGGCTGACAGCTCCGACGATGTGTTGTGAGGCATCGGAGGGGGTTGGTTGGTGGTGAAAATCGGGGTCGTTATGCGGCTGGCAGCGGGTTCATGGCGGCGATTTTACCCGTGCCACCCCACTTGGCAAGAATTATCTTCAATGAAATGACAGAGTAGAGTTATACTTCGGCATGACTCTTGAGGTTTCCACTCCCGCCTTGTTGTTCCCGGCTATCAGCCTGCTATTCCTCTCATACACCAACCGCTTCCTCCATCTCTCTGCGCTGATCCGCAGCCTGCACACCGACTGGTTGGTGCGGGGTGACGAGCTGCTGCGTGCTCAGATCAACAACCTGCGGCGGAGGCTCACCCTGATCAGGGCCATGCAATTGTTCGGTGCCGTCAGCTTGCTCCTGTGTGTGGCTTCGATGCTGGGCGTCGTGTCCGGCCGCCAAATTGTTGCCATGGGGGCGTTCGCCGTCGCGTTGGGCCTGATGGCTCTGTCGCTGGGCTGCCTGGTTTACGAGGTTTGGATCTCAGGTGGTGCGCTGAGAATTCTGCTCAATGCGGTGGACGGCAAGGACTTGCCTCGCGAATGCCGTTGAGGAAACCCGGAAAGGTACCTAGTCATTTTCCGGGATCCAACGGGATGGAGGGCGATAAGGCATGCACCAATCGTCACTCCAAGTACCTCTCGCATATCGTTCATGTCCACCGATGACAGGCGCTTGAACAGTGGTTGGATTTTGGTTGCGGGGCTGATCGGTCATTCGGTGCGACGCCTTGTGCGCTGAATGGATCTAGCGGTAGACGTCCCGACGGTGGCGCATCCGCACGACCAAAACGATCAACGTGGCATCATGAATGTCGTAGATCACACCGTAGTCGCCAATCCGCAGGCGGTATGTGTGGTCGGAGCCCACCAGCTTCTTGCAGCCAGTCGGTCGTGGATCCGACTCTAGCGTCTCGATTGCCGCCACAATCCTGGAAATCCACTTTCGGTCAATCCCCTGAAGGTCCTTGGCAGCAGTCCGGGCAATCTCAACGCGGTAAGAGGCCATCGGCGGTCAATTGTTCCTTGAGTTCGTTGAGCGAAATTCGATCGTCGTCTCTGCGCTCCGCGACTGCCGCAAGATCTGCAACATCCTCCATAAGTGACTCGTAGTCAGCAATGGGGATCACGACTGCTACTTTCTGGCCGCGATCATCAGTGAGGAATTGGGTTGTCATGAGCGAAGAATACCACCGCATCTTCAGAGTCTCAAGCGAATATTCGGACCAAGTCCCGCGACCGTGAACCACTTATTTGACGTCAAGGGTTTGGGGGTGGCCTTTTGTGTGAAGTGATGGTCCTCCCTTCATTTTTTGGTGGACGTTGCCGAAATCAAATCCACCCAATATTGAAAGGTCTTTTCGTCGAACTCGTCAACTGGAATGTTTCTGACATGGTTGATAAGGTCAGGGCCTGCGCTATCGTTGTAGCGCGTCGCGCTAATCTCGGGGAATCTGAGCGAGATAAAATGTGGAGATTAGATGTTATTTTGTGCGCTTGGGAGGTGGGTTTTCGATTTGGGAGCGGGAGCTGTGGGCCAAAAAGAAGGCTCCGCAGAGGGCTTGGAGGGCCTCGTGCGGAGCCCTGTGTTTTCAGGCGTTGGTGGTTTTCGCGATGGCGGCGGGGACTTGGCCAAGGGCGCTGTGGATGTGATCCGGATGGATGGTGGTGGCACCACACCGGGCGGCACCGAGCCAGGCGGCTTGGGCCAGGAGGTTGAGGGTGCGGGGGTTGCCCTGGCTGGCCTCGGCGAGCAGATCGATGGCAGCGGCTTCAAAGATGTCGCGTTCCAATCCGGCGCGGCTGACCTGCCAGTTGAGGTATGGGGCAATGTCCTGCCGGGCCAATGGGGCGAGCACGGCGGTGGCGCTGATGCGCGTGAAGAGGGCTCGCTGGACGGAGAGACGGAGACAGCCAAGGAGGTATTCGTCGCCCGCAAGGATGAGGGCGAAGGCACTGCGCATGCGGCCGCCCAGTCCTAACAGCATGCGGATTTCCTCAAGCGCCGGAGCCGGGTAGTTCTGCGCGTCGTCGAGGATTAGGACCAGGGTGATCGGGTCGATATCGGCAAGGTGTTTTTCCAACAACACGAGGCTGGCACCGCGTTTGAAGCGGGGCCGCTCGCCGAGTTTTGCCAGCAAGATTTCCAATACTCCGCTGGCGGAGAGGGAGGACTGGGTGATGAGCAGGGGCAGGTGGCGCTTGGGTTCGAGCCCGCGCATCCAGGTTTTGATGAGGGTGGACTTGCCGCTGCCGGGGGCTCCGGTTAGAAGCATGACGCCGCGCAGGGCGGCGGTGGACTCCAACAGGTCGTGCGCCTTGCGGTGACTCTCAGCCGGGTAGATGGCGGGGCTTTTCTCCTCGGCGGCGAAGGGGGCGTCGCGCAGGCCCCAGGCGCGGAGGTGTTCTTCGACGGCCGGGGCCTTGGCCTTGTTGTTAGCTGTGGGCTGGGCGTTCATAGTTGTGGCTGCGGTTGTAGGTTTGGCTGTTGAGGTGGAGGTCGGCCTTGGTGGCGAGGCCGTGGAAGGAGCCCTTGTGCCAGACTTCGACGCGGTCCAGCAGAAGCGGGTTGTAGCGCAGTTCGATGTCGAGGGCGCGCAGCGAGAGGTGGACCTCGTAAAGGGTCTTGTCGAGGGTGACGGTGCCGTCCTTGCGCACGACGCGCTCACTGCGGGTGTAGAAGAATGGATCGATTTTGTCGGGCTCCTCGACATGGCGTAGGGGATGGGTGCCACTGGTGAAGCGGTGGTGGGGGCTCATGCCCGTGGAGCTGTGGGTGCGGAGGTGATAGATGGTTTCGATCCAGCGGGAAAGAGCTGTGTTGAGCTCGGCGAGGCTGTGGACGCTCTCGCCTTCGAGGCGCAGGGTGGCTTCGAAATCGCCCTGGATGGTGCGGATGAGCCGCTCGACCTTGCCCTTGCTCCAGGCGTGGTAGGGTTTGGCGTGGAGCAGGCGGATGCCGAGGTTGGCGCAAACGGTGCGGGTGTGGTTGCTGACAAAGGGCTTGCCTTGGTCGGTATAGAGCTTGTGAGGCAGGCCGCGGCGCAGGACTGCCTGCTTGAGGCTGTCGAGGAAGGTGACGGTGTCGCCGGTTAGATAATAGGCGGCGTGGGTGATGAGGCGGCTGTGGTCGTCAACAATGATGCAGAGCTGGGTGGTGATGGCTTTGCCATCGGGAGTGCGCAAGGTGGGGCCGCAGGCGAAGTCGACCATCCAGAGGTCGTTGGGATCGGGGGCCTCGAAGGCTTTCTGCGGGCCGCTGTCGAGCCGTCCGGCACGCAGGGAGCGGCGGTCGTAGCCGTGGGTTTTGAGGAAGCGGTAAACGGAGCTGATGGATGGCAGGTCGTGGCCGTGTTGCTGCCAGTGGCGGTGGAGGACTTGCAGTGGGGTGTTGGGGTTTTCCTGGATTTTCATGAGGATCCATTCACCGGTTTCCTTGTCGATGGAGCGGCTTTTGCCGGCGTCGGCGCGGGAATCCTTGCCGGTGAGACCGGTGTAACCGCTTTTGGCGTAGTCATACCACCAGGTTTCCAGGGTACGACAGGAGTAGTATTTGCCATCGGGTTCGGGCCATGGGCGCGAGGAGGCGCTCCGCAGACACTCGGCGAGCGGAACACCCTCCTTATGGAGGTTCTTGAGGTGGCAGATGACCTCGAAGCGTAGCAGCGCGAGGGCGGATTTGGGGTTGGGCGCGTTGTTTTGCATAACGCCGCCGAGCCTCGGGCGATTTCTGGCGGATGCCTATCACACGGTTTTGTGGGATTGTCCGCCGAATGCCGTTAGATCTCAAGCGGGGCCTCGTGCCCGCTCCCAACGCGGTTTCAAGCTGCGGTAACAAGCCAGCAGCGAGGTCTTGAATTTCGCCGCCAGATGCAGGATAATTTCCCCGAGCCTGCCGATCGCGCGCAGTGCCCTCCAGAAGCCACCGAGGTCATTATCATCTAACACCGGCAGCATCTGGCCCAGGCATCCGCGGAGGAACGGGATGCGCCCGAGCAGCTTTTGCTCAGCCCGCTCGAGGCAACCCCGCTCCGCCTCGGAGGCGGGCGGAGGCCGTGCGCCTTCGCCCGCCACTGGGCGCGCCACGCCGTGGCAGGCGTCAAGACGTTGCTCAAGGCGTGCGACGGGCAGGCAGCGATAGGGCAACATGCCCCGCGGAATGACGCTGACGTACACGGGGCAGCGCGGGCAGCGGTAACATTGCACCGTCTCGGTGCCCTGCCCCGAGGTGTCGGCATTGCGCTGGTAGGTCTTGTGCTTGTGGAGCTTTTGCTTGCCGGCGCATCTGGCGCAGTCCTCCGGCGCGCAGGGGCGCGATTTTCCAGCCAATGCTTCTTCGTGGATTTGCACGGCCGGATTCTAACTGCACATCCGCCGGTGCCAAGGCGCAAGCGTGGCCCGCCCCCCGCAACCCTGCCCCCGGCCGCGCCGCATGGCAGGCCGCCTCCGCTCCGGGCTTTTCGCCTCCCGGCTCAAAGCCCTGCGCTCCGTCGGCCTGCCATGCGGGATATCACCGCCTTCCCAACGGATCCCGTTACGCCAACCCCGAGATTAATCCGAAATCCAACGCACCCGATTTCCCGCGATTAGTGCGGAGCGTTACA
>Ga0194037_1003217_pt1 | contig 10255 bp, 4 predicted proteins | sample JunL306m_MetaG_FD_148653 | JGI IMG/M metagenome (GOLD analysis project Ga0194037, IMG submission 148653) | Anoxic zone freshwater microbial communities from boreal shield lake in IISD Experimental Lakes Area, Ontario, Canada - Jun2016-L304-6m | ecosystem: Environmental > Aquatic > Freshwater >...
TTGCGGATGATTGGTCCAGAACGCCCTTGGCCCAAATCGCGTTGGCAAGTTGTTTTACCTCGGCGTCGCTGGCTGGGTAGCCGATCAGGCCGGGGGCCATCTCCGGCTTCGGCCCGACCACCGTGGCACCGGCCTCGACCAATTTCCCGATCGTCTTGAGCACGCCGGGAGACATGGTCTTGCCGCTGCGCAGCACCAGCACGCGGTAGCTCATGCCCGAGGGCAGCACGATGCGGCCGTCCTTCACGGACATCAGGCTCAACGCGCCCCGGTCGCAACTGTCGTAGTCGTAGCCTGGCGGCAGATCGCCAGGGCCGACTTGGCCGCCCGGCGCATTTTCGCCGCCGTAGAGGCAGACATCCGCGACGAACTGCCCTTCCTGCAAGAGATACTGGCAGCGGGCCAGATACTTCATCCAGTCTTTGCCCTGTTCCCACCACGTCACCGTGCGGTCCAAATGGGTGCCCCACTGGCCCAGGGTCATGCCGGGGAGACGCGCGGGATCGGTCCAGGGCTGGTGCGCGAAGCGATGGAAGATGAGGCGGTTGACGCCGAGGCAATAGACCGCATCGCCCTGTGCCTTCATGGAATAGGGATCATTGAGCCACTTGCTGTTATGGGGCTGTCCGGTAAAGGATTCCGCGCCCACATATTTGCGCCCATAGACATGGCCGATCGAAGACGCCAGCCTGGCATTGCCCGAACCTTGTACCACCATGAACTCGCTCATCGGAATGTCTGCATAACTGCCGTATTGCATGTCGTCGGAAGGACAGTTGCCGTAAGGTTCCACGGCGTAGAGCAGTCCGGCGCGGTGCGCCATCTCCCGGAATTGTCCGGAGTAGTTCTCCGCGAACAAGTCACTGATCGTGCGGCGCAGATCCCACATGAAGCGCTCGGTGATCTCGGGGCTATCCACCACCCGCCCGGAGAAGACCGGCAGGAACCGCGAAATATCGTATCCGCAGCGTTTCTGAAACTCCTGCTTGAAATTCTGCGTCCAGTTCTGCGTGCCGACCTCATAGCTGTCGTTCAGCACACTGTTGAGGCCTGACTTGACCTTACCCGCCAGCGGCCCGAGTTCGGAGAGAACCTTGCCCATGCCTCCGTCCCAGTGCGCCTGCGCGGCCTCTTTGCTGAGCTTGTCGCATTCGAGGCCAAAACCTTCGGTCGGGGCGGCCACGTTGAGACGGCCATTCGGCGTGTATCCCATGCGCAGGATCGTCCAGTCGCCCGCCGGCACGTCCCATGCCAACTGCCCATCTGCCGTCATCTTGGCAGAGAGGTCCACGGTCTGGTCGCCCTGGACCACTTCCTCGGGTTGCACCGCAAAGCCAGCTTCAGCTCGTATATATTTGCGTTCGCGATAGATCTTGCCCACCAGGTTTTCGATGCCGATTTTCGCAGAGAACTCCACACCGGCAATGGGAATCTGCTTCATTTGGTCGCCGTTGGCGCTGGTGAAGAGTAGACGGTAGTACTTTGCCGTGACCGGCGCGAACGCGAAGGCGCACGGTTCAGTTGTGTACACCACTTCAAAGCTGTTCACCGTGCGAAAGGTCTGCCCATCATCGGAGACTTCGATAGTGCCGCCGCAACGCTGCATGCCACGGCCGGGCTGGATCGTGAGCAACCGCGCCGTGTGGGGCTGGGCGAACTCGAACTGCATGAACTGCGGCGCATTCGGCTTCGGCAGGGGCAGAATCGCGGAGGTCCCGGAGTTGCCGTCCGCCACCTTGGCCGCGCCATGATTGATTGCACTGGACGTCACTTTAAACGCGGCATCCCGCATCGGAGTCAGCTCACCCACCGGCGTGCGAAACGCCAGCACGGCGATGTCGCGATACCAGCCCAGCTGGGTCGGCGGCTGCGCGAGTTTGCCGTCGAAGAGCAGCGGCCCCTTCACCTGCTTCTCGCTGGAGACCACCATCTTCATGCCGTGCTCGGGCGTATTCCACGGCCCGCCGCTGTTCGACCAGCCCGGGCCATTGTGGATGCCCAGTTCGAGGCCCAGCCGCCGGGCCTCTGCCGCCGCGTGCTTGACCAATCCGAGCCACTCGGGGCTATTGAACTGGATCGGGCCGTGCGGAAGACCCTCTCCCGCGTTAAAGAGGGTGGCGCCGCCGATTCCCACGCGGGCCATGGATTCCAAGTCCGCCGTAATGCCCTCCTTGGTGACGTTGCCGTTCATCCAATGCCACCACGTCTGCGGCCGCGCCGAATCGGGCGGCTGAACAAAGCCCTTTGCCAGATCTTCCGCAGGAGGGTTCTGGAAATCTTTGTTAAGCAGATCGGCGGCGTGCAGCGTCGCCAGCGGCACCAGCAACAGGGCGGTGAGGAGGTGTGATTTCATGGTGTTCGATTGGTGGATTTTAATGGTTCACTTACCCCGCGCTCTATCCGCCGCCTCATTGCACATCACGATGTAGAGCGCGCCGGTCCACATAAAGTTCTGAATGCCCAAGCCTTTCCCATCGCGCGGGTCGTAGTATTCCGCAGGCATCGCGTTCTTGGCGACTACTTCGATGCTCTTCTGCCGCAGCTTCGCGGCCAGATCGTTGTATCCGTAGCGCTCAAGGCCGAGGCAGGTGAGCCAGTTGACGTTGATCCATACCGACCCGCGCCAGTAGTCCTTCGGATCGTAGGTCGGCTCAAGTTCGCTGACACAGGGCATGGGGTAGGTTGTCCAAAGCCCTTTTCCCGGCTCAAGATACTGAACCAATCTCGCCGCTTCTTCTTTGGTAGCGATCCCCGTGAACATCGGCCAGAAGATAGCCGGTGTAAGCAACTTCATCGGCTTGCCGCTGGATGGACTGAGGTCCCAGTAGCATCCGGCCTCTTCGTCCCACATCTTTTCTCGAACCGTCTTTGCAGTCGTGGCTGCCTGGACTCGCCAGCTTTTCGCTTCGTCGCTCTTACCCAGGATTTCGCACATTTCAGCCAGCTTGATCTGGTCCAGATAGAGCCAGGAGTTAAGATCGACTGCGTCAACAGCGCCCTTGTCCCAGCGTGGACTGCTATCCCAGCCGGAATCAGCCCCGCTCCACTCAGCGAGGCCGTTCTTATTTGAGTCGCGATCTGTATAGAACCACTTGTTATTCTGGGCAAGCCCAGGGTAGATATCCTCGAGGAACTGCTTGTCTTTGGATCGAGCATAGATCTCCATAGCCGCCCAAGTCAGGATGCCGGGAGGCTGTGTCGCGGGGCTTGCGAAGCCGACCCAGACCTCCCTCGGCAGGTGGTGGACCTCTTTGGCACCGTTGACAAGGACTCTTACTTGGTCTGCCGCAAGCTGCACGGATCTCTTGCCGCCTTGGACGAGCGCCATGATGTGGAATCCGGTATCCCACAGCCACACGCCCCGAGTGTAGCCGGATTTGCTGGGCGTGAGTATCGGCCGCGTCCAATAGCCCTCGGCGTGCTCGATATTATGCCAGAACTGGTACCACGCCCGGTAGTACATCTGGACCTCGTGCGGATCCTTCATGGTCGGTTTCCGCAGCTCGGCAAGCCAGGAATCGACTTCACGCGTCGTTCGCGAGATGGCTTTGGATGGATCGGCCAGGTATTGTCGTGTTTTCAATGGGTCGCTGTTTCCTGAAAAAGCGACGACGAGCGTCAGTTCCTGCCCGCCGTTAGTCTTGAACTCGGCAGCATACTTTTGGCCGTCGACGGACAAGCTGCTCGGAGTCTGCGAGAATGTAAGTGTATATGTTTTGTCTAGCTTAGAAGGCGGACTATCGCCCAGGTTCTTTAGCATGGTGTGGATATCGAATTTGAATCCCTGCCCCGGCGTCTCCGTTATCGTAGTTTGAGCATACTTGGATACCACGCCGCTGGTTTTAATCTCCAAGCTCTGCCCAGTCAGCGGTTTCAGCCTGAACTGCAGGATGAAAGTTTCCTCGTCAACAGCGGCTAGCACCTGCTCAGCTTCAGCCAGATTGCCAAACTTGAATCTGGACCGGACAAAATCAGGCCGCCAGACGTAATCCAGCTTCTCAGCCCTGACGGGCTTGCCATTGGTGCCGATCAATTCGATGTCCAGCACCGGGTCGAAAAGGTGCCCGCCGTGATCCCAGTCGGAGAACTGCCTGTAGTTCATCCGGGGAATTCCGGGCAGCTTGCGATCAGTTATCAGGCAGGTGTGCGATCCTGCGATGCTGCACACATAGACGTCATCTGCCGCGAGGTCTCTCGCCTTGAGCGGAAGCTCCATCTTCTTCGCCTCGCTCGTTTCATCGTTCGTGGCGGACTCGGCGCGCGCGCCGATTGTGCTTGCTGCAAGCATCAGTGAAGCTGCCACAAGCATTGATGTGAGCATTGACCTACTTGGTTTCATGGTTTCTGAGTTACTTTTTGACGGTCAATGTTGCGGGGGTGGCGGTGATTCTCAGGCTTGGAATGGTGATGAGACCCGTCGCGTCGGCTGCAACTTCACCTTTGAGCGCGCCGAACGTCCATTGGACCGATTTGCCGGGCATGACCTGCATGTTCTGAACTCTGCGCAAAGACACATCCGCGGTTGCTTCCTTGGGAATCTCAAAAGTGGTCTTCAGGTCCGCGGGCGACGTCAGGAAAAGCGACATCTCGAGCTTCGTTTTTGAGTCGCTCAGGTTCTTCCATCTGAAAAACGCGTTGATCTGGCCCGGGGTTTTATCATCCAGGTGATCCGGCCACGGAATGGCATGATTGCAGGAAGCGTTTGTGAAGACCGGGTAGGCCTCGTTCCTTTTGACATTCAACCAGTCGAACGAGTTGATCAGATCGTTGATCTTCATGATTCCGGCATGATTGTTGGCGTGACCGAACGGGCCCCAGTAGAAATAGAGCGGGTATTTCCGGTCATTCATGGCTTTCACGAAACGCTCGTGGCCGAAGGACCACTGGTCGTTCGGGGCGGAATAGTCGATGACGACGGGCGGATCGGCAATCTTGACATTTGCCGGCACCGATTGGGGCGGGAAATACATTCTGTTAGACACGTGTTCGATGCCGGCCGGGACATTGGCCTTGATCGCGGCAAAGAGATCGCCGTTGCGCATGCCGATGCCGAGGGTGCCGCTGCCGCCCATTGAATTCCCGCAGAGATAAACGCGGTTGGCGTCGATGTTGTATTTCTTGATGGCCCATTTGACGGTGTCTATCACACGCTTTTCAACCGGGGTGGGGTCGCCGCCGGAATTGCGTTTGATCAGCCCGGCATCCTTGACATTCATGCCGCCCCACCACCAGTCGCCCTGGTTGGCGCGACAGTCGAGGTAAAGCGCGTAGAACTCCTCAGGCGAGTGATAGATGTCATGGTTGCCGACGGTGCGTGTGCATTCCACACAGGATTTGACGTCATGTCCTGCGGAGTGAAGAACCACGTAAAGCGGCGCATGCTCACGATCTATCTTGGGATGGAGCACCATGAATGTATCCTGCTGAGGCGCCTTGTAACCCCATTCCGGGTTCACGCCGTGCTGGATGACTTCAAGCTGTCTTCCATTCATCGTTGAGGTTTCGGACGCCGCCCAGTCCGTCCCGTGAGTCGGTTCGGCTTTTGCCATAAGGCCACTGAACAGCACACCCGCCAATAAGTATCTCAGTAATTTCGTCATGATGATCTCCTTTTTGAGAATCTTCTACCACTCATCGGTACGGAACGGGGAAGCCGGCAGACCCTCGTTGTTATAAAGGTTGCAGCCATCAGGGTTCCATGTATAGGCATAGCGGACCGCCACCGGTTTCGGCACGCCGGGCGATGACACCACCACGGTTTTGCCATCGATAACAGCATCGGCCCAGACCCACTTCTTGTCTTCGCCGGCAATGGCGAATTTCTTCAATGTGCCCGTAGGGTCCTTGACCATCGGGTCATAGCCGTTCTTTGTTGCCGCCGTCAGGCCCGAACCCACGCTGTCGAAGGCGATCCGGATCTTGCCTTCTTCAATCCTCATTGCCTTATACAGCGGGCCACTATAGACGATATCTTTCTTGCCGTAGTCCTTGGCAAGTGACCAGAGAGCCAGCCTCTCGCCAACATCCTTCTTGTTCGTGGGATGAATGTTGGCGTGATTACCGGCCTCTGCGAGGTCAATTGCAACCGCCATGCCGGTGTTCGGAATCGTCAGCGTTTTGAGCTGGGCCATTCGCGTGGCCGCCCAGCCGTCACCGCCTGCCGGATTCTCGTTGGGCTTCGTGCCCGGGTAACCCGAGAAGCTGCACAGCTGGACAAAATAGAACGGGAAATCGCCGACATTCCAGGCCTTGCGCCAGCCGCCGATCAACGCCCGTTTCTTCTGGAAATAACTGTCACCCTCGTTGCCATTGTTCTCGCCCTGATACCAAAGCGCACCCTTGATTCCGAAGTGAACGAGCGGGTTGATCATGCCATTATAAAGACAGTGCCAGCCAATAGGTTCGCGGTTGGAAATCGGATAGGGCAATGATTCGACCGGCACCTGAAGCTCAGCGTCAGTGGCCAGCGCCTTGCGCGACTCGGCCACATACGCTTCGATTCTCGGAAGCATCGCTTTGAACTTCCCGCGATACTCTTGGATCTGCTTGTCGAGTTTCTCCTTGTCCTTCGCCAACTCGGCAACCGCGGCCAGACCATTCGGAGTACACCAGGGTTCGACGGCGGTCCCACCCCAGGCGCTCTTGATCAGGCCGATCGGAATTCCAGTTTCCTGATGGATCTTGCGGCCGAAGTAAAATCCCACTGCCGTGAACTGACCGGCGGACAGTGGCGTGCAGACCGCCCACCCGCTCCTGGCTCCTTTCACGGGCGAAGACGACACATCTGTCCCGGGATAAGACGAAACCTGGGCCGGCACCAGAAACTGTCTGATGAGCGGGAAATTCGCCTCCTTGATATCATCCGGTCTTTGGCAGTTGCCCAGCGACCACTCCATGTTGGACTGACCGCTGCAAACCCAGACATCGCCAATGACCATGTCCTTAACCTCAAGCTTGTTATTCCCTGTAACGGTCATGACAGCAGCGTTGGTGGACGCCTTCATGGCATCGAGCTTAACGCTCCAGGTACCGTCTTTACCGGCGGCGGCCGATTTCTCCTGGCCGGAGAACGCAACGGTCACTTTCTCGCCAGGTTCTGCCGCGCCATAAACCGCCACGGGGATCTCCCTCTGGAGAACCATGTGATCCGTGAACAGCCCGTTCAGGGTGACGTCTGCATAAGCCGACATCATTGCGGGCAAGACAACGACCGCCAGGACTAATAAATTCTTCATGTTGTTTGTCATTTGGTTCTCTTTGGTTTCTGTTTTCTGATGAAACGGGCCACCCGCAGATGGATGGGGACGTTCAATTTTCTGTTAAAATGCCAGCAGCCCGCAGCGCTGGCTAACGGGATGAGAGTTGGCGGTTGCGGTGACACTCACCAAGCTGAATCATTCCCAGTGAGTTGTCTTGGACACTTCGGACATTTTTTGGTATCCATCCGCCATGCCTCGCTGAGGCTCCGGTGCGGACGCAGCGACGAAGTGCCTCATTCAGATTTTTTTACAGGAGGAAACAGAGGGAACGGAGGGGCTGACGCGCCGGGCATTCGCATCAGAAAATGGATGAGATGACACATCCTCCGTTTTCTCCGTTTGCTCCTGTGAGATTCTTGGACCGCAAACACTCCGCCCTCACGACCAAGGGACAGACCCTCAGTCACTTGCGGGTTTGCCTGACGAAAGCGGCGGCGGCGGCGCGGGCGGCGGGTTCTTGATCATGTCGCCGACTGCTTGGACGATGGATGAGCTCGAAGCCACCCACGAGCGGCTCCACGCCGAATACGAAATGCGCTTCAAGCGGGCGTGAATGGGGCATCCGGCGGCATTCGTCCGCCGTGGCCCATGGAAAGCCAATGAAACGCAAGCGGGTTCGCGTCAACTTACTGAGGAGTCATTAGGTTGGAATGATTTGGCCACAGAGAACACAAAGATCTCAAAAAAGGCTGCCTTTCTTTGTGTTCTTTGTGGTTCTCACAATTCCGTTGGCATGAAATGAAGAGGCCTCGCGCGAAGGCGCGAAGGCGCAAAGGAAGATCAGAAATTTTTGGGGCGTAGCCACCTGATGCCTCGGTGCCTCGGTGCTTCAGTAAGAGCAGAGCGAAAGGCTCGGTGCGTAGCGACGGATCCTTTCTCTCACACCGAAACCCATCCCCTCGCGAAATTCATCACGCAAAACCTCGACCTTGACAGGGCCGAAGGGTGGAGCCTAGCTGCATGAGGCACGAGGTGCCAACTCACTCAAACCATGCGTTTAATTTCACTCCTCTGTGCCTCCGCTTTGCTGAGCGCTCCCGTCGTTCTCACCGCCACCCCGCTCGTCAAGAGCGGCGAAACCGTCGCCTTCATGGGCGACTCGATCACCGAGCAGGGTGCCAATTCTCCGGGCGGCTACGTTCACTTGGTCGAAAGCGGCCTCGCCGCCAATAGGCTCCCGGTCAAGATCATCCCGGCGGGCATCAGCGGCCACAAATCCAACCAAATGCGCGACCGTCTCGAGTCCGACGTGCTCAGCAAGAAACCCGCCTGGATGAGTTACCTGGGCAACATCATGATGGCGCGCGGCGTTTTGCGCGCGTTTGGCTTGGACGACGCCCAGCTCGCGGCGGCCTCCACGATGTGGCTAGCTCTAACAGACGCCGTGCCGCTGCAAGCCAAGTGCAAGATCAGCCTGGGCGAGATGGACAGGCTCGAAGCACTGGCGCTGAGTCGCAAGCAATCCGTCACCGCCATGCTTGAGGAACTCATGAGCGGCGCTGTCAAGAACGCCTGCGTTAATGCACCTGCGGGCAATAGCGCGAAGTAATCCCCCGCGCCGGACCCGCTCGCATCACCTGTCAAGCTACATAGGAAAATGAAAGCCTGATGACATGAAATCAAACATCCCGTCAAACATCCTGTCCCTTGCCACCTGCCTGCTGGCATGCACCGCACATGCCGGCTCGCTTGAGTCCGCTTTCACCCAGCCACCGGAGACGACCAAGCCGCGCTGCTACTGGTATTGGCTGGACGGCCGGATAACGAAGGCGGGCATCACGCGGGATCTCGAAGCGATGAAGCGCGTCGGTATCGGCGAGGGATACATCGGCGTCATCAGCGGCCAGAGCGGCCAGAGCGGCACGCCGACAACTGACACGTCAAAGGCACTCACGGATGAATGGTGGAGCTGCATTGAGCACGCCGTGCGCGAAGGCACGCGGCTCGGCGTGGACATCGGCTTGTTCAATTCGCCGGGCTGGAGCCAGTCGGGCGGGCCGTGGGTGCAACCCAGCCAGGCGATGCGCTACGTCACGCTGCCGGAACTGCGGCTTCATGGGCCACAACATTTCACCGGCAAACTGCCGGTGCCGCCGGGCGAGTTTCAAGACCTCGCGGTGCTGGCATTCCCGGCCCCGGTTGGCGATGGCGAAGTGGCGCAGATCAAGGTGCGCACGCCAACCTCGGTTAGCTTCGAGACGCCGGCGCCCTTCACGGCGCGGAGCGTGATGGTGCAACCCGCAAAACTCGTCAACGTCTCGGCTGAATTGCTGGCGTCGGACGACGGGCAGCAATATCGGCCGGTGAAAAAGTTCGCAATTGACCGGAGCAACCTCAGGCTCGACGTCGGCCCGGTGCCGCTTGCGCCGGTGGTGGCGACCTTTCCGGCCACGACCGCACGGTTCTTCGAGTTGAAGTTTTCGGCGGCTTGCGAGCTGGGCGACATCCGGCTTTCGCCCGCGGCGCGGGTGGAGAATTTCGCGGAGAAATCGTTGCAGAAGGTTTGTCAGGACCCCCATCCGCTTTATGATTTTTATACTTGGCCCGCCGCTGCGGAACCGGATTCGGCGGGCTTGACGGTCAAGCCGGACGCGGTGCGCAATCTCAGCAAGTGGATGGCGGCGGACGGGACGTTGCATTGGGATGTCCCGGTCGGCGATTGGATCGTTATGCGCACGGCGATGACACCGACCGGCACCAAGAACGCCCCGGCGCCGCCGGAAGCGACCGGGTTGGAAGTGGACAAAATGAACCGCATCCCGTTGCGGGCGCACTTCGACGCGTATGTCGGCAAGCTGCTCAAACGGATCCCGGCGGTGGATCGCAAGTCATGGAAGCACGTCGTGGCCGACAGCTATGAGACGGGGCCGGAGAACTGGACGGATGGATTCGCGGCGGATTTCCAGCAGCGCTACGGATATGATCCGCTGCCGTTCCTGCCGGTGATGACCGGACGCATCATCGGCAGCGTGGGCCAATCGGATCGTTTTCTCTGG